>ERZ795060.488-NODE-488-length-53851-cov-6.011042_pt1 | contig 53851 bp, 41 predicted proteins | sample MGYA00375144_ERZ795060 | MGnify/ENA primary metagenome ERZ795060 (study PRJEB30189, sample SAMN05720157) | activated sludge metagenome | isolation source: anaerobic digester from wastewater treatment plant | place: Japan | collected 2015-05-15 ... | reverse complement strand
CCACCACCAACGCGGAGGAAGACGACAAACCCGCCTCTGCCGGAATGTTGCCGGCTATGACCATATCACACCCGGTCATCCCCTCCCGTTCATCCGGGCACAACTTCGCGAGAATCCCTTGCATCCCCGCTTTGATGTAGTTCATCCAGTGGCCTTGCGGATGTTTCGGAATGGCCGGTGCCAACTCAAAGGATTCAATTTCATGCCCCCAATCCAGAGCCACGGCGCGGACACGGCGGCCGTCCCGGGGGCGCGCGGCTATGGCAATGCAGCGGTCGATCGCCATGGGTAAAACCGGCAATCCATTGTAATCGGTATGCTCGCCAAGCAAATTCACCCGGCCGGGGGCGCGGACGCAAAAGGCGGCGGGGATTCCATACTGCCTGCGGAATTCATCGGCGGCGCGCTCGAGTAACGATTCGCTCATCGATCCTCAAGAATGACCGGTCCGGTTTTAAGAAATATTGGTCAGGATGTTCTCATCTTCTTCAATTAAGCGCCGTAATTGTTCCACGTCTTCGGGAGTCGCCAGATCGCCCCAAAATCCTTTCAAGGGAAGAGCCCCAACGGCACGGCCATCCTCGATCATCAGGCGAATGGCATCGGTCAATTCGTACTCGCCGCGCGGTGAGAGCGGGATCCGGTGGACATATTCGAAAACGCAAGGGCTGAAAACAAACAATCCCGAATTGTTCCACGGTGTGGTGGAGGTGCCTTTGGGGGGCTTTTCAATGATTTTCCTGACGCGCTGAGATTTCTCGTCGATATACACCGCCGCCCCCTGGCAGGGATCGTCCATGGCATTGACTCCCAGAAGCGCGTCGTACGCGGTGTGACGGTAATGATCCAGAATCGCGGGGTAGTTGGAAGGGGTGGTGATTATATCCCCGAAAGTGAGAAGAAACGGTTCGCCGCCTGCGGCTTCCTGAGCCACCCGCAATGCCCCCCCGGTGCCGTCCAACACCGGTTGCCGCACATAGGTGATCTGGATTCCAAAGGCGCGGCCGTCTCCAAAATGGTCTTCGATCAAATTGGCATGATATCCGGTCACGACGACGAACCGGTCAATTCCCGCCCGGTGGATGGAATCGATGATTTTTTCAAGAATGCGTTGCTTCCCGATATCGATCATCGGTTTGGGCCGGTCATCAGTCAGATGCCGCATCCGGGTGCCCCGCCCCGCGGCCAGAATGACGGCTTTCATATCGGTCTCCTTCGAGGTGGCCATCGGGCCATTCTAGTCATACGGCTCCGCCGCAATCAAGGCGAATCGGGATCAGCATCAAATTCCGCGGCTGCGGAACTGACAAAGCCATGGAGAAGGCGGCGATTTGCCTTGGCTCCAGTCATGGCCCGTCCTCCCTTCCCCGCCATCCTGCTTGACGCTGCGGCCTGTTTCTCTCTACCATGAATGACCCGCGCGAAGGCGGGCACTCGTACGATCTGAAAGGAGGGCATTTTTCATGCGTATGCCCGGACAATATTCCCGGCGGGATTTTATCCGCCTCTCGAGCGCGGCCTTGTTGGCGGCTTCCAGACCACTCCATCGGATCGCGGAAGCCGGAGACGCGCCGTCCGTCCAAAACCTGGTGACCTGCCGCGACATCCATCTGCGGGAAACCGGCGCGCCGGACTGCTGGTCCGCCATGAAACAAATCGGGATCACCGGCGTCGAGGTGGTCGTGAATGAAGACCTCGCCTGCCCGGCCCTGTTCCATCCCCAAAAAATGTACAACATCGGCTCGCCGGAGGCCATTCAAGACTTGCAAGAAGATCTGAAAGCCAACGGATTTCAGATCACCGCCTTCATGATGGCCAACCGCTTCGACGAACGCCTGGAAAAGGAACTGGAATGGTGCCGGCGGGTGGTGAACGGCGCGAAGCAGCTCGGCACACCGGCCATTCGCATCGACGTGGTTCCGCGCCGGCTCCAAGGCGATGAGTTTCTCCAATTCTCCATCACTCTGGGCAAGAAACTGGTGGAAATGACCGGCGGGACCCCGGTCCGTTTCGCCATCGAAAACCACGGCAACACCACCAACCGGCCGGAATTTCTCGATCCGTTGTTTGAGGGCGTCGGGTCCCCCGATCTTGGCCTGACGCTCGACACGGCCAACTTCTATTGGTTCGGCCATCCCCTGGAGCAACTGTATTCGATCTACGAAAAATACGCGCCCCGCGCCTTCCACACCCATTGCAAGAGCATCCGTTACCCGGAAGACCAGCGCAACTCACAGCGGCCCATGGGGTGGGAATACGGAAGATACGCCTGCCCCGTCTTCGAGGGCGACATCGATTTCGGGCGCGTGGCGAAAATCCTCAAAGCCGCGGGTTATCAAGGCGATTTTTGCATCGAGGACGAATCGTTGGGAAAATATCCGGAAAGCGATCGCGGCAAAATCCTCAAACAAGAAGTGGAACACTTGCGCCGGTTTGTTTGACGGCTGAAGAACTCCATCGATTCCAGGCTGGGGCGCGTGGTCCACGCGCCCCGGTTTTCGAATGGCTATCCGGCGGGAATACGGGGGTAAGTAGCGCGGTCAACTTCCGGTAAGGCAATGGTCGATCGATTGGAATAATTTTTTGGCCTGGTCCATGATTTTCTTCTTCAGCCGGGGCAGCCGCTCGAAATCCGTTTCCTCGAGGGCGATTTCAATTCCGACAAAGGTTTTGTCCGCCCAACCCCGCAATCCGCTATGGGCGGGTTGCACGTAAATGATGAATTCCGGCGACCGCGGCCCGAATTCATTCTGCGCGTAATGCTGCAGGCATTGGATCATTTCATGCGGATCTTTCCCCGTCACTTCTTGCGAAATCTCAATATCCAGCGAGACCCGGAACCAACCCGGCAATTCCGCCCGTTGGATCACGAATCCCAGCCCCGGACGTTGCGTGTTCCGCTTTTTGCTGATTTTCGAAAGATAAAACTGCGCCTGCGGGCTGGTCCCGACATACTTGAACAATCCATGATCGTCGTCCGGCGCGGAGAGAATCTGGTATTCGTGGTTGAAATCATCATAGATTTCGGTGATCAGGTCAGCCAACTGCTTGCTGGCCAGCTCTTTGGAAAACGCTGGATTAAAAATTGGATTCATGGTCCGTTCACTCCCGATTCACATATCCTACATGGTAACCGATTCAGGAACAGATAAGGAGTACCGGGCATTCCCGCAGCCAAACTCCGTAGCCTGGGATGCGGCAACAGCCTGATCCCGTTTGGTAACAATATTCGAATTGGGCAAAGGTTGAGAACGGGTTTCCCGGCACAAAAAAACCAGGACCTTCATCCTGGTTTGGATCCCCGGCTTGCCACTTGAAGATTTCAGCTTCCGGGCCTTGTTCCTTGACGCCTATGCTGGGTTTCCATTCTGTGCGCCGGTTAAGCCCCCGGATGCTTTCCATACGGCCGGTCGATGTTTCCCGGCCCGAAACGGTTAATATCGCCGTTACTGACCAGCCCGTTGGTCGCGTCATACCGCATTCCGTATTCATTGTACCGGTTGGGGCCAATGCTACGGATTTGATAGCGGACTATGCCCGCCATGGTCTGATCGTTGGTCCCGCCGGTCCAATGATTGGGGTAACCGGTCCAAATGTTGAAATCCGCGATCAGATTTTGATTGAGGGTATCGGGATCGGGCTGCGTGGTGATGAAATAAAACGGATCATACATATGAATGAAATTAAAACGGCCCGGAATGGCGGGCGCGAAAGGATCGGGATTCAAACTGGCGATATAGGCCACCGGCGTGGTGATCCGCCAGATTTGATCTTGGTGGGGAAACCGGTTGTTGTGATCCATCTGGTACATGTCCATGGCCGTGGAATACGCGTTCTGATCCGACTGCACACGGGCGATCTTGGCGCGGACCTGGGCGTTCAAGAAGTTCGGAACCGCGATGGCCGCCAAAATCCCGATAATGGCCACGACAATCAACAACTCGATCAAGGTAAAGGCATGCACAGCGGAGGGATGGTTCTTCATGGGCTTCACCTGTCCTCGGTTCTTTAAAAAATCCTCAAAAAATCCTCTTTTTCGCCGTCGTTACTCAATTCCCCATCGAACACTCGATTTCCATCAGAGGCTCAGAAACAATTTAATTGAAACTCATGCTCTGTCAATTGGATCCGAAGGATTTCATGAGATTATGCAATATCGTAAAAAAATGTCATAATATAAAGTTGATCCTATCGGATCCCGGGAGGTTGAACCATCATGAGGCGGTGGAATGGACACGGCTGGGGATGCATCGGTTTCCTGTGCGGTTTTTCGCTCGTGGCGGCCGCGGGTGAAATATCCTCGCCGGAACCGGCGCGGGACACTCCGGCCGGCGACCGTGTGTTTACCTTCCACGTGCGCGTGATTTTCGGCTCGGCCACGGGATTCCCAGGCTATGTCGCCAATGAACTGGCCGATATGAAATCCCTGCTCACGGAAAATTTCGACTATGGCTCGTACGAGCGGTCCAACACCATCCGGCTCAGCCTGTTTGACGGCGAAGAAGCGACCGCTCTGGTTTTCCCTGAGCATTATGTGCGGATTCTCCCCAAGGGTGTGACCTCCGATGGCCGGCTGCGGGTGAAAGTGGAACTCTACCACGTGAACGCGGAGATAGAATCCAAAACCAAGGCCTACGTGGGCCTCCCGCCGAACCTCTTGTCCTACCAGGAAAACGAAGGCCGCCATTCCCCCGTTTTTCCCATCGCCGCCTCGGCCCTGATTCTGACTCCCCGGCGTTGGGAGGTGTTCGGCGGCGTGCCCGTTCGGGTCAACACCCAGGGACGGGTCAGCGCCGCTACGCCGTCCACCTCGCCTTTCCGGTCCCCCGCGGTCAGTCAGGCCCTGGGCGCGCCACGATACTTGATATTGGGGATTCAGATGGCGGACGCAGAGTGAGATCATCTTATAGGATCATCCGGCAAAAACGTGCTTTGTGTGGATCATCATTCCGCGTCTTTCCGAAATGATGGATGAAACACCCAGGCGTTCCTCAACTCCCTTCTCCGCCGGGGGGAAGAGACGAGCGCCGCCACCAGGCCGCAAGCAAGGCGCCCGAGATGTTCATCCACGGTCCGAAGATCGCCGGTCCCAAGGCCGCCGCGGCGTTTTGCAAAACGTTGATCGCCAAGCCGGTCGCCATCCCCGAGTTCTGCAATCCCACTTCAATGGCGATGGTGCGGCAGACGGTACGATTCAAGCCCCAAAGCCACGCTCCCCAATAGCCCAGAATGTAACCGATCATGTTGTGCAACACGCACGCGGCAATCAGCGCCAGCCCGACCTGCAGCAATTCATTGCGGGAGAGAGACGTGATGATCGCGATGATAAAACAGATCGAAAACATCGCCACCACGGACAGGCAGGTGTCCATCCAGGCCCCGGCCCATTGGAGTCTCCGCAGAGCCGTATTGGTGATCAGCCCGGCGGTGATTGGAATAATGATGATCTGGATAATCGTGAGCATCATCTTGAAAAAATCAATTGCAATGTACTGTCCCGCCAGCCATTTCATCATGAGCGGCGTCATGAGGGGAGAAAGAAGCGTCGAGCAGGCGGTCATCGTTACGGACAAGGGAACGTCTCCCTTCGCCAGGTACGTGATGACATTGGAGGCCACCCCGCCGGGACAAGAACCAACCAGGATGATCCCCGCGGCAATTTCCGGCTTAAATCCGAGTCCGCGCGCGATCAAGGCTCCCACGAAGGGCATAATCGAAAACTGCAACCCCATGCCGATACATATTGGTTTGGGCATGACCAGGACCCGCTTGAAATCCTGAACACTCAACGTGGTGCCCATGCCGAACATGATGATTTGAATTAACGGGACGATCAGCCGGCTGAGTTGAAAATCACCCCACTGCTGAAACCAAGCGGGATACACCATCGCGCCGGACACGAACGCGAAAACCCAGAACGCGAAGGCAAACGTCTTGAGGGGAGGGATCTGTTGCGTTACCAAAGCCAGGGCGATGAAGAACAAAATGACCGCGGGACCCAACCAGGCGTAGTTCCCCACGGCCCATAATCCACACACCACGGCGGAAAGCACTCCACTCGCTGCCCATAAGATTCGCCGCATCTCTGATGTCACTTCCCTGCGTAAAAAGGTAACCTCCACCCCGGAAAGAGGGCCAGGGTGTTGAAAATCCTTCCATGCACCACTTTCACTCCACTCTTCGGTTAGCGCCCCTTTCAAGGGGCCGCACAACAGCAGCCCAGGGATTCAACCCTGGGCCAATCCCAGGCGATTCCCCTCTCCCCTGGGCAAGGGCTGGGGTGAGGGGAACCTTGAAAGGACGAAATTCATCCATTCTCAGCAATCGAACTAATCGGAGTTGCATGAAAATTCCCTCGTGTCAGATGAACGTTCCTTGATCCGGCTAGCCCCATCCACACGATAAGTTTGAATAGGAATGCGGAAGAATCACAAGGGAGGAATCCGCCTGTCCGCCTGGTTCCCCGGGAACTTTCCCCATCCGCCGCTCCCGATGAATCCCTCCCCTCACGCCGGAGTGGCGGCGGCCTGGATCAAGGCCTTCATGTACCCGACCGCGAACGCCTCGGCGGACCGGTGCCCGCCCACCATCCCGGGGATATGGTCGGAAATGACCGCTCCCGTGTAGCCCATTTCATGCAGCGCGCGCATGACCAGGTACATATTCATGTAACCGTCATCGAGGAAGGTTTCCACAAAACCTTGCGGCAGCGGTTCGGTGATGTTGCGGAAATGAACCTTGAACAACTTCTTCTGACCCGCGAAATACCGGATCGCCTCCACCACGCTCTTCCCCATCCGCTCTCCGCCCTCGAGCCAGCATCCCACGCAGAGGCATACCCCGACGTGGGGACTGTCGGCGATTTCCAACGCGCGCTTATACCCCTCGAAATTCCCGAAAATACACCGGGGAATGCCACCCAGGTCATAGACAGGTGGATCGTCGGGATGGATGCCAATATACACACCCGACTCCTCCGCCACGGGCACCACCTTGCGGATGAAATAGGTGTAGTTTTCCCACAGTTCCTCTTCAGTGTACCGTCGTCCATGGGAAAGTGGGCCGCGCCATGTCTTGTCGATCCAGTAACCCGCGGCATCCCCGTTGAGCCGGAGCGCCCGGGCCCGCGCGCCGCCGCGGATGGTTTCCGGCGGACTGCTCCAGATGCCATTCCCCATATGCGCGTAAGTGGAGTAATGAATCCCCGCCTGCCCCATCAGCCGGATGTAGCGCAGGTATTCCTCGATCTTCGCGTCGCGTCCGGGGAGGTTGAGAGTCACTTCCTCCATGTTGTGGCAGCGGTGATTCGCCAGGCGGTAGATTTTGAGCCCGTGCTCAGCGAACCGTTTTTTCAACGCGAGGTAACTTTCCAGGTTCTGCCCCTCCTCGGGGAGACTGGTCATCACCCATTCCACCCCAAGCTGCCGGGCGAATTGCATATCCTCCTCGCTGGCGTTGGGGGACATTTGCGTGCCGATCTGGATCCCGGGCCGTGAACCAAAATACCCGGGCACGGCAAGAGGAAATCCCTCCTCCGCCCGGGAAAATTCCGTCGGCGCCTCCGAAATTCCCGCCCGGGGGGACAAAACACCCGATGCGGCGAGCATCGTGGCCGTTTTTTGAAAAAATGCACGGCGGTTCGGCTCGTTCATGGCTTGTCTCCCAATCTATCTATATTCACCAATCCGTTATCGAATAATCCGGGAATCACCAAACCCTTATATCAAAAATAGGTTTTCTCCGGCAAGTGCGCGTTTGATTTCGAACGAATGGGCACGGCATTTCTCCAGGCTCACTCCCAACAGCCATCTCCCTTTTTTGACTCATAAAGGACAAGCGTTCATGCCAATTCTTTCAACATCAACCAAATTCCGGCGGGGTTGTACAGTTAAACATATATATACTTTACCTAATTTATCGATTTTATCGACAATCATGTTGGAAGGAGCTACGAATGACGATGAAAAAAGCATGGACAAGCGTGGTGAGTGGATTGTTACTGGCAGCCGGGACGGCAATGGCCGCGCCAAACCTCGAGATCATCGCCACGAACCTCGACAATCCCCGGGGTCTGGCCTTCGGGCCGGATGACGCACTCTATGTCACGGAAGCCGGCAAGGGGGGTGAAGGTCCCTGCGTGATCGGTGCAGAGAACCAGGATGCCTGCCTGGGAACTTCAGGGGCTATTACCCGGATTTTCCAGGGGAATCAAGAACGGATTGTGACTGGCCTTCCTTCCTTGGCCTCCAAGGATGGCAGCAGATCATCCGGTCCCCAAAGTATCGTTTTCACGAGTCAGGGAGCGTATTTTTTGGTAGGACTGGGTCTCGATCCGATAGCGCGGACCGATCCGCAGAAATTGGGAAACGCCGGGGGAGAAAACCTGGGACAGCTGGTCTATATGCCTTTGAACGGTTCTCCACAAAACTGGGTTGACATCGCGCAATACGAAACCACCAACAATCCTGAGAACACAAAGGTGGACAGCAATCCCTACGCGGTCATCGCCGTGGCGGATGGCTTTGTTGTGGCCGACGCGGGCGGCAACTCGCTGCTGCACGTGGACAACAACAAAACCATCACCACATTGGCCACTTTCGCCCCCCGGATGGTCAGCGCTCCCCCCCAATTGAATTTGCCGGAAGGCGCCCAGATCCCCATGGAATCGGTGCCGGACTGCGTGGTTCAGGGAACGGATGGCGCCTTTTACGTGGGCGAGCTGACCGGCTTCCCCTTTGAAAAGGGATCGGCCCGCATCTGGCGCGTGGTCCCGGGTGAACAACCGGAGGTCTTCGCGGAGGGATTCACCAACATCATCGGCCTGGCCGTGGCGGAGGACGGAGGATGGTACGTTCTGGAAATCGCCAAAAATTCTCTGCTGTCCAATGTTCCCGGCGGAGCGCTCATCCACCTCACCAAAGACGGCATGCGGCATACCGTGGCCGAGGAAGGCTTGATCATGCCCACGGCGGTGGTTGTGGGCCCGGACAAGGCATTGTATGTTTCCAACTTCGGGGCGATGCCCGGTCTGGGACAGGTGGTGCGGATCGATCCATCGCAAAGTGGCACGAATCTCGCCTCATGGACAAATCTTAAATAAAAAGATCTTCATCACTCATCTCGATTTCCCAAGGCCGCCCGATTGATCCCTGCGGGCCTTTTTTGACTCATTAATTTTATGCCGCTTCTCGGTGATTTTATGTCATTTCTCTGTTCAAACGGCTAGCGGATACAGAAGAGAGACAGAAATTATACTTCACGGTTCATCCAGCCAAACCCGGGTGAGGAACATCAATTCCTGCGCGTTGAGGCGCATGTTTCTCACATAGGGCTGCCGGACGTTGTAACGCTTGGTGTTGTACAGGAACAGCCAGGGGGCATCTTCCACCGCGATTTGCTCCGCCTGCTGGTAAAGCGCGTACCGTTCCGCCTCGTCCGGCGTGGCGATGGCCTGTTCGTAGAGGCGGTCGAATTCGGGATTGGCGTAGGCCGTGTGGTTTGGGCCCGCGGGAGACAAATTGGAGCCATAGAGCAAAGCCAGAAAATTCTCCGGTTCCGGCCAATCCGCCACCCAGGCCATGCGGAAGAAAACCGGTTCATAGTTATCCAGCGATTCCAGGTGTTGGCTCCAGTCCACTACCCGCAGTTGCACCTTCACGCCGATCTTACTAAGCTGTTCCTGTACGGCTTCCGCCACGTTTTCGTTCAAGGTTCCCGCGCTGTTGAGTTGCAGAGTGATCTCGCCCAATCCCTCCCCGTTGGGATACCCGGCCTGGGCCATCAGTTTACGGGCCTTCTCCAGGTTAAACGGATAGCCCTCCACCCGGCTGGTGTATCCCGGCATGTTCGGAGGAACCACCCCGCGCGCCGCTTCGCCCCGGCCGTTGAGCACGTACTTGATCAACGATTCCCGGTCGATGGCGTAGTTGAAGGCTTGCCGCAGCGCCCGGTTATCCTTGAAAGGCGGCTTCGTGAGATTGAAACCATAATACTGCGTGATCCACATCAACCGGCCGTCGATCTGGTATTTTTGATACGCCGGCCGAACCCGGCCGGTTTCGTCGAATACCTTGCTCCAGATGTCGTCGTGGATTTCCTGCACGAAATCCAGATTGCCGAGGTCGAATTCCAGAAAGGCGATTTTCAAATCGTTGATGAACGAAATCCGGATGGCGTCCAGGTAGGGCAACGACACGCCGTCCGCGTCTTTTTGCCAGTAATTCAGGTTCCGGACCAATAACAACTCCTGGTTGGGTTTCCAATACGCGAACCGGAACGGCCCGGTACCCACCGGATGCTGAAAGAAATCCTGACCGTAATGCTCCACCGCCTCCCGGGGCACCACAAAGCAATACGACATCGCCAACCGGTAGGGAAATGGAGCAAAAGGTTTCTTCAACCGGATCTGGAATGTGGAATCGTCCAACACCCGGAAACCGCTCACATGATCGGCCTGGCCTTCCAGAAATTCTTTGGCGCCTTCCACCAGCGTATCGAAAAGCCACACGCCCGTGGAGAGGTTGGCCGGAATGAGGTTCCGTGTCAGCGAATAGGCCACATCGTGGGCGGTGACTTCGCGGCCACGGCCACCGGGAAAACAGGGATCGTCTTGAAACCGCACTCCGGAGCGGATTTTGAAGGTGTATACCAGCCCGTCTCCGGACAATTCGTACGATTCAGCAATACCGGGCCGCAATTCCAGATCGTCATCAAAAGTCAAGACACTATCGAAAATCTGCTGGCCGATGTGATGCGACACGGAATCCCCAATGCGCACCGGATCGAGGCTGCGCGGCGTGCCTTCTTCGTTCATCCGGAAGACGCCGCCCAGCCGGACGCCCGAAGGCGTGATTTCACCCCGGCGGGTGGGATAATCGAAATTCACCCCTGATCCGCCGCAACCGGTGACCAACACGACACTCATGAAGATCAGTCCAATTTTTTCATGCCCCATTTTCAAACTGCCTCGTTATTCATGGATTCGGATGATTGTCTTCCGGGTGACGCGGGCTGGGCGGGAGAAGGCTCGTACCCCCGTTCCCGCAGTAACCGGATCAACTCCCGCGCCCGGGTTTCGGGCACGGCGAAAAACCGGTCGGCAATCCGCTCTCCCAAAATGGATTTCACGTCCGGCACGTGTTCCAATTCCTCAGCCAAATCCGCTCCGGCGCATTCCACTAGCACCGTGCGCCGCAGCCGGATCCGGCCGTAATGGCCGCACCATTCTTCCAGCGTGTACCGGACATTGCCCGGCAGGCCGCCCCCGGTCAGTTCCTCCAGAAAATCCAACACCTCCGCGCGGCTCCATCCCCGCCGCATGGCGGACAACACGCTCCGCCGGGAAAGGTGATATTCCGTCAACACATCCCGGCGGCGGAACTCGGCCATCTGCTCCAATTGCCACAAGATTCGATAGCCCGCCAGCGGAGGCACCAACAGATCAAAATTGGGCTGCAGGATACACGGTGATGAAGCCGCTGCGGGGCTGGGGAGTTCCACTTCGAACAAGATCCGGGCGGCCGTACGCGTTAAGGTTAATGCCGGAGCCGTTTGCCGGTTCCCAAGATGGACGAGTCCCAGAAACTCGAGCCATCGCAGCCAAGTGGTTATCCGCTCCCGGGATGGTGCCTCCCCGCCCGGCCGGGCTTGCGCGCCCAGCGCCTGAACCAAATCCTCCACGAGAAACACCGGCAAGGTTTGGTGGCGCCGTACCCAGTCTTCGGCCGCGTACAAGGCGGTCAACACCGTCTGGATACCGGTTTCCAGCGGGAGCATCGTGCCGCGGAAATATTCCCATACGTCCCTATGCATTTGGGATTCGCCGCGAGCAAACCACTCTTCCGCGGAGGGGGAGAGCCGGTAGATTCCATGGGCGGAAAGTATCAGCCCCCTGGACAATCCGTAGTTCAAAACAAACTCGAAATGTTCTTCCCGTCCAGCCGGATAGCCCTGACGTTCCAGCCATTGATCCAGGATTGTCCGCGGGACGGCCCCCTTCCGCGTCAGGCGGATTTTCCGCCGCCGGAGGAGGCTGAGCCAGTGAAAAATCCCTTCCAGCGCCGGGATCCGCGGAGGGACGGAATCAACGGAGCGTTCTTCACAGGGCCGCAGCGAACCGAACGGCGCGCTAAACAACGGCCGCAGCGCCCGGCGCACTTCCGCCGGAAAGAGCACTTGTTTTTCCGGTCCGGTTTGATCCAGAAAAAGGAGGCCGGATTCCAACAAGGGAGTGAGGTGATCCGCCAGTAATTTTCCCGAAGGCTCGACACTGGGCAGTGTATCCGGGAAGAGAAATATTTCCGATTGCGCGTCGCTGAAAAACACCAAAAACCGCAACAAGCCGCGGGAGGGGGAAGGCAATTCATTCATCAGGTTGGAGAGAAAACACGGATCGCGGTACTTGAGGGTAAGAGCATCCAGCAGGGTGCGCTTGGAGGGCGACGCGGCCGTAATGCCGAATTCATGCGCCAGACGGCGAAGTTGTTCATGCGGCAAATGCGCCAAAATGGTGAAGAGATTCATCCCTCTATCCAATCGGGGAACTCGCGGCGGCCGGGGATCCTTCCATTTCCTCTTCCATGGTGCGGATCCGGTAACTGTATCCCTGCTCGGTCAAAAACCGCTGCCGCTTTTGGGCGAATTCTCCCTCGCTGCTGTCCCGCGTGATTAGCGAATAAAACACCGCGATGTGCCCGTCGCTTTTCGGCCGTAAGATTCTCCCCAGCCGCTGGGCTTCTTCCTGCCGCGACCCAAATGTGCCCGAGATTTGGATGGCCACGTTCGCGTCCGGCAAATCCACCGCGAAATTGGCCACCTTGGACACCACCAGGCGGGTGATTTCCCCCCGCCGGAACTGGTCGTACAATCTCTCCCGCTCCTGGTTGGGGGTTTGGCCGGTGAGGAGGGGAATCCGGAACGCCGCGGCCACGAGTTTGAGTTGGTGGATATACTGACCGATGATCAGCACCCGGTTGTCCTTGTGTTGTTCCAGCAGTGATTCGAGCACGTCCAACTTCAGCGGATTTTCGGAAGCGATCCGGTATTGGGCGCGGGGAGGCGACATGACATACTCGCGCCGCTGTTCCATAGGCAACGGCACGCGGATTTCGTGGCATTCCGCCTGCGCAATCCAGCCTTGCTTTTCCAGTACCTTCCAGGGCACATCGTAACATTTGGGGCCGATCAGGCTAAACACGTCGGTTTCCAAACCATCCTCGCGCACCAGGGTGGCAGTCAGACCCACCCGCCGCCGGGCCTGGATGTCGGCCGTCATGCGGAACACGGGCGCGGGCAGCAGATGCACTTCATCATAGATGATAAGGCCCCAGTCTTCCGATTCGAAAACCGCCAAGTGCGGGTATTCTTCCAGCTTTTTGCGGCGGTAGGTCAGAATCTGATAAGTAGCGATGGTCACCGGCCCGATGTCTTTCCGCTCGCCGCTGTACTCGGCGACGTCCGCCTCCCGCAGCGTGGTTTTTTCAAGAATTTCCCGTTTCCACTGCCGCAAGGCCACGACATTGGTGACCAGGATCAGGGTCTTGCGCTTCAGCTCGGCCATGATGCCCAAGCCGATCACTGTCTTGCCGGCCCCGCAGGGCAGCACGATCACCCCGCTGCCGCCCGCCGCGCTGCCTCCCCGGTAAAACGCCGAAACCGCGGCCTTTTGGTAATCCCGCATCTGGAACGGCGCGCCCGAGGCCAGGGTGGGAGACAACGACAATTCCAACGGCGCGCCTTCAACGTATCCCGCCAGGTCCCGCACGGGAAATCCGAGTTTGATCAGCGCTTGTTTTAAGCGGCCGCGGTAGGCCCCTCCCACTTTCAACGTCCGTTCGTCCAGACGGTCCTCGACAAACGGCTGCGTGCTTTTGTGCCGCCGGATTTGGTCCAGCAGCATGGGATCCGCGCTGCGCAAAACCAGCTGCCCATCCTGGTGCTCCAACACCAGGCGGCCGTACCGGCCCATGGATTCCCGGATATCGGTCTCGACGTTTTCGGGAATGGGATACCGCGAGAACCGCCGCAAGCCCTCCAGGACATTATCCGGCGTGAGTCCCGCGCTGGCCGCGTTCCAGAGTGACAAGGGCGAAATGGCGTAGGTATGGATATGCTCCGGACACTTAATCAGTTCCGCGAATCCACACAAGGTATCGCGCGCTTCCTCAAAAGCAGGCGAATCCACCTCGAGGAAGACGGTTTTGTCGCTCTGGACGATTAAAGGTTGGGCGGATGACATAGTTTCCAAACGCCTCGAGGCCTGAAAAACAGGCCGTTTTTTCAATGTGGAAACGTATAGTATACCGCTGACCGCCCATTTCCCGAAGAGAATGGCCGGAACCGAAGGAGGCGGGCCGCCCTTCCACGGTGAAATATCTATGCCGGCGTGAAACAGGAAATATAAAAGATTAATTATCAGGATTGGGGGAATCCGCCAGGCTCAACTCCCTCGGACGGGTGGCCGGGGGAGTCTCCGGCTCGGCTTCTGGCAGTTCCTCACGCAAAAAAATCCGGGAAAAAACCGAAAGAAGAATCAACGCGCCGCCGAGAATCGCGCCGGCGGAAGGCGTTTCCCCATTAAAAAGATACACCCACGTGGGATTGAGCACCGGTTCAATCAACGACAAGATGGCAACCTCGATGGCGGGCAGATACTTGAGGGCCGTAACGAAAAAGATATACGCCAAGCCCATTTGAAAAATCCCCAGCCATAACAGGCCCAGCCAGTTTCGGGCCGAGGCCAACGCGGAGAGGGCATCCGGCATCCCGATCACGGTCATCGGGACGATGAGCAACGCCGTCAGGGCGTTACCCCAAAAAACGGCGTTCAAGGGGCGGTGCTCCCGGTCCTTGCGGAACGCGAGCGTCACGGCGGCGAAACTCACCCCGCTGAGCAAGGCGATTATATTGCCTTGCCAATCTTCAGGCCGCAGTTCGCCCAAAAAGAAAAAGAACATTCCCACCAGGCTCAAAGCGATGGTCAGGCACCGGCCGAACGTGATGGCTTCTCCCAGCCACAACGCCCCCCCCACCAGCACCCAAGCGGGCATGGTGTATTGCAAAAAAATGGCATTGGCGGCGGTGGTGAGTTTCGTGGAGGCCACGAAACAAACCGTCATCACCAAGTAACTCCCCGCGCCGATCCACCCATACCGGCCCAGGCGCGCCACCGACCCGGCTCCCGCTTGCCACGCCAGATAGGCCCACAAGGAGAGCGCGGCGATCGACGCCCGGAATCCAGCCAGCGGCAGGGCGGGCAGATCGATTTCCTTAATGGCAAGTCCGCCCGTCGAAAAGAGCAGGCACGAGGCCAGGGCGGCCAGCGTGGGTCCCAACAATTTGATGGATTTCATAATGGATCGGAAGTTTGGAGGTTTCTATCGAACCAATCAAGGGCTAGTATGCTGTTGATTGCACCGCATCAACCAGGCGCGCCGATCGGAGAGGGGGCGGAAACCGGAGAATCCGTGCGGGTACTGCATATTTACAAGGATGTGTATCCTCCAACCTGCGGGGGAATCGAAATCGCCATCCGGCGGATCATCGAGGCCACACGCGACGCGTGCGAGGCCATCTCGGTGCTCATCTGCAGCCGGAACCGGAAATCGGAATTCGCCGAAGTGGAAGGTACGCCGGTGTACAAGGCGGGCGAATGGGGGCGCTTTTTGTCCGCCCCGGTCTCGCCGTACTTTCCCTACTGGCTCAAGCGCCTCCAGACCGACATCCTGCATTACCATGTGCCCAATCCCACGGCGGTGATCTCCCATCTGCTGGTCCGCCCCCGCGGCAAGGTCGTGGTGCATTACCACAGCGACATCGTGCGGCAGGAAAAATGGCTGAAACTGTACGGGCCGCTGCGGGACCGCTTCTTGCGGAAAGCCGATGTCATTCTGGCCACCTCGCCCAACTACCTGGAATCGTCGGATACGCTGCGCCGCTTCCGGGACAAATGCGCCGTCATCCCCTTCGGCGTGCCGGTGGCCCGCTTTGCTCCCACCGGCGAGATCAAAGATCTGGCGCAAGTCATCCGGCGCCGTTACGGGACCGGGCTGGTGCTTTTCGTGGGGATTTTGCGCTACTACAAGGGGCTGCATTATTTGATCGAAGCCATGCAGCACGTCGAAGGCAAATTGGTCATCGTGGGCGACGGCCCCCTGCTGCCCGGCCTCATCGCCTTCGCGCAGAAACAACCGCATGCCGAGCGGATCATTTTCGTCGGGCAAGTGGAATCGGTGGTTCCCTATTACTACGCGGCGGATGTCTTTTGCCTGCCGTCGATCTACCGGTCCGAAGCGTTCGGGCTGGTGCTGGTGGAAGCGGCGGCTTGCGGTTTGCCCCTGGTCTCGACCGAGCTGGGCACCGGGACCTCCTACGTCAACCGGCATGGCGAAACCGGCTTGGTGGTCCCGCCCCAGGATCCCGCCGCCCTGGCCGGGGCACTGAACACCCTGCTGGCCAATCCCAATCTGCGGCACGTGTACGGCGCCGCCGCCCGCCGGCGGGTTCAGGATCTCTTCACCCAGGAAGCCATGGGCCGCCAGATTCTGGAAACGTACCGGCGGATTCTGGAACGGGAATAATGATTTCCCCTGCCCAATGCGCGGATCAGCCTGCACAAGGGCCGGGGTGAGGGAATGCCTGAAGAGCGGAATCCCTCCTCTCGCTGCAACCAGGTACAGACAGACCTCATGTTGCGTTGCATTGGCCGGTTGCTGCGGCCGGAAATGAAACACACCGCTCCCTTTCACTATTACCGCGGGTCCAGGTGGTCTTTCTCTTCCGAAATCCATTCCAGGCTGAAACGGGCGAAGGTGATTGTCTCGTAAGGATGGGCTTCGCCCCGCTCGTAGAGGCAAGCGATGGTCATGTCCGGCAAAACCGCCAGATCGGAGTAGGCGGAAGGTCCGGGATAAATCATCCGCGCCACCGGCCAGGTTTCGCCTTCGTCGTAACTCAAGCGGATCGTCATTTTTTCCCGCTCCGTACTGGCGGGATTGGAAAACAGAATCCGGCTCTTGTGGTATTCCCGCGATGCAGTGTAGCGGATCACCGCGGCTTGGCAGACCGGCTCGATCAAGGCGGGATCTTCGCGCGCGGGCGTCCAATTCCGGCCGCCGTCCCGGCTGATGGCAACCTGGCGGCGGTGGGTTTTTTTGTAACCCCGCATGTTCAGATACAGCGAACCGTCGTCCCGTTCCAGGACCATGGATTCATTGGTGAATCCCCCGGGCACCGTTCCACCAAGCCGCCAACTGGCTCCCCCATCGTCGCTGTAAAAAACATGGGAAAACCACTGGGAAAAATCGGGGCTGGTGGAATGATCACAAGGGATCACCAATGACCCATCGCGCAATTGAATTCCATGGCCGGGGCCGGTGGCATACCAACGCCACTCCGGTTTTTTGACATGAGGCGTGATTTCCACCGGCTCCTGCCAGGTCTGACCGTCATCCTCGCTGCGGGTGAGCCACACCGTGCGGGATCCTTGGCCCCGGTGAATGGCGCTCTCCTCGATGGCGCCGTCGTTTTGGGTGAACGGCAGCCAGATCGTCCCCGTGCGGCGGTCCACGACGGGAGCGGGATTCCCGCACGTGTTGCTCCCGTCATCCACCAGGATTTGCATAGGAAGCCAGGTTCTCCCTTGATCCACACTGCGCTTGAGCACCAGATCGATATTGCCCGAATCCCCCCGTCCCGCCTTGCGCCCTTCGCAAAAGGCCAAGAGGGTGCCTTGATTCGTCACCACCAGGGCGGGAATCCGGTACGTGTCGTATCCGTCTAATCCCGAGACATATACCGGCATTTGCCGGATCCAATTCTCGTTCGGGAGGGTTTCACTCCCCCAAGGGACGGCCTCCGTCATTAGGCAACAGATCACGAAAATCCATTTTCTTGCCCACATGATCAAACTCTTTCATAGAGAAAATGTGATTGAATAAGCCGTTCCGGCCCCCGCGCCTGGTTCATTCGTCAAACTCATGCCGGCAATAGCGGCAGATTTTCGCCTCCTCCCGGACAAATTCCGCGCACATGGGGCATTTTTTATACCCCGCGGGAACCGCCGATCCCGGCGCCGGAGGCGGCCCGGAGGGATCCACAACCGCGGCGGCTTCGTCAGGCCCAGGTTTGATCCGGTCCTGGAATTGATGGATGATCCGTATCAGCTCATCCAAGTTCGAAAACCAGAACGCCTGGATGAGCAGGTGATGGCCATAGTTTTTATCATACCACGCCATCAGATCGTTTTCTTCACTGGATTTGGGCATGCCCGACATTCCCAGGAGGAGGAACAGCAGATCGAGCACTTTTTGGGGCACGAAGTGGTTCACCATCATCATGACCCGCAACAGGCTTTGCGCCTGGGACCGGGCGCGCGCGCGGTTTACACCCGGCAGGTTCTCCTTGGATTGGAGGTAATTCTCCACGTTCTTGAGTTTGAAACCGAGATACCCCGCCCCAAGGGCCTTCACTTTACTCACCGCCGCCAAATTGTTCCAAGGGATGAATCCAATGGTGAGATAACTATCAATCAAAATCCCGTCTTCCCGGATATCCAGATATCCGGCTTTTTTTATCATCAACGACAAAATGAACAGCGATCCGCCCCCGAAGAACAACACACCCACGACGGCGATCACGATGGTGTCGGCTCCCGGCTCCTCGGCAAAGAGGATAGCGGCGCTGCCGCCAGCGAACAGAAGACCCACCATACAGACGATCAGGTAAAGCAACTTCATCCCCGCCGGCATGGCCAGGGGAACGTGTTGAACAACCGGAACGGGAGCGTTCATGAGATGAATTCCTCCCTGCGGATCCTTGGTGGATGGGTTCGGATAGATGATGAATTTCGTAAGCAGGATTTTCGCTCAATTGAGCAGGCTCTCCCAGAGGAGATCGAGGTTTTGTCATGAGAAACGGTTTCTTCGAATCCAGCACTCACTTAATGCCCTACTTATGAATGGCAGGCGTCGGGATCGGCTGGATTCTTCCCTCTATTTCTCCTCCCGCCAGGTCAGGTAATAATCCAAGGCATCTTCCAGCGTCAGGTCCGGCGGGATTTGAGAAGCCAAGGGGTGCGACGCTTCAAACCGCCTCAGCATCTCTTGTTGGAAATGGATGATCAATTCCCGGTATTTCTCCCCGCCTGCGAGATTGGTCATCTCTTGAGGATCGTTCCGCAAATCGTACAACCTCCGGGTCCGGCCGGACAGCGGAAAACCGGTTTTATACCCATCCTGGCGCTCGCGCCGTCCCGTCGAATAGATGAACTTGTACTCGCGGGTCCGGATCATGGCTTCTTCGTTGTCGTAATACTCGCTGAAAACCGGTTCATGTCCCCGCTCCGTTTTCCCTTCGAGCAGCGGCAACAGGCTGCGCCCTTCCACCTCGGGAGGCGGCGTCCCCCCGCAAAATTCCATGATCGTGGGGAACAGGTCGATGAATTCCACCAGCGCGTCCTCTTGTTGATCGAACCGCTCCTGTCCGGGCAGGCGGATAATCAGCGGCGCGCGGACCGATTCTTCATACATCGTGTGTTTCTCGAAGCGCCCATGCTGTCCCAAACTGTAGCCGTTGTCGCCGAGGTAGATCACCAGCGTGTTGTCGTCGAGGCCGGTTTCCTCCAACGTGTCGAGGATCCGGCCCACGTTGTGATCCATGAATTCGGTGGAGGTGTAATAGGCGGCGATGATATGGCGTTTCTCTTCGTCCGTCAGGTTGCGGAAGATTTCAGGGATTTGCCAGTCGTCTTCCGGCCCCGGCTGGGGCACGGCGAATGACGCGGGATCGAAACGGCCGCGGTATTCGATAGGGAAGCGGAAAGGGGAATGCGGCTCATAGAAACTGACCATCAAAAAGAACGGCGTTTGGGTGTGTCCGCGCAAAAATTGTTGCCCCTGCCGGGCAAACCAGGTACCCGAATAGTCCTTATCGAACGCGCCGTAAGGAAGATACGATCCGTTCAGCCAAATCCGCGCGGGATCCTGGAAGGGTTTCCACACCGGCAGGACTTCGATCCCGGCCGGCACGGGCCGCGGCGGGTGTTGCGTAAGAAATCCCTGATGATCGCCTAGATCCAACCGCACGTCGAAGCCGTGCGCGCGGGTGCTGTTGAAATGCATCTTGCCGATGGCGGCAGTGGCATAGCCCAGTTCCTTGAGCGCTTCGGCCAACGTGACTGGCTCATCCGGTAGGGCGGTGGTCAGCTGAGTGACGCCGATGGCGTGGGGCAGACGTCCCGTGAGGAACGATTGGCGCGAGGGCGTACACATGGGGCAATTGACGAAGGCATTGGTGAAAGTGACTCCGGTGCGCGCGAGGCGGTCCAGATTGGGCGTGCGGGCCTGGCGGTTGCCATACGCGCCGCAGACATAGGCCGCGTGATCGTCGCTGACAATCATCAACACATTCGGCCAATCCGCGGCCCACGCCGCCACGGCCCGGAGAGTGGAGAGGAGCAACGCCGCCAGGGCTATGCCGGTCCAGCGCAGGAGATACATGTCATCGTTCCCCCGTTCCTGAGATATGTTTAAGGCTTCTCCAGCATGGGCGTACCTTATTCAAACTACGGATTCGCGCTCTTCGAAAAATGACCAACTCAAGAAACCCATCCCAAAATCCCCTCCATTCCCGGTGAAGGCCGGGAGGAGAAAAATCCTGAACAAACGCCCCATCGGCTTTTCATACCAAGGAGTATCCCGTATGGTTCGGGTTTTTGGATCTACGCTAAGAAAACTCAACAGAACCTACCGGGGAGAACGTCTCCGAAACGCCTTCTCCGGCGGAACGAAATAAAACAGCGCAAGAACCACCACACCGAAACCGGCGTATATCGCGGTGAAGACCCACGGTTCGCAATCATAGAATAGCCAGGAAGACACCCAATCGCTGATCATGCCGCGTTGATACCCATCTTCCTCGTTCGCCCGGCGCAATCCATCCTCCCAAATGGTCAGGGGGCAATCAATCCCCAAAAGCGCTTCTGCGGTCACGAAGGCGATCATGCCCAAGTGCCCGGTCCGCAGCCAGAAATGACGGACCAAACGCCAATTCCACCATCCCCCCAAAATGATCACCGGAACGGGAAGAATTACCCCGAGCACGAAAAGAAAATGGCAGTACAGAATCAGATCCGCCAACATGGCTGGATTGTCCGTTTTGGGGATTGGATGGCTGGATTCATCCTACATGCAACGGCGGGATGGGTGAATAGGGGCAGCGTTGAGTGAGCGGCCAGCGATACCTTGCCCCCCCTCAAGAACCAGCCTTATTCGGCTCCCTCTCCTTCTGAGAAAAGGTTTTGGGGATACTCCGGCCAAGCTCGTTGCAATTCCTTATGGAGGCTGCGCGTGAAGATAGCGTGGCTGGCGCGGCTGGGATGGGGATCGTCCACATAGGCGCGCATGGCGTCCACGGACTGGCCGATGAAATCCGGAAGCGGAAGAAGGGAGGGAATACCATGGGCCTCCAGGAAATCCTGGACTTTTTGGTAATGAAGAGCGAAAGGATGCTCTTCCACGCTGTGCAGGCGGTACATGGTAGGATAAATGGCCACGAGCAAAAACATCTCCCGCTCCCGGCAGAGGTCCCGAAGCCAGAGCAGGGCTTCCTGGCAGCAGGGCCAGCCCGGCTGATCGAAAATGGCCTCGTTGAAGAAGCGGGTGAGGCGGTCATGGACCTCATGCCATCCCGGTTCGGCGAACTGAAACCACCGGTCCAGAAATTTCATGAGATACGAATAACGGGTGAAAGGCAGGACCGGCCGGGGCAGGATGTCGTAAATCGCCCGGTAAAATTGGTCGGCGGGCAAGGGAACGATCTGCCCGTTCGCGTCGAGGGTGTGGACCTCTTCGGGATCGTTCATGACATAGGTAAGTATCACCGCGTCAGGCTGGTAGCGCAATCCTTCCACTTCAAACCACCGCACCTCCTGAACCGTCGTGTAGCCGGGCACTCCCGCGTTGATGACTTGCCATTCCACCCCCGGATCCGTCCGCAGCAACTTTTCCCACTGCTTGGCGAATGTGTCTTGCGCGGGAACGCCGTACCCGAACGCGACGGAATCGCCAAGGACGAGAATCCGTTTCTGGTTTGTTACTTTCGCATACGGATATTCATCATCCCGCAAACCTTGGCGGTTAATCGCCACCGGCGCGCCGTAGACGAAATCCGCATAACCAGGGCGCATGCGGAAAGCGATCTGGGGATCAGCATCGGGCACGTACAGCTGCCGGGGGCCGGTTAGGGTCAGATTGGGGCGGCCCAGGCCGGCTATCCGGCACACCCCCTCGCCGAAGAGCAACGCCACCCCCACGGAGACCAGCCCTCCGAGCAACGGAAAATACCAGGGGAACCGGCGCGCGGAGGAGGAATCAGGCGGGCGGACATTCATCGCGCGAATAGACAAGCCGGCCGGCGGCGTAAGTGGAGACTACCTGTCCCTGGACGGGCCAACCGTGGAAGGGCGTGTTGCGGGACTTGGAAAAGAATTTCTCCTTGTCGATGCTCCAACGCGTCTCGGGATTCCACAAAACCAAATCGGCCGGTTCCCCGGGAGCAAGACGCCCCCCTGGGAGGTTCATGACCCGGGCGGGTTGGCAGGTGACCAGCCGGAGCAAAGCGAGCAGGTCCAAGCCGGAACGTTCGCGGATGGGATTCAACAAAAGCGGCAGCAAAGTTTCCAAACCGATGACGCCGGCGGGGGCAATGGGGTACTCCTGGTTTTTTTCGAGCATACTGCAAGGCGAATGATCGGTGGCGATGCAGTCGATGGTCCCGTCACGCAATCCCTCGTAAAGGGCGTCCTGGTCTTCCTGGGTGCGGAGCGGCGGATTGGTTTTGGCATGGGTGTTGAAATCCTCGGTGGCGTCCTCGGTCAAGACCAAAAAATGGGGGGCGGTTTCACCGGTGGCGTTGACGCCTTTCTTCTTATAGAAACGGAGGAGATCCACGGAATCGGCGGTGCTGAGGTGGGCGATATGGATATGCGCGCCGGTGCTCTTGGCCAAAAGCAGGTCACGGGCCACCATGGCGCTTTCGGCCTCGCGGGGGGCGGGAAGAAGGCCTAATTTGACAGACATGGGCCCGTCGGTCCCACAATTGTTGTCCACGAGGATGGTATCTTCGGGATGCGTGATGATGGGTATGCCAAAAATGGTGGAATATTGCAGGGCGCGAAACATCACCAGGGAATCCATGACGCTTTTGGCATCGTCGGTGATCGCTACCGCCCCGGCTTCCACCATTTCACCGATGGGGGCGATCTCCTTGCCTTCCATGTTTTTGGTGAGCGTCCCGCAAGGATAAACCCGGATCCAGCCGGTTTGCGCGGCGCGCTCGAGAATGAATTCCACCCCGGTTTTGTCGTCCACAGGGGGATTGGTGTCGCCCATGCATACCACGGACGTGATGCCGCCCGCGGCGGCGGCCTTCGTGCCGGTGGCGATCGTCTCACGGCCTTCGAAACCCGGTTCCCGGAGGTGGACATGGATATCAATAAGGCCGGGCATCAGCCATAAGCCTTCGGCCTCCACAATCTCGGCGCCGGGGCTGGAAATCGAAGGCTCAATCGCGGCAATGACGGGGCCGTCGAGGAGGACATCGGCGATGCGGTCTTCCTGGTCGGCGGGATTCAGTATCCGGGCATGATGGATGAGTGTTTTCATGTTCGCGGTCCCGTTAAAACAAACTCATGGTGGCATCTTTGGAGGAATCGGCGGTCTCCCGTTCGCCGCTGACGAGCAGATAGAGAAGCGCCATCCGCACGGCGATGCCGTTGGTCACCTGTTCCAGGATGACCGAATTGGGGCTGTCCGCCACTTCGGACATGATCTCCACCCCCCGGTTCATAGGGCCGGGATGCATGACCAGCAGACCCGGTTTGGCCCGTTTCAGCCGCTCGGGGGTCAAACCATAGAGACGGTTGTATTCCTTGAGGCTGGGGAAAAAATTACTGGACATCCGTTCGCGCTGGATGCGCAACATGTTGACGACATCCACCCCTTCGAGACCTTGGTCCATGTCATGAAACACCTCGACTCCCATATCCCGGACCTGCGGAGGGATGAGCGTGGGCGGACCGATGAACCGGACTTTGGCGCCCAAAGTCAAAAGTCCCCACATGTTGGAATGGGCGACCCGTCCATGGAGAATATCGCCCACGATGGCCACGGTCAGCCCCTCGATTCGGCCTTTGTGCTCGCGGATGGTGAATAGATCAAGCAAGGCTTGCGTGGGATGCTCGTTGGTCCCGTCGCCCGCGTTGATGACGGGTATATTGATGTTCCGGGCCAAGTGATGCGCCGCCCCCGAAAGGTTGTTGCGCATGACGATCACATCCGCGCCCATCACCCGGAGATTGTGGGCGGTGTCCAGGAGGCTTTCCCCTTTAACCACACTGCTCTGCGATGTGGAAATATTGAGGACATCGGCGCTGAGGCGCATGGCGGCGATTTCAAACGAAGTCCGCGTCCGGGTGCTGGGCTCGTAAAAGAGGTTCACGACCACCTTGCCGCGCAGGGTGGGAACCTTCTTGACGGTGCGGGCCTGCACCTCCTTCATCGAACGGGCGGTGTCCAGCACCAATTCGATCTCATCGCGGGACACGCCCCGCAAACCCAGGCAATCTTTAAGGCGCCATACGCGCTTGCTTGACTCGTTCATGGAAGCCGCTTCCCTCCCCCGCGTTCGGGCTATTCGGGAACGATATACACACCTTCTTCCCCATCATCATCCTGCAGGGCGACGATGACCTTTTCGTTGGCGTACGTCTTCACGTCCTTCCCCACATAATTCGCTTGGATCGGCAGCTCCCGGTGGCCGCGGTCGATGAGCACCAGCAGCTCCACACGGTCAGGGCGCCCCAAATCCATCAGGGCGTTGAGGGCCGCGCGGACCGTCCGGCCCGTGAAGAGAACATCGTCCACCAAGACAATGTGGCGCTTTTCGATGTCGAAGGGAATCTCCGTGCTGCGGACCTCGGGGATTATGGTCGTATGGCCGATGTCGTCGCGGTACAGGCCGATATCAAGAATCCCCACCGGAATCGGCTTGCCGGCCATTTGCTCAATATGGGGCTGCAGGCGCCGGGCCAGGGTCGCCCCCCGGCTCCGGAGTCCCACCAGCGCCAATTCCCCTCCCACATGGCTTTCCCAAATCTGGGAAGCCATGCGCCGGATCGCGCGGGAGATGTCCTCCGCGGTCATGATCAGTCGGCGTTGCGGTTCGTTTCCAGGCATGTCATTTGTTCCATCACGGACTTGAACGTGTCCGGCGGTTCCACGGTGATCGCGAGCTCCTGCCCAGTGACCGGATGGCGGAAGCGGAGGGACCGGGCGTGCAATCCCAGCCCCGGGTAATCCGCGAACAGGCGTTCCAAGGTCCCTTTCCCGGCATACCTTTTTAATCCGTAGAGAGAATCATGCACGATGGGAACCCCCAGGTGCCTGAAATGCACCCGGATCTGATGCGTCCGCCCGGTGGTAGGATAAACTTCAGCGAGCGTTCCGCCTAGTCCTGTGCGCAAAATTCGGTAACGGGTCAGGGCGGGACGGCCCCCGGAACGGATGGCCATCCGTTTGCGGTCCCGCGGGTGGCGGCCGATGGGCAAGTTGATTTCCCCCTCGATCCGGGGAAGCGCGCCATGCAAAATCGCCCAGTACACCTTGTGGATTTCCCGGGCCTGGAACATCCCGGTCAGCCGGTGGTGGATTTCATCCTGCTTGGCGATCAGGAGCACGCCGCTGGTCCCCCGGTCAAGGCGGTGGACGATCCCCGGACGAAACGGCCCCCCGGTGCCGGACAGGGATTTCCCATGATACAGAAGGATATTCACCAAGGTCCCGGTTTTTTTGTGCTCCGTGGGGTGGACACAAAGGCCCGGCGGTTTGTTGACGGCCAGGAGATATTCATCTTCGTACAAAACAGCCAACTCGCCCGGTTCGGGAAGCACCCCGGCCGGTTCGGCCGCGGGAAGATACACCACGATGCGGTCGCCGGGCTTTACTTTTTCATTCGACTGGCTCACTACGCGATGGTTGAGCCGGATCGCGCCTTCGCCAGCCAGCTGCTGGATGCGGGTCCGGGAAAGCGTGCCGATTTGCGCCGCCAGGAATTTATCGATCCGAATCGGCGCCTGGGTAGGGGGAACAAGGAAGGACAATTCTTGACCGGGCACGATCATACCATCCAACTCACCGCAACCTCATTCCGGCGCGCCTTCTGTTCCCGCTGGATTGCGCGGCGCCCGCCCCGCCGCGTTGATTCTCAATGTTTGATCTGGTCGAAATACAAATCGAATGTCTCCTCGAATTGCGGACTGTTTTTAGCATCGTGGCATTGAATACAAACGGCCTTGGCTTCGCCGCGGCGGATGGGACCGGTGCCGAACTCGTCGATATGGGATTGGCCCGGACCATGGCAGGTTTCGCATTGCACATGCATCATCTTCACCGAGGCAGGATAGGCTCGAAAACCGCCGGACTGATTCATTCCCGTGACATGGCATTGGACACAATAGGGAATCCAGTGCCGGTTTTGATCGAGAAGAGGCCAAAACGCCTTGGCATGCGGTGTGCTTTTCCACTGATCGTATTGGGTTTGATGGCATTCGGCGCAGGCTTCCGCCCCCGCGTAGCCCACGCTTTCTTTCTCTTCGCGTAAATCCATCAGCACCGGCGGACCGGGGAGGGCGAGTCCCAAGGCTTTTACCTGGCTGGCGTAGGCTTGAGTCAGAAACTCGCGCGTGGCGGGGTGGGAATACACGGCCGGATCAAGGGAAATCCGTTCAAAGGTCACGGTGACGATGCCCTTCCCCTTTTCCACTTCGGCCACGATTTTGCCCACCGCCCGGCCCTTCGCGGGGGCGTTGGTGATGTAGGTCTCGCCGGTTTTTTCCACCGCCAGGCCGGCGTCGAGCGCGATGACCAGGTCGATCCGTGGACCGGAATAATCTGCCAGCCATTTTCGCACGGCCATGGGAGGCTCATGCGCCAGCAGCACCACGGCATCCACGGCGGGATCCTGGCGCAGTGGCTCGATGGTCTTCGTGATCATTTCCCGGGTTTTTTCCACCCGGCCGGCGCCATGCGCGGCGGGCCCTTCTTGCAGCGAACACGCCCCAACAAAGGCGAGGGTTCCATTCGGCGTGGACTGAATAATGGACACCGGCAAAACCGGTTGGCCGGTTTTCACATCCACCACATTGGTGGCCACAAACGATGGCTGGGGATTGTGGGTGGAATCCGCGGATAGCGCCTGGCGGGCTTCTTCGTCGAGATACTCCAGATCAAGGGGGCCGGGCAGGATAGCGTGATAACTCAGTCTCCGCATGGCCTCGAGGTTGAGTAGTCCTACCGCGCGGTTGACTTGATCCTCGTTCGGCAAAAGGTACGCTGGTTTCTTGTCTTGCTTCCGGGGTGGAAAGAAGCGGCCGAGGTCCACCCGGATGGCGTCCGGCGACTCATTCCGCGATCGCTCGAAATACCCCGCCCGCGCTTCCAGGCCGCCCTCAATGTTTTCCGCGCAGCCGCACGGTTCCAACAAGGCTTGGGTGTCGCTGGTAACCAAAATCGTCACCGGCGCGGAGTACGCGGACATGGCCCCCAAGCCCGTCCAAACGAAAATCCATCCAATCCATAGAAACATACCAAACATCTCCTAATGATCAAATACCAATCGGCCCGAATCCAGAACCTTCTCCATCCGCTTTTGGGGATTTGAGTGGGGTGGGAAACCCTTCCCCCTTCCCTCTCCCGGGGAATGGTCCGGATGAAAGATAAACCCCACGGCAGTGCTCTTTCTTTCGGACATAAACTCGGCTCCCCTCCCATTTTCTCTCCGCAAAATTTCTAACAAATCATGGCCATCCGCGGTACAATCCGGTTCAACAAAAGCCTCTCATTTCTGATTCCCTCTCCCCCTGAGAGAGGGATTAGGGTGCGGGAAGCCCTGAAAAGGGCATAATTCATCATACTTCTCTGCAATCGGGTAAATTGATGCAGATTCATTCCATGGCTATCGTATCCGTACCACACGGCCGGGGTAGTGTTCCAGCAACAAAGGTTTTTCCCCGATCGGCCGCCAGCGTTGCTCGGACTGGTTGGCCTCTTCGATGGCGTGGTCGTATTCCTCCTCCGAAAAGCCGTAATCCAGCGCCCGGCCGATATTGGAAGACGGCAGAAATCCCACGCGGGCGGAATCCTCGCCGTTGATAAAAAAATAGCACTGCAATTGCTCCTTGCCACCGGCGTAGATGCCGATCCGCCGCTCCACGCCGATATCCATGACGTAATCGAGCTGCGCGCCCGGCACATCCAGGCAAGGCCGGCGGGCATGGAGGACCATGTGGGAACGGTCCCCTTCCGCCGCGGTGAGGCCATGAACGTAAATGCGGGCATCGGGAAAATACTTCAGGAATTCCGCCGCGCGGGGCGATTTCATGCCGAGTTCATAGATCGTCTCCGGATTGACAATCACCTTGCGGGCGCGTTTCCGGGCCATTCCGATCCACGCGCCGGGGATGACCAGGCCGGTCAGGATGGCAATCCCCAACGTGGGCCAAAGCGGCGTGCCCAGCCAGAAATAGGGAAAAACAAACAGAATGACGGTCCCGGCCAGCATGGCGATATACTTGTCTTTTTCAATGGACGCCGGCGTGCGTTTCTCCCAATGGAGAAGCAGATCAAACGGCCACCAGAGAAAGATCAAGGCCAGGACCATCCAGTATAACCGGTACACCAGGGATGGAATGGGGGGGATAAGGCCGGTCTTCTCCAGGAGAAAAATCATGAGCAGGAGATACGTAAGAACCCCCAAGACTAGCAGTTGCAAGTTGGAAGACAATCGGATCACGATCGTGTATGATGATCTCCGCGTTCAGGATACAATCCGGGATACACCCTTACACCGAGGATGATAATGGAATGTGAGGAAGGCCGTCAATCAAGAAACGCTGCCGCCTGGAAACAACGGTACTCCCGCTTGGCCCGGCGCACGCAATCTCCCGAGATCAGCTGGCTGATGGCGCAGGCTTTGGAGGTCCCGGGATTGATTTCCCTGGCCGCCGGATTCGTGGACCAGGACTCGCTTCCCCATCTGGAGATCGCTTCCCTCATGCGGAAATGGATGGAACATGCTGCCACAGGGCAAACGGCGCTGCAGTATGGAACCACGGCCGGCGATATGGAATTGCGGTCCGAACTGGTAAGCCGGCTGCGGCGCGAGGGCGTATTGAGCCCCGGGGCGGAAGTGAATACCGCGCACGCCTTGATCGGTTCCGGTTCGCAGCAGTTGTTGTACCTGGCGGCGGAGGCGCTCCTGGACGAAGGCGATATCGTACTGGTGGAAGCACCCACATATTTCGTGGTGTTGGGGGTATTCCTCGCGCGGGGCGCCCGGATCATCGGCATCGATACGGACGAACAGGGAATCCGGCCGGAGAAGGTGGCGGAATGCCTGGAGCGTCTCCATCGGCAGGGCGAGCGGCCACGGGTGAAGATGCTGTATGTAATGACCTACGCCACCAATCCCCTCGGCGTCACCTTGTCCCTCGCACGGCGAAAGGAGTTGATGGATATACTCGGGTCACACCAGGATACCGGCCATCCGGTTCTGCTGGTGGAGGACGCCGCGTACCGGCGGTTGAGCTTCGATCCGGTTCCCCCGCCCCCGCTGAAGTCGTTCGATTCCCACAATGAGTCGGTGCTCTACCTCGAATCCTTCTCCAAGTCGTTATCCCCCGGATTCCGTCTGGGATTCGGGGTTGGCCCGCAGGCAATCGTGGAGAAGATGGTGGACATCAAGGGAAATCACGATTTCGGCAGCGGCAATCTCAGCCAGCAGCTGCTGAAGGAAGTTCTCCGGGAGGGCTTGTTCGACCGGCACACGGAGGCACTGCGCCAGGTGTACCGCCGCAAACGGGACATCACGTTGGAAATCCTGCAAGAAACGTTCCCCCCCGGGGCTGCTTGGTATCGGCCGCAAGGGGGATTTTATTTCTGGATCACGTTGCCCGCCCGGATCGATACCGGCCCCCACGGCGATTTGTTCCGGCGGGCGCTGGAAGAAAAGGTGTTGTATGTGCCCGGATGCCTCTGCTATTCGCCCGACCGGCCGGAATCGCGGCAATCGTCAGCGCTTCGCCTCTCTTACGGCATGATCGGCGGGGAGAAACTCCGTGAAGGATGCCGCCGCCTGGGGGCCGCCATGGCCTGTGTCGCGGCACCTTCAAGCTGAATCCCGCCTGGGAGAGTTACTATGGCCCAATTGGAAATCAATGAAACGATCCTCATCGTCACCGGTTCTGAATTGGTGCCCGAGGAAAAAGACCGCCCCTTGGCCTACCGGCTTAAGGCCCTGATCGATCCCCGGGGGCAAAGCCCTTACCACCGGGCCATCGTGGTATCAGACCGGTGGTACATGGATAACGAACTGTTCCAGATTTGCCCCACGATTTTTATCGGCGGTCCCGGCGTAAACCAGGCGACCAGCCAGGTTTATAAAAAAATCCCCGTGGCCTGGACGGACAACACCCAAGCGTTTGTGCAGATCGCGATATCCGGGACCGACGCCAAGGCGGCGCTTTGGGGTATGAACCAGGACGGAACCCGGGCGGCGGTGGAAGTTTTTATCGGCCAGAACTACCTCGATTATTTTCTGAAGGTGATCTGGCAAAAGCCAGGGGAAGCGGAAGGATCGGCGTGAGTGGTTCGCTCCGGAATTCAGGGAATTGATTCAAGCTTCCACGGCGCGCCGGCAACGAACCCTGAGATATGGCCGGAACCAAGACAACCAACTTCCTCACCCCCGGGAAGTAGGTCAGGGTGAGGAAAATCCCGGTAGGGTGCCAAATCGGCTTTTCGTAATCTCCTATCCCCCATTCTCCGATCCACTGGATAGAATAAAAAAAAGATGACAAGGAGAACGGCTCATGCCCCAAAAAGCACTGCTGATATGTGACATGCTGAATGATTTCATCCAGCCGGGAGCGCCCCTGGAGGTGCCGGGCGGGCGGAACCTGATCCCGGCAATCCAGCGGGAAATGGAGAAAGCCCGCCGCGAGGGCACGCCCATTATTTACGTCTGCGACAGCCATGGGCCCGGCGATCCGGAATTGAATGTCTGGCCCCCGCATGCCCTGAAAGGCACCCCGGGCGCGGAAATCATTCCCGAATTGCAGCCGCGGGAAGATGACCTCCTCGTGGAAAAAACACGCTACGACGCGTTTTACAATACCGGGCTGGAATCAATTCTCCGGTCGCTGGGCGTGATCGATATCATCCTGACTGGCGTTTGCACGGAAATCTGCATCCATTACACCGGCGTGGGAGCCATCCAGCGGGGTTTTCGCGTCCTCGTGCCCGAAGACTGCGTCCACGGACTTTCGGAGGCCGATTCCGCCTCGGCATTGCGGATGTTAAAACAGGTCTTGCAACCGGCCTCCGCCCCGTAATCCTTCCCGCGGCCCCTTACCCGGCAAACCTCATGGGCTGGCTCTGCTGTAGCGCCGGATCAAACCGTGCTACAGTTTTTCCAGCTTGAACGTCGAATCGAAACCGCGTTGTTGAAAAAGCCATGGTTCAATTTCATGTCGCGACAGAAGCCGAAATCCTGGCGGGCGCCGTGACGGACGCCTATTTCGCCCGCACGATGGAAATCCTGAAACGCAAACCAGTCAGCCGGCCGGTGGTCATGGAAATCCGCGCCACGGCGTTGCCGGACCGATGGCCCTGGGCCGTGTTTGCCGGGCTGGAAGAACTGGCGGCGCTCCTGGAAGGCATTCAAAAACCGCTGGAATTGTTCTGCCTGGATGAAGGCACCCTCTTCCGCGCGGGCGATCCGGTGGGATACGTCACGGGGGACTACATCGACATCTGCGTGTACGAAACCGCCATGCTGGGGTTCTTGTGCCAGGCCACGGGCATCGCCACCCGGGCGGCGCGGTGCGTCAAGGCGGCTGAGGGAAGGCCGGTGCAGAGTTTCGGCACGCGGCGGATTCATCCCGCCCTCGCGCCGATGGTGGACCGCAGCGCCTACATCGGGGGCTGCGCCGGATATTCCAACATGGCCGCGGCCGCGCGGTTGGGCGGGCGCGCTTCCGGCACCATGCCCCACGCGCTGATTCTGCTGGCCGGCGACACGGTGGAAGCAACCCGGATGTTTGACGAGGTCATCGATCCCGCGGTCCCCCGGATTTCCCTGATCGACACGTTCCTGGATGAAAAGTTCGAGGCCCTCCGGGTGGCGGAAGCGCTGGGGAAACGGTTGCACGGCATGCGCCTGGATACGCCGTCCTCGCGCCGGGGGGACTTCATCGCCATGCTGAAGGAAATCCGGTGGGAACTGGATCTCCGGGGCTTCAAGGACGTCAAACTGATGACCAGCGGCGGATTGGATGAATACAAGATCCGCGAATTGAACCCCTACTGCGATGGGTATGGCGTGGGCACGGCGCTCAGCAACGCGCCGGTGGTGGACTTTTCGATGGATATCGTGGAAATCGACGGAAAACCGGCCGTCAAGCGGGGGAAATTATCCGGACGGAAACGGCTGCTGCGGCAAGGCCCCGCGCCGTCCCAGCGGATCCTCGTGCCCTGGGAGGCCAACGACCCGCGCGCAAAGGACGATATGTTGTCCCTGAAATCACGGCATGGACAAACCACCGTGGCGCTGCCGGACGTGGAAACAATCCGGGCCTATGTATTGAACCAGCTGGAAAACGTGACGCTGGAGGGAGAATGAGAGGGATGGGCGGCGCGCCGCTGGGAGCCCACATCACAGGGATTTAGCTGAACCAAACCAATGGGAACGTATATCCTTCACCGATCGTTGCATATGATCCCGGTGTTGATCGGGGTCACCTTGTTGACTTTCCTGCTGTTTCATGCCATTCCCGGCGATCCGGCGCGCATGATGCTGGGGATGCGCCCCAACGTCACCACGATCGAAATGCTCCGCGAGCAATGGGGATACGATAAACCCCTCGTGGTGCAGTATTGGATGTTCTTGAAGCGGGCGGCGGTAGGCGACTTGGGACGCTCGACCAACGACAACCGGGTGGTGCTGGAGACCATTTTGGAACGCGCCCCGGCGACCGCGTTGCTGGCGGTAACGTCCATGCTCTTCGCTGTCGCCATCGGACTGCCCGCCGGCATCCTGGCGGCGGTGCGGCGCAACACATGGCTGGATTTCAGTTCGATGCTGGCCACCCTGGCGGGGATCTCGATTCCCATCTTCTTTCTGGCCATTCTGCTGGCGTGGATTTTCGCCTACGAACTGCGCTGGTTTCCGGTCACGGGCTACATCGATCAGCGGGGCTGGATGGCGCTGGTGCTGCCCAGCGTGGCGCTGGGGACCCGGCCCATGGCGATCCTGGCGCGGCTCACGCGGTCCAGCATGCTGGAAGTCATGCGCCAGGATTATGTGTTGACCGCGCGGGCCAAGGGGCAAAACGAGGCGGTGGTCTTGCTCAAGCACGCGTTCCGCAACGCGTTCAATCCGGTCTTCACGGCATTGAGCGGCTCGTTGGCAGCCTTGCTGGTGGGCAGTTTCTTTGTGGAATTCATCTTCGTGTGGCCGGGGATCGGACTCTTGGCGATCCAGGCCATCCAGACGCGGGATTTGCCCATGATTCAAGGAACCGTGCTGTTCGCGGCGTTCATCTTCGTCATCGTCAACCTGCTGGCGGATATCGGATACCGGATTTTGGATCCACGCGTGAAACTGTGATGGCGGTTTTCCTCAAACAAAAAATGGCCCTGACCGGTCTGATCCTGACCTCCCTCCTGGTAGGGCTGGCCGCGGCGGCGCCCTGGCTGACGCCCTACCGGTTCGACGGGAATTTGCCCCTCCCTGCGGAAATGGACGGAACCTACGAGGACATCAATGCGCTGGAGCGGTCGCTGCTTCCCCCCAGCGCGGATAACTGGCTGGGGACCGACAAGTTCGGCCGCGACGTGTTCACCCGGGTCTTGTACGGCGGGCGCATCTCGCTGTTCGTGGGATTCATCTCGCAAGGCATCGCGCTGCTGATCGGTGTTCCGCTCGGCTGCCTGGCCGGTTACTTCCGGGGAAAAACCGACGCGGTGGTCATGTGGCTCATCAACGTCTTCTGGTCGTTTCCCTACCTGCTCTTGGTGCTGGCCATGGATATCGCCCTGTCGCACATGATCCGTTCACCCATCGTCCGGGTGTTCCTGGCGGTGGGGCTGGTCAGCTGGGTGCTGGTGGCGCGCATCGTGCGCGGGCAGGTTTTGTCGATCAAAGAAAACGCGTACATCGAGGCGGCGCGGGCGTTCGGTTTCAGTTCCGCGCGGGTCATGATCCGCCACCTGGCGCCCAATCTCATCACCCCGGTCTTCGTGGTGGTGACGCTGGGCTTCGCGGAGGCGGTCATCGCCGAAGCGGCGTTGAGCTACCTGGGACTGGGCGTGCAACCTCCCATCCCCAGCTGGGGGCGGATGATCAACGACGGCTATGGATATATTCTGGCCGGAACCGGATGGTGGGTGGCGGTGTTTCCCGGTATCGCCATCATGGTGGCCGTGCTGGGCCTGAATCTCCTGGGGGACGGCTTACGCGACTATTTGGATCCGCATCTTAAAGACGAATTGGAAGGCACGCGGTGAATTCCAAACCAGTCCCGCCAACGAATGCCACCTCTCCCAACTTGGTTTTCCCCTCCGCGCCCCGGGGACGGGATACCCGCTGGCTATGGATCATCCTGGCCGCGCAATGGCTTCTGTCCGCCGGCTTTCTGGCCAACAAAACCCTCTGGCTGGATGAAGCCTATTCGGCGCTGATGGCTCGTTTGCCGCTGAAGGATATCATCCCGGCGATGGCTTTCGACGCCGGCCCGCCACTCTATTACATGCTCTTGCGGATGTGGCGAGCCGTCCTGGGGGAATCCGAAACCGCGCTGCGGGGATTGTCCCTGCTCGCCGCCCTGGCGGCCTCGGTGGGGATCTACCAACTCACCCGGGAAGCGATCGGCCGCCAAGCAGCTCTTCTCGCCACGCTGCTGTTCGCGTTTTCTCCTCTGACCATGGCCTACGCGCGGGAAGCCCGCCAGTATACCCTCCTCGCGGCCTTGGCGGTGGGCGTGGCGTGGTACGCCCGGCGCTATGTCACGCGGGGAGGATTCCCCTATCTTGCCGGAACCGGGTTGGGCTGGCTCGCGTTGGTGTATACACACAACCTGGGATGGTTCATCGTGCTCGGCTCCGGGCTGGCGGTGCTGGCCTTGCCAGGCGGGAAACAACGATTCCCGGCTCTCCTGGCTTGCGGCGCGTTGGTACTGATCCTCTATCTTCCCTGGCTGCCCATGCTGGCGGCGCAATGGCAAAACACGGAACGCACGATCGCGTGGGTCGAGAAAGCCTGGACACCGTGGATGCTCGGCTACACGTGGACCGGTTTCCTGCCGGGCGGCGCGCTGCCGGCTTATATGGACCTGCCCCGGTTCCCCGTGTGGGGGCAAATCGCGAACAGCCTGATCGTTGGAGGGGCCTTGCTGTGGGGTGTCTATCAGGCAATCCGGATCAACCAGCGGTTCATCTTCTTTGTTCTGATCCTGCTGTTCGTGGGATTGGGCGGTCCGTATCTGGTTTCGTTGGCCGGAAAGCCCATCTACCTGGCCGGGCGGACGGATTACGGCTTGTTTCCCTTTTGGTGCCTGCTGGCCGGATACGGCATCTCCCACGTGCGTTGGAAGCAAGCACCGGTGATTTTCTTGTTGCTCTTTCTGCCCCAAGCCGCCGGAATCGACACCGCGTACCAACTGCGCGAGGATCCCCGGTCGGAGCGGGACCTCGTGCTCTATCTGGATAAACACGCCCAGACGGGCGACGGGATCCTCTGCACGGGCCTGACCCGTCCCGTGTTGGAGTATTACCTGCGGAATCGGGGATTTGTGTTTTTTTCCTACCCGCTCGACATGAAAAACCACCTCGCTCATCTCAATGAATCCTGGTATCTTGCCTACGTGAATCTGCATGCCGAAGCGGAAACCGTGCTCCGCACCGCGCAACAAACTCTGCGGCCCGGAAACCGCCTGTGGGTGGTGGGAAGCGAACGGGTGTTGAACCAGCCCTTGCTGGCACGAATCGAACGGAGCAACGGAGCCAACCGCATCCAGTCACCCCGCATGGGATTGCGGAAACTGAACGAACCCCTATTTTTGCTGCAAGTGGATTATGCCGCTCTGGTCCCGCTCCGGTAACCGCCGGCCCCTTCCCCTTCCCGAGATCCTCACCCTCGCCGGTGTGGCGGTCCTGACTTTCTGCCTGCGGGCGTGGTACATCCAACAATACCTGATCCTCATGCCCAACGCCCTGCAGCCCGGCAACGATGCGGGAATGTATTGGAATCTCGGCCGGCAAATCTACCTCAAAGGCTGGCTCCTTCCCGGCGAGGGGCCGTTTTACCAAGCCCCCCTCTATGCTTATTTCCTCGCGCTTCTGCATCACCTGGGAATCCACCGGATCGAAGAAATCATCCGCGCGCAAGCCGTGCTCGGCGTGGCGAACGGGCTGCTGACCTACGCCCTGGCCCGGAGCCGGCTGCCCAGGGGCTGGGCGGCCGGCGCGGCGTTGCTCTTCAGCCTGGGCCATTATCCCCTTTTTTTTGAAAGCAAGATTCTCGCGGAAACACTGGGGCTGTTTTTGTTTCTAGTATTCGCGTGTTTATTCACGGCCTGGATCGAGCGCTCGCGAATAGTCTATCTCCTCGCCGCCGCGTGGGTATTCAGCCTGGTGATCCTCTGCCGGCCGAATATGGTATTCACACTCCCGTTTCTCGTGCTCTATGGGCTAGGCGGATTCAAGCAAGATTTTCAAATGAACATCTCCCGCCGGTCTCTGGCCCACGGCGGATTGTTTCTCGCCGTGTTCATCGCGGGAGTGTTGCCGGCCCCAGTGCGGAATTATTTCGTGGGCGGCGACCTCGTCCCCCTGGCCGCCAATTCCGGCGTGACCCTCTACATGGGGACCAATCCCCAGGCGCAGGGCGGCCTGGCCGCGGTGGAAGGGCTTTCCAACAACATCGAGGAGCAAAAAGAAGGCAGCGTCGCCCTGGCCTCGCGGCTGGCGGGGCGGCCGTTGAAACCTTCCGAAGCCTCCAACTTCTGGATCCGGAAAACCATCGCCTGGGCCGTGTCGCATCCCGGCGCGTTTCTGGTGCTGGAAATCAAAAAATTGTTGTGGGCCCTGCATTATTCTCCCCCCGCCGTGAACGATTCCCCCTGGTTCGAAAGCCAGTGGCTGCCGCTCGTGGAACTTTTGTCCCGCGTCACGTGGCTGACGCTCTTCGCGGGGATCGCCGGCCTGCCTTGGGCATTCAACCGCCGCGATCCGGTGCCAGGATTTTTTCTGTGCGTCTTCGCCGGTTATATTCTGCTGTCTCTGGTTTATTATGCCTCCGACCGGTTCTTGCTGACCCTGCTGCCGTTTCTGGCCATCGCCGCCACGGACGCCTTGCGGAAGGGGTATCGTTCTTGGAGGGAAAAACCGCCATCCTGGACGGCGGTTTTCTCACGGAAGCAGCGGGATGGCTGGGCGGCGTGGTTCTTGTTCATCGCCTTGTTGACCGCCAATCCCTTTCTGGCCTGGAACCGCGGCCGGGAAATCGGTATCGGGTATTATAATCTGGGGGTTCAATACGATCAGGCCGGGGATAAAACCCAGGCCATGCACTATTACACCCAAGGACTCGCCTATTACCCCGATTTCCCTTCCCTGATGCTGAATCTGGGTGTGATCCACGCCCAGGGGGGAAACCTCGAGGAATCCACCCGCCTCTTCAAACAAGTACTGCAAATCGATCCGCAAAACCAACTCGCCAAAGACAACCTCCTCATCAACCAGAAACGCCAGGCGCGCCAATCCTCCTCATCCCCAAGGCCATAAGACCCCATTGGCCACTCGGTACCCGGCTGCCGTTCGTCCTGCTGTCGCTGGGATCTGAGCGCCGGTGAGAGCGCTAAACCATTCCCTCTTCCCCGGGGAAAGCGTCAAGGTGAGGGTAATTTTGCTGGAGTGAATTTCATTCCTTCTCTGCAATCGATTGGTTTTCTCCAACGAATTCACGGGCCTTTAAAATAATCCGCCCTTTTTTGGCGTATCCATAGATAACGAATCCAAAACACGCAAAGGAGATCCAATCATGTATATCATCCCCGCTCTCCCCCTGATCGGTTTTTATCTCTATCTCCTCATCGAGTTGCTCGGGTATTGCTGCGGATGAAAAGAGAAGCCAACGAATCGCAACCATCCATGCGGCTTTTCCTTTTCCCTCCCCCCAAGTCCTATTCAGCGGGCTGATCCAGCCGGCGGAGTAGGACTTTTTTGTTGATTAAATAATAAATAAATATACTATTTTCTGAAATAACAAACTTCGGAGAAACGCGCGCCCCAGACGGCCCCCTTGAATTGATTCTTTGGACGGCCGTCTTGCCCTCCCCTGAAGGGGATTCCACCATTCCCCAGAGATTGAAAATCCAATCCGGCGAGCGATGCCAAGATACCGGGGGAAACGGGCTTCCCCTCACTCCGGTCCTCTCTCCGAGGGAATAAAGATTAAGGGAGTATCATTTCAAAGAACTTAACCATCCAACGGTTTACACCCCTTAAAATAGTACACCCGGCCCGATGCGCTTTTTATTCTTTTAATTGTATCCTTTCCTAACCTGACGATTTGGATAGAACGTGATAACTATTCTAGTGAGCAATAGAACCACCGGAGTAGCCGATACCGCACGATGCAGACAGGAAGACACCCTATCTTGACGCAATTGAACCAATGGCTTGCTTCCACGGACCGCACAGCGTCACCGGAAACGCTTCGTTTTTCGGACGCAAGCAGGCGGGATGAACTTTTTACTCTTTTTTTGAGAAAAAAACGAACTTTTCCGCAAGATCGGTGGACTTAATAATAGACAGAAAAAAACTAATTAAATGAATAAACCAGCAAAATAGGCCGTCAATATAATATTCGAATAACTCATCCTCAACCATAATGTTTTTTGAGTCCTGGCGATACGGGAAAGGGATTATCACATGTGTATCGATGAGGTGTCATGGTGAACAATTTGGATTCATTGCGCGTCCCTAAATACGTCCAACTCATGTTTCAACTGCGGGAACAGATCGACTCCGGCGATTTGAAACCCGGTGATCCGCTTCCCACGCGGGAAAAACTGATGCGCGAGCATGGACTGAGTCTCAGCACGGTCACCCGGGCGATTTCCGAATTGGAACGCCAAGGGTGGTTGATCTCCCGCCAAGGCAGCGGGACCTTCGTCGTGAAACGGAGCGAGGCGCCCAAGGATGAAAACCGGGAAAATCCGCTGGTCGGTGTTCTGGTCCCGGTATCCCGGAACGATATTCACCATTTTGTCCCCGAATTCGTGCATGAAGCCGTGGACAATTCGATCGATGCCTTGGTCATGTACGCCCCGGACGATGAAGAGGCCGAACTCAACCAGGCCCGCCTCTTGCTGGAAAAAGGCGTAAAGGGCTTGGTGTGGTTCCCAGTCGAACCCAAACGGCATGTCAGCGCCGCTTCGCTCTTCCGGAAAAACAAACTGCCGGTGGTCTTGGGCGAAAAAGTCGCCGAGGAATTCAGCACGCCGTGGACTTGTGTGCGGTTCGACTATTACGGCGGCGCCATGACGGCCCTGAACCAGTTTCTGGATCAAGGTCACAAGCGCATCGCCTATGTCGGCCCCAAGGGCACGGAAGCCGATTTCGGCCCGGTTCCGGAACGCTGGAACGCCTACAAGTTCATTATGAAACAACGCAATTTGTGGAGTCCGGATGAATTGGTGATTCCCCCCACGCTGTTCCGGGAATGGCACGTGCATGTCAAACGGCTGGAGGCGCTGTTCCACCGCGCTCATGCCCCGACGGCGATCCTGGCGTTCGATGACACCACGGCCCTGAATGCCATGCGGGGTCTGCAGGCCATCGGCGTGCGGGTGCCGGAAGAAGTCGCCATCATCGGTCATGGCGATTATCCCCATGGGCAATACGCTTCCCCGCGTCTCTCCACGGTGGCCGGCAGTTGGTCTGAGTTCGCCGATGCGGTCCTCCGCGCGTTGCGGAGCGACTGGAACGCCGCGGCCGGAACGGGGTCGCCTCCAAAAGACCGCGAAATCGTCCTCCCGCAGCGGCTGATTGTCCGCGAATCGTCACAAGTGAAGGATGAGATGCTGGCCGCCGGCTGAAGCGGGATGAGCGGATGATATTCACTCTGTGCCAAAGGACCGGTGGCCGGTCTCCAGGACAGCCTGGAGAAATCCAAATGCAACAAAATCCGGGTGAGGGATTCTCTCTCACCCGGATTTTTTACACGGGATTTTTTTCGCGGAATGGTTGCGAGAGGCGATTCACCGGCCGCATTCCCTCAGGATTTCGCGGGCGCGGATGGTTCCTCGCTCGCCGTAATGCGCTCAATCGCCAGGGCGGCCAGTTCGGCAGTGCGGGACTTGCCTCCGGCGATCTGCTTCAAAATGGGAAGGGCAGGAACCGCCTGCAGATCTTCCAGCAGATAAATCAGGGCGGGATTGATTTTGCCGCTTTTCCGTTGTTCCTCCAAGGCCGCGACAATCGCTTCGATTTCCGGCTGTTGGGCATGCTTGCGGAGATACACAAACGCCAGGTGCGCTTCGGAGCGGATCGCGCTGCTCAACCGCTCCACCCGTTCGCGCGGAGACAGGCTGGAGGCCCAGGCCAAGGCTCGTTTCTCCAAGCGTTGCGTGTACAACACAAATCCCACCGCGCCGAGCAGCAAGAGCACCGCGCTGCCGACCACCACTCCGAAAAAGACCGGAGAATCGAAAAGTTTCGCGATAGGCAGGTACGTATCGAAAAATCCTTCTTCTTCGCTCATCTGAGCAAAGGCGGAAGGTGGCACGGCGATGAGCAAAATCAAACCGGAGAGATGATTCATCCTACCCCTTCCTTCACGACCGGTATTTGTTGGTGACCGGCAAGCGGCGGTCACTGCCGAACGCCTTCGAAGTCACCCGCAAGACAATCGCGGCCTGCCGGCGCTTGTATTCCGCCCGGTCCACCAGGTTAACCACCCGCTGCACCATCTCTAGATCGTATCCCAGCTCCGCAATTTCGGCAATGCTGCAATCCTGTTCAATGTAGGCGTGGAGGATCCCGTCCAACAAATCATATTCCGGCAAGCTGTCCGTGTCGAACTGGTTCTCGCGCAATTCGGCCGACGGCGGTTTCTCCAAAATACGGTCCGGTATGAGCGGCCGGCCGGCGGTCCGGTTCCGGTAGCGGCTCATGGCGTACACCCAGGTCTTGGGCACATCACCAATGACCGCCAGGCCCCCGCACATGTCCCCGTAAAGAGTGGCATACCCCACCGCCAGTTCCGACTTGTTGCCCGTGGCCAGCACGAGATACCCGAACTTGTTCGAAAGGGCCATGAGAATATTGCCCCGGATGCGGGACTGCAGATTCTCCTCGGTGATGTCCGGCGCCAACCCTTGGAATTCTTCCTGGAACAACTCGAGGTAGCGGGCATACAGGGGTTCGATGGCAAACCGTTTGAATCGGATGCCCAAATTCCGGGCCAGCTGTTCCGCGTCGGTCTGGCTATGTTCGGAGGAATACCGGCTGGGCATGGAGACTCCTATCACCGATTCACGGCCCACCGCGTCCGTGGCGATCACGGCCACCAACGCGGAATCGATCCCTCCACTGAGGCCGATAACCACCTCCCGGAATCCATTCTTGCGCACGTAATCCCGGACACCCAGCACCAGCGCCTGATAGGCTTCCCCAATGGGATCGTGCGCGCGGGTTATGGGCCGCGGCAGAAAGGGATTGGGGCGCAGATCCAGGGCCGGCGCGGTCTTCGTGACCGGCGCGGTCCGGCCGGGCGATACAATCAAACGCACGGGCTCCCGGCCGGGGACTTCGCTAAGCAGGACATCCCGCTGCGTAGGAACCGCCAGACGCCGGCGGTGGATTTCCTCGAAACGGAGATCGGCTTCGATCAAATCCTCTTCAAAGGCCCGGGCCTGCGCCAAAATCTGCCCCTGGGGCGAAACGATCAGGCTGTTGCCGTCGAAAATCAATTCATCCTGGCCGCCCACCTGGTTGCAAAACACCATGCCGAGAGAATGGTCCTGGCACCGGCTTTTCACCAGCGTTTCCCGTTCCAGGCCCCGGTTGACATGAAAGGGGGAAGCGGAGAGGCACACGATGAGGTCCAGCCCGGTGGTGGCGATATTGGCCACGGTTTCGGGATGCCACACGTCTTCGCATATCAACACGCCCACCCGGGCGATATCGGTCTCGAACACCGATAAAAAATCGCCGCGGCGGAAATAGCGTTTTTCGTCGAACACCCGGTAATTGGGCAGCCCCACCTTCCGGACATACCCCACCAACTGCCCGTCATGAATCACGGCGGCGGCGTTGTAACTATCCCCCTCGCGGATCACCAGGCCCACTACCGCCAACAAGCCTTGCGTTTCGGGAATGATCTGTTCGAGGTAGCCCTGCTGATCGGAGATGAACTTCGTCTTGAGCAGCAGGTCTTTGGGCGGATAACCACAGAGGGCCAGTTCGGGAAACGCCAAAATCTGGATTTCCCGTTCCCGGGCCCGGCGGATCCACTCCCGGATTTTTTCAGTGTTGCCGGGCAGGTCGCCGACCGTGGTGTTGATCTGGGCGGCGCCCACACGGATAAACGAGGTGGTTGGATTTGATTTCATGGCGGTTTCAGAAAGCCGCGGCCCCCTGCGTCAAGGATACCTGCGTCAAAGATACCTGGATACCTGCGTCTCAGACAATGGAACGCGCGCCGTTCCATCCGTCAAGATGGCCCTTTCCCCCCACGATCATCACCCCTCACGGTTCCATGATCCGTTGGGGATGCTTGGGATCTTGAAAATCAAGCGTCAGCGAACTGCCCCGCCATTCGGCCTTGAACAATCCGCTTCCGTATTGCGACTGGATAAACGGACTGGCGTAGAGTTGAAAAGCTGGATCCTGTGGCGGATCCACCACCCGGCCGTTGACGAGAAAGTCGCCGCCATTGAGGGGAAACAAAAAAACATCCCCCCGGCGCGAAACATACGTGATGGAATCCGAATCGATTTCCAACGGGGATTGCTGGACATCGCTTTTGAACTGCTCGAACGATGCGAAGTGGGCGGCATCCTCCACTTCCAGCAAAAAACCGGTGGCGAGATCCTGAAACGACAGAATGGAAGCATTGTCCACGAACGGCTGCCGGGATTCGGCGGTTCGCCACCAGTAACTATGCCCCGTGACGGGACGGAACGCCAAAAACACATTCTCCATCCGGGCAAACCACCAAGAGGCTTCCTCCGATACGGCGGCAAATGAATCCGGAATCCATACGCGGGTCGGTTGCAGGACATGACGGAGATCGATCCGGTTCACGTTCTTGCCGGAATCGGCCCGTTTCCGGTCCGATCGGTGAAACTGGCAAAACAAAACATTTTGGTATTGCAGACACGTGCTGTTCCAAAGGTAATATTCCCCGCTCAGCGGGGGACGGCGGCCGCTGAACAACTGATCTCCCGTGAACGTGAAAAAATGATGCCCCATGCCTTCCGCATCGGTCACCAGCAGATCCCACGGCCGCGACTGCCAGGGAACCGGTTCGTCCCGCAAGTAGAATGATCCCAGAATATACGAAGGAGTTACATAACTGTACACGATCCCCGGGCGCGAAGGGCCGGAAGAGGCCATCTCCCGAAAGTAACGGTTTTTAATCTCATATGTGCCCCGCGCTTCCGGATCACAACCCAATCCAGTCAGCACGGGCGGCGGCCGGTAGCCGGTATGCCCCAGAATGAGAGTCAAGGTGTTAATTTCGCCATCCAGTCCGGGGGGCAGGGGCGCGCCGAACCAAATGGCCTGGAGGCGTTCGCCCGGCAGAGGGCCAAGCGATTCGAACGACCGCAGGCGCGCGCCGCCCCAATGGCCATGCAGGGATTCCTGCGCCAGGTCGGCGGTGATGAAATCACATACCCCGTCCGCCTTGGTTTGCAACACCGGATCGCGGGTGAAATCCCGCAGATTCAAAAGGGCGGCCAAAGTGTAACTGGTATAGAGCGAACCGCGTTCCTCAAGTCCATGACGCAGGCGGAAATCCAGCCATTGATGCGCGTCGTTTTGATACTGATTCAAAAGGGTCTGGTTGGCCATCTTGTTGGGCCAGACGAATCCCGGTGTCGCTTCCGCCACATGCTGCGCCCATAACAACAAAAGAGAGGTTTCCAAAATCTGGCGGCTTTCCGGGGAATCGGGATCGGCCATGGGAGAAAGCGTAGGGATCTCCCGGGTCAGGATGAATTCCGCGATCTGCTTTTCCAGATGGAGCCGCGCCGGCGGGTGCAACTGTTCTTCCCGCCTCCCATACTCCCGCAGAATCCGCAACACCACCGGATACTGCAACAACCCGGCTCCCCGGTTATCGAAGGTCTGGAGCAACGCGTTGGCCCGGGGAAGATCCCGGTTCAGGAACAACAACGCCGCTCCCACTTCCATGGAAGCGCTGGACACGGCCGACGCGATTTCTTCCAGGCTCTGGATCTGCCGGTCCGGGAATTGCGCGGCCACCCGGTGGAAATCGGCTTCCCCGGCGTCCGCTTCCCACCCCAGGATCAGGCCCACCGTGAGCAGGATGCCGATCCTCTGGATTTGACGGGTAACACTCATCCCAACCATCCCAATGCCATGCGGGAAATTTGTCCCCTCGTTTCCAGAGAAAAAACCAGGGGGAGAAGCCCGACGGCGAGGAATTCCTCTTCTCTCACTCTCAAATATCCAGAAAACGCACTTCGGGCGCGTGCCGCTGGATGAATTCCCGCCGTGGCTCGACGGCGTCACCCATCAACACCGTGAAAATGTTTTCGGCTTCCACGGCGTCCTCCAGGCTGACCTTGAGAATGGTCCGGGTCTCGGGATTCATGGTCGTTTCCCATAGCTGCTCGGGATTCATTTCACCCAATCCCTTATACCGCTGGATATCCACGCCTTTGCGGCCGGACTGCTTCACAAGTTCCAGCACCTGGGGCAGATAGATCACATGATGAACGGTTTCTTTCTCTTCGATGCGGAAAATGGCGGGGGGTTGCGCGCTGTTCTTCCCGTTCCGTCCATTGATGGCGCGGTGCAACTCCTCCTCCTCGGGCCAGTGAGCCAATACATCGATCCCCATCTTCTCGATTTTCTTGAGGAGGGGTTCCATTTCAGGCGATTCAAAAAATTCGATGGCCTGGTAATGCAGTTTCTGGGTCTCGGCCGGTACGCCTTCTGCCAGCGCTTCCTTTTCGGATTCTTCGTTGAACGCCTGCAATTCCTCCACGATCCGCGTGTATTCCTTCTCCGTCAACGCGTATTGTTCCCCGGCTTCACTGACGATTTTGTACAACGGCAAACTGTCCCGTTCGCGCCGGACTTGCAACAACTCGCGCAACGAAAGGCCGCGCCGGTGAAGCTTGCGGTCGAAATCCACCAGGTGCGAAATCTGATCCAGCAGTTCCTGGAACTGGTGGTTGGTCAACGGCTTGCCGTCTTTGCCGTTGGTCAGCGAATAGCATTTCAGGTTTTCCATCCCCAGCTGAATCAGGTAGTTGTCCAGGTCCCGCTCGCTTTCGAGATATTGCTCTTTCTTGCCCCGCTTGACCCGGAAGAGAGGGGGCTGGGCGATGTACATATAGCCGGCTTCGAACAGCTGTGGCATTTGGCGGAAAAAGAAGGTCAAAAGCAGGGTGCGGATGTGCGCGCCGTCGACATCCGCGTCGGTCATGATGATCAACTTGTGGTACCGGCTTTTGGAGATATCGAAATCTTCCTCACCGACGCTGGTGCCCAGGGCGGTGATGATGGTCTGGATTTCCTCGTTGGACAAGACCTTATCCAGCCGGGCCTTCTCCACGTTGATGATTTTGCCCTTCAAGGGAAGAATGGCCTGAAAGCGCCGGTCCCGGCCCTGCTTGGCCGATCCGCCGGCCGAATCGCCCTCCACGAGAAAGATTTCGCACAATTGCGGATCCCGCTCGGAACAGTCGGCCAGCTTGCCGGGCAGATTGCTGCCTTCCAGGGCGTTCTTGCGGCGGGCCAGGTTGCGGGCCTTGCGGGCCGCTTCGCGCGCCTCCGCCGCGCTGATGACTTTCTGCGCGATCTTTTTGGCGGTGGCGGGATTCTCCTCAAAAAATTCCGCCAGCCCATCGTTGACGATCGACTCCACCAGCCCTTTCACTTCGCTGTTGCCCAGTTTGGTTTTGGTCTGGCCTTCGAATTGGGGATTGGAAATCTTCACCGAAATCACCGCCGCCAACCCCTCGCGGAGGTCGTCGCCGGAGATCGAAATATCACTCTTTTTGAGCAGGTTGTTCTTTTTAATGTAATCGTTGGTACTGCGCGTGAGGGCGGAACGGAATCCCACCAGGTGCGTGCCCCCTTCGCGGGTGTTGATGTTGTTGGCGAAGGAATAAACGTTCTCCTGGTAACCGTCGTTGTATTGCATGGCGATCTCGACCGATACGCTTTCGTTCTCCTTGCCCTCGATTTCCCGCTCCTTGAAGAAATAGATCGGTTCGTTGTGCAAGACGGTCTTGTTCGTGTTTAGATACTTGACAAACTCGATGATGCCGCCCTCGAAATGAAACACCGCCTGCTTGCCGTTTTCGCGCTCATCCGTCAAGGTTATGGTGATCCCCTTGTTCAGAAACGCCAGTTCGCGCAGGCGTTTGGCCAACACTTCGAACGAATATTCGATGGTTTCAAAGATTTTGCTGTCGGCCTTGAATAAAATCTTGGTGCCGGTGGATTTGGTTTCCTTGAGAATTTCCGGCGGCCCCTGCGGCACCCCGCGCTCATAACGCTGGTAGTAGATCTTGCCGTCCCGCTTGACTTCCACATCCATCCATTCCGACAGGGCGTTGACCACCGAAACGCCCACGCCGTGCAATCCGCCGGAGGTTTTGTAGGATTTATGATCGAACTTCCCGCCCGCGTGCAAGACGGTGAGCACCACCTCCAGGGCGCTTTTGTCCTTGTACACGTTGTGCTTCCCCACTGGGATGCCGCGCCCTTCGTCCTGCACCGTGACGCTGTTGTCGGAATGAATGATCACATCGATGCGCTTGCCGAAACCGGCGGCCGCTTCGTCAATGGAGTTATCCACCACCTCATACACCAAGTGATGGAGCCCCTCTTGCGATGTGCTGCCGATGTACATCGCCGGGCGTTTGCGAACCGCTTCCAAACCTTCCAATACCACGATATTGCTTTCATCATACGTGGAGACTGACTGTGTCATATTGGCCATAGTGTTTGTTTCCCTCGTATCCCGAGTGCTCATCCCCATCAGCATTCAGATGTAACGCGGTTCGGCGCCTCTCGAACCCGGGCAAGGAAATATTCTGGTGGATCGAGAATAGGAATGCATTTACAACTTAAGTATAATGGAATGAGTAATAAAGGTCAAGATTCACAAGCGGTCCGTTAACGGCTCCGCCCGGAAGGCGCGTACGGTCGCTCCAAGTTCCGTCTCTTATGGCAGTTAGGTATAATGGAGTACAATGAATATCCGTTCAGCCGGTACCGGCTGGAAGGCCGGGGAGAGACTGCCGGTTGCATGAATCCCGGTTTGTCCCGGCGCGTTTGTGATAAAAGGATTCTCCCACAACTATGGTTACCCGACTTCTCCTCCTGGGATCCACAGGCTCCATCGGCCGCCAATGCCTGGACGTCGTCCGCGCGCATCCCGATCAGTTCACCATCGTGGGCCTGGCCACGAACACGAATCACCGGATCCTTTGGGATCAAACCCTCGAATTCCACCCCCGGTGGATCGCCGTCGCGGATGAAAACGCCGCCCGCGAATTTCCCCGGGACCGGCTCCCGGAGGGCACGGGATTCTTGTCCGGCCCCGAGTCGCTCACGGAAATCACGCGGGCGGCCGAAGCGGACGTGGCGGTCATCGCCACCGTGGGCGCGGTGGGATTCAAGCCCACCTTCGCGGCGGCCGCGCGGGGCCTGCGCATCGCCCTGGCCAACAAGGAAGTCTTGGCCATGGCCGGCGGCCTCCTGATGCAAACCGCCCGGACCCGCGGCGTGCCCATCATCCCGATCGATAGCGAACACAGCGCCGTCCTGCAGTGCCTCCAATGCGGCCGGCCGGAGGAGGTGGAACGGATCATCCTCACCGCTTCGGGCGGCCCGTTCCGGGGCAAAAAACCCGCCGAATTTGAAAATGTCTCCATTCAGGAAGCTTTGAATCACCCCACCTGGAGCATGGGGGCCAAAATCACCATCGATTCCGCCACGCTCTTCAACAAAGGCCTGGAAGTGATTGAGGCGCATCACCTGTTCGATGTCCCCTTGGACCGCATCGATGTCATCGTCCATCCCCAGTCCGTCATTCATTCCATGGTCGAATTCCGCGACGGATCGATCATGGCCCAGCTCGGCGACGCGGACATGCGCACTCCCATCCAATACGCGCTGTCGTATCCCTGCCGGATCTCCCGCTCCGGCCGCAAACTGAACCTGCTCGACATCTCGCAACTGACCTTTTACCCCCCGGATCTGGAGAGCTTCCCCTGCCTGGCCATTGCCTACGAGGCCGCCCGGGTGGGCGGCACCATGCCGGCCTACATGTCGGTGGCCAACGAGGAACTGGTGGACGCCTATCTGCACGATCAAATCTGTTTCGGAGCCATCCCCCGCTATCTGGAGGAAAGCCTGAGCCATCATCACGTGGTCCAATCCTACACGCTGAATGATATCTACGAGGTGGACCGCGAATCCCGCCGCGTCACGCGCGAGATCATCTCCCGCGCCCGCGTGAAGCCGTAAAGGCCTCCCGGATCGTGAGGCCCCGTCCGGAGGAGCGGCCTTCTCCTACGAATCCCGCAAATGACGCATTTCGGTGCGGAGTTTCCACAACTTGTAAATGGCCGGGTAAATGAGCAATTCTAACAAAAACGAGGTCGCCAGGCCGCCGATCATGGGCGCGGCGATCCGCTTCATCACGTCGGCTCCCGCCGAGGTGGACCACATGATCGGCAAGAGGCCCATGAAGGCCGAGCAGACGGTCATGATCTTGGGCCGGGCGCGCTTGACCGCGCCGTGCACGATGGCTTCGTCCAGCTCGGCCCGCGTGCGCAGCCGGCCCCGGCGCCGGGCGTCGTCATAGGAGAGGTCGAGGAAGAGGAGCATGAAAACCCCGGTCTCGGCGTCCAGGCCCAACAGGGCGATCATCCCCACCCAGGCGGCGATGGAGACGTTGTAATCGAGGAAATAAAACAGCCAAATCGCGCCGATGGCCGAAAACGGCACGGCGAGCATCACCAGGATGGCCTTGAAGGCCGATTGGGTGTTGGCGTACAGCAGCACGAAAATCAGGGCCAGGGTGATGGGCACGATCAGTTTCAAATGCTCGCGCACGCGCAGCATGTTTTCGTACTGCCCGCTCCATTGCAACACATAGCCGGTGGGCAGGGACAACGCTTCGCGCACTTTCTGCTTCGCCTCTTCCACGTAGCCGCCGACGTCCCGCCCGGTGATGTCGACATAGACATACCCGGCCAGGAAGCCGTTTTCGTTGCGGAGCATCGACGGCCCCTGCACGAGTTCGATGTCCGCCAACTGCGCCAGGGGGATCTGCGCGCCCGTCCGCGTGGGGACCAGCACGCGCCGCAGGCGGGTGATGTCGTCGCGCAGCTCGCGGGGATAGCGCAGGTTCACGGGATAGCGCTCGCGGCCCTCGATGGTGGTGGTGATGTTCTCGCCCCCGATGGCGCTGACGATGATCCTCTGCAACTCGTCAATGGTTAGCCCGTAGCGGGCCAGCTGGTCGCGGCGGGGCACAAAATCGACGAAATATCCGCCCGCCACCCGCTCGGCGTACACGCTGCGCGTGCCGGGGATCTCTTGCAACAAGGTCTCCAGTTCCGAGCCGATGCGCTCGATCTCCTTCAAGTTGCTCCCGAAGATCTTGATGCCGATCGGCGTGCGCACGCCGGTGGTCAGCATGTCAATGCGCCCCTTGATGGGCATGGTCCAGGCGTTGGTGGAACCGGGAATGCGCAGGGCCTGGTCCATTTCGCCGATGAGTTCCTCCCACGAAATCCGGTCGGGCCACAGACGGCGCAGGAACGGCTTGAGCCATTCGGGGGCGCGGCGGGTGTACCATTGTTCCTTGGGCCGCCACTGGTCCTCGGGTTTGAGGATCACCGTGGTCTCCATCATCGAGAAGGGGGCGGGATCGGTCGAGGTGTCGGCGCGGCCCGCCTTGCCGAAGACCCGCTCCACCTCGGGGAACGAGCGCAGGATGCGGTCCTGGGTCAGCAACAGTTCCTGCGCCTGGGTCACGGAGATGCCGGGCAGGGTGGTGGGCATGTAGAGGATAGTGCCTTCGTTGAGCGGCGGCATGAACTCGGAACCCAATTGAAAGTAAATGGGCAGGCTGACGGCCACAAGCAGTAACGCCGCGAGAATCGTCAACCGGGGAAACCGCAGGACCAGGCGGCAGGCCGGTTCATAGAAGAAATGAATCACGCGGCTGATGGGATGGCGCTCTTCGGGGTAATACGTCCCTACCGCGAACTTGGTGAACAGCCAGGCCAGCCAGCGGGGCCGGAAGGTGAAGGGGTCCATGCGGGTGAAAAGCATGCGCATGGCGGGATCGAGCGTCACCGCCAGCACCGCCGCGATGGCCATGGCCAGGTTCTTGGAGATGGCCAGGGGCTTGAAGAGGCGGCCCTCCTGCTCGACCAGCGCGAAGACAGGCAAAAAGGCCACGGCGATCACCAGCAGCGAAAAAAACACCGACGGCCCCACTTCCTTCAACGCTTCCAGACGGACCGCGTGAAAATCGCCTTTCCGCCCCTCCGCCTGCCAGTGATACAGTTTGTTGTAGGCGTTTTCGACCTCCACAATCGCGCCGTCCACCAGCACGCCGATGGAGATGGCGATGCCCGCCAGCGACATGATGTTCACCGTCACGCCCAAGTAATACAGCGGGATGAACGACAGCAGCACCGCCACGGGAATGGTGACGATCGGCACGATGGCGGAGGGGATATGCCACAGGAAAATCAAGATGACGAGGGAAACGATGATCATCTCCAGCGTCAACTCGTGCTTGAGGGTATCGATGGCTCGCTGAATCAAATCGGCGCGGTCGTAGGTGGTGACGATCTCCACGCCCGCGGGCAGCGACGGCTCCAGTTCGTGGAGTTTTTGTTTGACCCGCTCGATCACGTTCAGGGCGTTCTCCCCATGGCGCATGACCACGATCCCGCCCACGTGATCACCCAGGCCATCCAGGTCGGAGATGCCCCGCCGGATTTCGGGCCCCAGTTCCACGCGGGCAATATCCCGCAGCAGCACCGGCACCCCGCCCGCCGTGGCCTTCACCACGATCTGCTCGAAATCCTCGATGGACCGGGCGTACCCCCGGCCCCGCACCATGTACTCCTTGCCGCTGAACTCCAGCAGCCGGCCGCCCACTTCGTTGTTGGACCGCCGGATGGCCTCGACCACCTCATCCAGGGGCAATTGAAAGCTGACCAGCCGGTTGGGGTCCACGGTGATCTGGTACTGCTTGACAAATCCCCCGATGGCGGCCACCTCGGCCACGCCCGGCACGGACTGCAGGGCGTAACGGAGAGTCCAATCCTGGTACGAGCGCAGCTGGTCCAGCGAATGGGTTCCCGAACGATCCACCAGCGCGTACTGGAAAACCCATCCCACTCCCGTGGCATCAGGGCCGATTTCCGTTTGCACGCCCTCGGGCAGGCGGGGAGTGATTTTTGAGAGATACTCCAGCACGCGCGACCGCGCCCAGTACATGTCGGTCCCATCCTGGAAGATGACATACACATACGAAAAGCCGAAATCGGAAAAGCCGCGGATCGCCTTGACACCCGGCGCGCCCAGCAGCGCGGTGATGATGGGGTAGGTGACCTGGTCCTCGATGATGTCCGGCGAGCGGTCCCAGCGGGAGTAGATGATGACCTGGGTGTCGGACAGGTCGGGCAACGCGTCGAGACGGATCTCTTCCAACAGATACACCGCCAGCACCGACAGGGCGATTCCCCCCAGCAGCACCAAGTACTTGTTATGGGCCGAATATTCGATGATGGATTTGATCATGGGTTAATCCAATGCGATGAATTGCTGTATTACGCCGTGGATGACATGCGTTTCAGGCGCCTGGCTTCTAGCAGGGGCACGTGGCCACGTGCTCCTGCTTACCAACCGAAACATCCTTTTATTCTCTCGTCCTGGCCCTCTCGCGGCGGATGATGATGGGTTACGCGCTATCGCGCTAACCCATCCCGTGTTAACATCCGGGAACTCATCCCCTCTCCCTCTGGGAGAGGGTTAGGGTGAGGGAAAGCCGTTTTCGCGAATCATGGCCCTGGTATCTCACCAACGGCACCTTGAAGCAGGGCCATTCCCCCCTGGGCGGGTTGCCGGTCAATCCTACATGAGGCCGAAGAGGCGTCCACGCACCAACATTCCCTCACATCCCCCCGCTCATGCCCTGGATGGCCGCGCGCAGGCGGGATTCGGAATCGATCAGGAAATTCGCCTTGACCACCACCTTCTCGCCGGGCCGTACGCCGGACAGGATCTGCGCCTGACCGTTTCCGCGGAGACCCACCTTCACGCCGCGCGGAAGCAACCGCCCATCCGCCTCCTGGACGAAAACCACTTGCCGCAAGCCGGTGTCCATCACCGCCGAATCGGGGACCACGACCGCCTCGGCCGTGTCGATTTGCAGCGTGACATCGGCATACATGGAAGGCTTGAGCGCCAAGGCGGGATTGGCAAAATCCAAGCGGACCTTCAACGTGCGGCTTTCGGGATTGAGATAGGGATAGATATAGGCCACGCGGCCCTTCAGTTCGAGGTCAGGATCATACGGAAAGGTGAGGGTGGCCTCCTGCCCCACCCGGACCGCCCGGGCCTCGTACTCGTAAAAATCCGCCTCCACCCACACGTGCGAGAGATCGGTGATGACAAACAATTCCATGCCCGGCTCCACCCGGTGGCCTTCGTAGATGTCCTTGGAGGTGACGAAACCGGAGACGGGGGCGTTGAGCACCACCGTGCGTTGAGGCTTGCCGGTCCGGGTGAGATTCGCGATGAAATCGGCGGGCACGTCGAAGAGCTCCAAGCGGCGGCGCGCGGCGGCCAGCAGATCGTCCCCGCCCTTGCGGACCTCGGGGATCCGCGAATCGCGGAACCGCTTATGCAGTTCCAAGGCCCGCAGAAATTCCTCCTGGGTGGACAGCAGTTCGGGCGAATAGAGGGAGAGGATCGGATCCCCCTTCCTGACCGCTTGGCCGGTGAAGTTGGCGTAGAGTTTCTCGACAAAGCCGGCGATCTTGGTGTGCACATGCCGGACGCGGGTTTCGTCAGCCAGCACCGCGCCCACTGTACGGGTGGTGTATCGCAGCTTCCCCAGCGTGGCTTCGACGATCTGCACACCTGCCAGGCGGAGGGATTCCTCGGTGAGATGGACCGGGGCCAACTCTCCGGGCACCTCGGCGGGAGCCCCTGCCGGGGCCGTTTGGGCCATTTCATCCGCATACACGGGGATGAAATCCATGCCCATGCTGTCCTGGGCCGGGACGGGTGACGTGACCGCGGGATCCATCGGGCTGCGGTAAAAGAGAATCCGGCGTTCCGAGGCGCGCGCCGCTTCGCCCGTGGATTGCGGCATGGCCGAGGCATTGCCCGAATGCTCATGCCCCGCGGCGGGCGTGGTCGTGGGCATGGGAGGCTGAAGGCCCGGATCAGGAAGGGCCGGTTCGACAGCCGCGGGCGTGGGGGTG
>ERZ795060.484-NODE-484-length-53972-cov-70.525140_pt1 | contig 53972 bp, 39 predicted proteins | sample MGYA00375144_ERZ795060 | MGnify/ENA primary metagenome ERZ795060 (study PRJEB30189, sample SAMN05720157) | activated sludge metagenome | isolation source: anaerobic digester from wastewater treatment plant | place: Japan | collected 2015-05-15 ... | reverse complement strand
CACCCCCGACCCATTGCCGGGTCAGGCTTTTATGCCTCTGCTTGCTTCTTCCGCTTCATTCCCTCTCAGGGAAAAGAGCTGGGGTGAGGTCGTATCCCACGAATAACGAACAACTTACACGAACAACTTCATTTGTCATCCTGAGCGGCCTGTCCCGCCCTAGCGGGGAGCGAAGGATCTATATTCATCCATCGTTGAGATGTTTCAGCGGAGTCTTTCCCTATTATATCGGGACTCAAAATGACAAACAACCTTAACTAAACGACGTTGTATGGGATTGGTTACTCTGAATTCTGCATGCATTGTTTACTTTAAAATATCAACCCACAAGTAAATCGCATGCTATTAAAATGCGCATGTTATTAAAAGTATTCATGATTTCCCGAGGTGTTTTAGTGTCATGTTGACATAGTAATTTTGTATTTATATGACATAATGACTTGTTTTTCTGTATGGCATACTATTAGCTAAATATTAAATGTGAATGTGAATATCAACTTTAAAAATTATAATACTATGACACTTGTAAGTTTCTACAACCCGCTTGCCTCAAGGAGGACAGGGGTGGATTTTGAGAGGGTGTTCGAAAGCTTTGTTAAATCGGCCAGCGAAATGGCTAATGCCAGGCTCAGCTATCCAGCCGTAAATATCTATGAGGAGCCAGAGCGCTTTCGTTTGGAGGTTGCTGCTCCCGGATACCAAAAGGACGATTTTAAGGTAAGTATCGATAATGATATGCTTAAGATTAGCGCCGAGAAGGAAAATAATCCTGTTGAAGGTGAGGCTTATACCCGCTGCGAGTTCCTAACAGGCTCATTTGAGCGAACCTTTGTTGTTGGAAAGGCTATTGATACCAATAAGATTGATGCCCGTTACGAGAATGGCATCCTCACGGTTTTCCTTTCCAAGCGCGATGAGGCTAAGCCACAAAAACCCAGAAGCATTAAAATTGACTAAGTATTTATATTGCAAATATTATTCAGCCCGAATCCCTTTAAAATCGGGCTTTTTTTGTTTTGCCAGTCAATTATTCTTTATTCTTTTACGTTAATTTGTTTGCGTTACGCCCGATTATATGTAATTTCGTAGGCAAAATTTTTTAAATACTGCTGATTTATAACCGGTTAAGTTTTGAACTATGAATACTAATGAGCTGAACGATCCTAAGGATCAAAACCTCGAAAACATCGAGGGTACGATTGTATCTTCCAATGCCGGCAACCACGATGTTGCTGATAGCGTGAACGATTTGGTCGATGTTAATGCTGACAAACCTATGTCAATTTCCGATGAGGCTTACGATGAGGAGCCCAACGATGAGGAGCTGAAACCCCTTGAAATGGACGACGAACATGTCGATTTTGATGAGGAGGATGAGGAAGAGGCCGAGATTGACGAGGAAGACGATGAGCCCCATGTGGACTACTCAAACCTTTCAAAGGATGAGCTGGTTCAAACCCTGAAGGATTTAATCAATAACCGACCCGTTCAAAAAATCCGTCAGAAAGTTGAGAGTTTAAAGAGCATATTCTACCGCAAGCATAAGGCTGAGGTTGAAAAGTTAAGAAAAGAATTTGTTGACGCCGGAGGCGACCTTGAGCAGTTCTCGTTGCCCGAGGATAATGCTGAAATGCAGTTCAAGGAACTGCTTAAGCAGTATCGTGCCAAACGCGCTCAGTATAACAATCAGCTCGAGGAGCAAAAACAGCATAACCTGGAGCAAAAACAGCAAATTATAGAGAAAATAAAGGATCTGGTTAACAGCACCGAGCCTGTTGGTAAAATCTATCAGGAGTTTAGGGATTTACAAAAGCAGTTCCTTGAAGTTGGCCCTGTTCCCCAAGCAAGCTTAAACGATTTGTGGAACAACTACCACCATCACGTTCAGGCCTTCTACGACTTTGTAAAGATTAGCAAGGAACTCCGCGACCTCGATTTCAAGAAAAATCTTGAAGCCAAAATCAAACTCTGTGAGCAGGCTGAGGAGTTACTTCTTGAGCCCTCGGTTGTTGTTGCATTTAAGAAATTGCAGAAACTCCATGAGCAGTGGCGCGAGGTTGGGCCAGTTCCACGCGAAAATCAGAATGAGATCTGGGAGCGTTTCAAGGAGGCTACAACTAAAATAAACAAAAAGCATCAGGAACATTTCGAAAGCATAAAGGAGCAGCAAAAAAAGAATCTTGAAGCCAAAGCTGAGCTATGCGAAAAGGCAGAGGAACTTGCCGCTCAAAATCCAAAATCGGTAAAGGAGTGGAATAAACTATCAAAGGAACTAATTGAGCTGCAAAAGCTTTGGAAAACAATAGGATTTGCAACCAAAAAGGAAAACAATAAGGTTTTTGAGCGTTTCCGTAGCGCCTGCGACACTTTCTTCAACAAGAAACGTGACTTTTTCAAGGACATTAGAGATGTTCAGGTGAACAACCTACAGCTTAAAACCGAACTCTGCCTGCAGGCCGAGGCATTAAAGGAAAGCACTGACTGGAAAAAAACTACGGAAGATTTAATCAACCTTCAAAAACGCTGGAAGCAAATAGGTCCTGTTCCTCGTAAAAACTCCGATGAAATTTGGAAGCGTTTCCGCGCTGCCTGCGATTACTTTTTTGAGCAAAAGTCGAAGCATTTTGCATCGGTCGATAACTCATATGAGGAAAATCTCAAGGCCAAGGAAGCATTGATTGCCGAGGTTGAAGCCTTTGAGTTTGGTGAGGATATGGAACAAAACCTTAACGCCCTCAAGGAATTCCAGAGGCGCTGGACCGAAATAGGGTTTGTTCCAATCAAGGTAAAGGATGATGTCCAAAAGCGTTTCCGGGCTGCCATCAAAAAGCATTTCGATAAGTTAAATGCCCAGGAGGGCAAGAATAAGGTGGTGCGTTTTCAGGCTAAGCTTGAGGAAGCTAAGGCTAACCCTCGTGCCATGTCCAAACTCCGCCAGGATAGGGAACGCATGTTTAACCGCATGCGTCAGCTGGAAAACGACCTCACCGTTTGGGAGAACAACATCGGTTTCTTTGCTAAAACCAAGAATGCTGAGGCGATGATTGAGGAGGTTAAACGTAAAATTGAGCGGGCAAAAGAGGAAATTGCTGAGCTGAGCGAAAAAATTAAGCTTATTGATAAGTTAGAACAGTAATACTTAAGGTCATGCCACAGTCCTCATCTACCAAATACATTTTTGTTACCGGAGGAGTTGCTTCCTCGTTGGGTAAAGGGATAATCTCAGCTTCGTTAGGTAAACTTTTACAGAGTAGGGGATACACTGTAACCATCCAGAAGTTGGACCCATACATAAATGTTGACCCAGGAACACTCAACCCATACGAGCATGGCGAGTGCTACGTTACTGAGGATGGAGCCGAAACCGACCTTGACCTCGGGCACTACGAGCGCTTTATCAGTTTGCCCACATCGCAGCTTAACAATGTTACCACCGGTAAAATATACCAAACGGTAATAAGTAAGGAGAGGCGTGGCGATTACCTTGGCAAAACCGTTCAGGTTATTCCTCATATCACCGATGAAATAAAGCGCCGGATTAAGCTGCTTGGAACAAAAAATAAGCTTGATGTAGTTATTACCGAGATTGGCGGAACGGTTGGCGACATTGAGTCGCTGCCATACATTGAGGCTGTACGTCAGCTTAAATGGGAGTTAGGCCCAAATAATTCAGCTTTTATTCACCTCACTCTTGTTCCTTTCCTTTCCGCATCGGGTGAACTAAAAACTAAACCCACACAACACTCCGTAAAGGAGTTGCTCGAGAACGGTATCCAGCCCGATGTGTTGGTGCTCCGCACCGAGAAGCATTTGAGCGACGATATCCGCCGAAAGGTAGCCCTTTTCTGTAATGTTGAACCCGAGGCGGTAGTGGAGTCAATTGATGTTAAAACCATCTACGAGGTTCCACTATTGATGCTCAAGGAGAAACTGGATTTAACCATACTCCGTAAGCTTAACCTTCCTGCATCGGAGCCCAAGCTCGACGACTGGATTAACTTTGTTAACCGGGTTAAGAATCCCAGCCATCGCGTTAAAATTGGATTGGTTGGTAAGTACGTTCAACTACCTGATGCTTACAAGTCAATCATTGAATCGTTCATACATGCCGGGGCCGCCAACGACTGCAAGGTTGAGCTGGAGCTCATTCAATCCGAGGATATTAACGCTAGTAACCTTAGCGAGAAACTTGGTCATTTAAAGGGCATTCTGGTAGCACCAGGGTTTGGCCATAGAGGTATTGAGGGGAAAATTCTTGCGGTTAAGTATGCTCGTGAGAACAAAGTTCCCTTCCTGGGAATATGCTTGGGTATGCAGTGTGCAGTTATTGAGTTTGCTAGGAATGTCCTTGGGTTAACCGATGCCAATTCAACCGAAATGGTTCGAACTACGCCTTACCCGGTTATCGATCTAATGGAAGACCAGAAAGGCATAACCGACATGGGAGGAACCATGCGTTTAGGTGCATACCCATGTGTAGTGGCCAAGGGTTCAAATACCCATAAGGCATACAAAAAACTTGAGATTAGCGAGCGCCATAGGCATAGGTATGAGTTCAATAATAAGTACTTTGAGCAATTCCAGAATGCCGGAATGATACCAGTGGGCATTAACCCCGATACTAACCTTGTTGAAATTATGGAGTTGTCCGATCACCCTTGGTTTGTTGGGGTTCAGTTTCACCCTGAGTATAGCAGCACAGTTCTTAAACCTCACCCCTTATTTGTTGATTTTGTGAAAGCTGCAATAAATTTTAACAAATAAAGTAAGGTGTAAATGCTACCTTTGCACTCACTCCAATTTGTTGAATTTTAAATTTTAAACTGAATAATATTTTTGAGATGGATAGGAATACGGTTATTGGTTTAGTGTTGATTTTTCTTATAATGATTGGCTTTGGTTACCTCACACAACCATCAAAGGAGGAGCGTGAGGCATACCAACGGAAAGCCGATTCAATTGCACGTGTTCAGGAGGAGGAGCACCAAAAACGACTTGCCGAAGAGCAGGCTAAAGCCTTACTTTCCGATAGTGCCAAGAAACAGGAGGCCATTACTCAGTTCGGATTATTTTCCGATGCGGCAAGCGGCAGCAACAAGTTTATCACCCTTGAGAACGATCTGATGAGGGTTACCCTTACAGCTAAAGGGGGCCGTATTTACTCGGTAGAACTCAAGAAATATAAAACATATTCGGGTGAACCGCTCGTGCTCTTTACTGGCGATGAAAATACATTTGGCCTTCAGTTCTGGGGCGATAATGTTGCCGTTAAAACAAACGATTTATTCTTTACCCCTCAAACAACCGATAGTATTATTACGGCTACCACCGACTCAGTTTCAGTAACCATGAGGCTAGCTGCAGGTGGTAATTCCTATATCGATTACATTTATACAATTAAGCCCGGTAGCTACATGCTCGGCTTTGATATTAAGTTTACTGGCCTGGAAAAGAATATTGGGAACCGTTTGGGTTACATCGATCTTATTTGGGATTCAAAGTTACTACGTCTTGAAAAGGGTTTGGAGAATGAGCGTAACTACACAACAATTGCCTATCAATTTTTTACAGGTGATTATGAGGAGTTCAGCTCTCGGAGCAAAGAGGATTCAAAGGAGCTGAATAACAAGATTAAATGGGTCGATTTTAAGCATCAGTTTTTTTCATCCATCATTGTAGCCAACGACCATTTTGTTAATGCCGATTTAAAGGCAGTTAATATTGACGATGGAAAGCATGTTAAGCAGTTTAGCGCCCGCTTGGCTTTGCCTTTCCAAAATAAGGAATCGGAAAGTATCGGTCTGAAATTCTTCTTTGGACCCAATCACTATAAAACTTTAAAGTCATACAATTCGGGTTTTGAGAAGGTTGTTCCATTAGGCCGTAATATTATTCGTTGGATAAACAAGTATATTGTTATCAATGTTTTTAATTTCCTCAGCCGGTACATTTCAAGCTATGGTCTCATTATTTTACTTTTAACCATATTTATCAAGATTATTATTTCGCCCTTAACCTATAAATCATACTTGAGTTCTGCTAAAATGAGGGTGCTTAAACCCCAGGTTGATGAAATAAATGCAAAGTATCCCAAGCAGGAAGACGCACTCAAGAAGCAGCAGGCTGTTATGGCGCTTTACAAAAAGGTAGGGGTTAACCCCATGGGTGGGTGTATTCCCATTCTAATCCAATTCCCCATCCTAATTGCCATGTTCCGTTTCTTCCCCGCCTCATTTGAGCTCAGGCAGCAAAGTTTCCTTTGGGCCGACGACCTCTCATCATACGATTCTATTCTTCACTTACCTTTCAGTATCCCATGGTATGGCGATCATGTCAGCTTATTCACACTGTTGATGGCCGTTTCGCTTTTCATCACCTCAAAGATGAATACCGACCAAATGGGCGATACCAATGCCCAAATGCCCGGTATGAAGTTTATGATGACCTGGATGATGCCTATAATGCTGTTGTTGTGGTTCAACAACTATTCGGCAGGCTTAAGTTACTACTACTTGCTATCCAACGTAATAACCATAGGACAAACCTATCTCTTCCGCCGCTTTGTCGATGATAAGGCTATACTTGCCAAACTTCACGAGAATGCCAAGAAACCCGTTACAAAATCAAAATGGCAACAAAGACTCGAGGATATGGCAAAGCAGCAGGAACAGCTCAGGAAAAAGAAAGGTAAATAGATAAAATAAAATAAATAAAGCCAGTCATTTCGACTGGCTTTATTGTTGTCCGTGAATTTAAACTGTAACAGATGATAATTATTTGATTGAATTACAATGTTTAACTCTTTATAACTCTGTGCAACTCTTTGAAAATTATTGAGTTGATAGTTGACAGTTGGTGGTTGATAGTTGATAGTTGATAGTTGATTGTTGACGGTTAACGGTTAACGGTATATTTGTGTCGCTCAAATCTATTTCTAACCTGTAGACTTATTTCAGGACTAGATATTTTTCAGGACGGGTCAAATCCTTTCGTTTCACGTTTCACGATTAACGATTAACGAACATAAACTCTCTCTAACCCCCTCATATCCACAATTCCTCTTTTCACTTTTCACTTTTCACTTTTAACTAACTCAAACTTCCTCAAACTTCCTCAAACTTCCTCTAACTTCTTCTAACTCCACCATATTCCGACTCATTCCTACTCATTCCGACTCAATCCGACTCAATCCGACTCATTCCGAGCATTCCGACTCATTCCGAGTATTCCGAGTATTCCGAGCATTCCGACCCATTTCCACTTAATAATGGTAAACAACCCTTTTTTACCCTCCCCCCAACAACCTGCTTAAAAACATTTCAGAATTCATCTTAATTGCCTATCTTCGAGGCCATATAAATGCATTCGCCCATGCAAATACTTATTCTAAATATCAAAAAGTTGGTTCAGGTGGAAGATAAACCGGCAGTTTGGAAAGCCGGTAACGATATGGCCAAGCTGAAAACTATTGATAATGCATATTTACTGATAGACAAGGGGTTAATTGCCGATTTTGGGCCAATGTCCAAAGCTCCCGATATTTCATCGCTTTCGGGCGATGTGCTAATTTACAATGCGTTTGGCCGTATGGTTTTCCCATCGTTCTGCGATTCGCACACCCATTTGGTTTATGCTGGTAGCCGCGAGATAGAGTATATCGACAAGATAAAGGGTCTGTCCTACGAAGAGATAGCTAAACGTGGTGGAGGTATACTAAACTCAGCCAAACGTTTAGCCGAAACATCTGAAAATGAGCTTTACAACCAATCGCTTGCTCGCATTTACGAGATAATTAGGAAGGGAACCGGAGCCGTGGAGATCAAGAGCGGTTACGGCTTATCCACCGAGAGTGAGTTGAAAATGCTTCGGGTTATTAAACGGTTAAAGGAAACTACGCCTATAACCATAAAATCAACCTTTCTTGGCGCTCACGCAGTACCTGCTGAATATAAAGGCCGACAAAGCGAGTATGTTGATTTGATTATCAACGAGATGATACCTGTGGTTGCCTCTGAGGGCTTAGCCGATTATATTGATGTTTTTTGCGATAAAGGTTTCTTTACCGTTGAGGATACTGAGCGTATCCTGATGGCAGGAATCAAGTATGGCCTTAGGCCCAAGCTCCATGCAAACGAACTCGATTTTTCAGGTGGTATTCAGGTTGGCGTAAAGTATAATGCACTCTCGGTCGATCATTTAGAGTTCACTGGCGATGATGAGATTAATGCACTACTTGGCTCTGAAACTATGCCTACACTTCTGCCCGGTGCTGCATTTTTCCTGGGTATGGTTGACCCTCCCGTTCGGAGAATGATCAACGCGGGTCTTCCCATTGCTTTAGCATCCGATTTTAACCCTGGTTCTTCTCCATCGGGCGATATGAAGTTTATCATGTCGCTGGGATGTATCAAACTCCGCATGTTGCCCGAGGAGGTTATAAATGCAACAACAATTAACGGTGCATACGCCATGGGTATTTCCGATACACACGGAAGCATTTGCAAGGGTAAGGTGGCAAACGTGTTTATTACCAAGCCAATACCCAGCTATGAGTATATGCCCTACGCCTATACATCCGATTTGATTGAAACGGTTATCCTGAATGGCAGTATTATCAACGATAAATAGTTGGAGTATGAAAAAAAACTTATTACTTCCAATAGCTATATTGATATCGGCATGTGCTGAAATATCAATTCCTACAAATTTCCCTATCCCGCAAGGTTCAGGGAGTAAGCCACTTACCAATGCTGAGGTGGTTCAAGGGCTTAAAGAGGCATTAGCCGTTGGCGCTAAAAACTCAACGGGTTTAGCATCGCAGGTTGATGGGTTTTACAAAAACCCCAAGATTTTTATCCCCTTTCCCCCCGAAGCCGAAAAGGTTCGCAAAACACTGGTCGATGCCGGTTTCTCCAAGCAGGTCGATGAGTTTACACTAACGCTTAATCGCGCTGCCGAGGAGGCTGCCAAAAAGGCTTTGCCTATTTTTACTGACGCTATTACTAAAATGTCGTTTACTGACGCCATGGGAATACTGAGGGGCCCTAATAATGCGGCTACCGAATACTTTAGGAAAAACACATCTGAGCAACTATTTGCCGCCTTTAAGCCTCAGGTTCATGAGGCTATTCAAAAGGTAAAGCTCACCTCTTACTGGGAGCCTTTAGCAACAACCTATAATAGGCTAACCCTTTTAACTGGAGGTAAAGCAGTAAACCCAAATCTCGACGATTATGTGACCCAAAAGGCTATAGATGGTCTTTTTGTCCTAATTGAGCAGGAAGAGTTAAAAATCCGTAAGGATCCAGCCGCCCGGGTAACTGACATACTAAAACGAGTTTTCGGGAATAACTAAACAAACAATTAAGGGATATTAAACTTTAATCTTTTATCCTTTATCCTTTATCCTTTATCCTTTATCCTTTAACCTTTATCCTTTAACCTTTAACCTTTAACCTTTATCCTAGAACCTTTGAACTTTAACAAACACCATAACCATTATGTCACTGAAAAAGTTAATTGAGTGTGTGCCCAATTTTTCCGAAGGGCGCGATATGACAATTATTAAGCAGATAACTGATGAGATTGAAGCCGTTGAAGGCGTTAAGTTAATTGATGTTGATCCGGGCAAAGCTACAAACCGAACTGTAGTTACATTTGTGGGAACACCCGATGAGGTTGTTGAGGCAGCATTTCGGGCAACCCGGAAGGCAATGGAACTCATCGATATGAGCAAGCACCATGGTGCTCACCCACGATTTGGCGCAACCGATGTCTGCCCGCTTGTTCCGGTGGCCAACATCACCATGGACGAGGTGGTTGAGTATGCCCGCAAGCTGGCTAAACGTATTGGTGAGGAATTAGGAATTCCTGTTTATTGTTATGAGTATGCAGCATTTGAGGAAAAGCGCCGTAACCTTGCAAATTGTAGGGCAGGCGAGTACGAGGGATTACCCAAGAAACTTCAGGATCCTGCTTGGAAGCCGGATTTTGGCCCAACACAATTTCTTCCTAAAACTGGAGCTATTGCAGTGGGAGCACGCAATTTCCTTGTGGCATACAATGTTAACCTTAACACCACATCAACCCGACGAGCTAATGCGGTAGCATTTGATATCCGTGAAAAAGGACGCCCAATGCGTGTGGGCAACCCTGTTACGGGTAAAATTGCCACCGATGAGAACGGCAATGAGATATGGGTGCCCGGATCCCTAAAGGCTTGCAAAGCAATTGGATGGTTTATTGATGAGTATGGAATTGCCCAGGTGTCAATCAATTTAACAGATATAACCGTTACCCCTATTCATGTGGCTTTTGAGGAGGCATCTAAAAAAGCAGCAGAAAGAGGCTTAAGGGTTACCGGCTCTGAGATTGTTGGGGTTGTTCCCCTTAGCGCCATGCTTGAGGCAGGTAAATATTTCCTGCGAAAGCAGCAGCGTTCGCTTGGTATTCCTGATAGGGAGATAATAAAGATTGCTGTAAAATCAATGGGTTTGGATGAGCTTTACCCATTTGATCCCGATAAGAAAATCATTGAGTATATCCTTGAGGAAAAAACCGGTAAAAAATTGGTTGACAGAACGCTTGAGGGTTTCACTCAGGAAACTGCATCCGAATCGCCTGCTCCTGGCGGAGGTTCCATATCGGCAGCCATGGGCGCTTTTGGCGCTGCACTTGCTACCATGGTAGCAAACCTATCATCGCACAAACCCGGTTGGGACGATCGCTGGGAAGAATTTTCCAACTGGGCCGAAAAGGGCAAGTTTTACATGGAGCAGCTTATTAAAATGGTTGATGAGGATACTGCTGCGTTCAACCGCATAATGGAAGCCTTTGGCTTACCCAAGGGAACCGACGAGGAAAAGGCAGCCCGAACAAAGGCCATACAGGATGCTACCCTATACGCCATCGAGGTGCCATTCCGCGTCATGAACCTTTGCTTTGAGTCGATGGAGGTTATAAAGGCAATGGCTGAACATGGTAATCCTAACTCCGTTTCCGATGCTGGTGTTGGTGCTTTGGCTGCACGCTCAGCGGTAATGGGGGCTTTCCTTAACGTCAAAATCAATGCTTCAGGCCTAAAGGATAAGGATAAAGCCAATGAGTTCATTAGTAGAGGTGCCGAGATAGTTAAGAAAGCTCAACAAATGGAGGCTGAAATTCTATCAATTGTTGAAAGTAAAATAATGGCTTAGATCATTGTAATTAATAAACAGCAAAGGGCGCCTTTAGCGCCCTTTGCTGTTTTGAAGGCAACCCAACTAAAATCTAAAACCAAAAGTAAGCAGAACTCTACTATCACGCACCTTGTTGGTAACGCTAGGAATATTCAAATCATAGAAAACATATTTAACATCCTGTAATGTTCTTAGGTAGGCAAAATCAATTGATACGTTGCCAGTTCTGTAGCCAATACCACCTGAAATCTGCTGAATTTTGGATTTGTCGTTAAGGAAACCCGATTTGTAGGGCGATGGGTAGTAGGCATAACCTCCTCTTAGAGCGATATCCCCAATTTTATACTCTCCACCAAACCTTAGGTTTGTGACACTCTTAAAGGTGTTTCCCATTTGGCTATTTAAATCCCAGAAAGTGTCGCCATCGCCACCGCGGCGGAAACGCATGGTAGAGTAATCGAGATGCTCAATATCAATGCTAACCAATCCCTTTTGCATAATTATAATGGCAACACTTCCGGTAATCTTCATAGGTGTTTCAAAATGATAATCATACCTACCCAACGGGCTGTTGCTTTGGAAGATAACCTCTGTGCCAGTTGTGTCGAAGTTTGTAATTATCGATGACGAGAATGCATCGTCGAAACTATAAAATGTAGGGGTGTGGAACGATAGCCCAATGCGAACTTCAGGTATCGGAGTATAGATACCTCCAATTTTCAGGTTGAAGCCTGAGCCTTTCGTTTCTACATACTGTTTGTAATCCATGTAGTAGAACCTATCGCCGTTTGGCCTGGACGGATTGCTTTCTTTTGCATCTTCAGAATAGGTTGAATTAAATGTGTAATTAAAATCAGTTATTCCTAACGATGCACCCAAATACAACTTATTTGAAATATTAACACCAAAAGCGGTTGTAAACTCTCCCGAACCACCTTCAGTAGTTGAAATATTCTTATATTTAACTGAATCTTGAAGGTAAATGGCAGGTTCATAGGTGCCTGTTCCAGAGTCATATTTGTAAATGTAAAGCAGCCAGGTGTTCCAAGCCATAATCGATTCCCATGCTCCACCTCCTAACGTATTAAAGGGATTGTAGTTTGTTGATGGTTCTAACTGCGATGGGGTGTATTTACCATTAGTAATGGCTGAGAAATAGTCCATGATGGAATAGTTATTGTAATCGCCTAGGGTAATTGCGTTAGAGTGGTAATCGTTGGTTCTGTTGTAGCCAAATGATAAGTTGTATGCCAAGATGCCCTTATCTTCGGATTTATAAGGCTTGAACGACATTACAAAGCCTAAATTATCAAGGTTAATCCTATTCTTGTTATCCGATGCCGATACACCTAAAAAGGTTGATGATACTTTTTGTGTTTTGAACGATGGTGTAATGGTGAATTCGCCTGATTTGTATACCCCTACACCGGCAGGGTTAACCGCAATTGACGAAAAATCGGCTCCCAGTGCTCCAAAAGCACCGCCCATCGATACAAAACGAGCTGTTCCATTATTGTGGGTTTGGCTAAACCTAAGGCCATCGGCAAGGTTTTGGGCATTTAGTTTGTAACCCAGAGTTGATAGGATTGCTAAAAAGCCAATTGTTAAAGAGCTGTATGTTTTCATGTTTGTTTTTTTATGTAATTAATCTTTTAAACAAAAAAGGGGGAGAGGTGATCCTCTCCCTTGAGGTGCATATTTAACTATCTCCTTCTAGTAGTTGAAGTTCCACTTGAACTGCTACTTGATGAGCTTGATGAACTGCTTGATGATGAACGGGATACCGAAGAATTGCTGCTAGAGGAACCACTACTTGAACTACGGGGGCGTTCATAATCATAGCTACGGGTTGAAGGTTGTGATGACGATGGGGTGCTAACCCTGTTTGGGCGGTTGTAGGTTGGAGTAGTAGTTCGGGTAGGTGTTGTAGTTGATGGGTTACGAGTAATAGTTGTCCTTGTTGATGGGTTCTCAACTCTACGGGTACTGTTGTACTCGCCAGAATTACCAGTTCGTGGGCGCTCGTAGGTTGGAGTTGTGCCCCTGCGGGTAGGTTCCGATATGCCAATCTCTCGGGTGGGCCGTGATGTTCTTGAAGATGAAAAATCGCCCGTGCCGTCAGATACTCGAGTTGATGTTCCATCTCTTCGTACAACAGTTTGATTACCTGTTGAGGTAGTTCGGCCCTCGCCCCTGCGGGTTTCATAGGTTGGCGTTACTCGTGTTTGAGTTTCACGGGTTGTAACAACTGGGTTTGTTTCAGCAGGAACATCTGTTCTTGTCCTACGGGATGTAACTATTTGTCCATCACCTGGAATGACCGATGTACTTCTTCCGCCTACATATTGATCGGTATTGTTGGTCGTATTTCCTCTTCGGCCATAGTAGTACCTGTTGCTATTGGGCGTGTACTTGTCCCAGTAATAGGTTGCATCGTACCATCCTGACCAGTATGCGTTACTTGCAACGTATGGGGAGTAGTACCATGGATTGTAGTACCAAGGGTTATAGTACCATGGATCCCAGTAATACCCTAAGTAATATGAGTTCCATGGGTTATAGCCCCATCCAAACCCGAATCCAAAGTAGAAATGCGACCTTGGCCAACCAAAAGAGTTATAAATGTACCAGGGCTCAACCCATACATTACTTCCCATTACTACAACTCTGTAGTATGAAGGATCGTAAGCCTGGGCGTAACGCCAGTCGTCGGAATAGTAAACGCTCCAGTCTTCAATACCATAGCGTGGATCCTCAAAGCCCCTTAACCTACGCTCGTACGATTCCTGGTAGCTATCGGAAAGTATTCTACGGTAAGGGTTTGGATCTTCAGCCTTGTAAATAACGGTATCGTTTTTGCTGCTATCTTCCAATGCCTTTAAGGCTTCAGCAAATTTGCCGTCCAGTTTATTATACTGTTCCGATTTAGCTGAAGGTGCAACTGGGCTAACGTTTGCAACTTGTACTTTTGTAGATTTTGAATTAGTTGTTCCATATATTTCATCATCCCACGATGATGTTTTGCTAACCTGCAGCCCTGTAGAACAGGATGCCAGCATGAAAACTGCAAGGGTAAGCGCTGGATTGAATAATTTGGTTTTCATATGCACCTCCATTTAGTTAGTGGTTAGGGTAATAATTCATTTTTATTAATTACTTTTGCCAGTGTTTTCATATTGATTACAGCAAAAATCATTCCAATTATTTAATATGGCAAAGGAAATTACAAGCAGAAGCGAAAATTATTCGCAGTGGTACAACGACATTGTGGTAAAAGCAGGACTGGCCGATTATTCTGCAGTACGGGGATGTATGGTTATCAAACCATACGGTTATGCCATTTGGGAAAAAATGCGTGACCAACTCGATAGAATGTTTAAGGAAACAGGCCATCAGAATGCATATTTTCCTCTATTCATCCCAAAATCGTTTTTCAGCCGCGAGGCAGCTCACGTTGAGGGTTTTGCTAAGGAGTGTGCTGTGGTTACACATTACCGCTTGAAAAACGACCCTAACGGCAAAGGCGTAGTGGTTGATGATGAAGCTAAGCTTGAGGAGGAACTGGTTGTTCGACCCACTTCCGAAACCATAATTTGGAACACATACAAAACATGGATACAGTCGTATCGCGATTTGCCTATACTAATTAACCAGTGGGCTAACGTAGTGCGCTGGGAGATGCGTACACGCCTGTTTCTTCGTACTGCTGAATTTTTGTGGCAGGAGGGTCATACCGCCCATGCCACCATGCAGGAAGCCGTGGAGGAAGCCGAACGTATGATAAATGTGTATGCCACATTCGCCCGCGAGTGGATGGCAATGCCGGTTGTGGTTGGGAAGAAATCGGAGTCGGAGCGTTTTGCCGGGGCCGTTGATACATATGCCATTGAAGCGCTTATGCAGGATGGCAAGGCTTTGCAGGCTGGAACTTCGCATTTCCTTGGCCAAAACTTTGCCAAGGCTTTCGATGTAAAGTTCCTGAACAAGGAGGGGCAACAGGAGTATGTTTGGGCTACATCGTGGGGTGTTTCTACCCGCCTTATGGGTGCCCTGGTTATGACCCATTCTGACGATAATGGTTTGGTGCTGCCTCCAAAACTTGCTCCAACTCAGGTGGTTTTTGTGCCAATCTATAAGAGCGATGAGGAGTTATCAGCCATTAGTGAGGTTGTTCACAAGCTAAGATCTCAAATGCACTCCAAGGGGATTACCACTTACTACGACGACAGGGATAACTACAAGCCCGGCTTTAAATTTGCAGAGCATGAAATGCGAGGTGTTCCAGTAAGGGTTGCAATTGGCCCAAAGGATATCGAAAAGGGAACAGCCGAGGTGGCTCGTCGCGATACCCTTCAAAAACAATATGTGCCTCAGGAGCAACTTGCCGATACTATAGTTGCTTTACTTGATGATATTCAGCAAAACCTCTACAACCGGGCCTTGGCTTTCCGTGAGAACAATACCGTTAAGGTAGATTCCTACGACGAATTCAAAAAGATAGTAGCAGAAAAGGGAGGCTTTGTTCTGGCTCATTGGGATGGAACTCCCGAAACCGAGGCTCAGATTAAAGAGGAAACAAAAGCAACTATTCGCTGTATTCCGCTCGATATGCCAGAGGAGGAAGGAAAATGCATTTTAACAGGAAAACCATCGAAACGTAGGGCTATTTTTGCTCAAGCATACTAGTAACCTATGAGATGTTTAATTTTAATAAAATGGGCTGCAAAACGCAGCCTTTTTTGCTTTGTTTACTTTTAATATTTAATGTATATTTGAAATTCTTAAACTGAATATTTATGGAAAACCAAAACACACAGCAAAAAATTCAAAATCTACTTACCGAGAAAGCCGTTGTAAAACAGAAAATTTATGATAATACCCTTGAGGTTTTTGGATTGATTAAGGAAGTTCTCAAAGAAATTGAGGAAGATTTTAACGATAAGCTTAGGGGGTACGATAAAAGGGTTAAGCTGGAGTACAATGACCGGGGAAAATATGAAGCCGAATTAAAGGTGGCTGGCGATTTGTTAATTTTTAGCATGCATACCAACGTATTTGAGTTTGACCGCGATCATAGTATATGGAAACTATCCTATGTCACCGATAATGTTCTCAATTCATATTGCGGAATTATCAACATATATAACTTTTTGGCCGATTCCTTTAAATATAATAGGCTCGAAGACCTTGGTTATCTGATTGGCCGAATATTTGTAAACCGTGAGTATCACTACTTTGTTGAAGGGAAACGCCAAATGGGGTTCCTTTACAACAATTTCGGTTCAGCGGTTATCGATAAAAAATCGCTAAGAACAATAATTGAAACGGCCATTATGTATGCATTGGAATTCGACTTGCTGGTTCCACCATACGATGTGGTTAAAATAGCTTCGGTAGTGCAGCTAAATACTAAAATTGAGAATGCTAAGCTGCAAACCGGTAAACGTTTGGGTTTCAGGTTTAACTCCGATGATGTTTTGGAGGAAAAGGAACAATAATCTATCAATATAAATTTTATTATGAAAGGGAAAACATTACTACTTGCAGCTGTTGCAACGCTCACAGTAATTGGTTGCAATACAAAAAAAACACAGGAGACCGAAATGCAGAAAAAGGTTAACGAATTTGCTCCGGTTGAGCTTAGGGTTGATATAATCAGCCTTTCCGATAAGGAAAAGCAAATGCTTCCTTTACTTTTTGAGATTGCTGAAATTATGGATGACCTATTTTGGCTACAAACCTATGGCGATAAGGAAGAACTGCTTAGCAAGATAAGCGATGAAGCAACTCGCGACTTTGTAATGATAAATTATGGCCCATGGGAAAGGCTTAACGATAACAAACCTTTTGTTGAGGGTTATGGCGAAAAGCCCCTTGGCGCAAATTTTTATCCGAAGGATATGACTCGCGAGGAGTTTGAAGCCTTTCAGGCTCCCGATAAAACAAGCCTATATACAATTATTATTCGTAATACCGATGGCAAGCTTGAGTCGGTACCATACCATGTTGCTTACAAGGAAAAAATTGACAAAGCCGCCGATTTGCTTCGTAAAGCCGCTGAACTTGCCGAAGATGAAGGACTCAAAAAATATCTCACCCTTCGTGCCGATGCCTTGCAAACCGATGACTACTTTGCCAGCGACCTGGCATGGATGGATATGAAGACCAATAATATCGACTTTGTGGTTGGACCAATTGAGAACTACGAGGATGCTCTGTTCAACTATAAGGCTGCTTATGAAGCATACATACTTATAAAGGATTTAGACTGGACTCAAAAGATTAACCGTTTTGCTGCACTACTCCCAAAACTTCAGGAAAGCTTACCAGTTGAACCGGAATACAAAAAAGAAAAGCCCGGTATCGATTCTGATTTAGGTGTTTATGAGGTTGCATACTATGCAGGCGATTGCAATTCTGGAAGCAAAACCATTGCTATCAATTTACCCAACGATCCTCGCGTTCACCTGGAAAAGGGTAGCCGCAAGCTGCAGCTTAAGAATGCTATGAAAGCTAAGTTTGAAAAAATTCTTCTGCCTATTGGAAATATGCTCATTGCCGAGGAGCAGCGTGATAACATCAAGTTTGATGCTTTTTTTGAGAACGTTATGTTCCATGAGGTTGCCCATGGGTTAGGTATCAAAAACCTTGTTAATGGGAAAGGCACGGTTCGTGAGGCATTAAAAGAAATGCATTCCGCTTTGGAAGAGGGGAAAGCCGATATTCTTGGCCTTTACATGGTATCGCAGCTTGCACAAATGGGCGAACTGCCCGAAAAGGACATGATGGACAACTATGTTACCTTTGTTGCAGGTATTTTCCGTTCGGTAAGGTTTGGTGCAGCTTCGTCGCATGGAAAGGCTAACATGGTTTGCTTTAACTACCTGAAAGAACGTGGCGCTTTTGAGCGAATTCCTGAAACAGGAACCTATCGTGTCAACTATGAAAAGATGACTGAGGCCATGAATTCATTGGCCAAGGACATTTTAACCCTTCAGGGTAATGGCGACTATGCTGCCGTTAAGAAACTCTTTGAAGAGAAAGGATTCATTACCGATGAACTTCAGGCCGATCTGAACAGGGTGGCTGAGGCTAATATCCCACGTGATATTAACTGCATTCAGGGAAAAGAGTTGCTGGGTTTATAAACCTAAAAATTAAGGTCGGATGGTTTGCTTTCCGACCTTTTTTATTCTATTTTTGAAAGCAATATAAAATTTTTGGAGTATGAACCTATCATTTAATTTCATTAAATCCGTCTCGAATATTTACGACGAAATGATTGATAATGGATTCTCCCTGGTTTACCTTGGGGAATTTAGCCATGAGATCACAAAAATGTTTACATCGATGGCGGAATCGGATATGGAAAAAAATAGTGAGGAACGCTCGGTCCAGCGTAAGGTTTACCACGTTATGGTTGAAACTCTCCAGAATATGAATAAGCATTCCGATGAGATTCAGGAGCGTAATATTGGTAAAGGGTTATTTATCATAGGTAAAAAACACGATACATACTATATTATTACTTCCAACAAGGTAGCCCGAAAGCATAAAGATCACCTTGAAAACGCACTGATAACCGTTAATAGCGCAACACCCGAGGAGCTTAAGGAGATGTATAAACGGCAAATTCGCGAAGGAAACCTTTCCGATAAGGGGGGGGCAGGCTTAGGGCTAATTGATATTGCTCGTAAAACAGGTGAACCATTAAACTACCAATTCCTTCAACTCGACGATCAAAACTTCTTCTTTATCCTTAAAGTTGAAATTAATGCCAAAAAATTTGCTAAGGAGTAAGCTTATTTCTTGATGAATGACTGATTTTAAGTTGCTTTCATATACTCGTGGTAAAACCATCATTGCATTAGTAATGATGGTTTATTTTTCATTTTTTGGATTTATTAATTATTCATCTTTTGCACAATCTGATAGCAACCGGGTTAGTTCTGATAGTATTAAAAAGAAAGAGGATAAAATTTCTCAAACCGTATATAAATGGTTTGGCCGTCAGAATGTTAATGTTGCACCATTAACCAATGAGGAAACTGTTAACCGATTCTTGAAGCATGAAGGCAAGGTAATTTCACAGATTAGTATAATACGTTTTGATGCGTTTGGATACTCGGTTTACGATACTACTATTAAACCAGAGAGGAATATTGAAAAATTTGGGAATAGCTTGCATTTAAAAACCTGGAAAAAAATTATTCAAAACAACTTGCTTTTCAAGGAAGGCGATAAGGTTGTTCCATTGGATTTGGCTGAAACTGAGCAGTTGCTGCGTCAAAGTAACTTCTTTGAGGATGCCAATATTTTAGTTCAACCCTTGAGCGATTCAAGCCATGTGCATGTTTATGTGATAACCAAGGATATTTGGACAATATCCGCTGGGGTGCAATACTCATCCCCTGAAAAGATGAAACTTGCTTTATCGGAAAGGAACTTTGCGGGTTTAGGTATTCGAGCTAAAGCAATAGCTTATTATAATAAGACTTTTACCGATAAATGGTCGTATCAAGGGGAGTTTGATGTACCAAACTATTTTGGTTCATATATTTCCAGTAGCTTTTTTGTAAGAAAAGGTCATTCCTATGAGACTTACCTTATGAGGTTTAACCGTGATTTCTTTGCATCCAAGACTAAGTATGCAGGAGGTATTGAACTTTTAAAGTCCGACGAACCTTACAGGGTTTTCACCGACGATTCAGTAGTACAAATTTCATATCAGTCGCAGGACTGGTGGATTGGCCGATCAGTCAGGGTTAGTAGACGCTCTGGTACCAGTGCCCCTCTAAATCTGGTTTTTGCATTACGTTACTATAGGCGCGATTACTTTCAATCACCACCGGTTTCTATTTACCTAAATCCAATATTTCATTCGGCTGAAAATTATGTTGTTTCGCTGGGGTTATCCAACCAAAACATTTATCGCTCCAGCTTATATTTTGGATTTGGGAACACTGAGGATATACCGGTTGGTTTTAAAATTCAGGCCACAAGCGGTATTCAGCAAAGTACATTTCAGCGTCGTTTTTTGATTGGAGGGGAGCTTTCAGCAGCCGAGGTTACACCGTGGGGTTATTTGTTTCTATCGTCAAGGCTAGGGGGTTATCTTGCTGAGGGGCCTAAGGTAGAGCAGGCTGTTATCAACCTTAGAGCACAGTACTTCTCTAACCTTTACCACATTGGCCGTAGCGATATTCGCCATTTTATTAGGTACGATTTTACTCGAGGGGCTGCCCGTTTTAGTGGTGAAAGGGAGTATGTTGTTTTAACAAACAACTATGGTGTAAGGGGACTTAGGAGTCCCGACCTTTATGGCCAAACACGATTGATGTTTAACTTTGAGTCCATGTTATATTCACCCCATTACATCTACGGATTTAGACCTGCTTTTTTTGTTTTTGCCGATTTTGGTATGGTGGGTGAGTCCGATGAGTTAATCTACCAAAACACCCTGTATAGTGGGTTTGGAGTGGGTTTAAGGTTGAAGAATGAAAGTTTGATATTTCCTACGTTTCTTTTTCGTATTGGTTACTACCCTAAGTTGCCACCCGATGCCGAAGTGGCATACTGGTTTATTTCAACCGAGAACCGAAGGAATTTTGAGCAGTTTAGGATTAAAGAACCATACATTCTTCAATATCAGTAATATTCATACTTAAAAACTTTTTTCATACTGTTTTGTTTCTTAAACAGCATAAAATTTTGATGTATGACAAAAACTATACTTGTAACCGGGGGAACCGGTTATATTGGTTCATGGGTTGTTAAGGAATTGCTTGAAAAGGGTTATCGCGTAAGGGTACCTGTTAGGTCGTTTAACAGAAAGGACAAGTACCTGCATCTGCAGAGTTTGCCAAATTCCACTAATTTACTTGAACTTTTTGAGGCTGATTTGCTGATTGATGGAGCTTTTGATGAAGCAGCTGAGGGTACCGATGCCATAATACATATGGCCTCACCATTTACTCTTCGGTTTAAAGACCCGCAACGCGATTTGGTTGACCCTGCTGTTAAGGGTACAAGAAATGTTTTGGGTGCTGCAAGCAAATCGTCGACAGTGAAAAGGGTAGTGCTAACCTCGAGCGTGGCTGCTGTTCATGGCGATAATATCGATATGGAGGAACAGGGATTAACCGAGTTTACTGAGGAAAATTTCAACACTACAAGTTCATTGAAGCATCAACCTTACTCCTTTTCAAAAGTTCAGGCTGAGAGGGAGGCATGGCGAATTAATGCGGAACAGAGTAAATGGGAGTTAGTGGTAATAAACCCCGCTTTGGTTCTTGGGCCTTCACTCGCAGGAAATTCCAATTCGGAAAGCCTTCAAATCATGAAGGATTTGCTTTCCGGTAAGTATCGTTTTGGCGCACCTGACCTTTACTTCGGTTTTGTTGATGTACGCGATGTTGCTAAAGCACATGTGCTAGCTCTTGAAAACCCTTCTGTTTCTGGTCGATTTATTATTGCTGAACGAGTGGCAAATTTCATGGAACTGGTTGCAATTATCAACAATAAATTCCCTGGTCAGTTTAAACTCCCCAAAATGGTCGCCCCTAAGTGGTTACTTTACTTTGTTAGCCCTCTTTTTGGCCTTTCACCTCGGTTTGTAGCCCGTAATGTTGGGTATCGAATTGCGTTCAGTACTAGTAGAAGCAGGCAGGAGTTGGGTTTGGGATATACCCCTTTTGAACATACAGTTGTTGATATGGTGAACCAGTTCAAGAAAAATTAAACCATCCCCACTCTTCATGAACCCATAATTGGCTACCTTTGCGCTTATGCGCAGTAAATACATCCATAGGGTAAGCAATTTTGATAGGTTTGCCAAAAATCTGGCGTATGAGGTTGAAAACACCGATGTGGGTATTCTTCTTCGGGGATCCGATAGGTTCACTATTCCGGAAACCAATTTTACCAGCCGTTTTCAACTTGCTGCTGCATTAGGTATTAGCTCGGCTTGCAGTCCAAATTCTAATCATTTTGATGAACTCGATGAGTTCCTAAGCGCTCATAATGATTGGGTTTTTGGTTATTTTACTTACGATCTTAAAAATCAACTCGAACATTTACAGTCCAATAACCCCGATGGAGTTGGTTTACCCGATATGTTTTTCTTTGTACCCCGGATACTAATACTGGTCAATGGTGAAATTGCTGAGTTTCATTACCTTCAGCACGAAGTATCACAAGAAGAAGTAAGTGATTTGATTGATAGGCTAGAAGGTGACTTGGAGGAATTGGACCACAATGTGTCGGTTGTTTTCCGTTCCCATTATTCCTATAACGATTACTTGAATACGGTTAGCGCAGTCAAGCAGCACATTGCCCGGGGTGATGTTTACGAGTTGAATTTATGCCAGGAATTCTTTGCTAACAATGTAAGAATTACTCCTTATGTTGTTTTCAATAAGCTTTACGACAGGTCGCCAACGCCTTTTGGCGCATTTCTTAGGGTAAACGATAAGTTTCTGATGTGTGCCAGCCCGGAGCGCTATTTGCGTCGCGATGGTGATTGGCTATTCAGCCAGCCAATTAAGGGTACAGCACCGCGAATGGAATCGGACGAGTCTGATCAGCAGGAGATATTTCGACTTAAAACCGATCCTAAGGAACGTGCTGAGAATGTAATGATTGTCGACTTGGTCAGAAACGATTTATCGCGAATAGCCAAGCGCGGGAGTGTTAGGGTAAATGAGCTTTGCGGGATTTACACATTTCCACAGGTGCACCAGATGATTTCAACCGTGTCGTGCGAGCTTGCCGATGGGCTGCGCCCAACCGATCCTTTTAGAGCCACATTTCCGATGGGTTCAATGACTGGCGCTCCAAAAGTAAGGGCAATGGAACTAATTGAGAATTTTGAACGTTCCAAACGCGGGCTATACTCCGGTGCAGTTGGTTACTTTATGCCCAACGGCAATTTTGATTTTAACGTGGTAATTCGTAGCTTGCTTTATAATAGAAGCAGTGGTTATTTGTCCTTCACAGTTGGTGGGGCAATAACCTTTAAGTCGCAACCCGAGGCTGAATACAGGGAGTGCTTAGTTAAGGCAAAAGCCATTTTAGAAACCCTAAATGCTCAGATAGATGCTGCAAAGTAAAATGATCGATTTTGTTCGTGAGCACCAGATGGCAAATGACCAGGATAAAATCCTGGTAGGGGTTAGTGGTGGTATCGACTCGATGGTGCTATTGCACCTATTGGTCCATGCCGGGTATAGTGTTGGTGTTGCTCACTGCAACTTTAGCTTGCGGGGCGATGAATCGGATGCCGATGAACATTTTGTCCGTTACCATTGCCTGATGAATGGCTTACCGGTTCATACCATTAAGTTCGATACCTTGGAATATGCCAAGGAGAATGGCTTATCCATTCAGGTGGCTGCTCGGGAATTGCGTTATGCATACTTTGATGAGATTTGTAAGGAACATAAATACACCCGAATAGCCATAGCTCACAATCTAAATGATTCCGTTGAAACAGTGCTGCTAAACCTTAGTCGGGGAACTGGTTTAAGAGGGCTTACCGGAATCAAACCCGTAAACGGGAATATCATTCGCCCACTGCTTTTTGCTACCCGTGTTCAGGTTCAAGAGTATGCTACCTTACATAACATTTCGTATCGCGAGGATTCCAGTAACGCATCCGATAAGTACAAGCGTAACTATATTAGGCACAATGTTTTGCCTCTTTTGCGTGAGTTAAACCCCTCTGTCGATATCTCAATTTATCAAACCGCACAGCATCTTCGTGAAGCTCAGCTTATTGTTGATAGCTTTTTGACTCAATTACGTAAGGAAATTGTTAATGAAAATGGGGGGGTATTCTATATCGATATTGAAAAACTGAAGAACCAGGCCGCTGTCAATATTTTTTTAGTTGATTTTCTGTCGGACTTTAATTTCACCCCTGCCCTGACTACTGAGGTTTGCGAACTATTAGAATCGTCAATTGGCAAAAGGGTAGAGTCCGATACTCATGTAATTTTCCGCGATAGGAATCACCTTATTTTACAGCAAAAACAAAAGAGGCAAAGCGTTGAATGTCAGATTGATGTCAACATAACTCAAATTGACCAACCTGTAAAATTAAGTTTGAGTAAACTTGATTACTCTCAAGGTTTTGTGTTTGGGAAAGATACAAAATACGCATATCTTGATCTGGAAAAACTCAAGTTTCCACTTACCATCAGACCATGGCAACCTGGTGACCGGTTTATGCCTTTCGGCATGACCAGCTTTAAAAAGATTAGCGATTTCCTAGTTGACATCAAAATACCCCTTCCAGATAAGGAAAAGGTTTTTGTTCTGACTTCGGAAAACCAAATTGTATGGGTTGTTGGTTACCGAATTGATAATAGGTTTAGGGTTGATGAGAATACCCAAAAGATTTTACTTATCAAATTTGATGAGTGATTGCATGGTTATTCCTCAAATTCATTCAATTCCAACCAACGCATTTCTTTATCTTCGAGTAGTTTGGAGATTTCACTAAACCTATTTGAAATGTCCATTAGCAGCTTAGCATCCTGAATGCCACCGTTGAGCAAACCTTCAATTTCTTTCTTTTCCTTTTCCAGCTTTACTATTTCATCGGTAAGTTTTTCCAACTCTTTCTTTTGGGCAAAGGTTAACTTGCTCTTCTTCCTTTCAGGTTGGGGGCGTTTGCTATCAGTTTTCCCTTTTGAGGAGGTTTGTTGTTCGGCATTACTTTTTTCCTGTTCCTTTGCCCATTCACGGTATTCAGTATAGTTGCCCGGAAATCCGCTAATTTCCCCATTGCCCTCAAAAATCAACAGACCATCAACTAGCTTATCCATAAAATACCGGTCGTGCGAAACCACAACTACTACGCCAGGAAAGTTAATCAGATAATCCTCTAAAACATTGAGCGTAAAAATATCGAGATCGTTGGTCGGCTCGTCGAGTATTAAAAAGTTAGGGTTTTGCATAAGCACTGTTAGCAGGTATAGCCTGCGCTTTTCGCCACCGCTTAACTTACGAACCAGAGTGTGTTGCCTGTCGGGTGTAAATAGAAAGTTATTTAGAAACTGCGATGCGGTTATAGTTTTACCATTTGCAAGGGTGATTACCTCAGCTATTTCGCGAACAACGTCAATAACCTTAACATCCTCGGGAATGTTCATTCCGCTCTGTCGGTAATATGCAATTTTCAGAGTTGCACCGGGGTCAATTGTTCCGGAATCGGGAGGGAGTGTTCCTGTAATCAGGTTAAGGAAGGTAGTTTTACCAGTGCCATTAGCACCAACTATACCAAGCCGTTCAAAGCGGTTGAAGGTGTAGCTGAAGTCTTTTAGAATTACTTTACTGTCAAAGCTTTTTGAAAGATTATGGACCTCCATTATTTTTTTTCCTAGGCGCGAGGCGCTTACGCCTATTTCAACATCATTGGAATGAATTTTTTGTAGTGCAGTTTCGCGGAGCTTGTAGAATGCATCAATTCTATACTTGGCTTTTGTTCCTCGTGCTTGCGGCATGCGGCGCATCCATTCAGTTTCCCGTCGGAGTAAGTTGCTTGCTCTGTCAATTTCTGCCAGCTTTGCCCTAATTCGCTCATCGCGTTTCTCAATAAAATAGGAATAGTTTCCGTTGTACGTATAAACCTGCTTTTGATCTATCTCAATAATATCGGTGCAAACGCGGTCAAGGAAATACCTGTCGTGGGTAACCATCAGCACTGTTTTTTGCGACCGTGTTAGGTAATCCTCCAACCATTCCACCATTTCAAGGTCGAGGTGGTTGGTTGGCTCATCGAGGATAAGCAGGTCGGGGTTGCTTATCAGCACCGCAGCAAGTGCAACTCGCTTGCGCTGACCACCCGAAAGCAGTTGAACGGGTTGATTTATATCTGTAAGCTGAAAAACTGAGAGTATTTGCTTGGCCTTTTGTTCCCTATCCCAAATGTTAAGCCTGTCCATCTCATCAATGGCATTCTGCAATGCCATTTTATCGGTTGACTCAATAGCTTTTTCGTAATTACGTATGGCAACCGAAATAGCATCATCGGCATTAAAAACATTTTCTAAAACCGATTTTGATAAATTGAGTTGAGGTTCCTGTGGTAGATAGCCAACGCTAATATCGTTACGTAGGGTTACTTTTCCGGAATCGGGTGTGTCATATCCTGCAAGGATATTAAGCAATGTGCTTTTACCTGTTCCATTTCTTGCTACTAGGGCTGTGCGCTGGTTTTGGAATAGGCTAAGCGATACATCGCTTAATACTTCCAAATCACCAAACGACTTGCTTACATTTTCAGCTTGTAGGTAAATTAATGCCAAAGTATTCTTTTTTTGAGTTGCAAAGTTAGTAATTTGTGCAACATTTGCTTAAACCGAATTGCCATGAATTAACAAATCCATACGGGCTGATAAAAATGGAGATAGTAGGATTTTTAGATGAATGAGTCGGAATGAATCGGAATGAGTCGGAATGGACAGAATATGATGAAGTTAGAGGAATAGTGGAAAGTGATCTGTTAAACTGAATTATAATGAATTTGCAAATCCATACGGGCTGATAAAAATGCTGATTCTTAAATATTTTATGAGGTGATTTGCCAGTGGAAATAAAAAAGGTTTAATCAATTTAATCTAATTTTGGAGTTAAAGAGAAATATGATGAATTCAAAAAAGGAACTATACCGTTTTGTAATAGAGTATTTTGAGAAAACCCGTCCCATAGCCGAAACAGAATTGCATTACTCTAACCCATATGAATTGCTTGTGGCAGTTATTCTTAGTGCGCAATGCACCGATAAACGTGTAAATCTAATAACACCAAATTTTTTCAAAAGTTTTCCCGATGCTGTGAGTTTAGCAAACGCCAGCGTGGAAGATATTTACAAAATAATAAAAAGCTGCTCATACCCAAACAGTAAGGCAAAAAATCTGCTAGGAATGGCCAAGGTTTTGATGACTGAGTTTAATGGCGAGGTTCCTTCTGATATCAATCTATTGCAACGCCTTCCGGGTGTTGGCCGTAAAACAGCCAATGTTATTGCATCGGTAGTGTTCGATAAACCAGCCATGGCTGTTGACACTCATGTGTTCCGTGTAGCAAATAGGATTGGTTTGGTAAGCAACGCCAAGACCCCGCTTGCCGTTGAACGCCAGCTGATGGAAAACTTCCCCCTTGAACTTATTCCTAAAGCTCATCACTGGCTTATACTTCACGGTAGGTATGTGTGTACTGCACGGAAACCCAAGTGCACAGAATGTGGTTTAACACTGGTTTGTAAGGAATACAAGAAAATCAGTAAAAAAGCAGAAAAATAAAAAGGGACGCATTTGCATCCCTTTTTAACTTATCGGGTAGGTATTAAAGCTTTACAATTGCACCTATTGTAATAAACCCTGTGGTTGCAATGGCATCGAGGTTAGCGCCAACTCCAAAAGTATTGGTGATGTTGGTTGTGTTGTTATTTTTAACCGAGACACGGTTAAAGTTAAGGTTAAGTCCACCAATTACTGCTTCAAGCTCAACTTTATCAGTCAATTTATATGAAATGCCTGGAAATGCCGATATCCCAATGGTGGTTGTTTTAGGGCCAGTTGTAGTTGTTGAACCCTCCTTGTGCTTTTCAACACCATACGAAAAACCTAAATTCCCTTGAGCAAAAACCGAAAATTTGTTTAGGGAAAAGGCGTAGTAACGGGCAAACGGCGTTAACCCAAATGTTGTAGTTCTATCAATTTCTTCAGGGGTGCCAGGCGTTTTCTCACTTTGTAGGTTAAAACCTAGTATGGCTCCAACTGCAAGCTTTTCGGATAGGAACATTCCTGCTTTGGGGGCTAGTGAGAAGCTGGTTTGTGTAACCTTGTCAACGGAAGTGTTGCCATTTTCAATTTTTCCGCCAGTGGTGTTAAATCCAACGCTACCACCCACAAAAATTTGAGCAAACAGTCCTGTTGTGGCAAATAATAATAACGAACTAATTACTACTCTTTTCATGGCTATGTTTTTAAAAGTTCGCACTAAATTATTGCTTTTTTAATTATTTGCCATGTTAAATAGTGTTGTGTTCAAAATTTATTGAAATTACATTACTTGAAATTGAATATAAAGGGCAGAATAAAAACCACAAAAATCAACCATATTCCATAGTAGGGTAAAAATTTAGCCGTTACTTGCTCAATAATGGTTAAGTGTTGTTTTTTTCGTATCACTCTCAATAAATTGGTTAAGATTAGAATTAAATGGGTGAAAAATAGAAGGTTCGATCCTATTACAGCTAGGCGGTTAGGTGTTATGCCATACTCCGTAATCCTATAAAGAATAGCCAGTAACGCTACAACATTTATTAGCAAAGCTATTGTTGAAAGAGCAGTGAAAATGATTGTGTAATAATTATTTGTTGAGTTGTTAACTCTTTCTGAAATTGAAAAGATCACCAATGCAACAACTCCAATAAGCATTGCATTGAAAATAATTAGAAAATCCCTATTAACAAAAGGATTGCTTCCTTTTGCTACTATGCTGATAAGGTATATTATGAGTGTTATTAGTATTAGTGGGCTAAAAATATTGGCAACTATAGTGACAATTTTATTTGATAGGTATTCGAATTTATTAATCAGATATGTGCAAATTATTGGAACGGAAACTACTCCAGGTATAACAATTAGTTCAAAATAAATTTTTTCAACATTTATTCCAATTGCGCTAAACAACCCAATGGTAAAAGCAGTTAGGATCATTCCTGCTATTGCAAAAATGCTAAACAAAACAGCTAAGTCGCCATTATACTTTATAAACTCAATTCGTTTTTCATTGTTTTTTAGTTCGAACTCTGAGAATACTATGCCAAAAATAAACCAAAGAAGTATGGGTAAATGGATGTATATCAGGGTGGTAGAGCTACTTTCCGTTTTTGGCAGAACATTTACATAAATTGCAGAAATAATAAAAAATCCAACGATTGCTGCAGTTTTTTTTAGGTTGATATTTTTTAGTATGGCCGTGTAAAGGGTGACTCCCAAGAGAGCCGTTAGCGCAAGGTTCCGTTCGTAAAAATTATTTTCATGTGGGTTAAACCCAAACAACCAAGGAATTAACATGACAATACTGACTATCAAACAGGAAATTAATACATATGCAATTTCTTTTAGGTTTACATTGAACAGTATTTTATTATCGGCGGTTAGCCTGGTAAACCAAAATTTTGCTAATGGAATGCTTGATATTTCAGAGTAAATGCTGAAAAAGGCTTTTTCAAAACCTTTTCTGTTCTTTCTGTAAAGTTGCTCAAGCACTTCAGGATTGTCGAGGTTGTTCCTAATTGAGTTTTCCATTGTGAAGCGATTTTTTTGGTTAACGCCAATATAAGTAAATTATTGTGAAGTGAGTTAGAATGAATTCCCAAAAGTGATGAACCTCAAGTTAGTTCCGCTGCGCTCCATGATCCCTCCGGCAATGCTGATTATGGTTGCTTTTTTGAACAAAGAAAACCAGTCCTGTTCGACTGGCTTAACCAAGTGACCCCGGAGGGATTAGTTCCGCTACGCTCCATGATCCCTCCGGGCCTATAAGTTAGTGTATTGTTATTCAAGAAAGAAAGCCAGTCCTCTTTGGCTGGCTTTTTTTAAGTGACCCCGGAGGGATTCAAACCCCCGACTTTCAGAACCGGAATCTGACGTTCTATTCAGCTGAACTACGGGGCCATTTATTTCCTGCAAAGATATAGCTGTTTAGCCATTTTTACAACTACTTTTTTAGTGTTACCTTTGTTTTTAATGTAAACAACTCTAAGAATGAAAGCCAATTTTGTTATACTGTCATCGTTGATTTTATTGAGTTTCCGGTTAAGCGCACAGGTTGTGTTTGTTGTTGATTCTTTTCCGGCAAGAACTCGGCCCGATGACACAATTTTTATGGCATCGGAACTAAATGGATGGAATCCGCATGATATTAGTTGGGCCTTTAAACGAACTACGAACCGTTATGAACTGAAATTAACGCATGTAAAGGATACCTTTGAGTATAAACTTTCACGTGGCAGTTGGCAACTTGTTGAGGTGGACTCCAATGGGGGCGATATTCGAAACAGGATTTATTTCCCACCTACCGATACCGTTAGTATTAAGGTGAATGGATGGCGCGATATGTTTGAGGCCGCTCAACGAAAATCCACAGCTTCAACTAATGTTAGGTTCTTACCCTCAACCCTTGAGATGAAACAGCTGAATCGCCGTAGAGCGGTGCGGTTATACTTACCGCCAAACTACAGCAAAAGACAGCAGTTCCCTGTAATTTACATGCACGATGGCCAAAATGTTTTTGACGAGGCTACCTCATTTGCCGGGGAATGGAGGGTTGACGAAATAATGGATAGCCTTTACTACAGCTGCGGCTTTGCCGCCATTGTTGTAGCTATTTATAATGATAGTAAGGAGCGTATAAACGAATACTCACCATGGCGTAACGACTCCCTTGGCATGGGTGGCGATGGCGATAAGTATGCATACTTTGTTGCCAAAGAGCTTAAGCCATTTATCGATAAAAACTATAGGACTAATCCTGAACCCAAGTTTAATGCTGTTATTGGTAGCTCAATGGGTGGATTAATTTCGCTTTATATAGGGCTCAAGTATCCCGATGCTTTTGGTAGGGTGGGAGTGTTTTCACCTTCGCTCTGGTTTTCGCCTAAAGTATTTGAGTATGTTTCAAAGTACAAGCGTAGGGCTGATCAGAAAATATATCTTTTGGCTGGTGAAAAGGAAAGCGAAACCTTAGTTGAGGATATGAAAATGCTGGAACACCACCTATACAAAGCTGGATATAAGGATGAGGATTATGTTAAAATGAAAATTGCACCTGATGGTCGTCATTCAGAATGGTTTTGGAGCCGGGAGTTTACTGAGGCTTTGGAGTATCTGTTTGAAATAAGGAAAAACTAACTCGATAATTTTTAAAATGCGTTGGCCTGTTTTGGTTATCCAATGGAAAAAGTGTCCAGCAAATATTTCTTTTATACCTTGAGTTACTAACAGTAAATTATTTATTTCATCATTCCAGTAATCAATGTCGTTTAGTTAACAAAAATAAACATGCCTGTCATCCTGAGCGCAGCGAAGGATCTCTTAATCGTCCCCATGAGACGTTTCACATAGCTCAACATGACAATAGCTTCACGAACAACGATTCACGAACAACGAACACCGCTTCTAGCCCCGTAGGGGCTAAACGTTTGTAAACCTATGTATACTCCCACTTGTATTGCGATGCACGCAATACATTTTCCAAAGAGCAAGGGTGAAGCTTTGCATCGCAAAGGAAAAACATTGCAAAGAGCTATTTTAAAGTTCTTTCTTGTCTTGATACAAGAAAGAACCAAAGAAAATCAAGGCTGAAAAGCCTGACCCGATGGGTGCCCCGTGGGTGGAACTGCCACGCGATACTATTCGCCACGCCTGTGGCGTGACTCATGTGGTATCGCTTACTAAGCCCACCGCCACGTTCCACCCCCGACCCATTGCCGGGTCAGGCTTTTATGCCACTGCCTGCTTCATCCGTTCCATTCCCTCTCAGGGAAAAGGGTTGGGGTGAGGTCGTATCCCACGAATAACGAACAACTTATACGAATAGTTTCATTTGTCATCCTGAGTGCAGCGAAGGATCTTTTGAATAGTGTGCAGTGTACAGTGTGCAGTTTAAAGGGAAAATGGAGAGTAGTGTTTGGTTTTAAGTGTTTCATGAAATGCATTTTTTATCACTAACAACTATCAACCATCAACTGTCAACTCCGCTTGTCATCTTGAGCGCAGCGAAGGATCTCTATTCATCCATCGTTGAGATGTTTTAGCGAAGTCTATCCCTATAAATCCGGACTCAGCACGACAGCGTCATGTTTCGCGCAAGCGAAACATGACAAATAACCTTAACTAAACAACATTGGTTCCAGAAATAGCAATTTGGCAAGAATTTGTAGATAATTAGGTTTGATTGTTTTGAAACTACATGGAATTTATTATATTGCTGTTGATTTAAATAACCATAAACTAAACTTAAACCTTACGAATTATGGAAAACTTAAAGTATGCAGGTTTTTGGTGGCGCTTTCTGGCGTACATTCTTGATGCAATAATTATTGGTGTAATTCAGTGGATTATTGTTATACCTGTTCTTGCATTAATTGGATTCTCAGCGGCCTCGGCTGCGTCAAATGGGATTACTGAGACTGAAGCCATTGGTATGGTTGGCGCAATTGTTGGTACAGCCATGATTACCTATTTGGCGTTGATTGTACTAATGTGGTTATACTTTGCCATAATGGAGTCGTCAAAGTTCCAAGGAACGGTTGGTAAGATTGCTATTGGCCTTGTTGTAACTGATATGGAAGGAAATCGTATATCGTTTGCCCGAGCTACCGGACGCTATTTCGGAAAAATTCTTTCCAGCTTGATTTTCATGATAGGGTATATTTTAGCAGGTTTTACCCAAAAGAAACAAGCACTTCACGATATGCTTGCTGGTACATTAGTTTGGAAAAAGTAGATTATACCAAAAATAGAAAAGGGTGGCAGAGATGTCACCCTTTTGCTGTTTAAGAATTTTCTTTTTACTGCAAAACTGTTACCTCAAAACCTAACTTTTTAATCTCATCCCAAAAAGTTGGGTATGATTTACTGGTTATACGAGCATTGTTCATAACCACTCTCTTGCCAAGAATTGCGTAGGGGGCTAGCGACATGGCTACACGGTGATCGTTTTGTGAATCGCACTCTAGAACTTTCAAGTTTTTTAGTTTGGATTTTCCATCAAACTTCAGAACTTCAACATCATTTTCCAGTTGAACATTAATTGTTGCACCAAGTTTCTGGAATTCGGCTTTAATGGCATTGAGCCTGTCGGGGTCTTTGGTATGGAAGTAATCAATTCCACTAATTGTAAAAGGAATGCCTAGTGCAAGGCAGGTAAACATCGCGGCAGGGGCTAAATCGGGGTGTTGCTTAAAATTATGTTCAAATTGCTTTGTTACCCTTCCTTTGCGTTTAAGAATTATTGCATTCTCTGCAATAATTGTGGTTACACCTAACCGTGTGAATAAGTCTTTTACAGCAGTATCGCACTGAAAACTTTCGGGTTTCAGACCTTTGATAGCAATCTCCCCTTTATCGGCAAGGGCTACTGCCTCGTACCAGTACGATGCTAACGACCAATCAGCTTCAATGGAAAGTTCACTACCATCAAAGATCTGATGTTCAATAAGCACCTCATCCTCACGCCAATCTATATTTACGCCCATGAACTGAAGCGCTCGAAGGGTCATGGTGGAGTAACCCTGGGAAATGATAAAGTTTTTTAGTTCAATAATTTCTTCGGAATTTAAACTTGGGTCGATAAGCAATCGTGCTTCAATCATCTTGCTATTTATTGATCCTTCAACCCGAAGTATTTTCCCCTTCAAATTCTTTCCAATAAGTCTGAAAGGCGGATTACCAATTCGTTCTTCGAACTGAACCTTTAACCCATACTTTTGGAGTAGCGCTACAATTTTACCGGTGGTGCTGTCCTTTAAGATGTTTGACGATGAAAGTATCCACTCGCCACCAAAGTAGTTGATAAAGGCCCTGATATGCCTAATTGCTCGGGCTGTACGGCTACTCTTGCTCTTTAGTCCTTCCTTAAAGATGCTTTGGTTAATAATTTTTTCGTTGCCAATTTCAGAACCCTGTCCTGTGGGAAGATTTGCATCTTTGTAAACCTTAATTACTAAAAACTTATTTGACATTGGTCGGGTGGGGGGTATTGTAACCTCACCATAAATCTTTGTGTCCGATTTGGTGATTTGGTACTTAATCATTGCTGATAAGATTTAGGTGTTGAACAAATGTAACATAAACTTTATTATCCTATCGTTTAGCTTGTAACTTTTGTTCTAGTTTCTCTTTTAGGTCAGTAAGGCTAATGCCATAATCGATACTGCCATTGTCGGCTAAGCTTATTTTGCCTGTTTCTTCTGAAACAACAATTACCAAGGCATCCGTAACCTCTGTCAATCCTAAGGCCGATTTATGCCTCATTCCGAACTTTGGGGGTAAATTAAGGTTCTCCGATATTGGCAAAACACATCGGGCAGCATGAATCTTATTGCCTTTGATTATTACCGCCCCATCGTGTAATGGGCTATTTTTGAAGAAAATATTTTCAAGCAGCCGGCTTGAGAGTTCTGCGTTAATAATGTCGCCCGTTTGAGAGTATACCTCAAGCTCTGAGTTTCGGGTAATGGCAATTAGTGCCCCTGTTTTGGTTTCCGATAGGTTTTTGCAAGCCTTTACTATTGCATCGAGGTTTGTTTGGCTAACCTCATTCTGATCCGTACCTAGCAAGAAAGACTCCAAGGCACTTTTCCCTTTAGTTGTGTACCGCGACCCAAGCAGCAACAAAAACTTTCTTATCTCCTGCTGGAAAACAATAATGAGGGCAATAACACCAACCCCAATTACCTGGCCAAGCAAATTGCCAAGTAACTCCATGTTCAATGCTTTTACAACTAGCCAAATGAAGTACAGGAGCACAATCCCTGAAAAAATTTTTATGGCGGCAGTCCCTCTAATTAAAAGGTATATTTGGTAAAGAAGAAATGCTACAATTACAATGTCGACAATGTCGAGCACTCTTACATGTATAAAAAGCGGTATCGGTAATAATTCCATGGGGCTAAATGAATTGAAATTCAGGTTGAGCATTAAGTAGTTCAAGCAATCTTATGGTTTCAGCAGCTTGTTTAACATCATGAACCCTAAGTATGCTGGCACCCTTAAGAATTGCTAACGTGTTCAGAACCGTTGTCCCATTTAATGCTTGTTCGGGTTTAGTGTTTAGTGGTTTGTATATCATCGACTTCCTTGAAATGCCTACAAGTATCGGAAGTTCTAGTAGTTTAAATGTCTCAAGGTTTTTTAGGATAGTATAGTTATGCTCAATGGTTTTGCCAAAACCAAAGCCGGGGTCAATAATTATATCCTTAACGTTAAGCTGTTTCAGCTTCTCAATTTTATCGTTAAAGAATAGAATGAGATCTCTGATAACATTTTCGTATTGAGGGTTTTGCTGCATATTCTCGGGTGTACCTTGCATATGCATGAGTATGTAGGGTACATTTAGTTCAGCAATAGTTTCAAACATCTTGCTGTCCATCTGTCCTGCCGATATATCGTTGATTATATCAACGCGAAATTCCTTTACAGCCCATTCTGCAACCGAAGCACGGAAGGTGTCTACTGAGATTATGGCTTCAGGATAACTCCTTCGAATAGCAGCCAACGCTTTGTGGAGGCGTTTTATTTCATCCCGCTCACTTACCGGTTTCGCACCCGGTCGGGTTGAGCAAGCACCAATGTCAATTATCTGGCCACCTTCCTCAACTATTTGTTTTGCCCTGCGGGCTATGCTGTGCGAAAACCTGTACCGGCTACCGCTAAAAAATGAATCGTTTGTTATGTTTATTATTCCCATAACCAAGGGTTTCTCAATGGTTATGAGTCTGCCGTTGAACTGCAACGTTTTTCTTGGCGCGAAAACTGAACGTTTTTCTTCCATTTTTTCCTATCTTGCAAAATGTTTCAAATGCTAAAATTACGAAACATTGTGTTAAGTTTACAGATGTTGTTTTTTAATTTTTTCGCAGATGGCTTTAATTGTTATTGAAGGGCTCGATGGTGCAGGCAAATCAACCCAAATTGACTTACTTACACAACACCTTAAAACAAAGTCCATACCTTGCCATTTCCTTCACTTTCCTAGAGTTGATGCCCCATTTTTTGGCGATCTTATTGCTAGGTTTCTACGTGGCGATTTGGGAACTATCGACAGGGTTGATCCTTATGTGGTAGCCCTTTTGTATGCTTCGGATAGGATGGATGCTGCTCCAATGATTCGCCAATGGCTTAATGAAAAGCATGTGGTTCTGCTCGATAGGTATGTATACTCCAACGTTGCCTTTCAGTGTGCAAAGCTTAACAATCCCCATGAAATTAACCTGTTAAGGGAATGGATTTTAAAGCTGGAATTTGATTACTATGCAATACCTAAACCCAACTTAAATATCTTTTTAAATGTACCTTTTGAATTTACACGCCAACGTCTAACTGAGCAAAGAATTGGTGAGTCAAGGCAATACTTGCAGGGTAAGGACGATATTCACGAAAAGGACCTATCATTTCAGGAGAAAGTTCGGAATATCTACCTACAGCAGCAACAGTTCGACCCAAATTTTGTTGTATTAGATTGTACTGACAAAGAGGGGCATATGCTCAAGCCTGAAGCAATTTCGTCAATGATACTGAATGAAATTGCAAAACGGAATTTGTTGAATTTATAAAGAAAATGGCAATGAAAAGGAGAATTTTAGTAGTTGCAAGGTATCTGTTGGCAATAGTTTTTATTTTCTCAGGGTTTGTAAAGGGAATTGACCCGTGGGGTACTGCTTACAAGTTACATGATTACTTTAATGCGTTTCATTTCCATTTCCTGGACAATTTAGCACTCCCTCTTTCTGTTTTGCTTTGCGCCGCTGAGCTGTACATTGGCTTGCTATTACTATCAGGGGTAAAACAGAAGATTGCTGCATGGGGGGCATTCCTATTCATGGTAGTATTTACACCCCTGACCCTTTTGCTGGCTATCACCAATCCCATCTCTGATTGTGGTTGTTTTGGCGATGCCATTAAACTATCGAATTGGGGAACCTTTTTTAAAAATTTAGTTTTTTTTGCTGCGGCTGCATTCCTTTTTACCAACCGTAGGGAGGAACTATCAAGGCAAAATCCTATCAAACAGAATTTGCTTTCATTACTGCTTCTTGCCATTGCAATTTTACCCTCTGTTCATGGCATACGCCATCAGCCCATTATCGATTTTAGACCTTTCCACATTGGTGCTAATTTATTACAGTACACCTCAATCCCTGAAGGGGCACCTCACGATGTTTACAGAACAATTCTTTACTACCAGAAGGATGGCGTGGTAAAGGAGTTTGATGAAACCAACTACCCGTGGAATGATTCTACATGGACTTTTGTTGATTCAAAGTCATATTTAGTAGAAAAAGGCTACACCCCTCCTATAGCTAACTTCACGTTGTACACTGAAGATGGACATAACTATACCGATAGCATTCTTTACTCTAAAGGTGATTTGATTTTAGTTGTAATTCCAAATATTAAATACTTATCGGAACCCGCAATAGCTAGGTTTAAAACTATTCAGAAACAGGCTCGCGATAAAGGCGTTAAAATCCTCGGGTTAACATCGGCTGCTGGAACAGATTTGGCAAACCTGGAAAACCAACATGGTTTATTCTTTACATGGCTTCAAGCCGATGAGGTTATGCTAAAAACCATAGTCCGATCGTACCCTGGTATGCTTTATTTATACAATGGTACAATAATTGGCAAATGGCACTGGCGCGACATCCCTGAAACCCTTTTTAAAACCGAGCAACCTTTATCATTTTTAGTAACTGCTTCACAAAAAAAGTGGGAGTATGCTATTGCTTCAATATTATCGCTATCTTTAATATTAATTCTGATCTTGTTTAATCGAAACAAATAAATCAAAATTTCCAATATGAGAGCAATAAAGAACCTGACCAGTTGGCTTTTACTTTTTCTTATTTCTTCCAATGTGCTTGCCGATGAGGGCATGTGGATGCTTAACCTTATAGGTAAAAACATTTCGGCAATGCAAACGCTAGGACTAAAATTGACAGCTGAGGATATTTACAGTGTTAATAAATCGAGCCTAAAGGATGCCATAGTTCAATTCGATGATGGTAGCTGTAGTGCTGAAATGGTCTCGCCAAATGGTCTTTTCTTCACCAATCACCATTGTGGCGTTGATGCTGTTCAGGAATTAAGCACCGTTTCCAACAATTTGTTAGAGAATGGTTACTGGGCTAAATCGTATGCTGAAGAATTGCCGGCTAAAGGCAAAACGGCGCTTATACTTGTTGACATTACCGATGTAACCTCCGATATTCTTACCGGCATCAGTCCATCGCTTTCCAACAGGGAATACTTTGAAGCCATTAACCAGAAGATGCAATACCTTCAGGATTCCGTTGAAGCAAAAAGCGGGTATCACGTGGTGGTAAGGCCGTTTTTTAACTACAATGAGTTTTACATGTTCCGTTACGAGCGTTACCTTGATGTTCGTTTGGTTGGAGTTCCTCCCGCATCAATTGGAAATTTTGGAGGGGATGTGGATAACTGGCATTGGCCTCGCCATACAGGCGATTTCTGTATATTTCGTATATACACCTCTCCCGATGGTAAACCTGCTCAGTACAGCCCAAAAAACATTCCGTTGAAATCAAAGAATTACTTAAAAATTAACCTGCAAGGGGTTCAGGAGGGCGATTTTGCCATGATAATCGGATTTCCGGGAAGAACGCACCGTTATGCTTCGTCCTATGAGGCTATGTTTAACCGCGAGGTGGTAGCCAACTTTAAGCGTACCGTTTGGGGGGAAATGATTAACGCAATTAAAAAAGCCCAACAAACCGACCCCGCAATTAAGGTTAACTATACCGATAAGCACGACTATCTTATAAACTTTTACCAAAAAGATGTTTGGCAAGCCGAGTCAATGTATAAGTATAGCGTTGTTGAACGCCTTGCTGCCCGGGAGGATAGCCTAAAGGCTTGGGCTAATAGCAATCCTTTTCTTTACAGCCGCTATGTTACCAGTATCCCAGTATTGGAAAATTACTACCAGACTGTAACCCAAAACCGCTGGGAGGAGCTTGAGGGAGCCATTTCAGCTCTGTCGTTTTACCCGGTTGACGTATATAAAAATGTTACCGCTTGCAACGATTTCGTTTCCGCAATCATCATGCAGGGCAAGCCCTACAGCCGATTAAGTTTTAAAAGGGATTACATTCGCCAGGAGGCTAAACTGCTTGAAAAACGATTACCAAAAATCTTTGAAAAATACCATATTTACCCCGATGTTCAGCTATACTCTATTGCTTTTGGCGCACTGCTAAACAACAGTGGTGAATTCAATAATTTGGGAATGCTTAATGCCATTAAAAAAGTCGAAGATATTAGCACCTCTTATCCATACTATATAATGGCTTTCTTTGAGAAATCCTATTTCACCTCGCCTGAAAATCTAAAGAAACTGATTAAAAGACCTTACTTGGATTCATTGGTAAAAGATCCGCTCTTCATCCTATACCATAATTACAATATGCTTTGGGATTCCATATACAACTCCATGTATGAGGCAAAGCAGAACTACAACAGAGCAATGCAGCTCTATACCAAAGGAATAATGGAAATGAACAAGGGTAAACTTTTATACCCCGATGCCAATTCAACACCCCGGTTAACCTATGGGAAGGTAAAGGGTTATCGCCCTGCCGATGGGATGGCATACAAACCCTTTACAACCCTTGATGGAGTAATGGAAAAGGAAGATCCCAATTCCGACGTGTTTAAAGTGCCTGAAAAGCTACGTAAGCTATGGGAACGTAAGGATTATGGCCCGTATGCTAGGAATGGCGTAATGCCAGTTTGCTTCCTTACCGACAACGATATTACCGGTGGTAATTCCGGTAGCGGAGTGCTCGATGCTAATGGGAATTTGATAGGAATAGCCTTTGACGGCAACGCTGAAGCCATGGCCTGCGACTTTATGTACGAACCCGAAACCCAACGAACCATTGTGGTTGATATTAGGTATGTACTATTTATTATCGATAAGTTCGGTGAATCAAAGCATATCATGAATGAGTTAACAATACTCTAAAAATCCATATCTCTTAAATAAAAACTCCCGCAGAAAGCGGGAGTTTTTTATTATATGCTCTTAGTGGTTACGCTCATTTGAGGCGGGTTATGCAGGTGCTTTTTAACCGCACACTGGTCGGCCGCCTTAATAACGGCCTCCTTGTATTTCTCAGGAAAATCGGCAGGAAGGTTGATTTCGAGTTCCAACCTTTCAATCATGTGTGTCAAGGGGTTAAACTGATGCTTTTGCACAATTTTAATATTGTCGGTTGGTATGCCCCGCTGGTCACAGAACGATTTTACGTAAATACCTGCACAGGTACCTATTGATGCCAAAAATAATGTGAATGGAGCTGGGCCTTGGTTATCGCCACCTCCATAAACCGGTTGATCGGTTAAAATATCGTGCTCTCCAATGTGAGCAACAACCTGCTTTTTGCCTTGAAATGTAACTTCAAATTCCATATGTTTTAATTATTTTTTAGTTTTGCAAAATTATAACACAATAACATATGTAAATGTTTACATATCATATAAATTATTTGGAAAATTTCTAAATAGTGTTAATTGCAGGTTCATTATTAAGTGGAAATTCTTACCGAGTGATAGGATTTTGAAATTAATTGCCATTTTGCATATTCGGTTAATAGAAAAGAAAAGGGGTGCCGAAAATCGACACCCCTCTTCGCATAAAACACTCTAGCAGCTATTACTTTTTGATAAATTGTTTTGTTATAGGCTGTTTTTCATCGTCAATTGAGATCATGTAAACACCAGGAGCCAAATCATTAATCTCAATTGTGTTATTTCTGTCGGTTAGCATCTGGAATTTAACAACCGCGCCACGCATATCGTATATACGAGCCGATACTTCACCTTCAATGCCGTTAAGAACAACATTTATCTTTTCGGAAGCAGGGTTAGGATAGATGGTGAAAATATCAACCTTTTCGTTACCAAGCTCCTCAGCAAAAGGATTGTCGGTTGAAGGAGCTGATGTTCCGCTTGTAATATTTACGCTGTAGTCCTCAACCTCGCCGTAGCTAAATGTTTCACAAGCGGTAGGTGCAGCATTGTATTTCATGCTTACACGCATGCGAGTAACGCCAAGGGTAGCAGTTGTAGGAATGGTAATACTAGCCGAAAGGGTTCCGCTGCTCGATGATGAACCGCTAACTACCTTTTCATTAGTATCAAAAGTGCCATTCTTGTTGTAGTCAATCCATACAGCCCAGTACTCGGTATAGGAGCTACTCTTGAATCCTGCACTGAAGTAGATTGTGTATGTGGTTCCGCGTGCAACGGTAGCCTGCAGACTGGTCATGTCCTTGTAGCCACCATCGTTGCCTGAAGTACGATTGATTCCTGCAAATTGAACAAGGTCAATCCATTCGTAGCTGGAGTTGCTACCCTTTGAAGCGCAGTAGGTAACCGTGCTGGTAGTTGTGGTAAAGCTAACCTGGCTACCGTACGATGTGCCTTGGGCGTTAATTGCGTATGCACGAGCGTAGTATGTGGTGTTAGCAGCCAAACCACTGAGGTTTGCACTGAACGATCCAGTACCCGAACCACTTGCTACCTTGCTATTTGCTGTGGTTGGATTTTGTGATGTGCTGTAGCAAATACCGCGTTCAGTTACAGTTGCACCACCATCGGCTGTTACATTACCGGCTACCGTGGCTGTGCTGGAAGTAATGTTACTTACACTGCCAGTAGTAACCGTTGGTGTAGTTGCTCCGCTACCTGCGGCAACAGAAACATTGTCAATATACCAGTAGTCAATGTTGTAGAGATTACCTTCGGCAACAAAAGCTATATATGTTGTTGCAGAGTTGAGGTTTGTTGTAATGTTAACAGTAACACTAGTTGCGTTAATATTGGTGCTTGAGGTAGCCACTGACCAAGATGTGTTGGTCCAATTGGTCTTATCGTTCGAGGTTTGAACTCTCAAAGTAACACCGGTGCTGTATGCATCAAGCATATGGCGGAATGTTAATGTTACCTGGCTTACACCTGATGTGTTTATGGCAGGTGTGATCAGGCGTGTGGTGCCCGGGTTAACATTCTGGTAAGTACATTTCATTTCGTAGGCCGATCCGCCAGCCTTATTGGTGTTGGAAACGCTCCAACGTTCAGTTATACCGCTACCTGTGTTCTGAGTTGTCCATCCTGTTGGCATCGATGAGCTACTAAAGGTTTGGGAGTACGGAAGAGTAACTGAAGTGGGGTTAACAGCGGTGGTAAAGTTCATGGTGCTGCCATAGGTGGTTCCGTTGGCGCTAACAGCTTTAACCCTGTAGTAGTATTTAGTATTTGCTGATAAACCGGTAAGGTTAGCGGTAACGTTGGTATTTGAAGTTCCGGTAACACTATTAGGCGTAGCATTGATGCTGTTACCTAAACTTGTTGTAGTACCCCATTCAAAAGTAACAGTGGTTGTAGCATTATTGGCATTAACAGTACCATTCAAAGTAGCGCTGCTGGTGGTTATTGATGAAGCGGCTACAGTGGTTGCGGTTGGTGCAGTGCCTCCACCTGATCCACCCATAAATGCAAAGGTGATATCCTTGGTAGTTGCATTCTCAGCAATACTGGTCATAGGCTTGCCCGTATTAGCGCCAGCCCACGATTTCATGTTAGGGGTAGTAGCATCGGTAAATGATGTTTTGTTGCTACTTCCGGGGAATGGGCAACCTGTGCTATTAATGCTACCATAGGTACTTGATGTAGTGCCAGGGTTTGTTGTTGCGCTTGCGCAAACCGGATACATTTTTTGTGGGTAAGTAGCGTTAATGTTATTGCTGCTGCTTGCACTGGCAACATCCTTATGAACATGGTAAATTATCAAGCCATGGCCAGGAACGTATGCATCAAAACCTACTTGCTGGCGGTTTTCCATAATCCAGTACTCACCGCTGGTAGTAGAGTTAATCTGGAAGAAACTCTTGTTGTCTTTAACTGGTTTAACTGTTACGTTTGTTGCCGATGAAAGAACGGTTGCAGTTGCCCATCCGTAAACCTTAACTTTAGTGTATGCGTTGTGGTGAGCGGGTGTTACGCCATTGTTGTTCCATGAGCCGCTGGCCATCATATCCCACTTGCCTGTTCCCTCAAACTGACCACCGGTGCTATAATCGGTATCATAGTAGTCAGGAGCGCCAAGTACATGACCAAACTCATGGCATATAACACCAATAGATGTAATAGTTGTTCCGGAGTTTCCTCTTAGTTCTGCAGAGCATGAGTATTTTGAAATAGTTTTCCCGTCTTTGGTAACAGGAGTAATACTCCATGCGTGCGCCCAAATAGCATCGGCACTGGCACCTGCCTCTTCACCATAACCTGCATAAATAACATACACTCCATCAACTGTACCATCGCCATCATTATCGTAGTTGGCAAAGTTAGCTGAGGCGTCGGCTGCATTAACGGCTTCAGTAACCAAAGCTCTTGGGTTCTTATCGTTACCGTATGCATCGTTAGCTCCGTAGTACGACATGTTCTGGCTGGCAGTATAGGGGCCAAATACATCAACCGTTAGGTTGAATTGGCCCCATGAGTTCTCAAGGTAGTAATCCTTAACGCTACCGGTTGCACCGCCAGTGCTATATCCTACCTGGTTGAATAGGTTGTTAAAATCACTTTGGGTTTTAGTAAAGGCTTTATCCTTAAACCCCATCAGAATACATATTAGCTTTCTATTGCCGGTTGTGGGGAAAGCTTTCTGTGCCTCAGCTGATTTAATGTCCCAAATGCTCTTCATCATTGATAGCTGGCTTGGGCTATAGTATAAACCCTTACTTACCTTTGAGAGCAGTTCCTTTTCAGCAGCAGTTCTTTCCTTGATGTTGTTTACCTCAATGCCTGAAAGCTGCAAATCGCCCTTCATGTCCTGAATGGCATACTCATAAACTCCATTGCTGTTTAGCATAATGGTGTAACCATCCTCAGTGGTTGCCCACTTAACCTTTTCATCACCCTTTAGGAAAATGGCCAGAGTTTTACCATTAGCCTGTTTGTACTGTACAAGTCCCGGATAAGCCGGTACTGCCTGGGTTTGATTTACCCATAGCAGGCATGTCATAAGACAAATGCTTACTAAACCAAGTAGATTTTTTCTCATAGCGTTTTTTTGTTTAGGTTGGTGTTTAGTTGGATGCGCGCAAGGTATATACAATAGGTGTTAATGTCAATATTTTTGTACTCTTGAATGTGCTTATGTCGACATAAAACAGTTTTTAACATACGAAATGCAATTTCAAAAGCATATAATGTTAAATAATTGTATAATAATGCGTTATATGATTTTTAATATTTTGGGTACTAAGTAGGGAAGTGCATTATGCTAAAAAGTATTAAATTGCGAGGCTAAACTGTAGGTTACAATGGATTTAAAGGCCATTATTGTCGACGATGAACCCTTAGCCATTGCGGTAATTGATGGTTACCTCTCCCGTATACCCGGGGTAGAGGTAGTGGCTACCTTTAACGATGGACTTCCTGCTTTTGAGTATCTTCAGGAAAACCCTGTGGATATAGTTTTTTTGGATGTAGAAATGCCAAAGCTTACGGGTATTGAACTTGTACGGTGCTTGTATAACCCACCTGTGGTTATTATAACCTCGGCAAACAGGGACTACGCAATTGAGGGCTTTGAGCTAAATGTTGCCGATTATATCCTTAAACCAGTCACTTTTGAAAGACTACTTAAAGCATTCTCTAAGGCTAAAGAGCTTCTTTCAAAAAGAGCCGAAAATACAAGCCCTAAGGACTCGGAATACCTTATATTTAAGGAGAGTAGAAAGAGCGTAAGGGTAAAGCAGGATGAAATACTCTACTTTGAAAGCATAAAGGACTACGTTAAAGTAGTAACACCTAACAGAACAGTTATAACCAAACAGAGTATAAGTAGCTTAGAGGAGTTGCTCGATAAAGAGAAGTTTATTCGTGTACACCGCTCTTTTATAGTTGCACTTAATCGTGTGGATACCTTTTCCACCACCTCGCTAGAAATTGGAGATATTGAAATACCTATTGGTAGGCTGTATAAGGAGGATGTGATTAAAATACTGGAAACTAAAAAATAAAATTTTGTGTTACGGAGATTGAAATATCCGTTACTGATCATTGTTCTAGTTCAGCTTACCTTTGCCAATGCACAGGAGCGTGGATTGTTGCTTTCCCATTACTATTCAGCAAATACCTATCAGGCTGCTACGCAGAACTGGGGTATAGTTCAGGATAAGAGGGGTGTTATATACTTTGCAAATGGAGCAGGGGTGCTTGAATTCGATGGAAAGAATTGGCAATTTATTGAGGTTGGGAAAGGTGCCTCGGTCAGGAGTATTGCAATTGATAGTAACGATCGAATTTACGTTGGAGGTTACGGTGAATTTGGTTTGTTAAGTCCGGATAAAACCGGCTTGTTGAGATATGTGTCGCTTTCATCGCATGTCGATTCAGCATATAAGGAATTCAATGAGGTTTGGGATACCAGGGTTATTGCCGATACGGTGTTCTTCTTAACTGACAGGTGTGTCTTTAGCTATTACAAAGGAAAAATCTCGTATTTCCCCCTTGAGGGGAATAGGGTGTTTTACCTTTCACATGTTTTAGGTTCTAGATACGTTGCTCATATCCTCAATGAGGGAATGTTTTTTATTGACAGTGGCAATTTAAAACTTATAAAAGGGAGCCAGCAATTTTCATCTTTAAAGATTCATTCATTAATTCCTTTCAACGGGAAATATATACTTTGTACAAGGGAAAATGGGCTGTACACTGTTGATTTCGAAAATGGTGTATTTAAAAATTTTAGTTCCCTTTCAGCACTCTCATCCAATGCGCAAAGTGTTGATAGTTACTTCAAAACGAATTTATTTTACCATGGCATTTCGGTTAATGATTCACTCCTTGCTCTTTCATCAATTTTGGGTGATGTAATCATTGTTGATCATAAATTCAGAGTGGTTGATGTAATTGACCAAAGTTCAATTGGTGTTCGGAGCACAGCAAATTTCTTGTATTATCAGCCTTCCGGCATTCTTTGGCTTGCTCTTAATAATGGTATAGCCAGTGTTGAACTCACTTCTCCTTTCCGTTATTGGAACGAGCAGGTTGGAATTGATGGTGTGCTATCCGATGTTGCCCGTAAAGGTGACTTTTTTTACTTATCAACAGGCAGCGGCTTATTCTATATTGAAAAAAGGCACCAAGAGACCTTTAAGCCCGATAGGTTTAACCGTTTGGAGGGCAGGTACGAACAGGCTTGGCAGTTCCTTTACTTTCAAGAACCATCCGATACGACCTTACTTAAGCCACTTTGGTATGGTAGTAATCAGAAGACCCACTTGCTGGTTGCTGCAAGGAATGGAGTTTTTGAAATTAATAAAAGGAGTGCCAGTAAAATTACCCGGCTTGAGCTACCCTATGTCCTTCATCAGGGCAGGATCAATCGTTCATACCTTTTTGTGGGGCATGAAAACGGAGTCTCCCGCTTGAAGTACAAGAACGGAAGGTGGTTAAATGAGGCTTTGCTTTGCAAAACAAACCGTAAAATACTAAGTATTGGAGAAGATAGCAATGGAAATGTTTGGTTTTCAGAGAATCTAGGCGGGGTTGGGTGTATTGTGAATGCACAGCTTGAGAAAAGTGAGGATGAAGTATTCAGGTACGATACCTCTAATGGGTTGCCCGATGCGGCCTATGTTAGAATTTTTGATATTTACGACACCATACTCTTTATTGCTAACAGCAAGTTTTACTCTTTTAACCAAGATGCGAAAAGGTTTGAGCCTTTTGACATAAAATCGTTAAACATTCTGGAATGGTTGCCAAGCAACAACGACACCCTAATGTGGCGAAGGATAAGCAACCAGCTTTTAACTGACCAATATGTTACCCATTTTGCAGACTCAATATCGTGGGTGTCCACCGACAAGGGAATCTTTCAGGTTCGGCCTGCTAAGGGGTATAACTACTTTAACCTACCTGCCCCAATTATTTATAGGGCGATAAATATGGACTCTGTGCTCTTTAATGGTAACAACTATAGCCTGGTTGAAGGTGATACAGTTTTTGGAGCGTATTTGTACAAAAAAATAGCAGATCCTATCATTGATTTAGGAATAGTACTTCCGTACAAAAGGAATTCTGTGAAATTTTCATACTCATGGCCATACTTTGAATCCGATCAGCCTTGTCAATTCAGTTACCAGCTTGTTGGTAACGATGAGGGATGGTCAGAGTGGTCGACTGATTACCGGAAGGAGTATACTAATTTACGTGAGGGTAAGTACGTATTTAAGGTTAAAGCACGAAGTGTTTTCGGGGTTGAAAGTCCTGTTTTAGAATTTCGTTTCGAGGTTAAAACGCCATGGTACAGAACTATTTACGCATACATTGGCTACGCTTTGCTTGTTTTTTTACTAATATATTCGATATTTAAAATTTGGCATTACAAGTTAATACTGGAGCGCGACAAGCTGGAGCGCTTGGTTAAGGAACGCACACAGGAAATTCTTTTACAAAAGGAGGAACTTCAGGTTCAGGCAGAACATCTCAGGGAAACCTACGAATGGATATCGGAAAAGAATGCCATGCTCGAAAAGCAAAAGAGTGAGATTGAACAACAAAAACAAAAGCTCGAAGAAATTAATGCTACAAAAAACAAATTCTTCAGGATTATTGCACACGATCTTCGCAACCCTATTAGCACTTTGGTAAACTCTACTGCCTTTCTTTTAACCGATATTGAAACGTTAAGTTCGGAAAAAACAAAAAAGTTTATGGGGGAACTTAATAGGCTGGCATTAACCACCTATGGGTTACTTGAAAACTTACTCGACTGGTCATCGAACGAGATGGGCGACATACAAAATAAACCCCAAAGGGTTTCCCTTGCGCTTTTGGTAAACCAAAATATTGAGTTAGTACAGAATCGACTAACAGACAAGAATATCAAGTTAACCGTTGATATCCCGGCTAGTATTGAACTCTATGTTGATGAGAATATGCTGAATACAGTTCTGAGGAACTTAATCAGTAATGCTGTAAAATTTACAAGACCTGGAGGTGAAATTTCGATTGATGCTTCAGAAGTTAATGGTAAGTGCGTAATCAGAGTTAAAGATAACGGAATTGGTATTCCCGACCAAAATATCGAAAAACTGTTCAGGATTGATAAAAGCATTGTAACACCTGGTACCCAAAACGAAAAGGGTTCGGGGTTAGGATTACTACTTTGCAAAGAATTTGTTGATAAAATGGGGGGAACAATATCGGTAAATAGCAGGCAGGGCTTTGGAACTACATTCTCCATTGAGTTCCCCGTAGATATACTTTAGCTCATCTATTCAAATAATTTTAGCCGGTTAAACCTTATACGTAAGGCAAAATCAAACTTAACAAACCAAAATTCATAGTTATGAAGCGGATAAAGTACTTTTTCAGCCTTTTGCTATTCCTAATCATGGCGATTGGGGTAGTGTTTGCTCAGGATAAAAAGGACGAGCTAAAAGAGCCCTATGCCTTTACCGATGTTAAGGTTATACCCACAACATCGGTTAAGAACCAGAACCGCTCAAGCACCTGCTGGAGTTTTTCGGGAATGGCATTTCTGGAGTCAGAGCTTTTACGAATGGGAAAGCCGGCCGTTGACCTTTCGCCTATGTTTGTGGTCAGGAATATCTACGCCATGAAAGCCGATAGGTATGTCAGGTTCAATGGTACAAATAATTTTGGACCCGGTGGTTCATTCTTCGATGTGCTGGAAGCCATTAAGCGGTTTGGGATAGTACCCATGGAAGTGTATCAGGGCTTAAGCTATGGGGAGGAATCGCATGTACACGGCGAGGTTGATGCCGTTACTAAGGCTTTTGTAGATGCAATAGTTAAAAATCCAAACCGTAAGCTCTCCACCGCTTGGAAAAAAGCATTCGATGGTATACTGGATGCCTACTTTGGTTCATTACCCCAGAATTTTACCTACAATGGCAAAACATACACACCAGAATTGTTTGCAAAACAGCTAGGAATAAATCCAGACGATTACGTGGTAATAACCTCGTTCAGCCATCATCCCTTTTACCAGAAATTTGTTCTGGAGTTACCCGATAACTGGATACATGGCGAGGCTTACAATGTGCCTTTAAGTGACTTTGATAGGATTATTGAAAGCGCCATCGATAACGGCTACCCGGTTGCCTGGGCAAGCGATGTTAGCGATAAAGGGTTTAACTGGAGTAAGGGTGTAGCCATTGTACCTGATTTTGATGACAAGGAAAATGCCGGTTCCGACAAGGAGCGCTGGACTCAACTCTCGAATCGTGAGAAGGAAAAAACTTTATACTCGTTCGAGAAGCCCGTTAAGGAAATGGTAATTACCCAGGAGATAAGACAACTTGCCTTTGATAACTATCAAACCACCGATGACCATGGTATGGTGCTGGTAGGCAAGGCAACCGATCAGCTGGGGAATGCATTTTACAAAGTGAAGAATAGTTGGGGTGCCGATGGTAAATACAAAGGATATTTTTATGCCTCAAGGGCATTTGTACTATACAAATCAACTAATATTATGGTTCATAAAAAAGCTGTTCCTGTTGATTTAGCAAAGAAATTGGGAATTTAGTAAATACACCGAACAAATTTATCCGCCCATCGTTTAACTATTTTGGGCGGATTTTTTTATTTGTATGGTATAATATTTATAAATTTACATGCTGATAAAGACTTAGGCCATGACAAATTTATACATCAAGGGCACTACCAAAACACCGGAGATTGATTTTAAACCGGGTATTCTGCAAATTTCAGGACGCTCAATTGCTGAGGATGCAGTTGCTTTTTACCAGCCTGTTATTAAATGGATTGAAGATTACCTTAAAAAGCCTGAACCATTAACCAGGCTCAACCTGAAGATGGAGTACATCAATAGCGGTTCAAACCGGTTTATTTTCACCATAATGAGGATGCTTGATGAGGCCTACTCACAGGGACATAATGTGGTTATTAACTGGTACTTTGAGGAGGATGACGACACCATTAAAAACTTAGGTCGTGATTTTCAGGCCCTGGTAAAGGCTCCATTCAAAATGGTAGAGATTATTTAATCGTCATCATCTACTACTTCCCTGGCATCTATTTGTGGGGTGTTAGTATCGTTAAAGTTTTCAGCGGGAAAGTGAACAACTAGCCAGGCTATATCGCGAACAAAATCAACCTTGCCAATTTCTACACTCTTAATTTCAAGGCCAGTTCGTTTCTTTAGATCCTCTATAAGTTCTGCCCTTTTATCGGGGGTAATGAGGTTGATTTTCTCGTAAACTATCACTTTCTGTGATAGATGTTTTATGAAAAGGCCTTTTTCAAGTATTAGAGCCACGCCTAATAGCGCAAAATTTGAAAATAACAGTTCTGCATAGCTAACCTTTTTCGACGATATGGCATTTATTAACGATATGGCAATTATGAAAAAGAGATAAGTCATCTCTTTAATTGGTATTGGGTTGGTCCGGTAGCGAATAATCCCAAAAACAGCAAATAACCCCAAAGCAAAACCAAGCTGTAACTTGACGTTTGCAAGCAGAAAGCACATAAAAAATACAACCACGCCAAGCATAAGGTATGTAAAAACATAATCTTTACGGTAGGTACGTGGGTAGTATAGGTAACGGACAGCAATCCATAAAATAACAGTGTTCAGGATAAACCGTAGGAGAAGTGTGTAAAAATCGTTCGTGTTTATGATATCGATTCCAAATAGCTGGAACGAATCAGCTTGTAGTGTTAACCAAAGCATTTTCATTTTTGTACTTGTTAATGTGCGTAATTATTGGCTTAAAGTTATTGGACTTTAGGTTATTATACAAAAGGGCGCACCCAATTGAGTACTTGCTAAAACCGGTTTGTCTATATCCGTGTTGCTTTAAATGATTTATAAGAAAGCTTGACGAGTTGTACTTGTCCCGTTTTGATTCTATTACACAAATATCTGAAAGGTTTACGGCATGGGTTGGATTTTTGAGCTGTATATTGAAGTCCATTGTAACACGTTCATTAAAATCGAACGATACTAGGGTTATCCTGTTAAAGGTTGTATACAATGTTCTTGTTAACTCATTAAACCTGAAAGGAATATTTTTTTTAACAAAGGCTTCAACCGTTGGATTATCAATGGAATTGTTGGTAATTTCGGTTCGTTTCTTTAATGTTTCGCCTGAAGGCATTCGTGTTTTTACCTCTAGGAATACATCACCACTAGCTCTGTAATGCCTGAGCCTTACCTTATAACGCTTAGCCCTCCTGTTATGGTGGTCAAGATACATGGTAAAGCCACTGCTGTCAAAATATTCCGAAAAGTACTCAGGCATTAGCTGTGCTTTATTCTCAACAATAAAGTAGTGTTGTTTTAAGAATGAAAGTATTTCAAATGCCCATTCTGCCTGTACTAAATACTTACTATCGATACGGCGCATAAATTGCGCCTTGCCCACATCGCCTAGGTTTAAGTTGTTGAAATCTAATTGTTTAATATCATTCTCTTTCATGGATTACACTATACTACTTATATTCAAAAACTTTCCTACTTTTCAGTTTTCCATTAGGCCCATATACTTTCTTTTCCACTTTAAAGCCATTGCTATATGTAGTTTCCACCCTTTCAAGAACTTCGCCTTTACTGTTGAAGGTAGTCTGCAATATTTCGTTTCCTTCACCATCGTATTTGTATTCAATATGCTTTACAGTATTGCCTTTTTCATCGTAATTTTTTTCCATTAGTATGTTACCTTGCTTGTCAAATTGTGCCTCGTATTCCTTGTACTTGATCTCTTTTTCGTTTTCGTATATATAACGCCACTCAATCTTTTGTTTAATGCCGGCTTCACGAATTTCCTTTTTCTTTTGAGCAAATGCTAAAGTTGGGCAGGTAATCAATATTATTAATATTAATACCACAAGTGCCAGTTGGTGTTTAGTTTCCATTTTCGTAATTTTGATAAATTTTTTGCAATTTAATCAAAAAATAATTCGCCTATGTACAAGTGTAGAGTTTGTGGTTACATATACGACGAAAATATTGGGGATCCTGATCATGGAATACCAGCAGGTACTCCTTTTGAGGAGTTACCTGACAATTGGCATTGCCCTGTATGTAATGTAACCAAGGATTACTTTGAGGAGTTTAACTAGATTGTGTTTGTCTTGAACGAACCATCATTACAGTGTTGGTATTAGAGTACAAGGAGGGAAAGAACCCTTTTGGGTTCTTTCCCTTTTTAGGTGTATTACTTGTTTTCGGGGATGTTCTTTAATACATCAAGCAGCAAATCCCAGAACTTTTGTGTTGATGGGATATGAAGTCTTTCGTCGGGAGAGTGCGCCCCCTTAATGGTTGGCCCAAACGAAATCATGTCCAGTTCGGGGTATTTCTTTAAGAAAAGGCCACATTCAAGTCCCGCATGTATTGCTCTGACTACAGGCTCTACCTTAAAAAGTCTCTTGTACGAGGCTTTTGTTATTTCAAGTATCTGAGAGTTGGTGTTAGGTGCCCATCCCGGGTAACCATCGGAGTGCTGAATGTTGGCATTGGCAAGCCGGAAAACGCTTTCAACCATGTTTGAAATATCATGCTTTGCCGATTCCACTGCACTGCGTTGGCTGGTAGTTACCAGAATTTGGTTATCCTGAATAAATTTTACGGAAGCTAGATTGGTAGAGGTTTCAACAAGCCCTTTTAGCTGGCGACTCATGGCTATAACTCCATGTGGGCAAGCGTATAGTGAGTTAAGTAAATCGAAATGGGTAGGTTCGTCAATTACAAAATCGGGTAGGGGTGAGTCCTCGATTGTGATTTCGAGGTTTGGCTCAGCATCGCGCCATTCATTGTAAATTTCAGTTCGGATGTTTTCAAAGGATAGAATCAGTTGAGCCTTATCGTCCTTATGGATTGTGAATATTGCCGATGCTTCGCGTGGTATGGCATTACGTAGGTTACCACCATCAAGGTTGGCAAGTCTAAGATCAAATAGCTGTGTTCCTTTCCAGAGGAAACGGTTAATAAGCTTTATTGAGTTAGCGCGGTGCTTGTCAATGTCGTCGCCTGAGTGACCTCCAAGTAAGCCTTTCACTATCAGTTTCATGGCAACAAAATCGCTAGGAACCCTATCGGGTTCGTATGCAAAAGTTGCCACTGTGTCGATACCGCCAGCGCAGCCAATGAAAAGTTCGCCCTCGTCCTCGGAATCGAGATTTAAAAGAATTTTTGAATTGAAAAATCCGCTTCCCATTTCAAACGCACCAGTAAGACCGGTTTCCTCATCAACAGTGAAAAGGCATTCTAGTGGCCCATGCTCAATATCGCTTGAGGCAAGGATAGCCAATTGGGCTGCAATCCCAATGCCATCGTCGGCTCCAAGGGTTGTTCCCTTAGCCTTTAACCATTCACCATCGGTGTAGGTTTGTATGGGGTCGTTGTTAAAATCATGATTTATATCGCTGTTCTTTTCACAAACCATATCCAGGTGACTTTGCAGCACAACCGCTTGCTTGTTCTCGTAACCTGCTGATGCGGGTTTCCTTACCAGAATGTTTCCAGCATCATCTTTCCGGTATTCCAGATTATGCTTTTGGGCAAAATCTATGATGTAGGCAATAATTTTACCTTCTTTCTTTGATGGACGGGGAATCTTGCATATTTCACTAAAGTAGTGGAAAACAAGTTCTGGCTTTAATTGATTACTGCTCATGGGTATTAATTTTTTTTCGGCATAAACATAATACATTTTCAAATATGATGGTTTAAATAAAAGAGGTTTAAAAGCATGTTTGTAAGCGGTTGTATGGTATATTAAAATGGTTTAATTTTGTAACAAAAATCACTCAACAGGAATGATAGAAACACCAGAACTTCACAACCTGCTTTCAACTGCCATTGGTGCTGCGGTTAGAGCAGGTTACAAAATAATGGAGGTATATAATTCTGATGATTTTCAGGTAAATCTTAAATCCGATCGTACTCCGTTAA
>ERZ795060.479-NODE-479-length-54481-cov-6.331367_pt1 | contig 54481 bp, 35 predicted proteins | sample MGYA00375144_ERZ795060 | MGnify/ENA primary metagenome ERZ795060 (study PRJEB30189, sample SAMN05720157) | activated sludge metagenome | isolation source: anaerobic digester from wastewater treatment plant | place: Japan | collected 2015-05-15 ... | reverse complement strand
TCTGTTTGCCTTTGGCGATCACTTCTTCTTGGTTCCATTCGCCCACCGGGTTGAGGTAACCTCGTTTGGCGGGCACGGTGCCATACACGGAGCCGTGGGCCTGCCAGGGGAAAATGTCCTTGTAGATGGGTGAGGTGTTGTCGATGATTTGGATTTCCATCCCCACATAGGCCGCGTCCCCTTCGAGCGGGGCGCGGATGCCCAAACCGTTGTTCGCGCCCGGCGTGAGTTTGAATTCAAACCGGAAGGCGAAATCGCGGTATTCTTTTTCGGTGTACAGGTTGCCGCCGGGTTTGCAAATGATCTTTCCGTCCTCAACCAGATACCCCTTCGTGTCGCCTACCCAGCCGGTCAGGTCCTGGCCGTTGAAGAGGGATACGAAACCTTCCTCGTTATCCCAGCGGGTCAGGAGGTGCTTGCGGGCCTGGGCGATGAGATCCTCTTCCTGGGTTTTTTCGATGAGGGCCTCGAGCGCTTTGTAGGCGGCCGGGCTTCGCTGTCCTTGGGCATCGTATTCGCTGGGAACAATGATTTTCACAAGGGCCGCCGCGGCCATGTCACACAGGGATGCATCCTCCAGCCAGGCACATAGCCGTTCGATGGCACTGGAGTCTTTCCAAGACGCCAGGGCGTAGAGGGCGGCTTCCTGCGCGGCGGGATCGGGGCTAAGCAATTCCCGCGTGACTGCGTCCAATGCCTTGTCTCCACCGATCAAGGCCAGGGTTTCGAGCAGGGCGGCCCGTTGCGCGTTGATTTGATCCAACGCCTGGATGACCGCGTTCGCGCGCTGATCCGCTTCTTGGACTCGCTTGGCGAGGGTCACCACGGATTTTTGGGCAGCATGGCGTTCATCCTCGGAGGGGGCGATCCGCATCAAATTCACCACGCGGGGCAAGTCTTTTTCACCCGCCACGTGTTCGAGGGCCCGGAGGGCCGCCACCCGCACGGCGGGTTCGGGGTCATGGGCCAGGGTAAACACCTTCTCCGCTTGGTCCTCGGCGCGGCGCTCGGCGAGATACTCGAGCAGCGCCACGCGCATGGGGGGCGAAACGAGATAGAGGGCGGCCGAGACCACCGGCAGAGTGCGTTTCACCGGCAGGCGGAGCAAGGCCTCCTTCATCGCGTTCACTTCCGCGGGATGGGTGGTGGATTGTGTCACCGCCATCAGCGCGGGCAGCGCTTCGTTCCCGCCCAGGCGCGCGCAAGCAGTGATGGCCGCTATCCGCGCGGCGGGATCTTCGTCCTTGAGTGCCTTCATCAACGCGGGCAGCGCCGCCGCGTCGCCCCGTTGGCCGAGCATGCGGATAAGTTCCACCCGCGCCGGGGCGGAAACCTGGGGGAGCCAATTCACCCATGATTTCGTGGCTTCCTCGCCGGGGATGCGGTCTGCCAGCGCCAGCGCCGCTTCCCTAAACTCGCTGGATTCGCTTTTCATCGCGGCGAGCAGGTCGGGCAGGGCGTTGTTGCCCAACAACGCCACCAAAGTCTCCAGCGCCGCGCATTGCACATGGACGAGGGGATGGCCGAGCAGCTCCCGGCTGATTTTTTCACAGGCGGCGGCGTCGCCTGCTTCAGCCCGCCGTTGCGCGTAGAGCAAATAGAACGAGAGCGCCTTGGCGCTTTCGTATGTTCCTTCGGCTTTAGATGCCTGGGCCAGGATGTCCGCCGAAGAGGGATGCCCGATGTTGGCCAGGGCGTAGAGGGCCGCCATGCGGGTTTCGCGGTTGTCATTTGAGGCGAAGGGCGTAATGGCCTCCACCGCCTTTTCGCTGCGGAAACGTCCCACGGCATCGATCAACGTGACGCGGTTGGCGTCCGTGGCGGTGGAGAGGGCTTCAACCACCTTGGCTTCGGCGGCCGGGGTGCCGATGGTCTGCAAGGCCCGCGCGGCGGGATCAGCGAGATGTTCATCGGCCAGACAGCCGCCCAGTGCCTCCACGGCTTCATCCCGCGCGGCCAGTTGCAGTTGGCTGATCAAAAACGCCTTCACCTCCGGATTCGTAGCGGTCTCCAAGGCCGCGATCAACGCGCTGGAGACCATCGCGCGCGCCTCTTCCGCCGCACCCTGGGCCACACACTGGACCAGGCCACTGATGGCGAACCGCGCCGGTGTATCGTTCCCCCCACCGGGCGGAAGCAATTGGCCACAAATCTCCTGAATGGCTGCCGGGCCGAGGTGCAGAATTTGCGTGGAAATTTCCTTGATTTCGGCTGGATTTTGGGCCGGGAGACGTTTCAAAATCTCCGCAATGTTGGCGTCCTGCGCGGCGGCGGTTCCTGGCAGCATGACGGAGCTGACAAATAAAAGTAATAGTGGTATTAGGATTTTAGCGTATCGATGCATGAGTTGGTTATCTCCTTGGTCACGTTTTCGGTACATCCGATCAAAAACGAATTCCTTCTTCTTCTGGAAGAGGGCCAGGTTGGGGGAATTTTTGCAGGGGCGGACCTAGGGGTCCGTCCCGATCCTTATCCCCGCCCATCTTCATCCTGGCTATCTTGATTCAAACATCCTGCTCTCCGCGCCCTCGGCGTCTCGGCGGTGAATCAAAATCGCCCGCCCGGCTCACAAATGCCAGGGCGCGCGCATGGGTTCATCGATCAGGCGGTTGGCCGCGTCATCGTCGATAAATTGCAGCCGCTCCGGATCAAATTTCAGATTACGGCCGAGGCGGACAGCGATCTTGCCCAGGTTCACCAGCGTGCACGAGCGGAACGCCTTGCATTCATCCAGGGCGAATTTCTGGCGCGTCCGCACGGCTTTCTCGAAGTCGGTGAGCTGCGGCTCGGGATCAGGGAACGCAGCCAGTTTCTTTTGGAGGTCCGGGATATCCGACTCAAATTGTTTGTACAGTTTGCCTTCCGGGCCTTCGAGGAACGGCACGTTTTTCTGTTGATTCTCGCCGTCCAGGATGATCTCGCAGCCATCGGCATAGCGGAACACGATGCGCCGCCACGAGCCCACGGCGTCGAAATGCTGTTGGGGGGCGTCCACTTCGATCTCCACCGGGCTGGTGTCGTCCTTGCCCAAGATGTACTGCACGGGATCGAGGTAATGCTGCCCCATGTCGCCCAGTCCGCCACCGTCGTAATCCCAGTATCCCCGGAACGTGCCATGCACCCGGTGAGGGTGATACGGCTTATAGGGGGCCGGCCCCAGCCAGAAGTCGTAATCGAGGTGGGGCGGGACCGGTTCGGGGACCAGGTCGGTGCGGCCGCTCCAATAGAATTTCCAATCGAAGCCGGTTTCCCCGCAGATGACCGCTTTCAGCGGCCAGCCCAGCATCCCGCTTAGGACCAGTTTCTTGATCGGCTTCACCGGTGTGCCGAAGCCGTAAAACGTGTCCTCGAAGCGGAACCAGGTATTAATACGGAAGATCCGTCCGTGACGCTGGACCGCCTCGACGACCTTGCGGCCTTCGCCAATGGTGCGGGTCATAGGTTTTTCGCACCAGATATCCTTGCCTGCTTGCGCCGCGGCGATCGAGATCAACGCGTGCCAGTGGGGAGGGGTAGGGATGTGGACGACATCGATGTCCGGCCGCTCCAGTACTTCGCGGAAATCCTTGTAGCCCTTCACGTCCGGATCGTCCACGCGCTCCAAGGTTGAGCGCAGGTGTTGCTCATCCACGTCGCACACCGCCACCAGCCGCGCGCCGGGATAGCGCAGGTGGCTTTGTCCCATACCGCCCACGCCGATGACCGCCCGGGTCAATTCGTCGTTGGGGGCCGGCCGGTCTGTGGCCCCCAAGGCATGGCGGGGAATCAGGGTAAACAGGCCCGCCGCGCCCAGACCGGCAGCGGATTGGTGGAGAAAGGCTCTCCGGGAGATTCGATTGTTATTCATGATCGCTTCTGAACTCCTGTATTTAGTGGGGATGGGAAGATGGAATCCTTTCCGGGATACGATTTCCTTACTTACTCTACGGCATTCCATTGTTCTAGATCAAGCGCTTTCGAGCGATCAGGGGGATTGGAGAAGCGGATGAGAGGGAATATTGATTGGGGTATATTGATGAAAACACGATGGGGCCGGGAGGCTTCCCCATGGAACGAGTTCCAAACTCTATTTCTTGGTAATTCTGCTCATCTTGCCCGTCCTGAACCAGACCGGGATCCATTCCGGTGTTCACCCGATCCGTCATACACTCCCCCTCTTATTCGTCTATCAGGTACAATCGCAAACCAGGGCGTAGCGAATTCCCCAATCCGGAGGAAAACCCTTGAAACACGACCGTCATTCTCTTGAATTAACCATCATTCAAAATCACCCCGCGCCGGCGGCGGGTCAGGCGTGTGATCCTGTTTGCGGCATGAGTGTCAATCCCGAAAAGGCGGCCGCGTCCAGCGTGTACCAGGGCGAAAAATATTATTTCTGCTGCAAGGGTTGCCAGACAAAATTCGAAGCCGAGCCGCTGAAATATTTGTCACCCGCGAGGGAAACGGCCGCGCCGTCTGCCGCCGTGTCAGGCACAGTCTTTACCTGCCCCATGCATCCAGAGATCGAGCACCAAGGTCCGGGCGCCTGCCCCAAATGCGGCATGGCACTCGAACCCAAGACCATTTCGCTGACAACGGAAGCGGATCCGGAATATATCGACATGACCCGCCGGTTTTGGCTTAGCGCCGTCTTCACGTTCCCGCTGTTTTTGTACGCCATGCTGCCCATGGTTCCTGGGCAATCCTTGGCCGGATGGCTCACTCCCGCGGCGGGGAATGTATGGCAACTGGCGTTGGCTACTCCGGTGGTCTTGTGGGGTGGAAAGCCGTTTTTTGAGCGCGCGTGGATATCGATTGTCACCCGCAACCTGAACATGTTCACGCTGATCGGCCTGGGCACGGGTGTGGCGTATGGGTACAGCGTCATTGCTACGTTGCTGCCGGGGATTTTTCCGGAGGCGTTTCATTCCCATTCCGGGACCGTGGACGTGTACTTCGAGGCGGCGGCGGTGATCGTCTCTCTGGTGCTGCTGGGACAAATGCTGGAGTTGAAGGCCCGGAGCCGGACCTCGCGGGCCTTGCGCACGCTCCTGGAACTCGTGCCCCAGCAAGCCCGGCGCGTGCGGCCCGATGGCACTGAGGAAGATGTCCCGCTCGGCGCGGTGAAGAAAGGCGACTGCTTGCGGGTGCGCCCCGGTGAGAAAATTCCCGTGGACGGTGTGGTGCTCGAAGGCTCGAGTTACGTGGATGAGTCGATGATCACCGGTGAACCGGTTCCCGTGGAAAAGCGGGTGAATGACCCGGTGACCGGCGGGACGCTTAACCAGACCGGCGGCTTTGTGATGCGCGCCGAACATGTCGGCGAGGAGACGTTGCTCGCGCGGATCGTGCAACTGGTCAGCGAAGCGCAGCGCACCCGCGCGCCGATCCAGAATCTGGCTGACCGGGTGGCCGCGGTTTTCGTTCCGGCGGTGAGCCTGGTGTCGGCGGTCACCTTCGCGGCCTGGGCGGCATGGGGGCCGTCCCCGGCAATGGCCCACGCCGTCGTCAACGCCGTGGCGGTGCTGATCATCGCCTGCCCGTGCGCCCTGGGGCTGGCGACGCCCATGTCGATCATGGTGGGCACGGGCCGCGGCGCGCAGATGGGCGTGCTCATCAAAAACGCCGAAGCCTTGGAATGGTTCGAGAAAATCGACACACTGGTGGTCGATAAGACCGGCACCTTGACCGAGGGCAAACCAAAACTGGTCACCGCCGAATCCGCCCCCGGCATCCCGCGCGAGGATCTGCTGCGCTGGGCCGCAGGGGTAGAACGCCCCAGCGAACATCCCCTGGCGGCCGCCATCGTGGCCGGGGCGCGCGAGGCGGGCCTCGTACCGGAATCCGCCACCGGATTTCAATCCATCACGGGAAAAGGAGTCATCGGCACTGTACGCGGCAAACGCGTGGCGATCGGCAACACGGCCCTGATGGAGGATGAAAAGGCGGATGTCTCCGGATGGCAGGACCGGGTGGAAGCCTTGCGCCGCGAAGGCCAGACGGTCATGTACGTGTCGGTGGATGGGAGTCCCGCCGGGCTGCTGGGCGTCATGGATCCCATCAAGGAATCCACCCGCGAGGCAATTCATATTCTCCGGCGTCACGGTCTTTCGATCGTCATGCTGACGGGTGACAACCAGGTCACCGCCGAAACCATCGCCCGCCAGCTGGGCATCACCGAAATCCATGCAGAAATCCTGCCCGGCGACAAGCACCGGATTATCCAACAACTCCAGCAGCAAGGCCATATCGTGGCCATGGCCGGCGACGGCATCAACGATGCCCCCGCCCTCGCCCAGGCGCAGGTGGGTATCGCCATGGGCCCGGGAACCGGCGTGGCCCTGGAAAGCGGCAATGTTATCCTCGTGAAAGGGGACTTGCGGGGGATCGCCAAGGCCTACCGGCTCAGCCAGGCCGTGATGCGCAACATCCGCCAGAATCTGCTGCTCGCTTTCGGCTACAACGCCCTGGCGGTACCTATCGCGGCGGGGATTCTCTATCCTTGGACGGGCCTGCTGCTCAATCCCATGATCGCCGCCGCCGCCATGAGCTGCAGTTCACTCTCGGTGGTGGGCAACGCGCTGCGGTTGCGCAAATTTCAGGCGTGAAGGTCGATGCGGCGGCACGAGGGAATCGATGCCGGGACATGGAGAGAGAGTGTGGGGAGGGTATCCTGGGCCTCTGCTTTCGCTCTGGATGGCTTTTCCTATGCCTTCATCCCATGTGCTGTTTCAGAATGATGCGGCTTTGCGGGTGCCTCGACCTCCCATTCGGCAACCTGATTTTTTTGATCCAGTGAAGGGGGGCGTTTGAGCCGGGGTTTTTTTGTTATGCTCAACCCTCCCGGCGGGGCTTTGATCTAACCCGGCCCAACTGGATAGGGAATCAGAACCGTCTATAATACGGCCCAACACATCCTAGGCGTTTCCACATCCATTGAACAAGCCAACTCCAAAGGAGACCAAACATGAGAAACCGCTTGCTACTCGCGGGATTAGCGCTGTCTGTGGCCCTGCCGGCCGCCTACGCGTTGGACGTTGTACCGGTTTGGGAGCATACCTTGCTGGATGGAGGGGCGGTGTTGCCGACTTTAGTGATCAGCGAACCGGATCCCCGCTGGGATGGGGATCCGGAAGACGGTCCTTGGTATGGCGTCAATCTCCATGATCAATATGACGGCTTTGTCCGCTATGACGCGAACCGCCTGCTGCTCGGGATCCGGGATAACGGCATCGATGAGACCGATCCCAATCACAATGCCGCGCTGGCGGCGCAATATCCCGACCGTTCCATTATTTGGATCAATCCGGAGGATGGTTCTCCCATGGGAGTCGCCATTCATGTGGGATTCAAACCGGTCGAGCTCTCCGCGGAATATGAAAGCATGATCGATGGCGGTTCGGGCAATCCCCCCATTGAAGGGTATGAAGATCCCAAAAACCGCCGTTTTGTCTCCGGAGCGCAGAGCGCGCCCGAGTATATGAATTTTGATGTTTCCGACGATGGAGTCGTCTATTTGGGCTATTGGTATATGATTCTGCGCTACGATCCGGACGGCAACGGCGGATTTACCGGGCCGACGGTTGTCTATGAGCAGGATTACCGCAATCATGGGGGAACTCAGCGTCTATCGCAATGGCGTTTTGGGGATATCGAAGTGATGGGCTCGGGAGCCACCACGCGGGTGATATTGTCGGGCAAAACCTGGCGCAACGGGATGCGTGTCCGGGTATTCGATGTGGACGCTACCACCAACACCTGGACATTGCGGGGCGCGTACGGGGAAGAGAAAAACGGGTGCTTCGGTGAACCGGGCGGGTACAGTGAGACCGTCATCAACGCGGATAACGAAGAAGTTCTCTACGGGGCCGGCAACATCACGGGCAACAATGTGTGGCGGTATTTCTGGAATGGCGTCACCTACGAGCAGGATTCACCCGATCTCTTCGTTCTGTATCCCCCCGAGGACGCCGATGGCTGGAATCACGCGTTGCCCACGCGCTGGGCGGGCGATGTGGCGGCACATCAGGATTTGGATTATATCGTGGTGGCGACCACGCCCAGCTGGGGGTCGCAAGGGAACAGCAATGAAATCGACAAACCCGGATTTGTTTCGGTGTACTCGGTGGCCAACGAAACGTTTGGGGATTTTCTGGGAGATGCCGTATTTGGCGGCACGAAAGAACGGCCGCCTGTGGAGTCGGATGAACCCTCCCTGGCACCCTCCGGCGCGGCGGTCTGGAACGGGATCATGTGCCAAGTCGAAGTCAACCGGCTGCCCGGATACGGGGCGGGCGCATGTGAAATTCTTTATCTAAGCCAAGTCTATGGATATGGCCGGTATGTGATCGGCGCTACCAATGTGGATCAGTGGTCTTTGTTTTAGAAAAGGGTGGGGTGAAGGTCATCCTTTCCACCGTGCCGTATTTCCCTACTCAATATTCAACCCGATCTCGACACGCCCTTGGGATTGATTCTCGATCTTCGCGCCGCCGGTGAATTGGTTGCCGAAGATCGCAGCGGACAAGACCCCGTTCTCCAAACGGACGTGTTTTTTGTTCTCATCAAGAAAAGCGCAGCCGTTGAGGATCAATCGGCCGCCGCGCGCCACGATGCATGGCGCTCCGGGTGTGTGGCGCGCCCACCCCTGGAAATGGCACGACGTGAAAATCACCGTACCCGAACCCGCGATCTGGGCATGATGATCGGTGGCGGGGATTCCCCAGAAGCCGCAGTTGGAGAATTTCACCGGGCCGCGGTTGGTCTCGCTCACCTCGATGCCCGCCATCATCTGGCAGTTGGAAAACGCCAGGCCGGCGTGCGCTTGCGAAGCCTCCACCCGCACCGCCACCGGGCCGATATCCGATCCGCATTGCGTCAACACTACGTTCGGTTCGCCTGCCTCGGTGCGGACGAAATGGAATCCGATCTTCGGAAAAATCACGAAACAATTCACCATATATTCCCAATCCGTCCTCCCGATGCGGAAGCCCACGAGGTTTTCGGGCAGATATTTCAGCAACGCTTCCCAGGCCGGGCTGCCCTCGCGGGGAGGATTGGGGATCGCCGCCCGTGCCCAGGCGTGGGGATTGAAATGCACGTTTTCGATGCGCCCGATGTCCGTCGTCCGGTTGATGTAGATCCCCTCCCGCAACGGGCAGCCGAACAGGTTACGGACATAGTGCAGCTCAGTGGATTCGGTGCCGAAGTCGATCCCGCGGTAGGGATTTACCAGGGTCACGTCGATCACGCTGCAGAACATGCCCTTGCCCCGGATGGTCCACGGGTAGGGCTGGATGGATTCGACATTCTGTTCCGGGTAAAAGATCGTCAGCCCGCGCAGGCAACTGCTCTGCTGCAGGAGGAGAAACGGATCGCCGTCTTCCCGGCCTTTGCCCCCCGTCACGAACAATTGGCTGCCGCGGCCGATGTCCGCGTGATGCATCGATTCCCACACGCCCCGCAAGGTCACGCCGGGTGGAACAACGAGGTTCCCGGTGAATCGATACTGGCCGGAAGGCACAGCTACCACACCACCGCCTTTTTCCGCCGCGAAATCCAGCGCTTTTTGAAAGGCCGCGGTGCAATCGGTTTGGCCGTCCGGGACCGCTCCGTGATCGAAGACCGAGGTGATCGCGAGAGGACCGGCCGCGTCCTCCGCGGGACCGGCCGGCCCGGCGGCCAGAACGAGTGTCAGACAAATCAGGACGTGTTTCATGGGATCACCGGTTTCCAAAAGATGGTTGAAACAAAACGTGATTCATTTGAATACAAAAACAGGGGGGAGGCAAGTGGGTAATGGGCAATCCGGCCGCTACTTGGAGGGTATCCGTTGATCCGATTGGAGAACGTTTTTATGGCACGATTCGCGATAGAAGACCGGATGGGAACGCTAACCTCCTCGCTCTCCCCCGGGAGAGCCGTTGGAGGGTGGGCTCAAAGCGCAGCGTAGCCCACCAATACGGTCTTCCCCAATTACGCATTCCTCCCCCCTTCTTCCCCCCGGCGCCCCTTTCACGGGGCTGCCGAACAGCAGCCCCGTGTTTCAACCCTGGGCGATACTCCATAACCTTGGGTTCATCAATCCTGGTCCATCCCCCGGCGGCTCTCAACGGCGGAAGAATTTAAGGTATTTGAGTTGCTCCCGGTCGGCGGGGAAGATGCCCTCGCCGGCGGAACGGACGTCCTCGATGGAATAAAAGGCTCCTGGATTGTGTTGCTGGATGATATTCAGCATGTCGGGGAGGTTTTTGCGCTTGATGATCGTGAAAATGACGTTCACGTAACCGTCGTTGCCATAGGCGGGGATATTGGTGAAGCCGTAGTTGTTCGCTTTCAAGTGCCGGATCAGGCCTTCGGCGTCTTTTTGGGTGATGATCCGGACGATGATCAGGCCGATGGCCAATTTGGTTTCGATGAGGAGTCCGATGTAATTGCCTGTGGCATAACCGGCGGCATAAGCAATGAAATTGGTGAGGGTGCTGACGTGCAGAATGACCTGACTCACGATCGTGAGCCAGATAAACACTTCGATGAAGCCCAAAACCGGCGCCAGTTTGCGCATTCCGCGGGTGATGAAGATGATGCGGAGCGTTCCCACGGTCACGTCCAGGATCCGGGCGCAAAAAATGATCACGGGAAACACCCAGGGCAGCCACTCCTTGTCGATCCAAACCGTGATATCCATTCTCGACTCCTTTGCGGGCATCCGGAAAAGCAATGGCGTGGCCATCCTTGACTGAAATACATTTTGGGGTGCCGCCCTTTCCGGTGATTGCAAATCCACGTGTATTTCTTATAATTGGTATAATTGTGCCGTGGTGTCATGACCGGATGAGGAGGTTCAACGCGGTGGATTTGGAGGTCCTCCGCCGGGGAATCCGATGAAGAGGGTATTGGTGGTCACACGTGACGAGGAAGCCCGCCATGTCCTCCTGGATTTCTTCCGAACCGAATCCAAGGTGGATATCGCGGAGAGCAAGGAACGCTGTTTCGAAAAATTCCGCAAAAAACGGTATGAACTCATCTTCATCGATCTCCCCTTGTTGCATGTGGGTCAAAATGATCATTCCAACCTATCTGAATACAAGCACGAGTTGCAACCCTTCTGGCAATTTTTCCCCTCGGCCGAGTTGATTGTGCTCACCCCGCCGGAGTTGATCCGGCAAGCCATCAAGGCCGTGAAAGCGGGGGCCGGCAATTACCTGACGTTTCCCCTTCATCCGGATGAGGTGAAGTATGTCACCGAAAGTCTGTACGAATCCATCCGCGTGCAATACGAGTTGGATTATTTCCGCGACAGTTTTTGGCAGACGGATTCCCGGGACCTGATCCGGACCCACAGCCCCCTCATGAAGGAGGTTTTTCAGAAGGTCAAGGCGGTGGCCCCCACCAAGACGACCGTCTTGCTGCTGGGCGAAACCGGGACCGGCAAGGGGGTTATTGCCCGGTTGCTGCACCGCCACAGCCAGCGCGGGCAAAATCAGTTTATCACGGTTCATTGCGGCGCGATTCCTGAGAATCTGCTGGAAAGCGAGTTGTTCGGGCATGAGAAAGGTTCATTTACGGGGGCTTTCCGCCGCAAACTGGGCAAATTTGAGATCGCCCATAACGGGACTATATTCCTGGACGAAATTGGGACTATCACGCCGCCGGCCCAGATCAAGCTCCTGCAGATTCTGCAAGACCACACTTTTCAGCGGGTGGGGGGTGAGGAAACCCTGGAGGCGGATGTCCGGGTTATCGCCGCCACCAACATCGACTTGAAGTTCTTGACCACCCAAGGCGTGTTTCGTAACGATTTGTTCTACCGGCTCAATGTCTTTCCCATCGAACTTCCCCCGTTGCGGGAACGATTGGAGGACATTCCTTTGCTGGTGGACAATATCCTGACCCGGCTCAACAAATTCCACCTTAAGGATATTCACGGTGTGCATCCGGAGGTGATGGAAGCGTTTCAACGGTATGCCTGGCCGGGGAACATCCGTGAGTTGGAGAACATATTGGAGCGGGCCTTCATCCTCGAAACCACGTCCATATTGATGCCGGAACGGTTCCCGGTGGAAATCTTCGCCGAAGCCCACCCCATGCCGGTGATCAAGAACCATACATCCTATCCGTTGGCCGAGGCGCGGCGCCTGTTTGTGGACCGCTTCGAAAGACAGTATTTGAGCGATTTGTTGGCGCTGCACGGCGGAAAAATCAACCGCTCCGCAGCGGCGGCGGGCATCACCGTCCGCCAATTGCATAAGTTGTTGACCAAATACAACATCCGGAAAGAAGATTACAAGTAAGCATTCTCCCGCCGGAGATCACGCGGCTTCCCTCCGGTGCCATGAATGACCTGCCGGATGGGTTGGATCGACCTACCCAATCCCACCTGAAATTTCTACAATGGTATGACTCGATGAACCTTTGCGTGTTGAGGATTCCATGATTCATGTTGATCGAAGCAGCCTTTTCGTCATCCTGGGGTGGTGGAGTCTGGGGTTCGCGCCGGTCCCGGCCCAATCCACACCGGCGGTGCGCGCGTGGGTGGACGCCACTTTGATGCCCCGCGGCTTGTTGAAATCCACGATGGAGTTCCCCGTCGCTCCTGGGACCTTCGTCCTGCTCTATCCCCGGTGGATTCCTGGAACCCATGCGCCGGGTGGGCCGATCGAGAATCTGGCCGAAACCGCCATGGGCTCGCCCGAAGGTCAATCCGTTTCCTGGCGGCGGGATCCTCTGGATCCTTACCGTTTTCTTGTGGAGATCCCTGAAAATCTCGAACGCCTGATCGTGAATCTAACCTACATTGCCAATGCCGCCACAATCAATTCGGAAGGCGCCGATTGTTATGCTTCTTCGCTAACGGCCGTCATTGCGTGGAACACATGCCTTTTGTATCCCGAAGGGCCGGCGGTGAAAGACATCCGCGTGGATCTTACACTGTCTTTGCCGCCGGAGTGGCAATGCGCGTCTTCATTGACCCCACTCAGGAGGGAAGGCGATACCGTTCACTTTGAATCCACTTCGCTGGAAATCCTGATCGACAGCCCTTTAATCGCCGGGCGCTATCGGCGGACTTGGGATATCACGCCGGAGGGCGGCACACCGCATTTTTTACATGTGGTTTCCGAGTCGGATCATGCCCTCAAACTGGATGATGGAGTTTCCGCCAAGTTCAAGAACCTGGTTGCCGAGGCGATGGCCCTTTTCGGAACCGCGCATGATTATCCGTATCATTTTTTGTTGGTGCTCAGCGATTCCATCCCCTTTTGTGGTCTGGAACATCTACGCTCCAGTCTCAACATCGTGGGCGAGACCGGCTTGCGCGAAGAAGAGGTCATCCCCACCACTGGCCTGCTGGTGGCGCATGAATACTCCCACCGCTGGTGCGGGAAATATCACCGGCCGCGGGGGATGGTTGTTCCCGGTTTTCAGGAACCGCTCGATACCCGCCTGCTCTGGGTGTATGAAGGTTTGGGGGAATATCTAGGTTTGGTGCTGGCCGCCCGGGCGGGTTTTCTCGCGACCCGAACCCAATCCACGCTCGAGGGCGCGCTGCAACACGGATGGATGGGCCTTGGCCGCACCTTGATCCGGTTGACCTATCAAAAAGGCCGCCGCTCCATCCCGTTGGAAGACACCGCCGCCGCCGGGTACCTGCGCCGCGGGGAGAGCCGGTTTTGGTCCGCGCTCAACCGCCCGCAGGATTACTATTTCGAGGGCGCGCTGCTGTGGTTTGAAATCGATTGCCTTCTGCGCGAACAAAGCGGCGGGAAACTCAGTTTGGACGATTTCAACCGGCGTTTCCTGGGCCGCTACGAACCGGAATGGGAAATGATGGGATATGATGAGAGCGGAATCGTGGATCTTCTCACTGAACTGCTTCCTTACAATTGGTCAGGACTCATCGAATCCCGCGTGCGCGGTCTCCAGGAAGATCTCCCTCTCGATTGGCTTGAGCGTGCCGGCTACCGGTTGTCATACGTGGACCAGCCCACGCCGTATGAGAAATTTCCCTTCCTGGCCTCACTCGGGATGGAAGTCACTGAACAAGGAATGATTTCCCGTATCATTCCTGGCGGTTCCGCTGACCGGGCCAAATTGCGGGAAAGCGCGCAAATCATCGGCGTGAACGGACGGAAATTCAGCCTCCCCCGCCTAACGGACGCCGTGGCCGGAACCGTGGCCGGCCGCCCGGTGGAGCTGCTTCTCCTGCGCGGCGGGGAATTTGCAGCTACCGTTCTCGACTACGCGGGCGGCCTGCGTTATGCGGACCTAGTCCGGGATGAGAGCCGGCCGGACCGCTTGGCGGACATTTTCGCCCCGAAAGCGCGCAAGACCGCGCCGGTCTTAAATTAAAATCCATCCGTGGTCCCAGGGATTCCTAGTTCATAGAAGCAAAAACTCCCCGAGATTGTAATAATACAGCAAGGTCATGATATCGGCCGAAGCCAGGACGATCGGGCCGGAGGCCACTTTTGGATCGATGCGCAGTGCCCGGATCGCGGAGGGAATCAGCACGCCCAGCAAGCAGGCCGTGACGATCGAGAGGCCGATCGTCGCCCCCACCGAAAATGACGCCAAGCCCTGCCTCCGCCAGAGAAACGCAACCAATCCTACCGTCAATCCGCTGCCGCCGCCCAGCAGGCAGGCGGTCGCGAATTCTTTCCGCACGGCATTCCATAACTGGCTCCAGGTGATATCCCGCTGCAAGAGGGTTTGCAGGGTGATGGTCATGGATTGCATGCTGACGCTTTCACCCAGCGCCAGGACGACAGTAAGGAAAAAAACCAAAATGGTGAATTCACTGATCAACAACTCGTATTGTCCGGCGATGAACGCGCAGATGATACCGCTGGCGATATTGCTGAGCAGCCAAGGAAACCGGTCTTTGAAACTGACCCAGGACGACACCATCCGCCCCAGCGCCACATGCACGCCGATCAACTGAAAGGCGTTGTCCACTTCGGCTTTTTGCGCCAATTCAGTAACCTCATCGGTGAATAATTGCACATCCACTACACCCACCAACTTTCCTGTTTCGTCCACAATGGGGAGGGCCAGGTACCGGTGCTTTAAAAACATCTCGCACGCCTGCAGCACCGTAGCCGACGCGGGAACCGTCACTACATGGTTCACCATGATGGATTCGATCCGCTGTTGTAACCCGGCGCTCAACAGCCGCCGCACGGGAACCACGCCCAACAACCGGTGATCATCATCCACGACGTAGAAATAGACGATCCGCTCGCTCAGTTCCTGATTGCGCAGCGAGTTCAACGCTTCCTGCACGGTTTGCTCTTTCCGTAATGTGGTCGTGTCCCGCCGGGCATACGCGAGGACCGAATCATGCAAATTCTCCGAGGTGATTCTGGTTTCCATTAGTTTTCCCCTAGCCGATTTCATGACCGCGTATTGTGCTGTTGAGTCTGCCCCGTATGACGAAACTTACACGGTTTTATGGTATCGGCCGCTAAAAGAAATACGAATGCCCGTAACGGAACCATAACGGAAATAGCGGCTAAACAGGCAATCCCAACACGGTTGAGCAGTTTGGAGTATTGAAGGAATTCATCGCGGGCGGCTGAAACAGGAAGTCACGCCAATCGCAGATGAAGGTGATTCCATCCGGGGCCGTCAGCCCGGGAGGCTGGAGACTCGGGGCGGGTCCTCGCGGCAGGTGAGGGTACGGATACCGCCGGGGCTGCCTTTCACGGCTTCCACGTGAGGCAATTCCAGATGATTTGGCAGTAGGCGGATTGTTGAAAATCCTCCACCGTATGACCGGGGGTAAAATAGAAAATCCAACCGTGGCCAACTGGCTTGTACCACCCCCCGCGGTCCTGCATCCAGAGGGTTCCGCTTTTCGGGTCGGTGTACCGGAAACCGAAGAGGACGGTTTTTTCCCGGCCGTCCGTGAATTGGTGATTTAGGAACACTTCGGATTGGGCGAATTCCAAGGCGGGATAGTCTCCGGGAGCGCTGGGGGCGTCGGACGGAGTGTATTCCACGGTTTTCGGATAAGTCACCTGGTGGGATGTGATGTAATGCCACGGCTGCAGGTTGACCAGCATGACATCGGCGTCATGGATCCATGTGTAACGGGACTGGGCTTCCGGGCGGCCATCGAGTTTCATGCCCAGGACCTCGAACCACCCCTTGGTTTCCGCTTTTCGCTGCGAAATGCCATGGTGCAGCACGATCACCCGGCCGCCGTGCTGGGCGTACCGGATCAGCCGTTCCGCCGTTGAATCCAATAGGCTTCCATGCACGAATTCAAACACGCCGGCGTAACCGGAGAGGTCATCCGGCAAGCCGTTCTGTTCCACTTTCTCGATGGAATAGCCTCCCTTTTCCTGCAAGAACGCGGCCAGGATCTCCATCTGCGGCCACTCATCGGCCACGATCAACAGCGGGTCACTCCACGACGGTTGCACGGCAACAGCCGCCAGGACAAGGGCGAAGATCACTTTGCCAACCGGTTTCATAGGCTTGCTCCTTCGGATCGATCGGGGGAATTGCCTCCGGTTATGCTGCGGCGGGAGGGCTGGTTTCAAGGCGTCAGGTCCCACCAGCCCTCTACCGTCGAGCAGTGATAGGGATCCGCCTGGTGTTGGGGAGAATAACCGATACGTGATGGAAAACCAGATCATAATCCAGTATGATTTCTTCTTCTCCCATGCGCTCCACCAACGCGCGGATGTCTGGCCAATCCCCGCAATCGAGATGGTTGTATTTCACGTTGACATAATCGTGGCGGTCCAGTCCTGGATTGAGGGCGAAACTCGCCACGGATTCGAGCCGGTTGTTGGAGAAATCCATCCAGGCGGCGTTGATCAACGAGGAGACGTCCACCTCCCGCAACTGGTTCCGCGGGGCGTCGAGATATTCCAGGGCGGTGTTGTCACCCAGCCGCAATTCCATAAGCGCGTTGTCCGCGCATTCCAGGATTCGCAAGCGGGAAAACCCGTGCAGGTCGAGCGCTTCGATCCGGTTGCCTCCGCAATGCAAATATTCCAAAGCCGGCGCCATGGTATTGCCAAGAAAAACGATGAAAATACCACGGAAGAGGATCGTTGAATTAACGAGGAACACCATTCACCTCCCCAATGATTTGGATCGCGGAATTCAATCTATCCCGATCCACGAATCCTTGTCCGTCAAATTCGGATCAACCGGTCCATGGCTATTTTCAAGTATCTATGTTCTTTCATCCGGACATACCGATTACCCCATTCCGATTCCCTTCGGGATTCTTCCAACCTCAGGACCGATCTGCATTCCCTCATTCTCTTCCAGGGGGGGAACCTCCTGGGGCGCCCGGGAGAGCGTATAAAAACAGGGGCACGCGGCCACGTGCCCCTACGGAAAACGGCAAAGAAACCATGCTGGTTCTTTCCTGCCTTGGTGAAGACATCTATCCAAGAATCCCTGGATGATCAAAGGTGCTTATCTCGGCCCCCCATCACAGGGCTTAGATCATTTTTTTCAAGGTTTCGATACTGGCTTTGGCGATTTCGAAGCCTTGGTTTTCTGCCTCGCCTTCTTCCACGATATACCACCGGGTCCGGTGCAGCTCCTTGCACAGTTGAATGATTTCCTTCCAGACGGCACTGTCGGCCTTCAGGGGAGCGGCGGGATAGCTCTTGACGTGAAACGTGGCTGCCCGGTTGGGGAATTTCTTCAGAATCGCGATGGGATCACCGCCGCCGTCCGCGCAGTTGCCGGTATCCAATTGCATGACGACATTCGGCGCGGCCTGGCTGAAGAGGAGATCCCAAGCCGTTTGATCGTTGATTTTCTTGAAATCAAATCCGTGGCAATGGTAGCCGACCCGCATCCGTTGTTCGCGGACTTTTTCGGCGGTCTCGTTGAGGAGTTGGGCGAACTGGCCGATTTTTTCCGGTGATTCCATGTAGTCTGTCGCCGCGGCCACGATCAGGAAGCGGTTGCCCAGGATTTGATTGTTTTTAATAGTCCGGGCCAGGGCGTCACCTTGCAAAGCCCCGACGCTGAGGTGGATACCGCAGCAGCGGATTTTGTTTTCATCCAGCACCGCGCGCAATTTTTCGGCTGACCAATCCTGAAACACATTTTCCGTGCCGCCATAGCCGTAAAATTCCACACCCTGATAGCCCAATTCGGCCAATTTTTTGATGGTGCCCGGCACGTCTTTCTCAAATTCCCCGCGCACGCAGTACAGTTGGATCCCGATGGCAGGCGGACGGCTTCTTCTTTCCTGGGCCAAGGCGGACAAAACGGAAGAATGCAGACAGGCAGCCGCGCCCACACTGGAAATCAAAAAATCTCTCCGTCGGATATTCATGTTCATCACTCCTTCGCGATAGGGGATTAAGGGGCAAAACCACTCCCCTGATTTCATCTGTATCAGTTTCTAACAAATAAAATCAGGATACAATCCCTGGTACGCCATTCCGGAAATAATTCAATCGAGTTGAATGATTCGAAGGAACGGTCCCACCCGGATTGCGAATTCGGTCAGGGAGTTGATCCATAAGACCCAGAGCGGATCATGAAGAACCTAGAAGAATGGAGAACGAGCGGCGGGAATAATCACAAGGAATAATCGCAAAAATAAAATTAAATAAAACAATTTTCTTTTCCGGGTATTGTGAATCTGACGTCAGATTCTATAATTTGACGTCAGATTCTATTTTTCGACTCACTTGCACACCTTTTTTATGGCAATGCGATGATTCAGCCCGATCTTCCCCGGAAAGAACGAGAGCGCTTGCGGCAGCGGGAACAGATGCTGGCGGCGGCGCTCGATTTGTTCTCGGAGAAGGGATATCACAATGTTTCAATGCATGAAATCGCGCAAAAAGCCGAATTTGCTATTGGGACTTTGTATAAATATTTCGAAAATAAAGAAGACCTCTACAAAGCGTTAGTGAGAGAAGTCAGCGACCAGTTCCATACCGCTTTGGTCCAGGCGATCACCGAGCCGGACGACGTCGTCGAAAAATTGCGGAATTATATAAAAGTCAAGGGCGCGGTTTTTCGCAAAAATGCCCCATTCATCAAGATCTTTTTTGCGGAGACCCAAGGCGTGAGTTTCAATATCCGATCCGGTTTGGACCGGGAATTGCGGGAACGCTATACCCGTTTTCTGGACCGCATCGCCTTGATTTTCGAAAGCGGTATGAAGCAAGGACGTTTCAAGAGAATCGCGGAACCTTATCCGCTGGCGGTCGCCTTAGACAGCATCTGCAACGGATTTCTTTCCTTCTGGCTGGAGTCTCCCGAACGCCATCCTTTTCCGGAAGATCCCAATGTCATTCTCGATATTCTTTTCAAAGGATTGTTAAACGAATAAAGCATTTGAAATTGGATCATTTCGTGGAAACCACTCTGACTGCCGGAGAAACACTCAATGCGACGCGCACGAACGGGGAATTGTGAAACCAAATGGAATAGGTGGACGGCTGGGGGGATTTCCTGGCTGGTTGCAATGATGCTTGGGGGTTGTGAAATGCCGAAATCCGCCGCGCAACCGCATATGGAGCCGGAAGTGGCCGTGTTTGCCGTCCAACCTCAGCGGGTGGTCTTGACAACGGAATTACCCGGCCGCACCACGGCGTATTTGGTGGCGGAAATCCGGCCCCAGGTGAATGGGCTCATCCAGGAGCGTCTCTTCACGGAAGGGGCGGATGTCCAAGCCGGGCAGGTGCTTTATCAGATCGATCCTGCCCCGTTTCAGGCGGAAGTGGAAAATGCCCAGGCCAATCTGGTGGCCGCGCGCAAAGCGGCCGACCAAGCCCGGGCGGCGTTGAATGTGAGCCTCGCCAATGTCGAGCGTCAGAAATCCACTTTGGAATTGGCCCGGACTAATCACCAGCGCTTCGAAGAACTCTTCCGGGACAAGGCGGTATCCGCCCTCCAACGGGATCAAGCCGCCACCGATGCCGAGGTAGCTGAAGCCACCTTGCGGGCCGCGGAGGCCGAAGTGAACCGCAGCCGAGAGGCGGTCGCTCACGCGGAAGCCGCTATTCAGCAGGCCGAGGCAACACTCAAAATGGCGCGCATCAATCTGGCTTACACGAAAATTACCGCGCCCATTTCCGGCCGCATCGGCAAGTCCAACGTCACCCAGGGCGCGTTGGCCACAGCGTATCAGCCATTGGCGTTGGCCACCATCCAACAAATTGATCCGATCTATGTGGATGTGCCCCAATCCACCACCGAATTGCTGCGGTTGCGCCGGTCGTGGGAAGAAGGCCGCTTGCAGGCAGGGGGAGCTGACTCCCACCGTATTCGGCTCCTCCTTGAAGACGGTACCGAATATAAAGAGGAAGGAACCCTGCAGTTCCGGGACATCACCGTGGATCCGTCCACCGGGTCCTTCATCTTGCGGATTGTGTTTCCCAACCCAGACGGCGTGCTGCTGCCGGGCATGTTTGTCCGGGCGGTGCTCATAGAAGGCGTGAACGAACAGGCCATCCTGATTCCCCAACAAGCCGTGTCCCGCGATCCCAAGGGCAATCCCACCGTGTTGCTTGTGGACAAGAATAACCAAGTTCTTCAGCGGAAAATTACGCTCGACCGGATCATCGACAACCAATGGCTGGTTGCCGCGGGTCTGGAGTTTGGAGACCGGGTGATTGCGGAGGGAATCCAAAAAATCCGCCCGGGAGATACCGTGAAGATGGTCCCTTTTGAGAACAGCCCAAACGGAAACGCGGAACCGGAGCGATCTTCCGGCCCGTCCTTGGATTCGAATGAATAGCCAATAAACGGAGGCATGGCATGTTATCCCGATTCTTTCTGGACCGGCCGGTCTTTGCCTGGGTGATCGCGATTATCCTGATGGTGGCAGGTGGCTTGGCTATTTACAATTTACCTATCTCCCAGTATCCCCCCATCGCCCCGCCTTCCATCGCCATCACTGCCTTTTATCCGGGGGCGTCGGCGGAAACCGTGGAAAACAGCGTAACCCAGATCATCGAGCAAAAAATGACGGGTTTCGATAAAATGCTGTATATGTCCGCCAGTAGCGATTCGTCTGGGTCGTCCCGGATCGAATTGACCTTCGCGCCCGGCACTGATCCCGACCTGGCTTGGGCGCAAGTCCAAAACAAGTTGCAATTGGCCATGGCGAGCCTGCCGGAGGTCGTCCAGCGTCAAGGCGTCATGGTGAGTAAATCCACACGGAACTACCTGCTGATCGTGGGCCTGATCTCGGAGGACGGCAGCATGGACGGGTACGACTTGGAAGATTATGCCCGGTCCAATATCGAGAAAGTGCTCGCCCGGGTGCCAGGCGTAGGGGAGGTGGAGACGTTCGGCGCGCAGTACGCCATGCGGATCTGGCTCAATCCGGACAAACTGACCGATTATCATTTAACGGTTGAAGATGTCATTGCGGCCGTCCGGGCTTACAACGTGGAAATCTCCGCCGGCCAATTTGGAAGCGGGCCGGCGGTGGAAGGCCAGCGGTTGAACGCCGCCATCGTGGTTCAAAATCTGCTCAACACGCCGGAGGAATTCGCCGCCATTCCCATCCGCAACAATCCGGACGGTTCCGTAGTGCGGATCAAGGATGTGGCCCGGACCGAACTGGGAACCGAGCAGTACGATCGGATTGTCCGATACAACGGTTTACCGGCCGCCGGGATGGCTGTCCGCCAGGCGGCCGGAGCCAACGCGTTGGATACGGCCAACGCCATCCGGGCCAAGATGGACGAACTAAGCCGCTATTTTCCCCCGGGCATGAAGGTTATTTATCCGTTCGACACCACTCCCTTTATAGAGGTAGCCATCGAAGAAGTGGTGAAAACCCTCTTCGAAGCGATTTTCCTGGTTTTTCTGGTGATGTATTTATTCATGGGGAATATGCGGGCCACCCTGGTCCCGACGATCGCGGTGCCGGTCGTCATCCTGGGGACGTTCGCGGTGCTGGCGCTGCTGGGATTTTCCATCAACATGCTGACCATGTTCGCCATGGTGCTGGCCATCGGGCTGCTGGTGGATGACGCGATCGTGGTAGTGGAGAACGTGGAGCGGATCATGAGCGAAGAAGGCCTGCCGCCCCGCGAAGCCACGGCCAAGTCGATGGACCAAATCACCAGTGCCCTGATCGGGATCGGGCTGGTGCTTTCGGCGGTGTTTGGCCCCATGGCGTTTTTTCCCGGATCCACGGGAGTGATCTACCGCCAGTTTTCCGTGACTATCATCGCCTCCATGTTGCTTTCGGTGGTGGTGGCCTTGATCCTCTCCCCGGTGCTATGCGTGTCGCTGCTCAAACCGGTGCCCAAGGGGCATGAACCGGCAGAGACCGGGATCGCCCTGTTCCGCCCGTTCTTCCGGTGGTTCGACCGTGTTTTTTTCCGGTTTCGGGATTCGTATGTCAAACTGACCGGGCACGCCTTATCCCGGAACCTGCGTTATTTGTTCCTGTATGTATTGATTGTCACGGCCCTGGGATATCTGTTTCTGCGGATGCCCACCGCGTATCTGCCGGAAGAAGATCAAGGGGTCATGATGGTTCAGGTCATGTTGCCGGCCAATTCCACCATCGAGCAGACCCAGCAGGTGATGGAGCGGGTCATGCGTCATTTTTTGGAGAATGAAAAAGAGACGGTGGCCTCGGTGATGACGATTGCCGGTTTCAGTTTCTCCGGCCGGGGGCAGAACGTGGGCATGTCGTTTGTCCGGCTCAAGGACTGGGATCTGCGCAACCGTCCCGATTTGAAAGTCGGACCATTGGCTGGACGGGCCATGGAAGTCTTTTCGCAATACCGGGACGCCATGGTATTCGCCTTCGCTCCCCCGGCCGTCGTGGAATTGGGACAAGCCAAAGGATTTGATTTTCAGTTGTTGGACCGTGGCGGCCTGGGGCATGCCGCCCTGATGAACGCGCGCAATCAGTTGCTGGGCATTGCCAGCCAGGACCCCCGCTTGATCAATGTCCGGCCCAACGGTTTGGAGGATGTGCCCGAATACCGGATCGAAGTGGACTGGGAAAAAGCCGGCGCGCTGGGGGTGCCTATTCAATCCATTCACACCAACCTTTCGGCGTCTTTCGGGAGCGCCTATGTCAATGACTTCATCCAGGGCGGCCGCGTCAAACGGGTGTATGTGCAGGCAGACGCTCCTTACCGGATGGCGCCCAAGGATCTGGAAAAATACTATGTACGAAACACGGCGGGCAAAATGGTGCCTTTTTCGGCTTTTGCCTCCGGTTATTGGACGACGGGATCGCCCCGCCTGGAGCGTTTCAACAGCTTTCCCTCCATCAACATCTGGGGGGAGCCGGCCCCGGGACGCAGCTCCGGCGAGGCGATGCAGGCCATGCAGGAATTCATCGCCCAGTTGCCCCAAGGTTTTGGCTATGACTGGACCGGCCTTTCCTACCAAGAACGGATGTCCAGCACCCAGGCACCCGTGCTGTATGCTTTCTCGATTCTCGTGATCTTCCTGTGCCTGGCGGCCCTCTACGAAAGCTGGCCGATCCCTATTTCGATTCTGCTATGCCTGCCGCTCGGGGTGATCGGTGGAGTGATCGCCTCCAGCTGGCGGGGATTGCCCAACGACGTTTACTTCCAGATCGGATTGTTGACTACTCTGGGATTAACCACCAAGAATGCCATCCTGATCGTCCAGTTCGCCAAGACGCGTGTGGAGGAAGGCATGGAATTGATCGCCGCAACCTTGGAGGGGGCCAAACTCCGGCTGCGCCCGATCGTCATGACCTCGCTGGCCTTTGGTTTCGGAGTGTTGCCCCTGGCGCTGGCGGGCGGGGCGGGCTCAGGCGCGCAAAATGCCATCGGTACGGGCGTGTTGGGCGGTGTCGTGACCTCCACGTTTCTGGTGATCCTCTTTTCTCCGCTTTTTTACGTGTTGATCGAGAAAACTTTTGGCAAGAAGAAAGCGGTTGAACCGGTTCCGGTGGCCAATCCCGTTACCCCAGGAGAACAAGGATGATGACTCGAACGCACCGGCTTATCCCCTGGCTGGCCGCTTTGTTGTTGCAAGGATGCGCGGTGAATCCGAAATACACCCGGCCGCCGGCGCCCGTTCCGGGTGAATGGCCGGGAGGAGCGGCGTCTGCCGGATCCGTCACCCCGGCTGAGGCTCCCACGGCGCCCGAATTATCCTGGCCGGAATTTCTGAACGACGAGAAATTGGTACAAGTCGTCGAGATGGCCTTAAAAAATAACCGGGATCTGCGGATCGCGGCGCTGAACGTGGAGCGCGCCCGCAATCTGTACGGGATCCGCTATGCCGATTTGTTGCCGGTTGTGGAAGCGTCCGGGCGCTGGAGTGAACAGGAGATGCATCTCTCCTTCCTGGATCAAACGATGAAGGTGACCTCCGCCAGCGTGGATTTAGGAATCACTTCCTGGGAGATCGATCTTTTCGGCCGGATCCGCAGTCTGAAAGACAAGGCGCTGGAAGAATTCTTGGCTACGGCACAGGCGCACCGCGGCGCGCGGATCCTGCTCGTGGCGGAAACCGCCAACGCCTATTACACCCTGGCAGCCGACCGGGAACGGCTGCGAATCGCCCAATCCACCCTGGACACGCAACGGGCGGCGTACGAATTGATCCAAAAACGGTTTGCAGGCGGGATTTCGCCGGAATTGGATCTGAAACAGGCGCAGACGCGGGTGGACGCGGCGCAGGTGGATATCGCGGTGTACACGCGTCTGGCGGCGCTGGATGAAAACGCCCTTAATCTGCTGGCGGGCCAACCAGTGCCGGCCGGCCTGTTGCCGGACGGCTTGCAGGCCATCCAGCCGCCGCGGGATATCTCCCCGGGCGTTTCGTCCGATGTGTTATTGGCGCGGCCGGATATCCTTCAAGCCGAACATCAGTTGAAAGCCGCGAACGCTAACATCAACGCTGCCCGCGCCGCTTTCTTTCCCCGCATCTCTCTGACCACGGCCCTAGGGACCGCCAGCGGACAACTGTCCGGCCTCTTCGCGAGTGGTTCTTCCACGTGGAACTACGCCCCCCAAATCGTCATGCCGATTTTTGATACCCGGGTCTGGTTTGGTTTCAAGGCCACCCAAATCGAACGGGAAATAGCCCTGGCGCATTACGAGAAAGCGATCCAGTCGGCCTTCCGCGAAGTGGCCGACGCCCTGGCGGTGCGGGGGACGATCGGCGAACAATTGGCGGCGCAGCAATCCCTGCTCGATGCGGTGGCGGAAACCTACCGCCTGTCGGAACTGCGTTATACCAAAGGCGTGGAGAACTACTTGACGGTTCTGGATGCCCAACGTTCGCTGTATGACGCGCAACAAGGATTGGTGGCGGCCCGTTTGATGGAACTCACCAACCGGGTTCGGCTGTTTGCCGTTTTGGGAGGAGGGTTTCCCGCGCCGGAGGCCGAACCGGCCGGTGACCGCCGCCCAGAGGTGGCGGGTGGAGAGCCATCCCATGGCCACCTGGCCAATGTAAGTCAGCCGTCCGGAGATTTATAATGGAATCGATCAAGCAGTTTATCAATTGACTTACATATAGATCATCCTGCAAGTGCAAGCCGGATATAAGTGTATACTGCATACATTTACTCAAGGTTGAATCCCTGAGCCGCTATCAAACCGTCCCCGGAAGAGGGTCCCTCGTCTCAACTGCAGTTTGCAAAAAACCAGATGACAATTTACCCGCATGCAGAACGATCGTGGTGTTATAGGTGGTATATACGTAGTATGAGGATGGAGGGAACGCTGCACGATTCCCACCCCTTTTAGGAGAAGGTCAGGAGGAGAGCAGCCCTGCATGGCTGGAATGCAGTTTTCTCTGCAATTTAATAAATCGCCGCGGGAATGATGCGATTGATCGCACAATCCATTAACTTATATTGCCTTTGTTTCTATCTTACTTTCTTCCGCTTAACTGATCGGCAGATTTTTCAATGAAAAACCAGCTTGCTAGATTGACAAAGTCTCGCTCCCGGTTAGACAATAAAGATGACCCATTCCAGTGCCCTGTCTCCCTCTGGAATGGATACTTTTTGTCCATGGCATAGCCTGGATTCATTTCAAATGAAATAGGAGGGTGCGGGTATGAAAATCGATGGGATGATACCCCGTATTCGAGCTGTTTGATAAGGTGGAAAATCCGCCGGACAGGGAAAGGCCGGTTGGTTTTCCACCTAAAATGGTTGGGCCGGAAGCTGGAATAGAAAACCAGAGCGGATGTGTATGTTTTTTTGAATTGACGAAAGGAATTGACATATGAGATATCAAGCGGTTTTTGGATTCATGGTATGTTTGATGTGTTGGACCGGATTAACCGGCGGCAACGGGTGGGCTGACCGTTCCACCTTGGATCCAACGAAAACGGCCGTCGCGTTGCCACTGCCTTCGGCTCCGGTCATTGATGGTACCATCGATCTGGCGAATGAATCCTGGAATTACGCCGCCGGGGCCATCGGGGGGTCCGGCAATGCTTGGCGGATTCAGGTCAATGAAAATCTGGAGGATTTTGTGCAATGGGGCCGTGTCTCATCCGGGGACGCTCCATGGGATAATGAGGATCTGAGTTACAACGTGTGGGTGGGCTATGACGCGGATTACCTCTACGTCGCCGTGCGGGTGATGGATATCGATATTTTCACGGACGATGCCGCCGCCGGATCCGCAAATGGAAACACGTGGCTGGACGATAGCGTGGAAGTCTTCGTGGATGGCGACAACAGCAATTTCGCGTCCCACGACACCACGGGGACCAATCCGGAAGTGGTGGGGACGGGAGGCCAGTTTGTGATTACGGCCAACAACGCTTACCGGGAAGCCGAAGCGGGGAATCCGGGCTATGGCGAGAACCAGGCTTGGTACGCGAAGACCGCGTTGACCGACACAGGGTATGACGCGGAATTCCGTATTTCAATGGCGGCGCTCGGCCATCCCCAACCGGGCGATATTCTTGGTTTCTCGGTCGCGGTTAACGATGATGATTTCGGCGTGACGCGACAAGTGATTTGGTGCGGCGAACCGCATGTCGAGGCGACCTATGGGAACTTGATTCTGGGTCCCCGCACCTATACCGCGCCAAAAACCGGCGCCGCTCCGGTGGTGGACGGGATCATCAGTGCCGGTGAATACGCCAACGCGCCTGCGATTGCCATTGACCGGCACTCCGGTTTTTACGAGGGGGAAGTGGGAGATGATGCCGACAGTTGGTTGGATGGGGACCACCGCTATGAGGCGTGGATCGTTCATGACGATCACGCCATCTATGTCGCTGTGGACGTGACGGACGATATCATCAGCACCGATTCCGCCGAAGCCGGTTCGGAAGATGGTACCACGTGGGAAGATGATTCCGTGGAAATCTTCTTCGACGCGAACAACGACAAGAGCCTTATTCAAACCAACAATGACCTCAGTGTCCATCCTCCTTTTGAAGGGCAATATGTGGTGACCGCGAATGGGGCGGTTCGCGATGCCGAGGCCAGCAATCCCGTATTTGGTGAAGCGGGGGACTGGTATGGTGCTGCTTCCACGACCGCGAAAGGCTATCAAATCGAAGCCCGGTTGAACAAGTCCTTGTTCCAAAATCCGGCGGACGGCACCTCCATCGGATTTAACCTCGGCCTCAACGATGATGACGGCGCCGGGCGGAAGGTCCAACTATTGTGGCAAGGCCGCGCGCATTATGAAGCGTCGTATGGGATTCTCACTTTGTCATCTCAAGGAGGGGGAAGTCCGGTTCTGGAGTGGTCACTTTACTGACCGGCACGATTCTGTTCAGTCTTTGTCAATCAAGGGCAGTCTCAGAGGAAGAGGCTGCCTTGTTTTTTTTATAAGGGTGATACGTTTCGTGATCCAGGCCGCTTCGGCTCCCATGGCGGGGCCCGGTTGGTTTGTGATTCCTCAGGCGCGAACCTCCGCGACGTTTTGTGTTTCCGGCTAATCCACTTGATATACGAGATAATCGAATCAATTGCGAAAATCTCACTCGCTAGATTGACAAGACCTTCCTATCTGTTAGAAAATAATTCCATCAAGTATGTTCTGATACGCTGCGGCGGGATTTTTCCTGCGAGGTGTCTCCTGCTTCAGCGTACAGGAACAATCCCAAAACATGATGGAGGGGCAGTCTGATGAAAAAACTCTTGATTTTAGCACTCGTGATCGCAGGGGCAGCCGGGATGAGCCAAGCGGACCGGGCGACGATCGATCCCATCAAGTTTCAGATCGCCTTGCCCTTGCCTCAGGCGCCCACCATCGATGGTTCCATCGATGAGTTGGACGTCTGGAAATGGGCGGGCGGCGCCACGCCAGGCGGGGGCGACTCGTATTGGCGGGTCTTTTATGATGACACGAAAGAAGACCTGTTCCGGGGTGGAACATTGGGAGACGCCACCACCGAACCGTGGGATGCCAATGATATTGGTATGCGGCTCTGGGTGGGGTACGACGCGCAGAACCTTTATGTGGCTGTGCGGGTAACAGACGATTTTATCGAGACCGATTCCGCGGAAGAAAATTCCGAAAATGGCAATACGTGGCTGGATGACAGCGTGGAAGTCTTCGTGGACGGCGATAACAGCAACTTTCCTACCCGGGATACTACGGGAACCAATCCCGAGGTGGTGGGGACCGGAGGCCAGTTTGTTATCACGGCCAACAACGCGTACCGGCACGCGGAAGCCGGGAATCCGTCCTATGGCCCCAACGGCGATTGGTACGCGAAAACCGCCTGGCTTGACGATGGTACCGGCTACGAGGCGGAATTCCGCATTTCGCTGTCGAAACTGGGCAATCCCAAGCCCGGGGATATCATTGGCTTCACGGTGGCGGTCAATGATGACGATGACGGCGGCAACAACGAGCGGCAACTCATCTGGGTGGGAAGCCCCCATACCGAGGCCACCTATGGGAACCTGCTCCTCGGTATCAAGCAATACACCGCGCCCAAGGTGACGACGCCGCCTACGGTGGATGGGAAGATCAACGCGGCCGAATACGCCGGAGCGCAGAAGATCGATCAGAATTCGTTCAACTCCACCTTCGATATCAACGCAGGGGATGACGAGTTCGAACCCAGCGATCTCAGTTATTCCTTCTGGGTGGTTCATGACAGCGAAGCCGTCTATGTGGCGGTCGATGTGACCGACGAACTGCTCGTTTCCGATTCAGCGGCAGCCGGGTCCGAAGATGGTTCCACGTGGGAAGACGATTCCGTCGAAATTTTCTTCGACGCGGACAACAGCAATGACAGCGGCCGCAGTACCGCCAGTTTGTACGAAGGTCAATTCGTCTATACGACAAACGGCGCGTGGCGGGACAATGAAGCCAATAATCCCATCTTCGGGGCCGACGCGGACTGGGTCGCGGCTTCGACCATCACCAGCACGGGGTATCAAATTGAATTCAAGGTTCTAAAAGCCACTATCATGGATCCCGCGGATGGGGCCGTCATGGGCTTCAACATCGCCGTCAACGATGACGATGGCGCGAACCGTGAAGCCCAGATGAACTGGAATGGCTATCCCCACAACGAGCTGACCTATGGGGATATCGTGCTTTCCCCGGGCGCCGTGTCCGTAACAGAGTGGTCGTTGTATTGAGCCAATCTGGGCTCTTGGATTGAATAGAGGTTTAATACAATGGGAAAGAGGGCAGTCTCCGAAAATGAGACTGCCCATTTTATTTCAGATTCATCTGATTCCAGGTTCATCTGCTAAGAGTGTTCTTGAGGAAAGTGGCAACCAGCGGGAAATTTTTCCTCCCTCCCTTTTGAGTAAATCTTTAGTGAGAGTTAAGAGGGGCAGACCGCCGGGAAATCTGATTAATAATCTATCGGCTTGGCGATCTCCAACTGCTTGACGAAAGAATCATCCTCCCTCAGGGGAAGGAAGGGATTCGGGATTTTATCCCCTCCCGTTGCGATAGGATTCCATTCTGATTTCCGGGGAAAGGAACGCGGGGGCCGGTCGAGCCAGATCGTTAATCAGATTTTTCATTTAACCGGATCAGCCAAATCATACCTCCTTTAGGGACAGGGATAGCCTCCCATTTGGTAATTTTATATTTTTTCCATGCACCTGGACCAGCCTCCGGTCCATATACCACGGTATATTCCCTTTCACCGGGGGGCAGATCGGACAGGGCGTGTATGTGGATCACGGGAGTATCAACATAATAGAACAATCCGAAATAATTCCACGTCAGGGTATAGAGGCGGGGGGATGGCGGCACCCAATCGGATATCTTTCTGGCTGAATCGCGGCATTCGTGTTCAAGTTCTTTCTCCACCACCCGGGCTTGAATACTGGTATGGATCAAGCACGCCAATACCAGGATCTGACCCACGGACACGGGAAATGAGAGACTGTCCCAGAGACGAGTCATCAGCCAGATCCCGAGCAACAAGGCTATTCCTCCCCCCATCGCGAAGCAAATGAAATGAGAAGGATAGTGCCAGGCGGACCAGGCGGCCCCTATCGAGGTCAAACCCGCACCGAGGACAACGTAAAGGGCAAAAAGTCTATGGGCAATCCAAAGATAGGGATCGCCCGAAGATTCACGCGAACGGCTCCATGCCCAGGATGCCAGCAAGGCCACGGCGGGGATAACAGGATATAAGTAACGGACGCGGGCTCCCGGGAAATATAAAAAGAATATCAATGGTGTGGTCAGCAAGCAAAGCAGAAAAGTTTGTGTCTCCTGAATCCGGGAATCCACGTTCTTCCATCGGTGGCGGCCGAAATAAACGGGAAGCCATATCACGCCCGGCAGCATTCCACCCACCAGACGGAGTATCAACTCAGCCTGATTCATTAAAAAAACCGGTGACGCGACTCCCCGCCGGCCGATTTCCCGCATCAAGGTCTCTCCTAAGGGGTCCCACCCCAGTTGCCGGAGGAGGGGAACCAGCCACACCGATATCACGGCCATCAATCCCAGAATCGCGCATCCGTGATGAGATGAAACCAGCCACGATATAAGTCGGCGTTTGTATAAATAGAAGGGGATGAAAGTTCCATAATAAAATAACAAAGCGGGAGGACCTTTGAGGAGAAAGGCTCCGCCAAGCATTACTCCGGATAGAAACCATTTAAACCAATGCGGTTTGGAAGCAATACTTGACCACGCAGAATGGAGGGCGGCCCAGACGAACAGGGCGAAAGCCGCGTCGATTTCTCCTTGACGCCCTTTTTCGCTGGTCATGAAAGTCAAGAGAAACAGAGCCGCGGCGAAGAAACGAACACGGGAATTGAAAATATCCGGCGCGAATCTGTACACGAAGAATGCGGTGGCCAAGGTGGCCACCGCGGATGGAAACCGGACACTCCATTCGGTGACCTTGCCTGGAAGGCTTGAGGCTAAAAGAACCAGCCAGGAGAATCCCGGCGGCTTGTTGAGATAGGTTTCTTGCAAGACGGTGGAATGCATCCAGGAACCGCTTTGGTGCATTTCCCGGGCCGCCAGAGCCCGGCGGCCTTCTTCGAATTCCATTTCGTACCGCCCCAAGCCAGGTAAGTAGAGGAGCGCCCATACGCCCAGGATGCCCAGAATGTGGAGATAATTTTCACGCATGGAAGAGAATGTGAACGGTATAAGAGTGGCCGCTCGCAACCAATGTCATAGTGGATTGCCTAAGGAAACGGAGATTACCCATAACGGATCATGGAAATACAATTTTATATATAATTTGTAATTTGCATATTGGAAAAATATAAAATATGTAATTCGATATAATGGTGCTAGAAAAAAAGTTTCTTGAATTTCAATAGATCCCGAAAAGGTCATTCATGCCCTGCGCTTTTCACCGTAGGGAGATTTTATGAGATTATCGCCTAATCGGCTATAATAAGAAATAAAACTATTTTCATCCAAAATACAAGGATATTATAAGGATATTATATTGTTCTTGGGATCGAGGTCTAATTGTCGTTTGCATTCCCGTATGGGAATTTCATTTTTTCTCCTTTGAATATCATCATCGCCTGATTATTTTAGGATCAGGGGGGAGATGCGGAACTCCGTGTGCCGTCCCTGGTTGAATCCGTAGGCGGGCATCAAATTGTCCCCAGAAGGGGGACTCAACTGGTTTCGTGGGGTGGAAATCCAATCGGGCAAGCCGTGGCGTGGTGAACAATCCTCCCCTTCCCCTGGCTTTTCTTCGGGAGAGAGGGGAGAAGGGGCCGATCGATGTGGTTGGCTCGATTGGATTTCTGATAGCCTTTCATGAAGAAAATACGCACTTCCCAGATAAACCTGATTCAAGGAGATCGTCATGCGGGGTGATGGATCATATGTCCATGTTTCTATCGTCATTCCGGTCCGGGACGAGGCAGAAAACATCCTGGGCTTAGCCGGGGAAATCGATAGTGTATTATCTTCCTATCCATGGATTTATGAAGTGGTATGGATAGATGATGGGTCGGAGGACGGGAGCGGCGAATTGTTGGACCGTCAGGCCCGCGAGAAACCGGTTCACCGTGCCTTTCATCTACACCCCGGTCAAGGCCAATCCATTGCCTTATGGCTGGGATTTCAACAGACCCGTGGCCAAGTGATCGTGACGATGGATGGAGATGGGCAAAACGATCCCCGGGATATCCCCGCCCTGGTCCAACGGATCATGTCGGGTGACGTCGACATGGTGAATGGATACCGGCGAGAAAGGCGGGATACGTGGAGACGTAAAGCCGCCTCCCGGATCGCCAATGGCTTCCGGAACTGGATGACAGGGAAGACTGTGCGTGACGTGGGTTGTTCTCTTCGGGCATTCCGACCGGAATGTGTATCGAACTTGCCATTATTTAAGGGAATGCACCGTTTTTTGCCGACTTTAGTGGTTAACCAGGGGTATCGAATCGAGGAGCAGCCGGTGAACCACCGTCCCCGGCACAAGGGAACGACTAAGTACACAATTCACAACAGGCTATGGATAGGTTTGTGGGACTTGATGGGGGTGATGTGGCTCCAGAAGCGGGGATTTTACGGGCTTCAAAGCGTTATTTTGCCGGATTCCACTCAAGAAAAAAGTCCTGCTCACTTGGACTCCATTTTGAAAGGTACAAATACTGATTCACCCGATCCGAAAAGTGGGGGTGAGGTGGCGCATGTTGCCATGTGATCATGCCTTGACAGGCCCATTCTTTTCAAACCTTCATTTTCCCTAATCTTCTCTCCCGGAGAATGGAGAAATAAGGCTATTCTTTTTTATTCCCGAGATGATGCCATTGGGGATGTCATTCTGGTTGGGGAGATGAGGAGTCGATTATCTCCATCCAACCGGTAGTCGTTCGATGTTTCCTTAACGTTTCCTGTTCGGCAGGTCTGTTTATAGGCAAATAAGCGTAATTGTGTAAAGCAAGGATTCGTGTCATGATGCCAGGTTTTTTCCTACCGGTTGCCGGATTGAAGCCCACCTTACTGGCCATTCTGTTTTTTCTCGTGGCCGACATCGATCCGGAGGAGGCATGGAAATATGTCCAATACCCAGAGGTTTTTATTCTGGATGTCCGGGAGTTTCCAGAATACGCCGAAGGTCATATCCCTGGGGCCTGTCTGATGCCCTGGAACAGCGGGGAGCTTCAAACCCGGTGGCGGGAGTTGCCCCGGGACCGTGTCATCCTCGTTTATTGCCGGTCAGGCGCGCGAAGCGCGCGGGCCGTCCGGTTTCTGAACGAGAGAGGATTCGGTGGCCTGCTCAATCTGTTGGGTGGTTTCCGATCGTACCAGGACCTCCCTGGTGTGGAGGTGGAGACTGGGCCATATTCCAAATCCGGTAGCGGATTCGAGGATTGGCCGCTTTATTGATCCACACGAAGGAACGTTATCTTGGCGTGGAATGTCTTTTGAGGCAGGGGATTGTAGAGTGGTGTGATATTGAAAAAAATATGGTTGAGGGACTCATGAGCAGGAATCCGGTGAGCCTACTGAAATACACTATGATGAATTTTCCCGTTGGTTCTAAATTTTTTATGGTATCCCGCCGGTTTTCATTCCTTGTAGGCCTGATGTGGCTGTGGGCCAGCCTGGTAGCGGGAACCGGGATGAGGGCCTCGTGGGCGCAACAGCCGCCGGCGGCGGCTTCCACCGACGCCCCCGCCACTCTCGACACGGCGGCGCAGGCGGTTCCTCCCATTCCCCAGCCTCCGGCGCCGAAATCCGAGACAGCCGCGACCGCATCCGTTCCTCCGGCGGCCGGAACCGTTGGTGGACAGTACTCTCTGGAAAGTATTCAAGCCCGCATGGAGGAAACAGCGAAAGAAATCAGTTCGCTGCAGGAGGTCCTCAGCGCTTCTCCGCCGGTTCGCCCCCCCGCCATCCTCGAGGAAATCCAAAAACAAATCGACTTATTGGGTCAGCTTCAGTCGGTTTATACGCAGCAGATCAGCCTGTTGAAGCGGATGGTGAACGCGGAAAATTCGCTGAAAGAAGCCAAAGATAATCTGGAGAAAATCCGGCAGCAGGGTCCGGATGAAAAACCGCCGTATTCCTATGTTTTGCTCGACCGGCTCCGGGACGAGTTGAAGGCCGAACAAGACCAGGAGAAAAGCGTGACCGGGATTTTGACCACCGCCCAGGAGAGCCTGAAACGGGCGCAAGCGCAACAGGAACAAAAAGCGGCGGTGTACCGGCGCGTGAAGGATGCCCTGGACGCCAACACGGACCCGGGCGCGGCCGACCTGTTGCAGGCGCAAACCCGGACCGCTTGGCTGGACCGCCGCAAAGCTCAGGAAATCGTCACCTTGCGGGATCTGGAATCGAAAACCGCCCAGATACGGGTGGAAACCTTCAAGACCCGTTTGCGTGAGATGGAAGAGCGGATCCGATGGATCCAACTGACGGTTTCTTTCACTCAGGCTGACCTGGACACCCAGCTGGCGGTGTATGACAAAGCGGAGGCCTCGCTCAAGGAGGAAGTGAGTAAACAACAAAAAGCGTTGGAGGCCGCGGATAAAAAACTGACGGCCTTGCTGGACAATCCCGCGATCACCCCGGATAAGGAGGAAGAAATCAACGCCCGCCGCTTGGAACGGGAAGCCGCGCAATTGGCCGTGAGTACACTGGAAAACCGTTTGACGTGGATTCCTGAACGCCGCCGGATTTGGAAACAACGGTTTGAAATCATCAACGGCACAGCCGAACGGGGGCAGATCACGCCTTGGCGGGAAGAGGCCGTCAAAGCCCTCGCTGGGCTGAAAGAGCGGGAGAACAGCTTGAATGTGTACATCTCGGTCTTGCGAAACCGATTGATTAATTTGCTTTCCCGCCGGGATTCGTTGGAAGAGCCATCAAAAACCCTTTTGAAATATCTGGATGAACAAAAAGCGGCTCTGGAAAAACAAATCGGTTTTGTGCAGGACATTTTGAACAGTCTCGCCATCTTGCAGCGGGATTACAGCAAATTGATTGCTGAGATTGATGAAATTTATAAATCCTGGTCCTTGAATGATTGGCTGGCCTACGGAAAAGACAAAATCGAAAATCTACTCAACACAGAAATATATGTATATAAATCCATTCTCGAGGATGGCACAACCCAGGAAACCTCGTTCCGCGTCCGGACGGTGATCTCGATCGTTTTCTATTTGGCGTTCGGGATCCTGGCCATCCGCTTTTTCAGTTATGTCGTCTTGAAGCGCATCCTATCGCGCCTGGGTGTGCATGAGAGTGCCCAGATCACCCTGCAACCGATGTCGTATTATTTGCTGTTGATAGTGTTGTTGTTCTACACACTGCATGTTTACCGTATTCCTTTGACCATGTTCGCGGTGGTGGGGGGCGCGGTGGCCATTGGGATCGGTTTTGGCACCCAGACCATTTTTAATAACTTCATCAGCGGCCTGATTATCCTGATGGAGCGGCCCATCCGGGTGGGCGACTTAATCGACGTGGACGGCACGGCGGGCCGGGTAGTGCGGGTGGGGGCCCGGTGCACCCAGGTGCAGGCGTTCAACAACATCGACGTCCTGATTCCCAACAGCAAGATTTTGGAAAACAAGGTGATCAACTGGATGCTCACCGACGACGTATACCGGACCTCCGTAGCCTTGGGAGTCGCCTACGGTTCTCCCCTGCGGGACGTGTTCCGGATCATGAAAAAGGCCGTGGACGAGCATGGGTTGATCCTCAAGAAGCCGGAGCCGTTTGTGGTTTTCCGGGACTTCGGCGAAAACGCACTTTTGTTTGAGGTGTTTTTCTGGATCCGCCTGGAGACTTCCAACCGGCTGGTCGTGGAAAGCGATGTCCGCCACCGGTTGGACCACTTGTTCCGGGACGCCGGGATTACGATTGCGTACCCGCAGCGCGATCTGCACCTCGATACGCCTGCTCCCCTGCGGATTCAAATGGTGTCCGAAGAGCCCCGCCGGGAATCATAATTCCGCCATCCGACGGTGGATGACAGAGAAACAACCAGAGATCCGGTTTTCTACCCGCTAACTCCATGTGTTCCGAAAAAGGCAAATGCCCATGAATCCCGGTGAGAATTGTGTTGACAAAGCATTTGAATCCTATTTAGATTATTTAATTATACTTATTTATAAATATCCGTAGCGCCACCAGGCGCGGCGGAACACTCCAAAAGTGCGAGGTGAAATAATGGCAAAAACCAAAGGGTTTTACATGGCGCTGGGGCTTTGTCTATTGACGATGCCGTTCCTGTGCCACGCGCAAGCGCCCGAGTTTCCGGGGATGCCCGAGGACAATGGCTTGACGCCCAGAACCAGCACCTTGTATATCAACACGCCGGATACGATCAACAATTCCAGCACGGAGAGTTTGGGAGCCGCCATTGCCAACAATGGGAACATCATCATCGGATGGGAAGATGACGGGGATGGGGTGCGCGATTTGGAAGCGGTGTGGACGATGTTCGACGGGAATGGCGTTTCAATCACACCCGATACCGTGGTGAGTGTGGGCGGCCAGACCATGACCACCAAGTTCCTGGCCTTTTTCCGGTCGGATGGGAGCGCGGTGGCCGGCGCCACGGCGTGGGGGCCTAAAATCAAGGCCAACCTGTTCGGTGACGGCGTGGGCATGGGCGCCACGGCGTTCAGCTTGGGCGAGGAAATCGCGGAGCTGGCGGACATCAATTTGGACGAGGGCGGCGGCGGGGATTTTCCCGCTGTGCAATTGCTGACCAACACGGGACAACCGGTCGCGGTCTTGTCCGGCGTTTCGGATGAAGACGCGGAGCCGGCGGGCAACATCCGGATCGGCGATTGGGATTATCTATCCAACGGCAACATCGTGATCATCGGCGAAAGCCGGCAGGCCGACGATTTGGTCACGAAGTATGGCGGCGCGGCGCCCGGCAATCATGCCATCTACCGGATCGTAACCCCCAGCGGGGAGGAAGTGCGGCCGGTGGGTCTGGTTAGTTCCAACGCCGTGGCGAATGAAATCTGGCACGGCGTGGGCGTCACGCGGAATGGATTCGCGGTGCGTTTCAACGAGGGCGGGCGCGCCCAGGTCCGCTTGTTCACCAACGACGGGACTCCCAAGGGGGATAACATCGACCTCGGCACGTTAGCGGGCAATGAAGGCCCGGCGGGCGGCGGCCGGGGAGACGGAACCGGATTTCATGGCAACGGAGTTGATGCCTACGCGGTATGCAACTCGGCCGACGCGAACGGGGACGGCGCGCGGGAAGTCTATCTGACCGTGATCAATGAGGACGGCACCCTGCGCTATTCGCGGATCGCTACCGATGATTTCGAATTCGCCAACTCGGACCGCGTGGATTGCGCCATCGACGCCCAGGGCCGGGTGCTGGCGGCCTTCATGGACAACGATGTGACCGGCTTGACGGTTCACTTGGTGCAGGCTCGATTGTTCGATGCCACTGGGGAACCGCTGGGCGGGACCTTCTTTGTCAGCGAACGCGAAACCGTGGACAATTACCAGGGTGAAAGCCGGCGGCCCCGCGCGGCACTCCGGGGGAACACCGCGGTCATTACTTGGGAAAGCACCAACCACGAATCCACTTCCGACCGGGTGGTCGCGTTCCGTGTCTTCGATGTAATTTCCACGGGAGTGGATCATTTCATGCTGTACTGAGCGTTCCATCGAGACGCTTGCCACCGGGAATCGCTGATGAATGAGTAACGGAAGGGGGGGCCGTGTCCATGGCCCCCCCCTTCTTTGTATTTTGTTTTTTGTATTTTGTTTTCGGTGGGCATCACTAAGAATCTGTCATTCCGCATGGCTGTCCGTTACCGGATTTTGTCAGAAATCTGGAAAAAATCTCTAGAAACTTGACTTCACCACATGCTGAATCCAGGACGGTCCCGGTATAATCTTCTTATCTTTCTCCTTGGAGCGGCATCATGGGTTATGGATTTATCGAGGGGAAGAGTCCAGATACACTGGAATTTGCTGAAATAGGCAGCAGATCCGGAAAACTGAACCGTAATTTGTCTCCGTCTCCGGCCCATGCGGCGGGTTGGTTGCTGGCGGCCATTCTCTGGTTCACGGCCCAGGGCCCAGAAGCCTTCGCGCAAATCAACCGCTGCCAATTCACGCGGTTTACCACCAATGACGGCCTGCCGGACAGCAACGTCCACCGGATCATCCAGGACGCGGAAGGGTACCTGTGGTTCGGCACTGCCAACGGCCTGTGCCGTTATGACGGTTATGAATTCACGATCTTCAAACACCGTTTTCAGGATCCCCGGTCCTTGTCCGACAACTTCGTCAACGCCTTGTTGGCGGATTCCCAGGGGCGGATCTGGGCCGGCACCCAGAACGGCCTGAATCTCTTCGATCCGGCCACGAATACGTTTCAGACCTTTTTGACCCAAACTGGAGAAGCGCCCCCTTCGCCCGCCAATTTCATTACCGTGATTTTTGAAGATGTCCCGGACGGCTTGTGGATCGGAACGACGGATGGCCTTTTGCGTTTTGATCCGGAACAGGGGATCCAGCAACGGTACACTCACGATCCGGCAAATCCGGAGTCGATTTCGTCCAACCATATCACGACGATTTTTCGTGATTCGCAAGACTCGCTCTGGATCGGCACAAGCGGCGGGGGATTGAACCGGATGGATGAATCGGCCGGGCGGTTTACGCGTTTCACCCACCGTCCGGACGATCCCAGTTCGGTCGCCTCGGATTTTATCATGTATCTTCTGGAAGATTCGGAAGGGATGTTCTGGGTCGGGACTTGGAACGGGGGATTGCAGCGAATGGACCGGGCGTCCGGGACCTTTACCTCCCTGCCGGAATTCGAAGGGAGGAAGATCACGTGTATCCTTCAGGACCGCGCCCGGTGTTTGTGGATCGGGACGTGGTCGGATGGGCTATTCTATCTGAGTCCCCAATTGGGCCGTCCGGTACGGATTACGCACGATCCCGGACTGCCCCGCAGTTTAAGCAGCAACACAATCGATTGTCTCTGGGAAGACCGGTCAGGAATGATTTGGGTGGGAACCATCGGAGGCGGTGTCAACAAATGCCACTACCAGATCAGCCGTTTCGTCAATTACTCCCACTCTTTTTTACAATCCAACAGTTTATCCTCCGGTCTTGTATATTCCTTGCTGGAAGACCGGGAGGGGATTCTCTGGGTGGGCACTTATGAAGGAGGGCTCAACCGCTTGGACCGGCGGAAGGAGGAATTCACTCATTACGATCTGCCGGGTGTTTTCGGCAAGGAAAATTACATGAATACTGTGTTGGCGTTGTGGGAAGACAGCCGCGGCGTCCTGTGGGCGGGCACGTATGGACAAGGATTGATGTCTTTCGACCGGTCAACCGGTTTGTTCCACCCGTTGCCGGGGAACGGGGCGGTTTTGTCCCGCATCCGGGTGGATTCAGTCCGGTCGATCGTGGAAGACCGCGGAGGATTTCTCTGGTTCGGCACGGACGACAATGGGCTGCACCAGATGGACGGGGACGGGAATCTGGTGGCCTCGTTTGTCCCGGTGGATCAGGATCCTGCCAGCTTGAGCGATCGGTATGTCACTGGCATTCTGCCGGATCACCGCGGTCATCTCTGGGTAGGAACGTCGCAAGGGGGATTAAACCGGTTCGACCCCGCCACTCAAACATTCACCCGGTACCAGAGCAATCCTCAAGATCCCGGCGCCTTGAGCCACAACCGGGTGATCTGTCTGCAGGAGGACCAGGCGGGACGCGTGTGGATCGGCACGGCGAACGGCCTGAACCAGTGGGATCCAGAGACAGAAACGTTCATCAAATATTTCATGGAGGATGGATTGCCGGATAACAGCATCCGGGGCATTCTGGAAGACGCTCAAGGCAATTTGTGGATAAGTACCAACCACGGAGTCAGCCGTTTTTCGCCGGTAGAGGAAGTCTTCCTCAATTATGACGAGAACGACGGTTTGCCCAGCAACGAATTCGGCAGCCGGAGTGGTTACCGAAATCCGCGGGGGGAACTGTTTTTCGGCAGCGCCTCGGGATTTACAATTCTTCATCCCGAAGAGGTGACCACTAACGCCCATGTGCCGCCGGTAGTAATGACTGGATTCAGCATCATGGGAAAGCCGTTTTCACCCCCGGGCCTCTTTGACCATGCCGGCCGGATTGATTTATCGTATCAAGATAAGTTTTTCACTTTTCAGTTCGCGGCGTTGGATTTTACCAATTCGGCTAAAAACCAGTATGCCTACCGGTTGCTGGGATTTGATCATGACTGGGTGTATGCCGGGACCCGCCGTTTTGGCAATTACACGAATCTCAGTCCAGGATCGTACACATTGCAGATCAAGGGGAGCAACAACCATGGGGTGTGGAACGAAACGGGATTGTCTATACCGGTTGTGGTCTTTCCCCCGTTTTGGAGAACTTGGTGGTTTCTTGTTTCTTCGCTGGCCGGAGTGGGAATTCTGACCTGGGGGGAGTATCGCCGGCGAATTGCGCGGTTCCGGCGCGAACAAGCCCATTTGGAGGGCCTGGTCGCCGAGAGAACCCGTGAGCTGCGGCGGAAAAATGAGGAACTGGAACTGAGCATGGCCCAGCGGGAAGAGGCCTTGCGCAAAATCAAAATTCTCAGCGGATTGATTCCCATCTGCGCGTATTGTAAAAAGGTGAGAAACGACGAGGGCTATTGGAATCAGATTGAAAATTATATCCGGGATCATTCGGAAGCGGACTTCAGCCATAGCATCTGCCCCTCGTGTTTTGAAAAATTGTATCCGGAATACCAGGACGTGATGAATCGTCCCCGTCCGGATCCGGATTCCACGGATCCCAGCCAATGAAACCAATTCTTCATGACTGAACACGCCTTGCCGGCTCCCATGCGGCCTCTCAAGAAATGGCTATTTGGCGCGTTGGCGGCGGCCTTAGGGACGCTTATTGCCTTGCTGCTGGCGGAAGGAGTGCTCCAGATTCTGTATGGGCCGGTCGCGCATGAAATCACAAACGCCCATCCCATTCTGCATCATTTCTCTGGGAATAATCCCAGCACGAATTCCTTCGGCTTTTACGACCGGGAGTATCCCGCCGCCAAACCGCATGGCACCCGCCGGATCATGATTTTGGGCGATTCCCTGGTGCGGCGGACTTATCACGAGCTGAATTTCACCCAGATCCTCGAACAAACATTCCAGGCCACACCCGGGTACGAGGGTGTGGAAGTCTGGAACTGCGGCATCGACAGCTACTCGCCGGCGTTGTGTTACTTGCTGTTGAAACACAAATTGCTCGATCTCGATCCCGACACCGTAGTGGTTTGTGTGTTCCTGGGGAACGACTTCAACGACGACGCCGTGTACCAGTCTCAGATGGTGCTGGACGCACGCGGCCGGCCGGAACGCTGCCCCCCCGACGCGCCCTCCAGGGAAGCCCGCTTGATTCCCGGGCAGGTCCCGATTCCTTTCAAAAATTTCCTGCGGTATCACTCGCGGCTCTACCGGGAACTGTCCCGGGGATACAACACCCTCCTGCACTGGCTGCGGTTCCGCGAGGGGGAGTGGGAAAAGGCGGCCATCGGCGAAGATCAGACCGCGCCCATCGGCACACTGACGGTGAATATCAGCGATTCCGTGTTTCATATCCTCGCCCAGAACCTGGTCTTCACGGATGAACTCTTGAGGGAGCGCGGCATTCCCTGGCTGGCCGTGCTGATTCCCCTCCATGTGGAAGTGAACCGTCTGGTAGAAGGCGGAAAGCGGTTGGATCAATATTCCGAGGATGGCATCCGCCTGGCGGATCAAAATCTGGAAAAACTGGCCGCATTCTTGGAAGAGAAGAGAATCCCGGTGCTCAATCTTCTCCCACCCTTCCAGGCCAGTCCATCCCAGCCGTTGTTTACCATCGACAGCCATTTCAACGAACCGGGGCACCGGCTGGCGGCGGAATTGTTGTACGAAAAACTTATGTCTGACAAACTGCTGGACTAAGGGCAGCCGCACGGAAGGGAAGGCCGCCGGCGGGAATCCATGCCATATCGGGACTCCAATTTTCAATCGCGCGGGAGAGAATATGTCGCTGGTCAGCCTTGTCATATTGATGTTGTATTTTGCCATTTTAATCGCCATCGGATTGGCGTTCGCGCGCAAGCAAACCACCCTGTCCGATTTTTTCCTGGCGGGCCATGCGGTCCCCGCCTGGGCCGCTTTGGCCGCCGTGGTGGCCGCCGAGACCAGCGCCGTGACCTTTATCGGCGCGCCCGCGCAGACGTTCCAGGAAGGCGGAGACCTGTCATTCCTGCAGGTGGCGCTGGGTTTCTTGATCGCCCGCGTGGTTTTGGCGGTGTTTTTTCTGCCCAAATTCATGTCGCAGGAAATCCTGACCATTTACGCTTACTTGGGAAAGCGGTTTGGAACGCGGACGCAAAAGATGGCCGGCTTATTTTTCTTTATCACCCGCGCCCTGGCCTCTGGAGTCCGGCACTACGCCGCGTCGCTCGTCATTTCCAGTGTGTTCCAATTCGATCTGGCGGCCGCCATCGTGATCACCGGCGTTGTTTCTCTGGCCTATTCGGCCACCGGAGGACTCAAGGCGGTGATCTGGACCGAAGTGCTCCAACTGGGGGTGATGATCCTGGGCGGAATCCTTGGCGCGTATTACGCGTGGCAGTTGATCCCCGGCGGATGGGAGACGATCCTGGAGACCGGAGCCCGGCACGCCAAATTCGCGGTCATTCATTGGGATTGGACGGGTGGCGGGAACTATTCGTTTTTCATGGGCCTTCTGGGCGGAACCTGCCTGGGTTTGGCGACCCACGGGGCCGATCAGGACATCGTCCAGCGGCTGCTGGCCTGCCAATCGCTGCCGGGAGCGCGGAAGGCGCTGGTAGGCAGCGGGATTTTTGTGTTGTTTCAATTCGCGTTTTTCTTGTTGTTGGGGATAATGCTCTTCACGTATTACGGAACGCTGCCCCCCGGATTGGAAAAAACCGATGAGATCTTTCCCTATTTCGCCGCGCAGCGGATGCCGCCGGTGGCTGCCGGCCTGGTGATCGCGGCCATACTTTCCGCCGCGCTCTCCAGCACCGCCGCCTCGCTCAACTCCTTGGCCTCGTCGACCATGAGTGATTTCGTGCTGGTAATTTGGAAACCCGTTCTCACCCCCAGGCGGCAGGTGCTGCTGTCCCGCGCGATCACCGTGTTCTGGATGGTGGTGCTGGTGGGCATCGCCATGTGGGCCAGCGGCTCGAAGAACATCCTCGACACAGGTCTTAGCATTCCCAGTTACACCTATGGCAGCCTCCTGGCCGCCTTTCTGTTGGGGATTTTCACGCGTTTCCGCAACGAGTACACGCTCATGGCGGGGATGCTGGCGGGGGCCGGGGCGGTGTTGGCCATATCGCGCTGTCAGTTTCATTGGACTTGGTTTGTTCCGGTGGGAGCGCTGGTATCGATGGCCACGGCCATCGCGGGGGAGATGGTGTGGGAGAGATGGAAGAAACCTACGGAATAATGCTTTGACCGGACGCCGAACCCTTTCACGAACATCGACAGGCGGCGGGGAATGTGGTATGGATGAGGCGATGTGAACGCATCTTATTTGGAGGCAACATGATGAGTGAGACCAAAGATCTTCTGAATCAGGCGCTTTCCGCGAAAACGGACCGGCGCCGGTTTATCGTGACGGCCGCCCAGGCCGGGGCGGTGCTGGCGGCACCCAGTGTCATTCCATCCAAAGCCTTGGGCAGGGATGGCTACGTGGCACCCAGCGACCGGATTATTCTGGGGGGCATTGGCATCGGCGGGCGGGGTGAGTACGACCTGCGGATGTTGTTGCAGTATCCCGATTGCCAATGTGTCGCTGTTTGTGATCCCAACCGGGCGCGGCGCGAGAAAGTCAAGGCGTTGGTGGATGCCCGCAACGACAACACCGAGTGCGCCACATACCGCGATATTCGTGAGTTTCTGGCCGAGCGCACCGATATCGACGCGGTACTGATTACCACCGGCGACCGATGGCACGCCTACGCCTCGATCCTGGCCATGCGGGCGGGCAAGGATGTCTATTCCGAAAAACCGTCTTCCATGACCATCCAGGAAGGGCGGGCAGTGATGGACACGGCGAAGCGGTATGGACGCATCTATCAAACCGGCACCCAGCGGCTGAGCGAAGCGAATTTCACCTTCGCCAACGAACTGCTCCGGACCGGGCGCTTGGGGGATGTGCATACGGTTCGGGCCCACATCGCGCCCTGGGACGCGGCCGAAATGCGCTTCGACTGGCTGCCGGAAGAACCGGAGCCGCCCAAGGAAGAAATGGATTGGGATGCCTGGCTCGGCCCCTGCCCCTGGAGGCCGTACAACTCGCAGTATGTCCGCGGCGGCTGGCGGGGATTCTACGATTTCCACACCAGCTGCATCGGCGAATGGGGCGCCCACACCTTCGCGCAATGCCAAGTGGCGATCGGCGCGGCTCACACGTCGGCCATCGAATACGGGTACGTGAACAATCCGACCGGCGACGGAATGGTGACCCAATTCGCCAACGGCATCCGCATGGTGCTGCACCGGGACGATGACAATAAATACTGGCACGGGTCGTGCGGGGTCCGTTACGAAGGCACCGAGGGCTGGGTATCCATCGCCGATGGCTACGACAAGCCGGAAGTCTCCACTCCATCGCTGCTGGCCGATTTCGATAAGCTGGTCAACGAATACATGGCCCGAACCCAGCGCCCGATGAATCATTGGCGCAATTTCCTCGATTGCATCAAATCCCGCCGCCCGTGTGTCGCGGACGCGGAAATGATGCACCGCTCGATGACCACTGTGCACGCCGCCAACATCTGCATGTGGCTGAAACGGGACGTCAAATTTGATCCCGTAAAGGAAGAATTCCTCAACGACGACGAAGCCAACCGGCTGCGCTCGCGCGCCCAGCGGGAACCGTGGATCATTTGACGTTTATCCTATCCTGAAGGAGATCGCATTATGTTAACCAATACACTGAATATCGCTGTCACGGCCGCGGCCGGAGAACAAGATTCGGAAGCGCAACTGATCGAGGTTCTCCAATCCAACGCGGCTCTGAAGGAAAAACTCGACGCCTGCCGGGGGCTCGCCCGCGTGGGCTCCAAGGCGGCCGTTCCCGTGTTGGCCGCGTTGCTGGAAGACAAGCAACTGGCGCACATGGCCCGTTACGCGCTGGAGACGATTCCCGATCCCTCCGTGGATGACGCTTTCCGTGCCGCCTTGGGGAAACTCCAGGGCAATCTGCTGGCGGGTGTGATCGGCAGCATTGGGGTGCGCCGCGACACCAAGGCGGTGGAGTCGTTGACCGGCCTGCTCAAGAGTGAGGATTTGGTGGTTTCGCAAGCCGCCGCGCGCGCGTTGGGCAACATGGGCACCCTCCCCGCCGCCCGGGCGATCGAAAGCGCCATGGCCCATGTGCCCGAAGCCAGTCAGCTGGCGTTCTGCGAAGGATTGTTCCGGTGCGCGGAGAAGCTGCGGGATAGCGGTTTGTGCCAGGAAGCCTGGGCGATTTACGACCGCATGCGCCAATTCAAGGCCCCGCACCAGGTGATCACCGGGGCGCACCGCGGCGCCACCGAATTGCGTCCCTGATCTGAATTCCATTCCGGGAATATAAGACCCCCGGTCTTCACCAGCCGGGGGTTTTTTATAGCAGGATGCTGGTGGTTTTCATGCCCCGATCCAGGCTTCGCATTTCCTCTTCGTCATGCTTGATTACGAAGAAGAAGGGAGTCCTGAAAAGGGCTCCCTTTTATGTTCCACCTCGTTAATTCCAGGTTGTGTACTGAGCGATTTGGCGATTAAAAGACCGCCCAATCCATCACCGCGGCCGGAGTGCCTGCTACCGCGTCGAACTCGGACGGTTCCAACGCCACATTGCTGATGCGGATCCGGTCGATCCACCCGTCGAACGGCAAGACCCCGTTGGGTTCGGAGCCGATGTTCATGCGCCGGACATCGGCTTTCCGCGCCCCGCGGGCATCAGCGATATAGCCCAATTCCTCCGCGTCCACATAAAAGTACATCCCGTCTCCGTACCGCTGAACCACCGCCACATGATGCCATTCGCCCACCGGGACTTCCGCCGTTCCGGAATCAATATCCGCGATCCGGAGGGTCGTGACAAAAACCCGGCGGGGATTACCCGCGCTGAGGGAGAACGAAATCCCGCCCGGGCCATAGTAGAAAATGATCATCCGGCCCAGCGAGGTATTTTCGTATTTCACCCATGCTTCCAGGGTCCAGTCGTTTCCTTCACCGCCTACATCCATGATTCCGTTGGGATCTTCCACCCTAGCGATTTGTGCTCCATGGAAGCGCAACGCGAAATCCCCTTCTTTACCCGAAGGCGTATCGGTCACGATATCCGGTCCGCCCGCGTTCCCGGTGGACCAGGCTTGCAAGGTGATGGCTTCCATGGGCGCGGCCATGCCTTTCGCCACGTAAGGCACAGCGCCTTCATCGAAATCGAGCAGAAGCACCGTGTTCTCCCCAGCCGCTTTCATGCTGGCGGCGTTGCTGTCGAGATCCGCGGGGGCCAAGGCCGCGTTGCTGATACGGATACGGTCCATTTCGCCTTCGAAGGTCACATAATTGGGCGTGTGATAGGCTTTGCCGATATACAGGGCCACCACGCTCCCTGCGGGAGAGGTATCGACCGCTCCGGCTTGCCGGAAGACTTCCTGGCCGTCCAGGTACAAAATGATGACATCCTGATCCCAATCATCCACCAAAGCCACATGGTGCCAGACATTGTCCGTGGGAAGCGCCACGCCCGTATTCACCCGGCTCAATCCCACGAACGCGATCGTGCCGTCCTGTTTGACCTGCAAGCGGTATCCGCCGCTCCCGCCGCCGTATCCCAACAAGGTGGTGTAACTTTCCGGAATCACGAGACCCGGCGTTCGTACCCACAACTCGATGGTCATGGGGGGATACACTTCGAGGTTGTATAGCGTGGCATCGTCAATGATCAGTTCCTTGTCCGTGGCAATTTTTACCGCCTTATCCGTAGCCGCCCCGGAAGGACCCGCGACCACGTCCGGCGCCCCGCCTTCCGGCGGAAGTCCGAGCGTCCCCAGCAATCCGCGCCCCGTGTCATCCGTGAAGTTCGAACCCTTGATGTTATCGAACTTGAAATAGGCCACCGTTTCGCCCCAACTCCCGGCCGGGGACAACAATACCAGCAACAATAGACTGGTCCATACAATCCACACTTTATTCATTTTTTTTCTCCTATCCATAACGCTTGTGTTCAGGTGTTTCACCTGACCTCTCTCCTCCGCATCGTGGTTAAAGATCGTGTATGAAACGATCAGCCACCTCCTTTCCTCTGATCGATGGAGCGATTATCCCATTGAATACTGAAGATCGTCAATCCTGCTTCCGGATTTCAGGTCCCGTAGGCAAACGGCGGAAATGGATTTACTTTATTTCCAAGTGAGTGGAAATCTATCATAGGAGCGGCCGCCATGAAACGGAGAAATTTTTTGGAACTGGGCGCGGCGGGAATATGGGGCATGACCCTGGGCGGCTGGATGCCGAAAACGGCCCAGGCGGACCCGGAGATGTGGATCGCGGAACCCTTCCACGGCGCGGTGCTGAACCGCCGGCATGGAAAAGAAGCGGACGGAGCGTTATGGATCGATGTGCGCGGCGAAGCGCCTTTGCGGGACACGGTGATCGTGAACGGCCGGCCGGCGCGGCGGGAAGGCCGCCGGTTTACCGCCACCATTCCGCTGCGGGATATGGAAACAGACATCACCGCCGTGGCCGAAGGCAGCCAGGGCCGCCGCGAACACCGCGTGCGGGTCGTGTGGGACCGCCACTCCTTTCCGCGGTACCGGTTTTCCATCGACGACAATAGTTTCTTTTTGCGGGACATTGCCCAAAAACAATACGCGTCCTTGTTCGATTGTTTCTATCTGAACATTCTGCGGGACCTGCATGCCAAGTACGGAGCGCGTTTCGTGTTGAATATCTATTACACCACCGGCGGGGATTTCTCTCTTCCGCAATTCCCGGACAAATACAAGGGTGAATGGCAGGATAACGCCGAGTGGCTGCGGCTGGCGTTCCACGCGCACGCCAATCTGCCTGACCGGCCGTACCAATATGCTTCGGCAGAGCAATTACTCCACGATTTGGACCAAGTGGCGGAGCAGATCCACCGGTTCGCGGGCAAATCTGTCTATACCCCGCCGACGGTCATCCACTGGGCGATGACCCAACCCGGTGCTTTCAAGGCTTTGGCTGGACGGGGTGTCCGCACCCTCAGTGGGTATTTCAGCCGGGTGCCCAGCGGCTGGGATATCAATTATCTATTGGAGGATGACCGCTCCGATTACCTCTCCCGCCACGACGCACTCAAGGATTTCGACAGCGGCATCGTGTTCTCCCGGGTCGACATCATTTGCAACAGCACGCCCATCGAGCGGATCATCCCCACGCTGGAGCCGCTCACGCGCGATCCCAACACAGCGGAGATCATGGATTTGTTCACCCATGAACAATATTTCTGGCCGTTTTATTCGAATTACCTGCCCGATCACGCGCAGCGGTTGGATACGGCCATCCGCTGGGTGACAGAACAGGGCTACCAGCCGGTGTTTTTCCACGAAGGCTTGCTGGGCGCTCCAGTGGGATGATTCGGTTGATACGATGTAGGGCCGAGTCTTTCAGGATGCCGTTCCCGCGAAATCGGAGATCCGGGTCCTGTCAGGGTTTCACCCCTGGGCAAACCTTGGGCAAAACAGCCTGCCCGCATGCCTTTTTTCCGGGTAATCCCCGCGTCGATCGGGAGCATCCGTGGTTCAAACCGGTTTTCAACAAGCCTTTCATTTCCGATCCCCTCTCCCTCGGGGGAGGTTCAGGTTGAGGGAAGCCCTATAAGGTGCCATATAGGTTTTTAGGACAATTGATTAATCCAAACCGTTTTGATAAGCGGAACTACATTGGACAATCTCAAAAGAACTTGACCTTAGTTTTACCCCCACCCCTCCCGGCAGGCTTCCTGGAGGTACCCGTTCGCCTTCTCGTGGTTCGTGAAGCGGGCGTTCGTGCTGTCCCACTCCAAGGTTTCGTCATTGAATACAGTGGCGATGACGCCCAGCAAGGCCACTTCGGTCAACGGGCCGCCGTAGTTGAAATTCGAGCCGGCGGGTTGGCCGTCCTTGCAGGCCCGGATCCAGTCTTGCGGATGCCCGCCCGGCACGCGCGGAATCGTTTCCGGCGGCCGTTGATATTCCCGATTGCGGGACGCGGGGAGGATACGGGGATTGCTTCCTCCATGGGAGCCATGCACCAGGCAGCCTTTTTCGCCGATCAGGATCGCGCCGGCCTTGCGGTTCCAATCGTCCAGTTGCACTTCTTTCAATTGGGGGATATCCGGGAATTGGCCGTAGGTCCATTGGACTTTCACGGGCGGGCCGTTTCCCCGGGCGGGGAAATCGTATTGAATTGTGGAAATCAGCGGGAACCGTTCCGGCGAATACGCCCGGCCTTCGTTGCGGGCGAGGATCTTCGTTGGGGCGGTTAAATCCAACGCCCAGTACGCCGGGTCGAGGATATGGCAAACCCAATCTCCCAGCACACCTGTGCCGAAGGCGGCCCAGCTCCGCCATTTGGCTGGCACGTAAGCGGGATGATACGGACGGACAGCGGCAGGGCCTAGCCACAAGTCCCAATCCAGCGTATCGGGGACCGGCGGCGTATCCGACGGCCGGGATGTGCTGTCACCGTAAGGCTGCGTGTACCAGCAGTGCACTTCGCGCACGGTTCCGAGCGCGCCGTCTTGAATCCACTCCCGTACCCGGCGGATATCATCGTAGGAATGGCCCTGGTTTCCCAATTGCGTTTGGACACCGTGTTCGTTTGCGGCTTGCATCAGACGGCGCACATCCTGGATGTTATGGGCGAGCGGTTTTTCCACGTACACATGCTTGTTCCGCTGTATGGCGGCCAGCGCGATCACGGCATGTGTGTGATCGGGGGTGCTGACCACCACGGCGTCGATGGCCGGATGCTTTTCGAGCAGCACCCGGAAATCGCGATAGTGAGGCACCTTGTCAAACCGGTTGTACGATTTTTCCGCGCGCTTGTCGTCCACATCGCACAAGGCCACAATATTTTCCTTCGCGAATTCGCCGATGGTATCTCCCCCGCGCCCGCCGGCCCCCACGATGGCCAAGTCCAGTTTGTCGCTGGGAGAGGAATTTTTCTCCCGTCCGAGCACCCGTGGCGCGGCCAGCAGAAACGCGGTGGAGGCGCAGGCCGCTTGGTGGAAGAATCCACGCCGGGTCAAAGTCTTTGGTTGTTCAATCATGGTCGATCCCTGCTTCCCCATGAGGATTGGCGGTGCTTCCGGCCTATGGCAATCCATGGACAGTTCGGTGACGAGTCGCCGTAAAGGCCGTCGCTTGATTATTGTCTGAAAAATATACAGCGGCCGCAAGGCAGATCCCTTCCTTCAAACCAACGCCAACAACTACCCTCCGGGACGGATTTCCCATACTATATCCCGATGCTCCGGCTGGAAGCGCAAATCCCGCAGCGAGGGAAAAACATATCGATGAAAAAGACGCAATATCTCACCGCGCCGCTCAAGACGCCCCACATGCCGCCGGGCGTTCCTTACATCGTGGTCAACGAGGCCGCGGAACGGTTCAGCTTCTACGGCATGCGGACCATCCTGGTGGTGTTCATGACCCAATACCTGATGGGAGCCGGCGGGCAACTGGCGGTCATGAGCGCGGACGAGGCCAAGTCGTATTTCCACATGTTTGTGGCGGCCGTTTATTTCACCCCGATATTCGGCGCTTTGCTGGCTGATGTCTGGCTGGGCAAATACCGGACGATCATCTATCTCTCGCTGGTGTACTGCCTGGGCCACCTGGCCTTGGCGCTGGATGACACCCGGCTCGGCTTGGCCACGGGGCTCACCCTGATCGCCATCGGGTCCGGCGGGATCAAGCCATGCGTTTCGGCCAACGTGGGCGACCAGTTCGGCCAGACGAACAAACACCTGATCGAGCGTGTGTACGGGTGGTTTTATTTCTCGATCAATTTCGGCTCGTTCATTTCGACGTTGTTGACTCCCTGGCTTCTCGAGAAATACGGCCCGCACGTGGCTTTCGCCGTCCCTGGCATCCTGATGTTCTTTGCCACGGTAGTGTTTTGGATGGGGAGGAAGAAGTTCGTTCACATCCCCGCGGGAGGAATCGGATTTTTGAAGGAAACCTTCAGCCATGAGGGCTTGGGCGCGCTGGGCAAGCTGGCCGTGATTTACGTGTTCGTGGCGATGTTTTGGGCGTTGTACGATCAAACCGGTTCGGCCTGGGTGCTGCAAGCCGAAAAGATGGACCGGAACTGGCTGGGTTTCGAATGGCTTCCCTCGCAATTGCAAGCGATCAATCCCATCCTCATTCTGATCTTCATTCCCCTCTTTTCGTATGTGGTTTATCCCCTGATCAACAAAGTATTTCCACTGACGCCGCTGCGCAAAATCACCATTGGCATGTTCCTGACCGCCGTGTCGTTTCTCGTCTGTGCTTGGATCGAGATGCAGATCAGCGCGGGCGGGCGCCCCAACATCGTCTGGCAGTTCGTCTCCTATGTGATCATGACGGCGGCCGAGGTCTTCATTTCGATCACTTCCCTGGAATTCGCCTACACGCAAGCCCCCAAGAAAATGAAATCGTTTGTGATGTCCGCGTATCTGTTATCCATCTCGCTGGGCAACGCCTTCACCTCGGCGGTGAATCATGTCATCGAGAATCCCGACGGAACCAGCAAACTGGCAGGTGCGGATTACTATCTCTTCTTCGCGGGTCTCATGCTGACCACGGCGGTGGTCTTCATCTTCGTTGCCTTGCGCTATCAGGAAAAGACATACATTCAGGATGAGCTGGAGCCGGTGGAGGCATGATCATCCGGCAATTCTCATGATGGGTATTTTATATGATTCATCCAGCTCGTGCGTATTTCTTTGGAACATAGGCATTTTTCTCATTTCTCGATACGGCCGGACACCGTGGCCCGTTTCTTTCCAATTCTTTCCCCTAGTTCCTTCCTGCCCGGTTGGCTTTGGCAGACCATCCCGCCTGCCTGTACACCTATCTCTAATCCTGATTCATTCTGAAAAAACATTGACCCGCCGAGGCCAATGTGCCATAGTGAACCAGTTTCCCTAGGAAGGGAAATCCGTTCTGGATGGAGCGGTGTTGTTAAGAACAATCCGCAGGGGACGCGAAATGTCACGGCAACCGGATTCATTTACTTTGATCGAATTGCTGATCGTGGTAGCGATTATCGGCATCCTGGCGGCGATCGCCGTGCCCAACTTCTTGAACGCGCAAATCCGGGCGAAAATCGGGCGTGTACAATCGGAATTCACCACCATTCGCACGGCCTTCGAAATGTACCGGATGGATGGTAACGGCCGCCTGCCGGACGCATGGACGATTGGAGGATGGTACGTGGCCTGGCGGTGCTTCACTACGCCGGTCGCTTATTTGCCCAGTGTACCCATTGATATCTTCCAGCCGAAAGAAAAAGAATATTTTGTCAATCAACACAATTTCTACGAATTCGCGGAAGCCTACCGGACTGCGGCCGGCACCCAAAAAGATTGGGCGCTCGCCAGCCTCGGGCCGGACCGGGAGGATGATACTTTGGAGTTCGGGAATTATCCGAATTCCAACAAATGGGTTTCCTACGCGTCCTCGAATGGCTTGGTCAGCGATGGCGATGTCCTGTTCGAAACCCATCCCGGCTTGAATCCCAACCGGTGGTGACCGTGTATCGGTCAGGGGGATATGAGAGTAAATGAAATGGACCGATTTACCCAACGGCAGGACTTACTCTGGGCTTGATTCGTGGTATGTCTCTGAATAGGAACGCGAAACGATTCCTTTTCCCCAGGGAAAAGGGAAGGAGCTGTTTGGGCTGGTGAAGATGAACCGGCCCAACGAACTCCCGCCCAACAGGACCCTTCCAATTGTTTTTTTAAGAGGCCTTCGGATGAATGATCGTTTCCATTTTCATATCAATCGGAGGGTGTTTCTGGGCACAACGTTGGGAGGAATCGCCACGTGGAGTTATCGGAGTGGTGACGCGGGTGGTGATTCCAGTGAGGAAGAACCGTATTTCCACACCCGGGGCGTGGTGCTCACGCCCGAGGATTTCACCTGGACCCAGTGGCCGCAGGCCGTGAAAGACGCGAAGCTGACCACCATCGGGATTCACCACCCCCGCTCGCCGTCGCAAATCATCCGGTTTATCCAATCCCGGGCCGGCCAGACGGTTTTGGAACAATGTAAGCAACTTGGCCTTCAGGTTGAATATGAACTGCACGCGATGAGCGAATTGTTACCGCGGGATTGGTTTGCCAAGGATCCCACGATGTTCCGTGTGAACGAGGAAGGCCAGCGGACTCCGGACGCAAATCTCTGTGTGCATTCAGCGCCTGCTTTGGAGATAGCCGCCCAAAACGCCATCCGGTTGGCTCAAGTTCTCACGCCCACTACCCATCGGTATTATTTTTGGGGGGATGATGGGCTGCCTTGGTGCCGATGCGGCCTATGCCGTGACCTGTCGGACAGCGAACAGGCGTTGATCCTAGAAAACCATCTGGTGGAAGCCTTGCGTTCCCTGGACGCCCAAGCGCAATTGGCGCATCTGGCGTACGCTAACTCCTTGCAGCCGCCCCGCCAGATTCGGCCAGTCTCCGGCCTATTCCTGGAATTCGCGCCCATTCACCGGCGGTATGACATCCCTTTCGAATCGGGGGAAGATCCGCTGCAGAAGCAAAACCTGGAGGCGCTCGACGCGAATCTGAAAATCTTCGGCGTGAAAAACGCCCAAGCGCTGGAGTATTGGCTGGATGTTTCCCGTTTCTCCAAGTGGACCCGGCCCGCGCAACCATTGCCTTTTTCCTTGAAGTCGTTTCAATCTGATTTACATACTTACGGACGGCGGGGCATCCGGCACATCACATCCTTCGCGGTATACATCGACGAGGAGTATGTGAGCCAATTTGGTAAGCCTCCGCTTCGGGAGTACGGAGAGATACTTTACCGGTGGAAACCAGGAGATTGAAAAAGGCGCCACCGGGAAGCAGATGGCTCCGGGGGAAGGGGAGGAAAGCGGTCAGGC
>ERZ795060.475-NODE-475-length-54796-cov-6.602930_pt1 | contig 54796 bp, 46 predicted proteins | sample MGYA00375144_ERZ795060 | MGnify/ENA primary metagenome ERZ795060 (study PRJEB30189, sample SAMN05720157) | activated sludge metagenome | isolation source: anaerobic digester from wastewater treatment plant | place: Japan | collected 2015-05-15 ... | reverse complement strand
CTGCGGGCGCGCGGCGCGCAACGTCGCTGGCGAGGTGATCATGTACGCTGACAAGCCCACCCAGTCCATGGAGCGGGCCATCGCCGAGATGGAACGCCGCCGCCGCATCCAGTTGGAATACAACGAAAAGCATGGCATCGTTCCCAAGACGATCCAAAAAGCGGTGCGTTCCCTGCTCGAGGCCCGCTCGGCCAAGAAGCGCGAATCCGAGGAACTGCTCTACCAGATTTCGGATTCGGTGGATATCAAGTCCAAGGACAAGAAGGAAGCCATCGCCTTGCTCAAGCAACGCATGGTGGAGGCGGCCAAAAACCTGGAATTCGAAAAGGCGGCGGTATACCGTGACAAGATCATGGAACTCGAGCAGACAGGCCTGGGAACCGAGGACCAGGTGATCGCCAAGATTCAAAAACAACGCGCCCCCCGGCCAAGAAGAGGGCGGTGAATCCCTGCGTGGCATCCCTGGTTTTGATCAATTCAATTTATTTCTTAAAATTCCGATTTTTTCAATCGTCACTGGTTTGGGTTTGCCGGCAGGGCATTTCGCGCAACCTCCTTGCCCTTTCCAGGATTCCCGGAACGAGCGCCAAGCGTAATATCCACAAGCGGCCACGATTATCAACACGATGAGTTCTTGCCAACCCATGAGAGGCTCCTTTCACCCTAGTCCCAGCCGTACGCCCAGTTGATACGTGATCCATGCGCCCATATAGGCCAGGAGGGTCAAATACGTGAAGGTGAACAACGGCCAGCGGTACGAATTGCTTTCACGCTTGATGGCCGCGAGCGTAGCCACGCATTGCGAACACAACGCGAAGAAGACCATGATCGATAACGCCACCGCGATTGAGAACAACGGCCGGCCGTCCTCCCGTTGCGCTTGGCGGATTGCTTCCCGGAGGCTCAAGGAATTTTCGTCCGTGTCTGCCCCTAGGTTAAAAATGGTTCCTAACACCGCCACGATAATCTCCCGCGCGGGAAATGAGGCCAGTGTGGCCATGCCGATCCGCCAGTCCCAGCCCAGCGGTTCGACTACCGGCGCGATGATCCGGCCCATACGGCCCAGCCAACTGTTGCGGAGATATTCGCCCGCCTCCTGGTTGTTCAGTTGAGTGACAGTTTTCTGATACGCGTCGAGCCGGTCCCGGACCGGCAGCCATTCAGGAGGAACGGATTCTTCCTCACGCAATCGGATCTCCTCCGCCAGCGCCGCTTGGAGCCTCTCGGCGTTCAAATCCGGCCCGTATCGTTGGGGATCCAGCGATTGCAGAAGCGGAAGCAAGTCGCGCGCGAAAGTCTCCCAGGTTTCCCGGCGCAATTGGCCGTAATGCTCTCCAATCGTCGCGGGATGCGGAAAATACGCTACCGCCCACACAAGAATCGCCACGCAGAAAATGATGGTCCCCGCCCGCCGCACGAACTCGACGGCGCTGTCAAACACGAACAAAGCCACCGTCCTGGGCGTGGGCCACTTGTACGAAGGCAGTTCCATCACGAAGGGGGCGGTTTCGTTTTTGAAGAAAACATACTTGATCAGCCAAGCCATGGGCACGGCCACGATGATGCCAGCAAGATACAGGCTGAACAAGGTCAATCCTTGCAGCCCCACCCACCCGCCGAGCACCGCCCGGTCGGGTATCATGGCCGCGATGAAGATCAGATACACCGGCAGCCGCGCCGAGCAACTCATCAGGGGGGCGACCAGCATGGTGGTGATGCGGTCGCGCCGGTCTTCGATGGTCCGCGTAGCCATGATGCCAGGCACCGCGCAGGCAAAACTGGAAAGCAAGGGGATAAACGACTTGCCGGACAGCCCGCACTTGGAGAGCAGGCGGTCCATCAGGTAAGCCGCGCGGGGCATATAGCCGCAATCTTCCAAAATGGCGATGAAAAAAAACAAAATGGTGATCTGCGGCAGAAACACCAGCACTGCCCCCACGCCCGATATCACGCCGTCCACTACCAAACTGCGTAGCGCGCCTTCCGGCAGAATCCGCGAAGCCCCGCTTCCCAACCAGACAAAAAAGCCGTCAATGAGATCCATCAGCGGTGATGCCCCGGCATAGATCGCCTGAAACACGAACGCCATTAGGCCCAAAAAGATTACGGTGCCGAAGAACCGGTGGGTTAGGACCTTGTCGATCTGGTCGGAACGGGTAGGAATCAGCGCCTTGGGCCGTTTGACATACGGATTCAGCAGGGACGAAATCCACTCGTACCGGATTTTGGTTTCAATGGCGCTGAGAGGCAGTGTACCCCCGGCTGCTTGCCGCGCGGTAGCCAGGCAATCCCCAAACGCCCTGCCCAACTGGACTATCAATTGTTTTTCGGTATATCCGCCGCTATCGATCAAGGCCCGGAACAGTTTGATATCCGGGACCGGCAAATTTTGCCCTCCACGCGCCGGGATCCCTTGTTTCAATTGATAGAGAGCCAACCGCAGATTTTCCGGGAAAATGGGCGTTTCGTACGGCGCTTGGACCGGCTTGGCGAGAGTCTCGTGCAAGGCTCGCTTGAGTTGGTCCAATCCCTTGCGGCGGTGGGCGCTGAGGGGAACCACCGGAACGCCCAGCCGTTGGGATAGTCCCGCCGCGTCGATCTGAATCCCCTTGGCTTCCGCCAGATCGTTCATCGTAAGGGCGATGACCATCGGGAGGCCCAGTTCCAGCAATTGACTCACAAGGTAGAAATTGCGGGTGAGGTTGGAAGCGTCCACAATGGCGATGATCCCATCGATGGGATCTTCGCCTTTCTGTTGCCCAAGCAGCACGTCCACCACTACCATTTCATCCGGGGAACGCGCCGCCAGGCTATAGGTTCCCGGCAGGTCGAGCAGTTCCACTTCCAGACCTTCATGGAGAAAGCGGCCGGTCTTCCGTTCAACAGTCACGCCGGGATAGTTCCCCACTTTATGGTTTAGGCCGGTCAAGGCATTGAACAACGTGGTCTTGCCGGTGTTCGGATTCCCGGCCAAGGCGGCCCGCACCAGGCGGCGGGAGGCGAGGGGAGGCTGACTGGGAGAAACAGGGATCTTCATGTTTGGCGATCGCTTGATCGGCGATAACTACGGACAAGGTGTAAGGTTCTTTTGAAATTTTCGTATTGATAGAGTTACTGAGATACAGAATGGCCATGCCGGGACCAGTAGGATAGCTAGCTTTTGGTTCCAGCCTTGCGGGCTAGCCGGAATCCCTGGGTGACCAACTCCCTCTCCCTCGGGGAAAGGGTGGGGTGAGGGACGCCCGGAAGAGGCGAAATAATGGCTTTCCGCGGAATCGGCTCATTGGATCGATCTTGGAATTTCTGGCAACGATTTTCACACTCAATAGAACCTAAGAAAAATACGGGTAGTTAAAATTGAATAATTACATGTATATATGCGTTATTGGTATTCTTTAAAAACCCTATCCCGCGCTTGTTCCATCTCTTCCTCAGGATTTTCTGATGTATCCTGTTCACGAAGGTCATTGCGTTCGGGATCGGGCCTTATCCTGTATATCCTTGTGGACTATGAAAATCGTTCCACCGACAACCCGGGCAACTCCTGCCGAATTCGGCAGCTGGATGTCTTTAGTTGGACCGGTCCACGAAAACTTGCGCTAATTGATCCGGTAAAAAGGCCAACTCAAGCTCACGCGCTTGTCCCCGGGAGGCTGGATGAAACGTGTTGATGCGCACCCCGTCCAACTGGTTGGCCCGGACACACAAGCGCGAATCGCCGATTTGGAAAATTACCGGATTCCCTGGTTTGATCATCCGTACCCATTGGCCGGGAAGTACCCCCATCTCTTGGAGCCGGGCCGTGATGTGCGAATCTCCCTCTACCCGGGTAATGATTCCAAAATCTCCTGCGGCGCATTGACAAAGTTGGGTATCAGGCACGTTCGATCATCCTTTCTGTTTCTTCGCCGGAGAATCCGGAGAGGATTCCAGGGGGCATTCCTGGAAACGGGTGGTTTGGGGCATCAGGCATTCACCCACCGGCTCGCAGAGAGGGCAGGGCGTATCAAGGCTGCACGTATCCTCCAACTGATCCAACTTTTGGGTGAGTTCTTGAATCCATTTCCGGTTGGTCAATAAAACGCGCAAAAACCGAACCAACGCGTTCGAGGTTTCGTCGCTCAGCAAATGCTCGATTTTGCAGGCATCCTCCCGGGCGGTCTCCGGAGGAATACCCAGGACATTTTCAAAGAAACAAGTGAGTAGCACATAATTGTGCTCCACTGTCCGTGCCAGCTGAGTCCCTTCCTCGGTCAGCAGCAAAAACCGGTTGGGATCTTCTTTGATCAAATCCCGTTCTTTGAGATGCGACAATGCCAAGGAAGCAGCCCCGCGGGAGATGTCCAACAAGTTCGCCACGTCCGTCACCCGGGCATATCCCAACTCGTTACGGAGATGGTCTACCGCCATCAGGTAATGGGCCACCGAGTGTGTCAGTTTGTTTTCCTCGAAAGCCCGCCAATACGTGGAATCGTTGGTCAATACCGTCATGAGTTTTTCCCCTGGACGCTACGCCTAAAATGAAGCCCCTGGTCCGGGATCTGGTTTGCCAATCCTTCTTTTGTTATATAAACATAACACCAGTTCGGCTTATTGACAAGTGGATCGAAGAGAAAAAAATCTGCTAAGGATATTCCCTCACGATGCCCCTGGAGTAAAGGCCACCCTCTCGTCCATAATCCTGCCATGGAAAACCAAGCCAAACAGAATGCCGCGGTTTCGAACTCTTTACCGCAAGAGAGAGATCTTCCGCCGTCCGCGCCGTTGACCGGATGGCACAAGACGGCCCTCGGCGCGATTTTCCTTGTGGCGCTACTCACGCAACTGTGGCGTTTCACGGATTCCTACGGCCTGGCCTATGAAACAGGATTTCAGGAACGGATCGCGCGCCGCCACCTCGATCCCGGGCTGTCCGTCACGCGCGGATTGTCCACCATCAACAACCTGGGTCCGGAGCCGACTTACCATCCTACTCATCCGCCGCTCATGCAATTAACCTTGGCGGGGATGATGGCCATCCTGGGCGATTCCGAGGCCACGGCCCGGCTTATCCCCCTGGTCAGTTATTTACTGTTACTGGGGGGAATCTGGAAGTTGACTCGCGGCTATCTTTCGCCCCGCGCCCGGCTGTTGGCCTTGGCAGCGGCGTTGTTTTGTCCTCTTTCGTTTTACGCCGGCCGAATCGTGAATTTCGAGCCTCCGGCGATGGCTTGCGTTGTGTGGACCCTGGTTTTTGCTGAATCACTTAACCGCCGGCCTTCCCGCTGGGCCTGGTTTGGATTGCTAGCGGTGGGGATGACCGGAACCCTGATCGACTGGCCGTATCCCCTCTTCGTCAGTTGCTTCTTTGGGCTTTCGTTTTTCCGGAAAGACCGGAATCCAGCATACCAGCGAGGGGTATGGAGCTTATTCGTTATCTCCCTGGGATTATCGGTTTTGTACGCACTGTACGTCTGGACTTCCGGGGCGATGCCGACCCTGCTGCATCACGCCAAGGTGCAAACGGGAGCCTATTCGGCCGAAAACGGATTCCAACTGCCACCCGTTCTGATCAGCCCGCTGTGGTGGTGGTCCTTGCTGAAACGCGCGGGAACGTATGGCACGCCGGTGTTGCTGGGGATCCTGGTGGGATGGTGGTTTTACATACTCCGAAGGAAACAGTGGCGCGCCGGGCTGGCGCATTTGGGAATGGTATTGAGTGTGTTTTGCTTCGGTTATCTGATTCTCTTCGCGCGGGCCTCGCATCATCATGTCTGGTGCCTATTCTATTTGGCCCCGTTGATTTGCCTCGTGTTCGGCCTGGTAGCCGATCGGCTCAAACCTATCCTGGGATACGCCCTCCTGGCGGGCGTGGTGGTGTTTGCCCTCCCCATGAATTACGATTTCCGCACCAAGAAGCCCTTGCACTCCACCGTGCAATATGGCCGGACCATCGCGGCGGCTCTGGATTGCCTGCCGCCGGATGTCCGCCATCCGCTTGCGGGGCCGTTGCTCTACGTCAACCGCGTCGATCCCCTGCCTTACTACGCGCGTTGTGAAACCGCCTTTTCGCACATGTCGGTGGAGGTCGCCGCGCCGGACCGGTTTCTCATCCGCCATCGGCCTGAATTCGTGGCCTTGACTGGCTATACCGTCCAATCCGCCATCACGGTGACGCCCCAATATCCCCCTGGATTATTCGAGCGGTTGAATAAATCGTACACCCTTGTTTATCAAGAAGCCAACACCGAACAATGGGAATCGCTCTGGTCGCCGCATCTCTCGCTCATGGGCCTGATTCGCGGACCCGGAGGGAAGAAACCGGATATCGCCCTGATCGAGGACACGGTCAGCGTCCATGCCGGCGCGCGGCTGGATCCAGGCGGGAACGCCATGACAATCGATCTCCAGGCGGTTCCCAAACCCGGCCGCCGCTGGCTGCACGGCTGGGTGATCGGACCTGGATCGCCCGCCCTTGATCCCATCCCGGTTACTATCCAGGCCGGCTCGGGGAGGATACTGGGAACCATCCAGGCCATCCCCCAACCGCCCCAGCCCCGGTGGCAGGAATTCTGGCTGTACATCGGGGATCTGCCAGACACGATGACTTTCTCGTGGGAGAAAGCCCGGTTGTTGTGGGGCGATCTACGGCTCTACTCAGAAACCCTATGGGCCACGGATTTGACTCAATTGCTCGCCGGGGAAATCCGGCGGCTGCTCGGATCCCAGGCTTACCGGGAAACGCTGGGCATCGGAACCAAGGGAACGTCCATCCTCCAGCATCCCGGATTCGGCGTGGACCGCGTGGATCTGCCGCCCCTCCGCATGGGGTATAACCAGGACTTGCTCGTCTCTTACGGGATGAATCCCGCCATTCAGGACAAAAGCGATGGCGTGGGATTCAAACTCTACGCGCGGGATCACGCCCTGGGCCGGCGTTATGTATTGTTGGATGATTTCCTGAATCCCGCCCATACTCCCCAGGACCGCGGCTGGCGGACAAAGCGTATCCCCATGACGCCGCATTCCCGGCATGTGCTGACCTTCACCTTCGAGGTGAATCCCGGCCCGGCGGGCGACGCCACGAGTGATCACGCCTTATGGTGCGAAGCGCGGTTCGTCCCGCGGGGGGTGGAATGAGCAAGTGTTTTTTACACGGCGGATCCCAAAATCCCCCGCTCCCGCAATATTCTTCGAAGATCCTCCACGGAATGAAACCGGACGGCGGGGATGCCCACGGCCAGCGCGCCGGCCACGTTGGGCTCCATGTCGTCGATGAACAGGCATTCATTCGGATTCAGGTGGTAATGATCCAACAAATAGTGGTAGATGGCCGGTTCTGGTTTAGCTGTTTTCAAGGCATACGAAACCACGACGCCCTCGAAGCGGTCCCAGAAGGTGAGCCGGGCGCGCAGATCTTCATACGATTCGCGGATGATGTTGGAGAGCACGTACAGCCGGTATCCCGCCGCCCGCAGTTCGTCCAGCAATGTAACGGTCTCCTCGATCGGCTGAAACATGGAGAGCCAATGCTGGAAGAAGAGCTCCACCGCCTCCCGCAACGCGGGCTGACGCTCGATGAAGATGGATTTGGCCTGCTCGACGCTGATCTGTCCCCGGTCGAGTTCCCGCCATTCCGGGCTTTGGATGATCAGGGAATGGCACAATCGGGCTTTTTCTCCGTCATTCAGCAGATGGGTCAGAAAATCCAGGGGATCGAAGGTGATCAAAACGTTCCCCAGGTCGAAAATGATGTTCCTTGGTTGGCGCATGGAGCCTCGTTCCTGAATATCGATTTAATCGAACCGCGTAAGTATGGCTCATCCAGCCAGTGCGTTCTTTTTTTGGTACGGCCAGTTCTCGTTTGTTCGAAATAACCGCTGCTTCTACAAATTCTCTCTTCCCCTGGGAGAGGGCCAGGGCGAGGGAATTTTTTATAGTAGCGGATCTGGATGTTCACCTTCATCCCGGATGAACCGTATATCCCTGTCCCCCCTGATTGTGCCCGAATTGCTCTGAGATGCGAGCCCCGGAACGGGTGGAGGTGGGATTATACAAAGAAATGAATAATTACTAAATTAGAATAATTATGAAATAAAAAATGAATGTTCCATTTTATCTAGTTCATGATATTTTATGCATAAAAAGCTTCGAATAAGGGGGAGGGGGTTGATGCGCAACGATATGGTGTTGCTGACGGTCCTATGCGCATCGCTGTTCGGAACAATCGATGATCCAGTTTCGGGACATACCAATCCCTTTCATCCGGCGGTGAACGTGGTGAAAGGTCTCCCCGCCGATTTTTATTTCCCCGGTTGGGAGATCATCTGGAATGTAAAGGTAGTTCCGCGGTCGCAAAGCAGCGGTTTCCGGCGGGGATCCAATCCTTTATCCAGGATCAGCCGGGGGACATAGGAAACGGTTCGATTCTACGGTGTCCCCATGTTTGCCGGCCTCTTTACAGTCCTAAATTTGCAGGTTGCCCTTTTTCTATTCAATCTCCACCACCGAATTAACGATAATGATTGGGTAAGTATACCATAACCGGTTGAACCGGATTCAAGGCCATTGTGGCATTTTTTTATTTCCGGAGATAATCATCCATGCTCAAGAAGCGGTTTCTGCGCGATAAAGTTCTGGACGAAATGATAGCCGAGATCCGGCGTATTTCCGAAAAAGCGCCGGACAACCACAATCTCTCCCCCGGATTGTCTCAATCGATGCTTTCCATCTCGGAGTTGTACGAGACTCATAAAACCGCTCTCCACCGGCTGGAAAGCATCATCGAAGATCTCCGCCAGAATCCTGAAGAGAACCGGGATCTCATCGCGGAGGTGGTGGCTGCGGCCGCGAATGTTCAGCGAGGCTTGGTGGCGCTCCATAACGCGTTCACCCAGGACATACGCACCATATTGGACGGCATCCAAAAATTACGTGAAACCTTGGGCCTGTCGGATGATGGAAAACCGGAAATCTAGGACTTGGAGAGTTTTCATAAAGAAGGATTAAAAGCAACGAGGGATTGTCTTTTCAGGGGCAATAGATTCTTAAGAGCATCATTCATTACGTATGCCCTGAGACGAGAGAACTCCAATCATGAAAATTTCTATCCTCCGGGAGAAGACCTGGGTGAGTGTATTTTTGTAAAGGGGCAGGCTGAGTGTCCCCTCTCATCCCAGCCCCACATCCCGGAGGGAAGGAAACCGATTTTACCTCATACGGTATGCACTCCCTGGATGATCCGTTTTTCTTTCCCTAGGGTGAAACTTAGCGTGAGGGAGGTCTGGAACGATAAGGCAGGCGGCCTTGCGCTTCAATCTCACCCCATATCCGCGTGTCTCATTTTGGTACACTGTTTCGTCTCCTCCGGATACAAAAGGGGGGAAAATTCGGTTCGGGGCGATTTTTTTGGAATCGTGATACGGACCAAGTACAATAATATAAACAGATTGTGGGTTTTGTTCTGAGAGCGGAAAATTGGATCGATAATTGCATGGATATCTGATTATCTATCGCTGTTATTATTATTTGGGAGAATATTGTGAACCACTTGGATTGGAAAGCCTTTCAAAAACTGTTCGGTGCCGCCGCGAATTGCCATACCCTGGATGAGGAGTTGGATTCGCATAAACGTGACTTGTTGTCTCAGGTTTTACAAAAAAGAAAGGCGCTCGACAAACAGCAAAAAATCTTCTGCCAAGCTTCGGAAGAGAATATCTTCGAGGAATACCAGCGCTTGCGGCAAGCGCACCGGGACTTTTTGTCCTCGTTTAAACGCGCCCGGGACGAATACCTGGCGTCTCAAAACCGCGCCCGCGTTGAATCCGAACGGAGTCTTCTGGATCACGCGAATTGATCAACACTGGACCGTGGGCTTGCCGCCGCGGCCGGAATTGGTGATAAAAAATCCCGTAAAAGATTTTCATGACCATTCTGCCATAGTGCAGGGACATAGCGATGTGTCCCTCTTTTTTTTGTGTGCCCGGCTGGATGCATCGGCTGGGACGGGAAAGTACCGTGTCGGAAAGAATTCGTCCCAATCCCGCCCATACGGGGTTGAATGCGCAATGAGTCCCCCAGATGCAGAACTTTCTCAGTACTTTATTCGGGACATGAGTATGGATGGGAGCGCTAAACCATTCCCTCTCCCTTTGGGAGTGGGAATGGCTTAGGGAAGCCCTGCATGGGCGAAAAGTATCCCTTCTCAGCTATCAGGTATATAGTGGCGCGTATTCACTTCTTGGCGACTCGAAATCATCGATCTCCTTTTAATTAATCCTCTTCAATTTCAGGGATGGCTGCTGTTCGTTTGGATTCGGTGATGGAATTGTATCCATCATCCCGCGAGGGCAGCCGGAAGATGATTGTTTGAGAGGGAGAACAGAAGTCATCGGATACACAGACCCTCCTCGTTTTACGTAACCATCCTATCCAACCTCTTCTCCGGGAAGAGGGAATGTTTGTTCCTTGCCCCGATGGCTTTCCAGGGTTCCCTGGAAATTTCCCCTCTCTTTTTGAAGGGCATCCATCCGCCCCAGCAGCCACATCTCGAACCGTTCCGGCTCGTGCAGCATCCATTTGGCATGAATGACATACGATCGCTCAGCAAGTTCGCTCAGGAGAGATTCGTGGGGCACCAGGCGGATGGCGTCTTTCTCCGTAAAGAGCACCGGGTGCTGCCGGGATTTCAAGGCGAAGATCCGGATATCGTTATCCGAGAACCAGTAGTGGTCCGGAAAACGCAGATGTTCATGGACGCGCAGACCGAGCGCTCGGGCTTGCTTTTCCAGCCGTTCGGGTGATCCGATGCCCGAGACCAAAATGACCCGCGTTTCCGCGAAATGGGAAATCGTGACCCCGGGAGTGCCCCGCTGTTTCATCCAGGTGCCGAGGGGGATCAGATCGATCCATTCCAAAGCTCCAGTGAAGACCGGGCTAAAGGCCGTGAGGGCCAACCGTTTCGCGGAAGGGGAAGGCGCATCGTGAAAAACCACCGCATCCGCTCGGCGCAAAGCGGAGGCTGGTTCACGCATGGGGCCGTAGGGCAGGCAATGCCCATTGCCTGTGGGATTCCCGCCATCGAGCAGGACCAAGTCGAGATCCCGATGGACAGGGAGATGTTGAAAGCCGTCGTCGAGCAGGATGATGCCGCATTCCCGGTTCGCGGTGAGGGTTTGGATAAGCGCGCCCCGGTCCGCCCCGATGCCAATGGGAATCTCTGTATACCGGCTGAGCAGCGCGGGTTCGTCTCCATAGGTGGGGATTTGGTGAGGATGCAACGGCCCGGATCGAAGGATAAGGGGTTTGGGTGAACGGCGGCCGTAGCCCCGCATGACAATGGCAGGCCGGTAGCCGTTGAATTGTAGCAATTCAGCCAAGTAGAGTGTAAAAGGCGTTTTACCGACTCCCCCGACGGTCAGGTTGCCCACGGATATGACGGGAACTGGAAATCGCCGTTGCTGGAGGTAGCCCGTTTCGTAAAGAGCCCGGCGCAAGCGGCTGACGTGGCCAAAGAGCCACGCGAGGGGCAGCAAGACAGGCGCCAAGCCCCGGAACGCGCCACGGCGGTGATATGCCAGTTCACGCCATGCCTGCGAAAGAGCGTTTCCCCAATTCATGCGGACTGGTCAACCTCCAGAACAGGTTGAATCCATTGTACGATGGTTTGCAGCGCGCCTTGATTTTTTTTCACGGTCTCCCGGGCGCGTTCTCCCATGCGCCGCCCTAAGGCAGGATCCTGGCAAAACCGGCGGCAGGCGCTGAGCAATTCCGCTTCGTTGGCGGCCTGGAAGGCGGCTTCTTCGCGCAGCAGCATGGCAGCGGTGTCGCGGAAATTCTGCATGTTCTTCCCGAAAATCACCGGTTTGCCCCAGGCGGCAGGCTCGATGGGATTTTGCCCGCCGCGCGCCCGCATGGATTTGCCGATGAAAACGATATCGGCGGCGGCATACACGTGGCGCAACTCCCCGATGGTGTCCAGCAAGATCACTGTTCCAGGATCAGCGGGAGGGGCAGAGGGATCAAGGGCGGAGCGCCGCGCGAGTGGGGATTGGTATTTCTTCAATTCGTCCAGGATAGCGTTGACCCGTTCGACGTGCCGGGGGGCGATCACGAGGCGCAGGGGATACCCTTCTAAGCGCAAGGCCTCGACGATCCGGAGCAGCAAGGCTTCCTCGCCTGGGAACGTGGATCCGGCCACGAGGAGGATTTCCTTTTCATCAATCTGAAACAACCGACGCCATTTTTCCCGGACGGCGGGATCGTCTGGTATGGCGGCGGCATCGAATTTGATGTTTCCTGCCGGAGTCACGCGGCTGGCGGGCGCGCCGATCTGAAGAAACCGGTCCGCGTCGGCATCGCTCTGGGCCAGAATGCGGTGAAAGAGGGCCAGCAGTGGAGCAAAGAGCGGCTTGAACTTGCGGTAACGCCGGAACGATTGGTCGGACAGGCGGGCGTTAATCAAAAAGAGTGGGATATTGAGTCCAGCGGCGGCGCGGAGAAAGTTGGGCCATAGTTCGGTTTCCATGATCAAAACGCAAACCGGCTGGGTCCACGCCAACACCCGGCGGCACAAGGGATACAGATCGATGGGCAGATAAATGGAGAGATCCACATCGCTCAAGGAGCGGGCGAGTTCCTGGCCAGTGGGAGTTACCGTGCTGACTAAAATCTTAAAGGCCGGAAAGCGCCTTTTGAGTTCCACCAATAACGGCCGTGCGGCTTGAAGTTCACCCACCGAGACGGTGTGAATCCAGATATAAGATCCCTCCTGGAGAAGTTGCCGTTTTTCCGGGAAGAGGAAGGTCAACCGTTCGCGCAGACCCGGCCGGTATCGGGGAGTGGCCAGCATCCGGAGCAGGTAGTACGGAGCGGCTAAGGTCAGGCCCACATAACCTAACAGGCCCCATAATTTCAGATAGTATTGTTCGATCCAATGGGGTGTATTCATTTGCTTTTTGCATCGATTCCGGCCCGGATCAGCGGTGATTGGCGGGGCAACCGTTCCATGGCTTCATCCACCAAGGGAACATAATAGAGGTCAAGAATCCGGTTCCAATTGTAATGGTCGAGAACCCGCTCACGTCCCGCATTTCCAAAACGGGCGCGTAAATCTGGATCTAGAATGAGCCTGCGCAAGGCCTCGGCCAGGGCGTGAGGATTCCCGGGTTCGACCAGGATCCCGGTTTTTTCATGTTCCACCGTTTGTTGGAGCCCCCCGATGCGGCTGGCCACTACCGGCAGGCCGGCGGCCATGGCTTCGGGCGCGGTGATGCCGAAGGGTTCGATCCAGGTGGAAGGAACCGCCACAATGTCCATCTGCTGATATAGCCTGGGCAACGCATCTTGATCCACCCATCCCTGGTTGATCAACCAGGGCCGGGTGGAGGGGCAATCCAGGGCGGCGGTGTAATGGATTTCGAAGGATAGGCCTTCCCGCGCGAGCCAGTCCCCCGCCTCGATCAACACCGGCAAGCCTTTGAGGGGATCATTGGCGCGGCCGGGGAGAAAGATTTTCACCGGGTAGTGATCCGCCGGCGGAATCGCAGGGGTATAGCGTTCGCAGTCCACTCCCGAGGGGATGACGTGGATGTTCTTCACATAGGGGGCGAGCCGGTCGCGCAAGAAAGGATTGTAAACGATCGCTCCCTGCAGCCGGCTGAAGTTGTCCAACAATTTGTGCCGGTACGATTCACTGAAGGCCCCGCTGAACAAGTATTCCTGAGAAAAATGCAGCACGGGATGCTTTTCCTTGAATCCCAGGGCGATCTGCAGCGCGCGGCCCAGGGCGGGCACGCGGCGGAACCAGCAGCGATGGCATTCGCGGGGACTTTCGAAATACCCCTGGTTGCAGATCCGGTTTTCATGATACCGGTAATAATGCAGATTCACGCACAGCAGTTCGAAGGAATAAAACCGCAGGAAGCACCGTTCCGGACCGAAAGCGGTCAGGAGATGGTTCTTCATGAAGTATCCGTCCATCAGAAAGATCAGGTCGGGTTTGTACTGTTCCACTGCGTGGCGGAAGCGTTTCATCACCGTCATGAAATTGAAGGACAACCGGTTGAAGGGAATACAGACCGTGTGAAAGGGAAGATTGACCGGCACGTGGCCGCGGGGATAGTAGGTCTGGAAATCGGGGGTGAACAGGCACACGGAAGCCCCCCGGTCCTGGAGGCCCTGAATCACATGGTACGCGTCGATCCAGCATCCGCCCACCGGGGGCCAGTTGAATGTCAGATCGATGAACGCGATCCGTGGGGAAATGGCGGTGCGCATCTTCATGGCGGATGTATGGTACGCAGGGACGCCGGTGGGCGCCAGTGGCGCGATGGCAGTTTCTGTTGGATATGGCGGTTGTTCGATCACTCTTTCCTTCGCGGAGTCCGGGCATCCGATTTAACTGGACGCGATTGGCGCTAGAATATCCTTGAGTTCCGACCGGGTGGAATTTGAATTTCCAAGGAAGACCGTGCGATGAACAATAAGGAAATCGCCCATATTTTCGCGGAAATCTCGGATTTACTCGAAATCCGGGGAGAAAATCCGTTCAAGATCCGGGCGTATCAAAAGGCGGCGCGCATTCTCGAGAACCTGCCGGAATCCCTCGAAACGTTGCACCAGGCAGGCCAGCTGGAGACGATCGACGGGGTCGGGAAGGGGATTGCCGAGAAGATCGCCGAGGCCTTAGACACGGGGCAAATCCAGTATCACCAGGAATTGCTGCAATCGGTTCCAGAAGGATTGCTCTCGTTGTTGACCGTGCCGGGCATGGGGCCAAAAAAGGCCAAATTGGTTTACGAACAATTGGGCATCACCACCATCGCGGAACTCAAACAAGCGGCCGAGGCGGGACGATTGCGGCCGCTTCCCGGAATGGGGCAGAAAACGGAAGAGAAGATCCTTAAGGGAATCCTAAATCTCGAGCAGTCTTCAGGGAGGTTTACGCTGGGGGTCGCACTGCCCATCGCGGAGGAGATCCTGAGCCGCGTCCGGAGCATCAAAGGGGTAAAAGAAGCGCAATATGCCGGCAGCCTGCGCCGGGGGCGGGAAACAGTAGGCGACGTGGATCTGCTGGTCTCCACCAAAAACAGCGCAGCGGTGATGAAGGAGTTCCTGGCGACGCCCAACCTCCGGGAAGTGCTGGCCCAGGGCGATACGAAATCCAGCATCGTGCTGGCCAACGGCTTGCAGGTGGATCTGCGTGTGGTGCCGGAAAAGAGTTTCGGCGCGGCGCTGCAGTATTTCACGGGATCGAAAGGACACAACATCCAACTGCGCGAATTGGCGGTCCGCAAGAAACTCAAGGTGAACGAATACGGTGTGTTCGAGGTGGACTCGGATAAACCGGTTGCCGGAAAAAACGAGGAGGACGTATACAAAGCGCTCGGTTTGGTCTGGATCCCCCCCGAGTTGCGCGAGGGTCTCGATGAAATCGATCTGGCCCGTGACAACGCGCTGCCCGTTTTGCTGGAACGCCGGGATATTCGCTCGTCGCTGCATAACCACACCACCGCCAGCGATGGATTGATGACATTGGAGGAATTGGTGGACGAATCGGAGAAGCGCGGTTATGAATATATCGCCGTGACCGATCATTCCGGCTCGTTGGGCGTAGCCAACGGGCTGACTCCCGACCGGCTCAAGCGGCAGATCGAGGCAATCCATCAATTCAACGAAACGCACAAAGGCATCCGGGTGCTGGCGGGCACGGAAGTGGATATCCGAGCGGACGGATCACTGGATTTTCCCGATGATCTGCTGGAGCAGCTGGATCTCGTGATTGCCGCGATTCATTCGTCCTTCGAACAGCCCAAGGAGAAGATGACGCGGCGGATTTGCGGGGCCCTAGAGAATCCCCACGTGGATATCCTCTCGCATCCCACCGGCCGGTTGATCAACCGTCGGCCGCGCTTGGAGATCGACCTCGAGCGCCTCTTTTCCACCGCCGCGGAGAGCCGCACCGTTCTGGAAATCAACGCGCATTATCTGCGGCTGGATCTCAACGATGAGCATATCCGGGAAGCGAAGCGTTATGGGGTACGATTTTCGCTGGATACCGATACCCACGCGGCCGCCGATTTTGACAATTTGAGATTCGGCATTCAGACCGCCCGCCGGGGGCGGTTGAGCGCCACGGAGGTCATCAATACATGGCCATTGGATGATTTGGTAACGTGGTTGAAGAACAAGGAATAGATCCACGCTATCCTTGGAGTTTCAATTTTTCCCGATACCACTCGATGGTCTGCCGCAGACCTTCTTCCAGATCCACCACCGGTTCGTAGTGCAGGATCTCCCGGGCTTTGTCGATAGCCGCGCGGGAGTGGAGAATATCGCCTGGGCGGGGCGGGGCGAATAGGGGCTCAATGGAGGTCCCGAGGATGCGGTTAATTTTCTCGACAATTTCCAGGACGCTGCAACTGCGGCCACAGGCGATATTGATTATTTCGCCGGGCGCCCGTTCGGCGGTCACGGCTAACAAGTTGGCCGCTATGTTGTTTTGGATATATGTAAAATCCCGGGTTTGGGTCCCATCGCCGTAAATAGTGGGTTGCCGGCCTTGGAGCATTAAGGGGATGAAAATCGCCATGACGCCGGTATAGGGCGAGTCGGGATTTTGCCGTGGGCCGAAGACATTGAAATAACGCAGGCAAACCGTCTCCAGGCCGTAGGTCTCATAAAACGCCGTGCAATAGTGTTCACCCGCCAGTTTGGAGACACCATAGGGAGAGATCGGGCGGGGCAGGATCTTCTCGTGCTTGCTGGATTCCCCGGAATCACCGTACGCGGAGGAGGAGGCGGCATAGACGACCCGCTTGACGCCGTGATCCTTGGCGGCGATGAGCACGTTCAGTGTCCCGGTGACGTTGGCTTCGTGGGTTTCTAAAGGATTCTGGACCGACCGGGGGACGGAGGGCAGCGCGCCCTGGTGGAGGACGTACTCCACCCCTTCCATGGCCCGGCTGACGGCTGGACCATCCTGAAGGCGGATTTCATGCACTGTGATCCGGTCCCGGAAGGGCGCCAGATTTTCGCGGAGGCCGGTGGAGAAATCGTCGATGACGACCACTTCATGGTGATCCTGCAACAGATGCTCCACCAAGTGGGATCCGATGAATCCCGCGCCTCCGGTGACCATGAATTTCGCCATGCCATCTCCTCACTTTCCAAAAATAATCATCTGAAATAATCATTGTCTATGAAAAAATTCGTTTCCAGCAAGGATAACAATTCAGGTATCAAATGCAATCCGTTTGAAACGCGGTATAATGATACCGTAGTTTTCAAACGATCCAGTTCAGGCCGTTCACGGAAACAAGACCCAACCATGTCATTCATTTCATTCAGTGGCACCGCGTCAAGGCATAAATTTGTGGTGTTAAAGGAACCGGCCGGGAGGTGTGCATGGAAATTCTGAAGCGCGTAAACGCGCCGGAATCGGAAGTGACGGATCCGAAGTTTTATTGGAAGCGGCGTACCTTTTTGGCGGCCGGGGCGGTGACCGCGGTATCTGGCGCGATTTGGTCTTGGGCGCAATCCAAGGAAACCTCCTTGCCAGTCCCCGAAGGCCGGTTCAACAATCTCCCAAAAAGTCCTTACGGTGCCACCGAAACCCCGACGGATAAGAAATTGGTGACGACTTATGTGAATTTCTATGAATTCGGCACCGACAAGCATTCCCCGGTGGAGCGTTCCAAGTCCATGAATACCAGCCCGTGGACCGTTGAGGTCAGCGGTGAATGCGCCCGCCCGGCGCAAATCCATCTTGAGGACTTTTTGAATCCCACGCGTTTAGAAGAACGGATCTACCGGTTCCGGTGCGTAGAGACCTGGTCCATGGTAGTGCCCTGGATTGGCTTTCCCCTGGCGGATTTGATCAAACGGGCCGAACCCACCTCGAACGCCAAATATGTGAAATTCACGACATTATACGATCCCAAACAAATGCCTGGCCAGCGGATGGCAAATTTGAATTGGCCCTATGTGGAAGGTCTTCGGATGGACGAAGCCCTGCACCCTCTCACCTTGCTGGCGGTGGGGATGTATGGGGATATCCTGCCCAATCAAAACGGAGCGCCCCTGCGGCTGGTCGTGCCTTGGAAATACGGTTTCAAGAGTATTAAATCCATCGTAAAGATCGAGTTTACGCGGGTAGAGCCGCCGACCGCCTGGAGCACGGCGATTCCCCATGAATATGGATTCTATGCCAATGTGAATCCCGAAGTGCCTCATCCCCGGTGGAGCCAAGCGAAAGAGAAGCGGCTGGGGGAGATGGTCCGGCGCGACACGTTGCCGTTTAACGGCTACGCGGACCAAGTAGCGCCGCTCTACGCGGGGATGGATCTGAAGAAATATTATTGACGGGAGAGATCAATGCCATCCGAAGGAGAAACAAGCACGGCATGAGCCGCATCTATACCAAGACCGGTGACAATGGCTTGACGGGACTGATCGGCGGAGTGCGGATTCCCAAGGATTCGCCGCGCATCGAAGCGTATGGGACGCTGGATGAACTCAATTCGCTGTTGGGATTGGCCGCCGCGCGCAAGGTATCCAACCATATCCTGCCCATGCTGTTGACCATTCAGCAAGAGTTGTTCGACATGGGGGCGGAGCTGGCGCAACCGGGAGAAAATCCCACGTCCCGCATCAAGGCCTCGCATGTCCAAGCCCTGGAACAATACATTGATGACCTGGAAGAACACCTGCCGCCGCTGGCCCGCTTTATCATCCCGGGGGGGTCGAAAACGGCGGCCACCTTGCACGTGGCGCGCACGGTCTGCCGGCGGGCGGAACGGCGGGTGGTGGCCTTGCAGCGCCGCGAGAAGATCAATCCCCAGATTGTCACCTACCTTAACCGCCTGTCCGACCTGCTGTTCGTCATGGCCCGCTTTCAAAATCAGGCTGAGGAAACCGATGAGGTTTATTGGAACCGGGGAAGCGTCAATCCCGTCTTGGAAGAGGACAATTGAAACCGGAATCGAGGGGGAGTAAATGTTTTTTTACTTTTATGCCACTTTTACCATTTTCTTTGGAGATGAGGGAGACCATTAGGCTAAACGGTATCACTTCCATTTATTCAGGATACCTGTATTCAGGATACCTGCTCTGGCATGATACAAGTAAATCACTTCAACTTGATTCCGCAGTGATATGGCATGAGAAGTGGGAAAGTCTGATGGGAAAGCATTCGTTTACCCTGATCGAATTGCTGATTGTTGTGGCGATTATCGGGATTCTGGCGGCTATTGCCGTCCCTAATTTTCTGCATGCCCGTACCAAGGCCCAGGTGACCCGCGTTATCGCCGACATGAAAACCATGGACCAACAATTACGGCTCTATTGGCTGGATTACAACCGCCCCCCCTGTTTCTGATTACGTACTGGGGAAAAATAGCATCATCCGCTTGTCGACGCCTATGGCCTACATGTCATCTGTGCCGGTTGACCCCTACCGCGCAGGCAAGGCGGAATATAAACAAAGCTATGGAGACTTTTACAACTACTGGTACAACGAAGAAGACCCATCCGGCCGGTACAAAACCGGAGGGACGGAATGGAACACCGAAGGCTGGGAGATTTATCTTCTTTCCCTGGGGCCTGGATTCAATCCCGATTTTATGTGGGTGACATACAATCCTTCCAATGGAATCATTTCCCGGGGAACCATTCGCTTCTTCACGCCCCGCCGCCTGCGGGATTGGACGGATTTGTTGTAAAAGTGGTTCAATATAACCAATTCGTTTGTTTCGCCGGAGTGTTGCAGTCAAACAATCCCTTACAGCATACCACCATGTAACTGCGGTATCTCCCATTCCAATGCCGATAGGCAACCAGTCCGGCAAAGAGCCATGATCAAGTTGTCCCTCTAATTTTCTTGACAAATCAAAATATTAATAGAGATAATGATCCAACTTGGTGATCTGTACCATTTCGCGCTTCAACGGAACGGCGCTCAAGGGAGAGGAGCAAAACCGATGAGATGGTTTTTCCCCAAGATGATAGGGTATAGCGCATTGGTGATGATTGGCCTGGCGGGCAGCGCGGCCGCGCAACTGGCGGCGCCCACGTTGACTATTGAACCTCCTCAACCCCGGGGATTGGACGACGTCACGTTGATCGGATCCGGTTTTTCGGGAACCGGCGGCGCGGTGTTGTCCGCGGCTACATTTCAGTTAGCGGCTGACGCGGATTTCACAAAAATCTACCTGGTGTTCACGAATTCCATCTCCGCGGATGGTTCCACACCGGCTTCGACGCGCTACGTAGTGGAGAACGACCGTTTCCCGGCCAACCGGCCCTTATATGCCCGTGTCCAATACCAAGATTCATTGGGTAATGTTTCGGCGTGGTCGGATGGCGTCACAATCACCCTGGGTGATCCACCCGGATTGAAATTGATCTATTCCAACGATTTTGAAAGCGTACCGGTCGACACCATCCCGGAGGGGTGGGAGGTGTTCACCACGACAGACGACACGGGCCCGCAAGGTTCGTATTATTATCCCGAATTGCGGCAATGGGTGGTGAAGGACGTTGAATTCTTGAACACCTTGCTTTATTACCCGAGTTACGGAGATCCCAGTGTGGTGGAGACCGAACTGAAGATCGCGGACGGGCACACATTGGTGGCCGACTCCGGCGATTATGTGGACGCGCAGAATTTTTTTGAGACCCATATCATCACGCATGAATTCGACTTCACCGGCATTACGGATATCGTGGTGGCTTTCAATAGCAATTACATTCAAAACCAAGACAATATCGCCATGCTGGAATACACCACCGACAACGGCACGGTGGACATCACCGCCGGGGCCGGCATCACGGGATGGCCAGTGGGTACTTGGTATCCGGTTTTGTATTACCTGGACCGGGACCGGATCATATACGATGAAACCGGCGCTATGAACATTCCCGCGACTTTGGAGGGGCGGGATGATAAAGGCTTCTCGTGGTATGAGTATATTTTTGCCGATGAAACGGTCGGCGACGAAGAAGTCGCCAAACATATCCTTCCGCGGTTGGATGACCCAGTCATGGGCCCGGGAGGTGTGAACGGCGAATACGATTCCAAGCGCTGGGAACGGTTCCGGATCCCTCATTTGGACAATCAACCTTCGATCAAGTTCCGATTCGCTTTTCAGGGATCGTGGAGCTGGTTCTGGACAATTGATAATTTCCAAATCTGGGGAAATGACGGAACCTCGGTATCCGATTGGGCGTTGTATTGATGAGAAGCCGAGTACGGGCCGGGGCGCATTTCCAGGTCGATTCCGATGAAACAGAATGGCTTCACCCTGATCGAGTTGTTGATCGTGGTGGCGATTATCGGCATTTTGGCGGCGATCGCGGTCCCCAATTTTCTGAACGCGCAAATCCGGGCCAAGGTGGCCCGTGTGTACGCGGATATGCGTTCCTTGGGTACGGCCGTGGAAATGTACCAGGTGGATCACAATGTGTACCCCTGCGACGGGCAGGAACCCGACTGCCTGTCGCCTTGGGCTACGCAAAGTTGGCGGTTGACTACGCCCGTGGCCTATATCTCCAGCGTTCCCTTGGATCCCTGGGCGGATCAGACTCCCTGGGAAGACAAAGCGGTCAAGCATTACTGGTACACGACACGCGAAGGATATGGCGGGGTACGGGCGGCCGGACGCCAAACCGCGGTAGCGGGTCGGAAAAATGTCCGCTTATACGATCCTCCGCGCGACCAGTTCCGGTTTGGTTTTACGTCGCCGGGGCCGGACAAATGCTGGGAGTGGGATCGCCCGTATTACCCCGAATTTTCCAAGGCCTACGTGGGCGATGTGCTTTATTACGATTCCAGCAATGGGATCATTTCCAATGGCGACTTGTATATGTTCGGGCCAGGGAACGCCTACAATCCGCCGGCGGACTTTATGTGATATTCTAAATTTGTAAATTAAAATCCATTAAAAATAAGATTCCCCAAAATTCGTGGCAGAACTTACTTCATTAAAAATGCACGGGATCAATTGCGGTATTACCGTTTCGACACATTTTTTGAACCTCCGCAACAATTTTTTCTACCGAATTTCCAGCAGGTTGGTTATTGGAACCGGCTCTCACCGATCTATGTGCGTAGACCTATCCTTCCCCCGCCGGACAAGACGGGTTTCAATGGACCTTTTGGAATGTCCTCCATCCTGTATACATGGAATTGGTTGAAATTACGGCCCTTAAATTGAACGATCCGTGGAGAATAAGAAGAGTTTAAGAAACAGATTTTCTACCCGATAATTCTAGTAACACAAAGAAATCCATGATACACTGCATTAGATGAGTCAAGTGACCCGTCTTATGTGAAATAGGGTGAGGGCGTTGTGTGCCTGAAGAAAGAGGTGGTGCAATGCCCAGGCGTGATTCCTTGTGCCATTGTATTATCTGCGGGCGGCCGTCGGAGACCGTGGTTTGTATGCGCTGTTTTTTTCAATACAAACCACAGATGTATGCTGCGCACCGGGACGAATATTATACCGGACCGGAAATTCAAAATGATAGCAGGGAAGGCGGCCTGCCACCTGTTGTGTGGGATGAGGAAATCGACAATAACTCGCAACCGCAACGTATGGAAGAAATAACCCCTCCGAATCCTCCTTCCGTGAAACAATCGGTAGTCTCATGGCTTTCCCGGTTACCCCGGTTCAGTTGAATTACATGAAAACGCGGGTAGGAGCATGAAAAAAGGCCGTGAGAACGGCCTTTTTAGCGAATGCGGGGGAAATCCGGACTCCGTTACGACATTACGATGCCAGACCCTCCAGAAAACCTTTCAACCGTTGCGCCCGCAAGGGGTGGCGGAGTTTGCGGATCGCCTTGGTTTCGATCTGCCGTACCCGTTCACGGGTGATGCCGAAACGGTTGCCGACCTCTTCCAATTTGCGGGGTTGCCCGTCATCCAAGCCATAACGCAACCGCAAGACCGCTTCTTCGCGTTCGGTCAAGGTTTCCAGCGCCTGTTCGATCTCCCCTTCCAGCGAATTATGACTGGCGTTATCAACGGGTGAATCGACCGACACATCCTCGATGAAGTCCCCAAGGAAACTATCCTCGCTTTCGTTAATGGGAGTCTCAAGCGACACCGCCCGTTGCACCACGCGCGCCAGTTTCATGTATTTTTTGATCGGAATATCCACCCGGTTGGAGATCTCCTCCGGCGTCGGTTCTCGGCCCAGTTCCTGTTGCAGTTCCTCGGACGCCTTCGTAATCCGGTGCCACGTGCCTTGCAACCCGACGGGGATGCGGATGTCATGCGCTTGGCTTGCGCAGGCCCTCGAGATCGCCTGGCGGATCCACCACGTGGCGTACGTGCTGAACTTGAATCCCAGCAGGTGATCGAATTTCTCCGCCGCACGCATCAAGCCGATATTTCCCTCCTGGATCAAATCCAAGAGATGAACCCCGCGGTGCCGGAATCCCTTGGCCACAGAAACCACCAGGCGCAAATTGGCGCGCACCAGGTCCATTTTCGCCCGCTGGGCTTCTCTCTCGCCCTTGCGGATGATTTTGACCGCGCGGAACAAGCGGTAAGGGTCATCTCCCGCGTCCGTGATTTTCTGCAGAACGGCTTTGCTTTCCGCCAACTTGGCGATGTGACATTGAATTTCTTCTTTTTTCAGGTGGATCTTGCGCGAGAGCGCCAATATACTTTTATCAGACAAGCGGGTCCGGGAAGTCAACTGTTGAGATTGTTTGGGGGTGATTTTGAGAAGTGCTTCGATCCGGTTGCTTTCCTTGATCGCCCGGTCGGCCTGGATCGCGCGGCGCTTGAGATCCGTGGCTACCTCTTGGATGGTTTCCGGCGCGAAACCCAACTTGTATAGATCTTCTCCTCCTTTGAAAAACAACTCCTTGGCTTTGGCGGGATCGGATGGGTGGATCGCCATGGCGTCCTTCATTTTGACGATCATCCGCTCCAATTTGCGGCGCAGGTTGGCTACGTAACGGGTGACTTCTTTTTCTGTCTTCGCGTTTTCCGGCGCGGTATTCATAATGACATCCAGCCGCCGGGTTCCTTTTTTCACTCCCTCCACAATTTCGATCAGGTCGCGCAGGGCTTGAAAACTTTGGGCAACCCCGATGCAGATCTTCTGACGGCCGTCCTGCATCCGTTGGGATATTTCCTGCTCATTTTCCTTGGTCAGGAGGGGAATGCTGCCGATTTCCCGCAGATACAGACGAAGACTATTGTGAGCCGAGCGCCGATGCGAGACTTTGTCCACGAACCGGTCCACCTCGCTGGCCGCGGGAATCTGCAGGTGGCGGGTGGCGGAAGGAAAGTAGGAATGTTCATCTTCTTCCTCCAACTCAAGTCCCAGGCTTAACGTTTCGTCATCCAAGAGATCTACATCTTTGTACAAGCTGGTTGGCGCAAGCGCATACGTCATAGAACAACCACTCCTCAACCTTCTGGTTTTCGAGATGTATTCCATAGAAATCCACCCGGACCGGTTGCATCCAACCCATCCAGGTATTCCCCTATTGTCGACATCTCCTGCCCAACGATCCCTCGGCCAGGGCTAAGGCACCGGATCGGATGCGATTCTTCTCCGCCGGAATCATTTAGTCCTACATTACAATCCGGATTCTGGCCTTACCGCGTACCGCCCGTTTCCCGCAGTTTCTCTCTCGATTTTGCCCCCTCAGTTCACATTACCATGCGTGTAATCCCCCTGTCAAGATTTTTTCGGAAATATTATATAAAACATTGTATTCTTTCTTATTTTATCAAGTGGATGGGTTACTAGAGGTGAACGAATTTCTATGGCATCCTATCGTTAAGTTCGCCGATTTATTAGAATGATGGAAGTGCAAGCCGTTTCCCTGGTTGGAAGTATACTTACTCCATCGCGAAATGTAACCCAGTGGTCTCCAAACCGGGCAAGGCCGGAATAGGGAGGAGTGGGGATACAAGTTTGGTTTCTTCACCACCTTTGAAATGTGCAAAAATTTTATTCCAATACTTTTCCTGTGGATTGTTTGCGTTTTCTCCGTCTTCGCCGACGACGATCCCCACCCGGGGACACGGCCGTTTCAGGTGCTGCTATGGCCCGGCCGCGGTTCGTTGATCCACACCGCCACTTCGGAAGAATGGGTGGTTAAGCACCTGTATGATGCCTGGCATGAGGGCAATTTGTTGACCTATACGGGCCGTACTCTCCGGATCATTACTCAAGCCGGCGGCTCCTTGGATAAATATCTTCGGATTGTCTTGAATTCACGGCCGGAATGTATCGAAGGGGATCCGGGATTGATCGAACGGGAAATCAACCAATCCGGCCGCTTGTATGTTCCGCTATTGCAAGTGGATTGGGGGAAAAACGCCAGACGCCCTTCCATGATTGGCGAAATTCTATTTTTGGAACATACCGAATCTTGGAAAGGGACTTTGGGAGTGATCCATCCGCATTACGGAATCGGCGGGGGAATCCAGCTGGCGTATTGGAAAGAGCAACAAGGCCGCGAGCCCCCATGGATCGCTCTTCACAGTACCGAGGAGGTTTTGAGGCATTTGTTCGTGGGGAGTATCCAGGCAGCCGCTGTTCCCGAAGGAGCGATCGATGCCTTCCTGCGCGGCCACAACCGGTTGGACCTCTTGGACCGGATTATTCGTGTCCGGGTCCCCACGGCGGATTCGTATCCGGTTATCTACCTGCGCCAGGATCTTTACGAAAATCCCCGGATTCGAACCTTGATTTCAGAAACCTGGCTGCGGGATCATTTTTCGTCCTGGCTGCAACCCGCTCCCCTAACCGCGCGGTAGATAGGGATTGCGACAGGGCCGATGCCCGGACGATCCTTTCCCTTACGGGTGTGGCTTCTTTCGGTCATCTCTTTTATCCACCGTGGAGACGTAAAAGCTGAATCGGTTCTACATGCGGCACCGCCATCAGGATAATTGAAAAACAGGAAAAATTTGCCTTGACCTGAAAAGATGGATAATTTATACTCTTGCCAGAAGATAGTGCTTTTTGATTCAAGCCATTTCTATTTCTACATAAATCCCCTATTTTGATTGATTTGGGGTGGAATATCACAATGCCCGGTTCCGCCTTGCCTCAAGAAATGGAATCCGCTCTGCGGGACGAATACGAGGGCTACGAGCGGCTTTTGCGGCTTTCGGAAGAGCAGATTTCCGTGTTGCGCCAAGCGGACCCTGATATCGAAAAGGCGGCCGCACTTATGCACCAAAAAGTCAAATTGGCTGGAGAATTGCGTGCGATTGAACACGGGCATGCCGATTTAAAGGAGAGATGGGAACAAGAATACTCTATTTGTTCGGATGCCGAACGCCAAGCAGTGGCGCGGATGCGGGACCAGACGGTAGCGGTTATCGAGCGGTTGTTGCAGTTGGAAAACGAGACCATCGAGGCCTTGCATGCGTGCAAAATGGAAGTGGGCCGCCGGCTCAACGCCCTGCAACAAGGCCGCCACGCGGCCAACGCCTATTTCACGCCCGAACGCCAGCCACCCCGGTTTGTCGATAAATTCAAGTAATTCAATTTATTGTGATGCGATTCTTTTTTTGATTTGGATTCATTGCATTGGGTTTGAGGGTACAAAAACGTGGACAACATGCGTCATCCCCATCCCACCGGGGATCTTTCCGCCTTGGCCAAGGCCGATCCCCAGACTTTACAAAATTTATACGCTCTCTACAACGAGAACACGGAAAAGCTGCGTCTAGCCTTTGAGCGGCTCGAAAAACGTTTTCGGGAAATTGATCCTTACAATATTTACAATTCGATTACCGAAGCCCTCATCACTCTCGATCAGGAAGAAAAAATCCTCACCTTCAACTCAGCCGCGGAAAAAATATTCGGGTTGCGCGAACGTGACGTGATCGACCAACCCTTCCGGGATTGCCTTCCCGTTTGCGCCGCTTCCTTAGCCGATTACCGCTTTTCTGGTTCCACCGAAAACCGTTACGAAATCACCTTCCGCGATGAACGCGGCGATCCGGTGGTTTTGCGCGGCCGGTATTCCCCCCTTCTGGACCGCGACGGCGTTGAAATCGGCACGACCTGTCTTTTCACCGACCTCAGCCTCGAGCGGCTGTTGGAAGAAAAAGCCCGCCGCGCCGGCCGGTTGACCGCCCTTGGGGAACTCGCCGCCGGCGTGGCCCATGAAATGCGCAACCCCCTCACCACCATCCGCGGGTACTTGCAGATCCTCCCCGCCTGCAAGGACGATGAAGGTTTCATCCAGGAATTTTCCGAAAACCTGATCCGCGAGATCGACCGCCTGACCCGCCTCACCGATGACATGCTCAATATGGCCAAACCCATTTCCCCCGAGTTGCCGGTGGAGTCCATGTCGGCCGTCGTCCTGGATACGCTTCACTTTCTGGCCGATCAGTTCACGGCCCGCGGCATCCGCCTCCGGGTCGGTGAGGACCGGGATGGATCTCCCGTGCGGATGGACCGGGATCGAATCAAGCAAGTCATGATCAATCTCCTGGTGAACGCCATGGAAGCCATCGGCGAGAACGGGGAGGTGGAAATCCGGTTTTCACGCCGGTTGGAAAAGATGGACGAGAACCAGCCGCCGCGGACCTTCGTGGTTACGGAAGTGGTTGACAACGGTCCGGGTATTCCCCCCCATTGGCTGGACCGGATCTTCGATCCCTTTTTCACGACCAAGGATACAGGGACGGGCCTGGGACTGGCGTTGTCCCACCGGATTGTGGAAGAGCATGGGGGATTCATCCGGGTTGACAGTGCGCCGGGAGAAGGCACGCGTTTTTGGGTGCTGCTTCCCATGGCCGAAGGCTGACATCGATTTTTTTGCCGTGTTGGAGGGATGATGGCTCAGAAAAAAATTCTCATAGTGGACGATGAAATCGGTATTCAAAACCTGCTGACCCGGGTTTTGAAAGGGGAAGGCTACGACGTCCGGTCGGCCGGCAACGGCGGTCTGGCCTTGAAAATGGCCCAGGAGGATTTGCCGGATCTGGTGTTGTGCGACATCAAAATGCCTGGCCAGGATGGCATCGAAATCCTGGCCGAACTCAAACAAATGTCGCCGAAGATCGAGGTCATCATGCTTACCGCATACTCCACCGTGGAAAGCGCGGTGACCGCGATGAAACTCGGGGCGGCTGATTATCTCAAAAAACCGGTCGATATCGAAGAATTGAAAATCGTGATCGTGAAAACCCTGGGTATCGCCGAACTTAAGCGCGAAAATTTGGCCTTGCGGCAGCAGGTCGGCCTCCGGTATGGCATCGATCACATCGTCGGCAAAGACCCCCAGATGCTCAAAATCTTCGATCTGATCCGCACCGTGGCCCCCACCCCCAGCACCGTTCTGATTCACGGGGAAAGCGGCACGGGCAAGGAACTGATCGCCGGGGCGATTCATCATCACAGCCCCCGGTCCAACAAACCGTTCGTAAAAGTCAATTGCGCGGCTATCTCGGAAGAGCTGCTGGAGAGCGAATTATTCGGGCACGAGAAAGGCGCGTTCACCGGCGCGGTACGCGCCAACGAGGGCAAATTCATGCTGGCCGACGGCGGCTCCATTCTGCTGGATGAGGTCAGTGAAATGAGCCCCAAATTGCAAGCCAAACTTCTGCGTGTACTTCAGGAAAAAGAGGTCGATAAAGTAGGGGGGCGGGAACCGGTGAAGGTGGATGTCCGCGTCATGGCCACTACCAACCGCAACCTGGAGGAGCAGATCCAGAAAGGCGCGTTCCGCGAAGATTTGTACTACCGGTTGAACGTGGTGACTATCGCATTTCCACCTCTCCGCGAGCGCAAGGGCGATATTCCCATCCTGACCCGGCATTTCGTGGAAAAATATAACAAGGAGATGAACAAAAAAATTCAAGGGATCAGCCGCGAAGCCGAGCAATGCCTGCTCCGGTATCATTGGCCCGGCAATGTGCGGCAACTGGAAAATTGCATTGAACGGGCCATTGTGCTTTGTCCGGGACCGGTCATTGAGATCGATCATCTGTCCCCTGACGTGGTTCAGGCCGCCATGCGCCCTTCGGGCCAGGAAATCAAGGAAATCCAAGCGGGCATCACGGTGGCGGAAATGGAAAAGAAACTCATTTTCGAAACATTGAAATACACCCAATACAACCGCACCCGCGCGGCGGAAATGCTGGGGATCAGCATTCGCACCCTGCGCAATAAATTGAATGAATACCGCAGTGAAGAGGCCGCCGGCGAAGGATACGGGCCGTTTTCTACACAGGCGTGCTGATTTTCCGGCCCCAGTCTCTAGGTGTAAGGATGTTCCCCGATGGCTTCATATACCGGCCGCAAAACGGTTCTGGATCTCGCCCGCGAGCTGGGCATCCGGACCGAAACCGTGATCCATGCCCTCCAACGGTTGGGCGTTCCTGAATCCCTCCAGGAAATCAATCCCGCGCTCGAACAACAATTGATCGAGCAAATGGCCGCTGATGGCGCCATATCCGCCGCCCTCTCCCGCGGCACGAAACGCCGCCCGGCGAAGGACAGGGTTCTGGCCAATGATGAAATCCTCCTGGAAGCCTTAGGCGCCGGAGAAATCGGTTTTTCGCGTGAAGAGATCCCCCCCGCTGTCCGCCGGCTTTTGGATTCACTGCCGAAACCTTCCCGTTTCCGGCGGTGGTGGGGACGAAGTCATCCTCTGACTACCGCCTTGGTTCAAAATCCACTGTCTCCGGAAGAGGTGGAAGCCCTTTTTCCCGCTCCCCTCCCTCCTCTTGATGATCCTGCCAACGCGACAGGTCCGGAAGCCGCTGCTTCTCCATCACCCCCGGGCGGACTGGTGACGGATGAAGGGGAAGAATTGCCGGAAGACAGGTTTGGATTTGAAGAACCGGATGAGTCCGAGGATCTGGACCCGGTACTCGATGAGTCCGGATTGCAGCCCCCCCGCCTTTCTCCCGAATCCACGGCGGAAACAGTGGATGAAGAAATCCCCATAAATGAAGAGGCAATTTCCTCCCTTGATCCCAATCTCTTATCCGAAATCGATGCCCTGAAACAGGGAGAATCCGATGACCTGAATGAGATCGAACTCAGCGAATTGGAACAGTTGGAAGGACTGGAGGATTTGGAGGGATTGGAAGTCCTGAATGAATTGGATGAACCGCCCCGACCCGGTCAGTCTGCGCCGGCATCGAAATCGGACAGTACTTCCCTTCGTATCATGGAAGAAAATCGAAACGCCTTGGAGGACGCGCCCGGCGAGGAAGACCAGGACAACGAGGAAGACCAGGACAGCCTGGAAGATCTGGATGAGATAGATGATCTTGAAGAAATCGAATCCCTGGGGGATCTGGACGAGGACGAGACGCTGGATTCTTCCGAAATTGAAAAAGAACTCGAAGAAACCACCCAGCGGTTGGAGCGGCAAATCGTCGAAGAACCCATGGGCTGGGCCGAACAAATCCTTTCCCGGATTCAGTTGACTCCGTTGGAGATGTGGACTCTGATCGGCGGCACGGCCGTGACCCTCGCGGCTTTGCTGGGAGTGGCTGGGTACTGGTGGTGGAACGTCAGCCCCCAGGCGCAGACGGGTTTATTCGAAGAAGCCGGACGGCATTCGCAATCCGCGACGGCATTGAGTGGCAACGGAGGCTGGAGGCAGGCGCGCAAAGAATGGCAGGCGGCGGCCGACGCCTACGAAAAATTTGTCAACCAGTTTTCCAGCAATCCCAAACGGCGCGAAGAGGCGTTCTACCTGTTATGCGACGCGTATTACCAGATTGCGCAGGGTGACGAAAAGGCGGGTGACACACGCAACGCCGAAGACGCGTACCGCCGCATGATTAATTATTACCAGAAATACCTAGAGTTTCTCGAAAAAACAGCCAGCCAGATGGCCGATATCCAGCCAAGACAGCCTCATCTGGCCTATCCCGATATCAACCGCCAGCAAACGGCCTTGTTCCGCATCGCCCTGGCGCATAAAAAACTGCAGCATTTCGATATCGCCATTGAAAAACTCAAGTCCTTCGCCCAGCGGTTTGGTTCGACCAGCGCGGGGCGGGAAGCCTTAATGCAAGTGGGGCATGTTTACCGCGATTGGGCCAAACTCAACCAGGAACAAGAACTGCCTCTCCTCAACGAAGCCGCCGCCGCCTATGCCGAGGCCTTGCAAAAAACTCCCGCGGATGTTCCCGCCGAACGGATGCGGTTGTATGCCTGCATTGGGGATATTTGCTCAGAGAAATACCAGCGGAGCCTGGCCAACCAAAATCCCGAAGAGGCCAATTCCCACCTTGTGGAAGCCGCTGCCAACTACGAGAACGCCGTCGCCGAGGCCCGTCAATACGGCCTGGAGACTCTCGCGGCCCAACCCAATGGTATGGAACTTGTCCGGGAGATTCTTAAGACGAAAAAAACTTTGGGGGATCTCTACCTCCTGCGGGGGCGGGAAGCCGGCGAAAAATGGCGCGAATACGAAAACCTGGCCGCTCCGTTTCCCGATTCGATCATTTATAAGCAAAAATTGCTGGACGCGGCCGAACTGAAAAAAAACGCGACCGTTCAATTCCTTGAAAAAGCCAATGCCCTCTACCAGGAACTACTGGGTGAGAGTGACTGGCTCGATGCCCGGGACTTCGATGACATCCGCTATCACATCACCGAGTCGCATTTCATCCTGCGCGAATTTCCTCAAGCGCTTGCCGCCGGTGACGCGATTCTCAGCAGCACCCGCCCGCCCCGTCCCGAAGCCGAAACGCAACTGCAATATCTCCTGGGCCATGCCGCGTGGGAACAAGCCAAGGAAACCGGCGATTACACCCGGGTGAAAAATCATTACCACCGCGCGTTGGAACTGGACGATTTCTACCCCGCTTCGCAAAAGGGCGAAACCAGCCACTTAGCGGAAATCCGGCTCATCAATGCGTATTACATGCTCGATAAACGGTACGAGGAGGCCCTCCGCCGTTTTCAAAGCGCCGTCGAACGCTATCCCGACACCGGGTATTCCTACCTTACACTCTATTGGTTCGCCAACGCCACGCAGGAATACGCTGATTCGCTCATGGATGAAGCGGGCCGTCTGGAAACGGCCCTCCAGCCGCCGGGCGGCGCGGCGAAATCCGCCGAAGAGGTGCGGTCACTCCGCGAAAAAGCCCGTTCCTTATACACGGATGCCATCGACCGTTACAACCGGGCCGCCGCTTCCCGGGATAAATCCAAATATGTGGATACACGGCACGAAACTTTTTTAAGTGACATCTTGTTCAGCCGCGGTCATGCGGCGTACAAAGCGGGGCTTTATACCGAGGCGGAGAAATATTTCCAAGAAGCGTTGAACCGCTACCGGGACAATCCCGTGGCCCAAAAATACATCCCTTCCGCCCTCGAACGCTTGGGCGACCTGAACACCCGCCTGGCCAACTACGGCAAGGCCATCCGGTATTACCAAGAATATCTCAACAATCCCTACGAGGACGCCAATGCCCGGGTCAGCCTGAAATTGGCCGAGGCCTATCTCAAGCAATATTCCTACAACCAAGCCCGGCAGGTCTATCAAAAAATCGCCCGGGACTACCCTGCCCCCGCGCCTCAGGAATCCGAACGGCTTCTGCGCTTGGGACGGGTTCCCGAAAAAGGCCCCGGCTTCGAGGCGTTGAAAAAAATTGCCGAATCATATTTTCAGGAAGCCGCAACGCATATCCTGGAGGACCGTGAAGCCAAATTACGCCTCGCTTTACAAGCCTACCAGGAGCTCATCACCCGTTATCCCCTAAGCCCCAATAGCCCTCACCTGCCGGAAGACGCCGATTCTCTATACAAAATCGCGTTGATCCAGTCGGAACTCGGCAACCTCCCTGAAGCGGTGACTACTTATGAAGCCTTCCTCCAACAAGTCCCCGATTACCCCCGCCAAGGATTGATTTATTACAAAATCGCTCAGGCGTGCCTCGATATGAATCCACCGGACTGTGACAAGGCTATCGACTCGCTCAAGCATGTCGATGAGCAATTGTTCGATTCTCCCGCGCAATTTGCGGATGCTCTCATCCTCCAAGGCCAGGCTTGGGAAAAAAAGGCTCACACCGCCCTGGCCGCGGGGGATAAAGACTTATACATGGCCTATCTCGATCAGGCGGGACGGATTTACAACCGCGCTGCCTCCTCTCCCGATCCACAAAAAAATAAGGAAGCCCTCGTGATGCGCCAAGCGATCGAATCCATTCTGGAAGGCCATAAAGAATTATCCAATGCCAAAAATCCATAAAAGATTCTTTTATTCCAATTTTTCATTTTGTTATTTATGACAGAGGCATTTTCTGCCTCCGATAGGAAAATTCTGCCTCAAATCCTATTTCTACTCTACGAGATCCGATCGGGAATGAGTGAAGCGAAAACCACAAGAACGACTTATATATAAATGGTCGTTATGTTGGTCGTTATGTAAACTGAGGCGACAGGCCGGGATAATGGATGAAAATGGGATCATGCTAGAAATGCGTACCTCATGAGGTTTAATCGATTCCACACGTTCTGGGATGAGGGCCGATACCGTTGTCTGCCCCTGCAAAATACCCTCGCCCTGACCTTCTCCCAGAGGGAGTGAAATGGTTTCGCGTTCTCATCCATACTATTTTCATGGCTAAAAAACTGAAAAAGTACTGCGGCCGGGTCTATAGATACCTCCAAGGATCAACCCGCAGACCTCCATGAACACAACTGGTACAAATATTGCACTTTATTCATGTAACTTGGCTTGAATAATAGGGTCTTCCTATGATCATCGGACGGCTTTTCTCAGAGACGACGCTGGATGTCCTCAAAAAAGGAATCGAGGGGACCCTTGCCCGTAATCAGGCCATTGCCAACAACATAGCCAACGTGGACACGCCGAGTTATCAGCGCGCGGAGGTCTCGTTCGAAGACCAACTGCGGAAAGTCCTCCGGGGCGAGGGAATCACCGGGCGGCGCACGGATTCTGCCCATTTCATCATCGGCGGCGCGCCCGAAATCGCAGCGATCCGGCCTTTCGTGGAAATTGACCGCGAAACCCGGTTCCGGCCGGACCGTAACAATGTCAATATTGATCAGGAGATGGCCGCGCTGGCCGAAAACACGCAGAAAAATTTGGAGTTTACAGAATTGCTCAGCCGGCGGTATGATAGTTTGCGGAATGTTATCCGCACGGCAGGCCAAGCGTAAGTTCTTGAACCGGAGGGAGTCCGGGGATGAGTTTTTCCATCAGCGCGTCCGGCATGACCGCCCAGCGGATCCGGATGGATGTCATCGCCAACAACATCGCCAACGCCAATACGATGGTGACGGCGGAAGGTACGCCTTACCGGCGGCGCGAAGTCATTCTGGAAGCCCCGGGACGCACCTTCGCGGAATCGATGTCCACCGCCCGCCGCCGGCTAAACCGCGTCATCGGCAGCGGCGTGACCGTGCAAAAAATCGTGGAAGACCGCTCCCCAATGGCTTTCACGCAGGTTTACGATCCCGGTCATCCCTTTGCGGACGGTAACGGCATGGTTCTGCGGCCCAATGTCAACGTGACGGTGGAAATGGTAAACATGATCGATGCCTCACGGGCTTACGAAGCCAACATTACGGCCTTTAATTCCTACAAGCAAATGGCTCAAAAAGCCCTGCAAATCGGCAGCCAGCGATAACCGGGGCCTTTCCGCGGAAAGCGTTCACAAGATTCGGGATTTAGATCATGGTTGATTTGCCCATTGTCCCCATCCCTCCCCGCAATACCGGACCGGCCGAGATCCAGTCCTCCCCGCCGGCGGCTCCGAAATCCGCCCGCACGGTTTCGCCCGATTCGGCCTTCCAGGAGAAATTACTCCGCGCCTTGAATCAAATCGGAGCCGGAGTGGATCAGGTCGGCCAATCCACACCCACCTTCCAGGATATGCAACAGGTGATGGAACAAGCCAAGAGCGCTTTCACGGAAACCATGCACGCCCATCTGCTGATGCAGAGCCTAACGAAAAACGCCGAATCTTCTGCTGGGGGGCCGGATTCCGGATCCCAGGAAGGGTGAATGATGCCGGATCCCCTTGGTCCTATGCCCTCAGGTCCTTCACGTTCCACCCCCACTGATCCAACATCGCCGGGGGAATTAAGACCCCGGGAACCAGCGGTTCCAGGACCTTCCTTTGTGGAATTGTTAAAAAGATCGATCTATGAAGTCAACCAACTCCAGGACCAGGCAGGCGACAAAGTTCAAAAATTGGTGACCGGTGAAATCTCCAATATCCACGAAGTGATGATCGCCACGGAAGAAGCTGGAATTGCCCTGAATCTCCTGCTCCAGATCCGCAACCAGTTGCTGCAGGCCTGGGATGAACTCAAAAGAATCTCAGTATAACAGGGTTTATGTGCTTTGGCTTCATTTTTAACTTGATTTTCCTGTCTGGATGTGTTTGAATAATAGGAAGATTGAAATGAATCCGTTTGGCGGATTTTTTATTCGGGTTAAGGGATCATGCTATTTCCTCATTTCATTGTTTTCCTCTGCCGGGAGGACACGGATTCGTGTCCCCCGATTCCATTTCACTTGTTCAAAATTTCACGTCTAAACAGTTTTTCAAGGATTAGTTATCCCAAGGCTCCTTTTATCGGACCATCGGCTTGCTTGCGGGATAGAAAAGGGACCGATCCAACATGAATACCACCATTTCATCCGCTCCCAATGACATATCCTCGAAAAGGCCCCTCTGGTACGGACTGGCTTTGTGGCTGAATCCACTAGTCACTTGGGGATTGTTATGGGCTATTTTTTCTCTCAATCCTTTGCCCCATAAGGTTTTCTTAGTGGATACGTCCGAATGGACCCGGACCGTTTCCATCGAGGCGATTTTACGCGACGGGGACTTCGCCGGCAGGGTCGGGAGTTCAAGAATCCTCGTCCCGGATTCTGAAAGGGATACGATCTTGGCGCTAGAGGGGCAAACGCAGGACACGACCCTGTCAATTACGCCTGCCGTGCTCATACCGCCTCGATTCCCAGGGTATGCCGCAAATGTATCTGCCGGAAATCCCGGAATGATCTATGGGGCCGTGTCCGGTTCTGTGCCCTATGACTCGAATTGAGGCCTCCAGTTTCGTGCGGACGCGAAAAACGATCGTGTATGGGCGGCCGTCAGGAAAATGAGGTTGCCCGATTAATGCTGAAAGGAGGGGGAGATGCAGGAATTTGTCCAGCAACTGCGCGATCAACTGACCCGCATCTGGGAAACCCTTTCCTTGCAGCAAAAGGTCATTTTTGTATCGGCGCCCGTGCTCTTGCTGCTTTTCATGGCTGTGGCTGTTTATTGGGCCAGCCGCCCGCAACTGGTGACCCTCGTCACCATGGACGACCGGTCTCAGCTGGCAGCCATCGCGGATTATCTCTCTCAGCAAGGTGTCCGCTACGAAATACCCAACGAACGCACCATCCTGGTCGACAAAAATCAGCGCGCCCGGTTGCTCATGCAACTCGCCAAGGAAGACTTGATCTCAGGCCGGACCGGGCCGGGGTGGGAAATTTTCGACCAAACTACGCTAGGCATGACCGACCGGATGTTCGACGCCCAATTCAAACGGGCCTTGGAGAACGAACTGGCATCCACCATTGTTCAGGGTTCCAACAATATTGCCAGTGCCGATGTCCACCTCAATATCCCCAAGGACCGCCTGTTCCGGGCTGATTCCAGCCCCCCGACCGCGTCAGTCAAAGTGGTGAGCCGCGGGATCCTGTCCAAGGAACAGGTACAAGGCATCCAAAACCTGGTGGCCATGGCCGTCGAGAAATTGGAGCCGAAGCGGGTGGCTGTGCTGGACAGCAAAAACCAGCTTCTAAGCGAAGACGCCGACATTGAACCGGGCGTGACTCTCAAGGCTAAACAGCTGGAAATTCAACTCTTCATCGAAAATACCCTGCGCACCAAGGTGGAAAACGCTCTGGAACGCCTCGTGGGCCGGGATAATTACCTTGTCGAGGTCAATGTCCGTCCCGATTGGACGGAAAAATCCACCAAGCAAACCCACATCGATTCCACCAATCCCGCGGTGATCAGCGAAAAAACCTACGCGGAAGAAAACACCGTCCCCACCACGTCCGGACCGCCCGGCGTGGAAGCCAATGTCCAGGACACGGGCATCGGGGCAACTGGCGGGGTCTCCGGCACCAACATCGAGGAGACCATCACCAATTATCAATATCCGTGGTTTGAAACCCTGGTCAAGGATCCGATCGGCGAGGTCAAGGAGATCTCGGTCGCCATTGCCCTGGACTTCGTGGAAGACGAACAGAATAACAAGGTCCCCCGCACCCCCGAACAGATCGATAAACTCACCCGGCTATTACGCACTATGGTGACCCTGCCGGAAGTACAAGTCCCCGGCGACGTGCATAAATTCACCTTAATTGAATATCCCTTTGACGACACGGAAGCCCGCATGATGGCGCGGGCCGAATTGTGGCAAAACGTATCCGCGCTGAGCCGCTCGGTGTTGCCGGTTATTTTCTTCTTAATCGTGGCTTATCTGGCCTACTACCTCTTCCAACGGGCTTTTGCGCCCTCGGAACGCGAAGAAGGCGTCCAGGAAGAAATCCCCATCGAACCGGTCAGCGAGGCCAAGGAACTTTCCTTGTCCCAACTGGGACTGTCGGAATTTGGGGACATCGCCAGTTTGCCGGCGGAAGAACAGCGCCGGTTGAAAATGCAGGAACACGTCATCCATTACGCGGCCGAAAAACCCGACGAAGTCGCCGCCATCATCAAGGCGTGGCTCAGCGCGTAAGGACGCGGAAATAATCCATGCGTGCCATGAAAGTGTTCATCGCTTCTCCGTTGGGATTTGCCGAAAGCACGCGGCTGTTTCTGCCCCGCGTCCGCGGCAAACTGCTCGAACTCGGCTGCGAGCCGGTCGATCCCTGGGCTTCCTCGGCAGACCTGGAGGAAGAATTACGGAAAGCCGCCAGCCTGGCCGATTGGCAAATCCGTGCGCGCGAGCTGCATCGTGTTTCGATGCGCATCGCCGGACGCAATGCCTCGTTGCTGCGCTCGTGCGGGAGAGTGCTCGCCGTGCTGGATGGGCCGGACGTCGATTCAGGCACGGCCTCGGAAATCGGATACGCGTTCGGCCTGGGGAAGGGAATCGATGGCTACCGGGGCGACTTCCGCCGCGCCGGCGAGAATGATGGCGTGACCATTAACCTCCAGGTACAATATTGGATCGAACAAAGCGGGGGACGCATCGTCCATTCGCTGGATGAACTGGAATCACTCTACCGCTCGGATAAAAGGGAATAAGACTTGACCCGGATTATCAAAGCGCCCCATGTGAAACCTGAACGGCCCTACCGCGTGGTGGAACCGGAGAAGGTATTGCGCCACGCCGATGACCAAGCGGCAGAGATATTGGAGGCCGCCCGCGATCGGGAAGCGCGCATCCTCGATGACGCGTCGCGCCAGGCGGAGCAAATCCTCGCGGAAGCGCGCCGCCAAGCCGAAGAAATCCTGGCCCAGGCCCGCGCGGAGGCGGAAGCGCTGAAGGAACAAGCGCGGCGGCAAGGATATCAAGAAGGTATAACCCAGGCGCAAACCGAAGGCCGCCAACAAGTCTCTGCCTTGGTGAAGGAATTCCGCCACATGATGGAGGAAGGACAGCGGATTTTGGAAGGCCTCTTCCGCGATCAGGAACCCGAAATCCGGGAACTGGTCAGCGAAATCGCCGGCCGTGTCGTGCAACAACTCATCGCCGCGGACGACGAAACCGTCGTGCGCGTCGCCCGCGAGTGCATTCACAAGGCCGCCGGCCGCAAGTCGATCCGGGTGCTGGTGCATCCGGACGATCAAAAAAAAGTGGAGGAATGGGCGCCCGAATTTCTGCGCGTTTTCGATGACATCGAAAATATCAGCATCGACTCCGATCCCCGCGTCTCCAAAGGCGGAGTGATCATTGAATCCGAAACCGGCGGCGTGGATGGGCGGATTGACAAGCAAATGGAAATTCTCGACGACGCCCTGCTAAACCCATAATCCCATGAGTTTTTCCGTGCCTCGCTTGGATTGGGAATCTCTGCGTTGGTCCATCCAAAACGCCCAGCCTATCCGGCAGCGCGGTTACGTGGATGAACTGGTCGGAGTGGTCATTCTTTCCAAAGGACCGGGGGGGGCCATCGGCGACCTGGTGCATATTCTCCCCTCCGACGACCGCCCTCCCATTCCCGCGGAAATCGTGGGGTTCCGGTCGGGCCGGGTCATTCTGATGGCCTTCGGCGAAATGACCGGCATCCGGCCGGGCTGCGAAGTGGTCTCCACCGGCAGGCCCATGTATATCAAGTGCGGCGAAGATTTGCTCGGGCGCATTCTGGATGGGCTGGGCAACCCGAGCGACGGCAAGACGCCGCCCAAAACCAATACCCTGCGCTCGATCTACAACCGCCCGCCTGATGCCATTACCCGCCGGCGGATTCAAGAACCGTTGACAACGGGCATCAAAGTGATCGACGCGTTTCTCACCTGGGGGAAGGGCCAGCGCATCGGCGTGTTTTCGGGCAGCGGTGTCGGGAAAAGCACGCTGATGGGCATGATCGCCCGTTCCTCGGGGGCGGAAGTGAACGTCATCGCTCTTATCGGCGAACGGGGCCGCGAAGTGCGCGAGTTCATCGAAAAAGACCTCGGCGAAGACGGTCTCGCCCGCAGTGTCCTGGTCGTGGCCACCAGCGACAACCCGCCTCTCCTGCGGGTGAAAGGCGCGCTCGCCGCCATGACCATCGCCGAGTATTTCCGGGATCTGGGGAAAGATGTCCTTTTCATGATGGACTCCGTCACCCGTATGGCTCTCTCCCAGCGGGAAGTCGGGCTCGCGGCAGGCGAACCCCCCACCACCCGGGGATATACGCCTTCAGTCTTTTCCTTGCTGCCCGCCTTCCTGGAGCGGGCCGGCACCACACCCGGGCGGGGAACCATCACCGCCCTGTTCACCGTGCTGGTCGAGGGAGACGACATGAACGAGCCCATCGCCGACGCCGTGCGGGGCATCCTCGACGGACATATCGTCCTCAGCCGGCAACTCGCGCATCAAAGCCATTATCCTTCCGTGGACATTTTGCAAAGCATCAGCCGCGTGATGGTCGATATCGTCCCCGAGGAACAACTCCTGGCCGCCCGCCGCCTGTGTGAAGTCACCTCCACCTACCGCAACGCCGAAGACCTGATCAACATTGGCGCGTACCAGCGGGGCAGCAACGCCGAAATCGATCTGGCGATCGAAATGATCCCCACGATCAACGCCTTTCTGAAACAAGGCATCCGCGAGGCGGTTCCCTTTGAAGACTCCATCCGCCAAATGATCGACATCGCCAATCAGTCGGCTCCCCGCAAGGCCGCCGGTCCCGTGCGTAGTGGAGGCTTGAAATGAAAGCGTTTCGTTTCCGGCTTGATCCGGTCATCCGTTTGAAGGAGTATCAAATCGAGCAACTGGAAGACGAAATCGGGCGGATCGAGCGGCTTATGCAACAATTAACGCGCGAAATCGAAGCCGGCCGTCAGGCCGTTCAGGAGCTCCGCCGTCATTTGCTGGATGAAGTGGAGGACCGGAATCTGATCCAGGCTCACCGCGCGTTGGACCTTTTCCGGGCGTACACCGGCCGGATGGAACGGCAGAAACAAGAGCAAATCGAACGCCTGCGCGCGGAGCAAGACACCCTGCGGCGGCGCCTGATCGAATTGCACCGGCAAGAGAAAATCCTCGATCATCTCAAGGAACGCCGCCGGGCCGAATGGCTGGCCGGGGAACGCCGGGAGGAGGCCGCCTTTATGGATGAGATCGGCACCCAAAAATTCGCCCGCCGCCGCGAGGAACACGGAGGAGTGTTGCTCTATTTGATCGTACCTCTCGCTTTGGCTGCCACCGTCATTGGCATCGGCCTGTTCACCGGCGTCGTGGATCAGAACGTGTGGCGGAACCTCCCTTATATTAAAAAGGCAGAACAGACCGCCACGGAAACGGCCGCTCCGCCACCCGCCTCCACGCCCGCCGGCGAATCCCTGACCGTGGAGCAGATGATCGGCAGCCTCGATACCCCCATGCCCGAACTGCTCAAAAATATCGCGGAGGTCCGCGAATCCCTCCGCCAGTGGGAGCAGCAATTGACCGAGCGCGAACGCGATCTCACCCGGCGCGAAGCCTTGATCGATGAGAAAGAAGCCGCTTTGGCTGAACTGACGAAACAAGCCTCCGACTACTTGAATTCACTCCGGGAATTGAAACGCGAACGCGATGAGCGGGAAAAAAGCGAGTTGACCAAGCGCGAAGAAGATCTCGCCAAGGCCTTGTCCGGCGCCAAAGCCAAGGAAATCGCGCCGGTCCTGACCAATCTCTACCAAGCCGCCGGCGAGACCGATCCGGCGAAAGTCCGCGAAAACCAACGGCTGGTTCTGCGCATTCTCCACCGCTATACCGGGCGGGCGCTGCAGGAAATGTTCAGCGCTTTGGGGAAAACCGATAAACCAACCGCCGCGCGAATCATCGCCGATTACGCCAACGTGTCCACCGCCGAACTGTACGGCCTCGAACCTACTCCAACTCCGGCCGGACCAATCCTGCCCCCGCCGGCCGCGGTGGAAGAAACTCCTTCCGGAGAGACCGGTACATCTCCACCTGCCGGGGGATGATCTTGTCCCAATCATACCGGTCTTCCACCAGCGCCCGGGCGTTGGCGCTCAAATGCTCCCACTTCCAAGGATTGCGGAGCAAATCGACGACCGACCGCGCGAATCCAGCCGGATCATCTTCCACCCGCAAATGCTTGCCCGCTTCCACGTCCAGGCCTTCGCAGCCGATGGACGTGCTGACGATCGGACGCCCCGACGCCATCGCCTCGAGGATCTTCAACCGGATACCCCCGCCCAGCGTCAACGGCACGATGTAAATCCATGCCCGCCACAGGTATTCCGCGATACGTTCCACCCGCCCCGTGACATGCACGCCCTCCCGCCCGTCCCATGCGCGGATCGAGGAGGGCGGATCCGCGCCGACGATCCAGCATTCCGCGTTGCCGGCCTGTTGCCGTACCAACGGCCAAATGGATTGTAAAAACCACTCGATGCCGATCGCGTTGGGATAATAGGACATTGTGCCGCTGAACAACACCGCCGGGGGATTCGGGGGAAGATTCAAGAGAGGATAGGCCTCAAGATCCACACCGGGGCGCTGATGCGTGACCGGCAGCGTGGGATCCTGCGAAAGCAAAAAGTCCCGGTCCAGCGGCGAAATGGTCAGCACCCGGTCAAACTTGCGGCAAGCCTCGAGTTCAAACCGCCGCGTGCGCAAGCCTTCCAAGCGTGCGGCCATCCGCACCAGGGGGCCTTCCGCGCGCTGCCCGTACCGGAGCAGCAGGTTGCCTTCCACGTTTTCCTTGTAATGGATTTTGAGGCACGGCTCCCGGCCGGTGACATACGGCGTAGTGTAGAAATTTTGCGCGTGAATCACGTCCACGGGATCGCGGGTTTGCCACCGCCGGAGATACCCCGCCAGGTATGGATTCCAAAACCGGTGCGCTTTGTACGGCCAGGCCGAAACCAGAGATCGCGCCAACGGCCGCTTGTCCCATTTGCCATGGGCGGGAAAGGCGGCCACCTCCTCCACGTATTTTTTCACTTCCACTAACGCGGGCAACTCGGAAGGATGATGATACAGACACGCCACCCGCACGGAACATTCCGCGGCGAACCGTTTGACCGTGTTCCAGGTGACGATCCGCCCTCCACTGTGCGGCGGGAAGGGAATTTGGGGAAGCACAAAAAGCACCTTCATGCCCGCCCCTCCCCGATAGATACCAGTTTTGGCCTGTAGACGCCTCCCCTGGGCTGGTTACACGACATGGCTGACCAGCGAGAGGCAGTCAAGCGCGGTTTTGCGGACCGATTCGATTTTTTCGCGTTCATTGAATTCCGGATGGATGTAGGGATTGCGGATATGTTGCAACAAAATCAGCTGGCTGGCCAGCCGCGTGGTCTGATCGTCGGTCAGGCCTTTGATCCCTAAGGGATTTTGTATTTCCACCGGGCCGGATTTATTGATGAAACTGTGATTCCGCCCCCAACAAAAGAGGATCACGCCCAGGGCCTTCAATCCATCCGGTTTGTATTTCGAGCCATGTTGCAGGATGCGCTCCAACACTTGGCGGGTGATGTCCGAGTTGAGTTCCAACGCGTGATGCTGCACTTGGCGGATGAGGTATTGATTGAAAAAAAGATCGAGGTTGCCCAGGGAGGTATCGTATAACTGACAGGCCAGCGCCTTGACCCGTTCTTCGGTTAAAAGGCGGCTGACCTTGCGGCCGACGCGCAGTTTCACTTCGTTTTCCACGGCGAACGAATATGAAAAGCTGACATTGCGCGCCACCGAGAGGGTGGCCGCCGAGCCGGATTGTTGCATGCTTTCGGCCACCGCCAGCATCGTCCGGGTCTCCGCGTCGAGACGGGAGATCCCGGGCAGGTCCTTTTCTAAGGAAGCAGGGACGGCGATGGCATCCAATCCCAGGCGCAGGTTTTTCGCTCGCGCCTGGCTGCGGTCCAGACGGTCCGCCAAATCGTAGATTTCGCCCTTGAGCCCTGCATCCAAGTCATCATCGCGCAGCAGGTCTTCCAACTCCTGCCGCAGGGCGTCAATCTCTGCCGTGTCCTGGGCCAAGGCTTCATCAACCCGGTTGCGCAGGGCCTCGATCCGCTCCAACAGCTCGAAAAGGTGTTCCAGGCGTTGATAAAACGTGCTGATTTCGGCGTCGATGCGCGACTTGCTGAGCACGAAGGTCGCGCCATACTGCCGCGCCAGCGCCCCTTCGTCAAACGTCCCCACCGCGGAAATCATGACCACCGGCAGCCGCGGATGCAGCCGCTTCAACTCCCGGATGAACAACAATCCTTCGTCATGGGTGCGCATGTCGAGATCGGTAATGACCACGTGCGGCCCGCCGGTGTGGATCTTCTCCATGCCTTCGGCCGAGTCTTCCGCCTCGATGACCTGGTAACCCGCCAGGGTCAGATTGCGGGCCGCCGCCGCCCGGTATTGCGGATTGTCATCCACCAACAGGATCCGTCTTTCCCGCGTCATGCCCATTTTCCCTTGTGTCCCCTTGGTTTCTTGAAGCAATGCCACCTTGGCCCGGCCCAGCGAAACCGCCACCGGGAACCTTTCATATTTTCCAATACTGTTCCCGTTCCCTGGAAGCAGGCCAGGGAGAGAGACCTTTGGTTTTTCAGAAATCCTAAGATTCCTGCATTCCGAAAACTCAACCGAACCGATTACTCTTCCTTCTCGCCTTCCTCGCCCTTGGGTGAGGGCCGGGGTGAGGATTTAACCTGTTTCCGCGTCAGAGAGAACCGGAAATATCCATTTTTTTATTATAAATCCTGCGGGATGGGATGCAGGGGACTTCGGGCCACCTTACATGCGCTCCGGCGCGTTCACCTTCAGCAGCCCCAATCCGTTGCGCATGACTTGCCGGACAGCCAGCACCAAATGAAAGCGGCTGAGGCTGCCAACCGGATCTTCCTGATCCAGCACGCGCTGAACCTGGTAATAGGTGTGGAAGGTTTTCGCTAAATCTTCCAGGAACGTGGGAACCAGGCTCGATTCCTGGCGTTCGGCCGCGTCCATGATGACCAAGGGGTAATAGAACAGCTTGAGCAGCAAGGACCGTTCGCGCCCGCCGGCCAGCGGCGCAGGATCGAAATCGAACGCGGGCGATTCCTGAATGCCCCGTTCCCGCGCCTTGGTCTCGATGCTGCACGCGCGGGCATGAACATATTGCAGATAATAAACGGGATTGTCCATGGATTGTTGCTTGGCGAGGTCCCAGTCGAACACCATCTGGGCCTTGTAACTGCGCTGCGCGAAGAAATACCGGGTAACATCCGCTCCCAACTCCTGGACCATCTCGGCTAAGGTCATGAATTGCCCCTCGCGGGTGGAGAGTTTGATCTTCTCCCCGCCGCGCTCGATGCTGACCATCTGATTCAACAGGTACACCAGTTTAGACAGATCGTACCCGAAAATACGCATCGCGATCTTGACCCGCTCCACCTGGTTGTGGTGATCGTGCCCCATCACGTTGACCAGCAGATCGAAGCCCCGCTCGTACTTGCCGCAATGATAGGCGATGTCGGGGGTGACATAGGTAGGTTCGCCGTCGTTCTTGACCAGCACGCGGTCTTTCTCGTCTCCGTACTGGCTCGACCGCAGCCACAGCGCGCCGTCCTGCTCATACGTGGCCCCCTTCTCCTCCAGTTGTTTCAGGATTTTCCGCACCGCGCCGGACGTGTGCAGGGTGCGCTCGCTGAAGGTGGTGTCGAACTTCACCCGCAGCATCCGCAGATCGTCCATGATGATGTTCATCAGCACATCGGCGGCGAAGCGGGTGAACGGTTCCCACGATTCCTCGCGCAACAATGCGTCGCCCTGAGCGGTTTTGAGGGCGGCGGCGATGTAACGGATGTAATCGCCCTTGTACCCGTTTTCCGGGAACGGGCAGTCCACCCCGAACAGGTTCTTGTAACGCGCCTGGACCGAGCGGCCCAGCATCATCATCTGCACGCCCGCGTCGTTGTAGTAATATTCATGCGTTACTTCGTACCCCACCGCCGCGAGCATGGCCGCCGTGGTGTCGCCCACGATGGCCCCGCGGATGTGGCCGACGTGCAACGGCCCAGTGGGATTGGCACTCACGTACTCCACCAACGCCTTTTTCCCGGCGTACTTCCGGGACCGCCCATAGTTTTCCCTTTCGGTCAACACCCGCTTGAGCACTTCGAACAACACGCTGTTTTTTAGATGGATATTGATGAAACCCGGACCGGCCAAAACGGCCTTCTCGACCAGTGGGCTTTTTTGCAGGGATTGGAGGAACTCCGCGGCCAGGTCACGCGGGGCTTTTTTCAGGGGTTTGGCCAGCAGCATGGCGGCGTTGGTGGTCAAATCCCCGTGCTCCACCTCCCGGGTCGGGGTAAATACCAAGGATTCCTCTTGCGGTCCGCCGCCCTCCCCCGCCAGGCGCGACGCGGTTTCCCGCAGGATCTGATTGAGTTGCGGTACAATTTCAAAGTACACTCGGGTCAACCTCCCGTGAAGACAATTTCATACATCACACAACGGAATTTAATCTCTGAATGTGAAGCCAGGGAATAGCCGCACACTAGCGGCCCCGTTCCGGAGAACAAACGGAGTGGGAATGAGCCGGATCCTCCCCCCTTGTCAGGTTCCGAATAATCCGATGCTCCCGCGCGGCGCTAAGCCTTCAGTACCGGATTCACGCCAAAGCCCCATTCGGCCAGGTAGCGCCGCATGATTTCAGGAGTCAAGGTTTGGCGTCCTTCCATGGATGAATTCTTCAGATGCTGGAACAGGTCGATCCGGCTGAATTCTTGCAGGAAGGGGATGGAGAGTTCTGAGTAGCTCCAATGCCATGGTTCGTAGGCGAAACCGGTGCGTTGGGGATCGTTGGTGTAGACTTCATAGAAACCGTAGGTGGGAGCGTTGACCAGAAGCCATTGATACAAGGGGTGATAGATTCCCCCCGCCGCGAAATGCTCGGCCAGCAAAGGATCGGCGGGACTAGGTTGGTTGCGGTCGATAATGTCCAAATCAGTCCCCCAGTGGTGGCGGGAACTGCCTGGAATACTGGAATATTGTACGATTTTCCAGAGAATGTCGTGGGCCGGGAAACCCTGTTGGCGGAGTTGCCGGAATTTGCGGTTCCATATGGTGAGTTGGTGATCGAATCCCCGGAAACTGGAGACCGAATGCAATTGAAAACCGTCTTTTTTCGCGGCGTGGCGCATGGCTTCGAAAGCGTCCGCGGCGGATTGGCGCAGGTTGAATCCTTCGCCGAACAAGGGGGGCCTCCGGAGCCCGAGGAGCTCCAATTCCCGCGTATTTTCCTGGGCCGGGGGAGACGCTGGTTTTTTCGTTTGGATTTTTGTGGTTTTTTTCTGAGCCGCTCCAGCCGGATGCGCCAAAGTAACGGCCAGCACGCCGGTGCAGCAGAGAAAGCCTCGGCGGTTCACGATCGATAATTACCCCTCACGGATTACCTGCATGTAGTAAAACCAAAATCAGGCAGCCGGGCAAGGAAGTGCCCGGCTGTCGAATAAGAAAGATTTGAACGCCATAGAATAGGAAGAAACACCCCGATAGATAGTGCGTTTATTCTCCATCGTCGCCGATTGATTCCGTGGGGCAGCCTTCCATCGCGTTTCGCATGTTTTCTTCTTCTTCGGCATTTTCCGGTTGCTTAAACACGACCGCGTGGTCTCCATCGTCGCTCTCCTTGATGTTGCCCGGGGCTTCATCCATGCAGACCATGCAGAAGGTGCAACTCTTGTCAATATAATACTTGCCCGGCACGTTGTCTTCGAATTTGTTGGTTTTGTCCGCCATCGTTTTGAACCTCGCACTAAGATGATAGATTCCAGCGGATCTTGCCGTAGATCTCGCAAACGTCGCCACGGCGTGGAGACCGCCACTATGCCTCAGTTTAAATGGCCCACTTAATTCGTCAAGTTATCGAATTGGATTGCTGGAAGGTTGGGCTCCCCCATGTGAAGCAAAGCGGCCGTGGAACGGTTTTCGTGAAAAGATCATCTATCGTGACGATTTCATCCGGATCCAGGGATTGCGCATCGGTTGACGCGGTTGCAACGGAAAGATGGATTTCGCCTTATCCGGGTCACATTCACTCTACCCCCGAGAGAGCGAATGGTTAATCGTTACAATCCATCCTCTTTTTATCACGAATGGTGCTGGGAGAAAGGAATGCAATATACAAGTGAACAGTTCGGGATTTTTCTTTCCCAGGCTTCCCTTTCCATGCCGGTCTTTCTCGCGGTAAGATGGTTGTGCGTTGGTTCGATTCAGTGGCCGGAAGGATGGTTCATCGAACGAACGGACAAGGATGAAAAATCAGGATTGGAGAGGATCGCTAATGAACAAAACTTTGTCACCTACCCGCAGAGATTTTTTGAAAACCACGGGGATCGGCGTGGCCGCCGGTCTGACCGCCGCTCAGTACCGGGCGTTTGCCGCGGAAGAGGGCGCCAACGATAAAATCAACATCGGCGTAATCGGTTTGGGAGGGCGGGGCAGTTCGCTGCTCGGCTGGGTCATGAAGAAGCCCCAGGCCAAGGTCGTGGCCGTATGCGACGTGTATGTCAAACGGCGCAAGGATGCGGCCAAGCGGGCCGGCCTGGATCCTGAGAACGTCCAGGATTGCACCGGCGATTACATGGAGATCGTGAAACGGCCCGATATCGACGCGGTGATTATTGCCACGCCCGATCACTGGCATGCCCGCATCGCCATTGACGCTTTGAATAACGGCAAGGACGTGTATCTCGAAAAACCCATGACCAAGACGGTGGAAGAGGCTAAGGAGGTGACCGAAACCGTCGAACGGACCGGCCGCGTCCTCCAGGTCGGCAGCCAGACCACGTCCAGCGCGCAATGGTGGAAGGCCAAAAAAGCCATCCAGGAGGGCATGATCGGCAAACTCATCATGAGCCAAGGCTCTTACCACCGCAATTCCCGGGATGGCGAATGGAACTGGAGCATTGACGAAGGCGCCGGTCCCAAAGCCGAGGGCGACAACTACATTGACTGGGATACGTGGCTTGGTTCCGCGCCCAAACGCGAATGGGATCCCGACCGCTTCTTCCGGTTCCGCAAATTTTGGGATTATTCCGGTGGGATCGCCACGGATCTGTTCTACCATGTCATGGCGCCGCTTAACATTTGTTGGCCAGAAGCGCAATTTCCTTACAAGGTCATGGGATCCGGCGGGATTTACGTGTTCAAGGACACGCGCGAGGTTCCCGATACATTCGCGTTGATGGCCGAATATCCCGGTGAACACCAGGTGGTGCTAAGTTCCAGCATGGCCAATGACACCCATATCCCCGGCCTCATCCGCGGCCACGAAGGCACCATCGTCATGGTCGAACACGGCGAATTCGAAGGCTCCACGCCGTACATTACCGTTATGAGCCAGCGTCCGTACCGGCGGCAGTTCGAGGAAAAATACAAGGACCGCCTTGTTACCATCAAGCGCGTCCGGGGCAACGGGCGGGAGGAGGATGAACAGGTGATCCGCATCATGACCCAAGAAGAAGGCGAACCGCCCCGGCCTGATCACATGGAAAACTTCCTTCAATGCGTGAAGAGCCGCGAAAAGCCGGTCCTCGACGCCCGCACGGCTTACAAGGCCATGGTGACCATTGCCATGTCGGTCGAATCGTACCGTAGCGGGCGGGTATTGTATTTCGATGCCGAGAAGGAACGCGTGGTGGAGACACCGCCCAAGAAGATCTGATCCCCAGCGGGCCGCCGCTAGGCGTTCAGCATAAAAACGGGCATCGGGCAAAAAAAAACAGTTGGCACAAGAGAATTAAGGGGGCAGTGGTTGGTTGCCCCCTTCTCGTTTCTTTTGGTCCCCCTAAGCCCGTCCGATACGCCGGGAGGATCTACTCCGCCCGCGTATAGGGTTTTGTATGTTGATCCCTAGACTATAATGTAAGTAAATTAAAATAATGTGTAGAAAAAGGATTCCGGCCAAACGCCGGGATGCCGGCCTTAACTTGCCATTCGCGTTTTCCGGGGTGGTCACGGCACAGGGAGAGAGATTCATGAACCAGTCGGTTTTGGACAGCCAGTTGCACCGGATGGAGCAGGCGTTACGGGCGTCTCCCGACCAGATGCTGGAATTCAAGGCCAAACGGGATCTTCTCGCGCGGATTCTGCAACTCAAAGAAGAGAAAAACGTACTGATCCTGGGCCATAACTACATGGAACCACTGGTCTTCTATCTCTCCGGCGAGAACGAGCGGGGGGATTCCCTGGCCCTCTCGCGCCGGGCGGCCGAGACCGATAAGCCCATCATCCTCTTCGACGGCGTGCGCTTCATGGCCGAAACAGCCAAGATTCTCAGTCCAGACAAGAAAGTCCTGATTCCCGACCCGGAGGCCGGCTGCAGCCTGGCCGAGCCGTTCACCGCCGCCGATGTGCTCGAATACCGGCGGCGCTATCCCGGGTGCCCGGTGGTGACGTACATCAACAGCTACGCGGACGTGAAGGCGGAGACGGATTATTGCTGCACATCGTCCAACGGGCCCAACGTGGTGCGGCATGCTGCCCGCGCCTTCGGGACCAACCGGGTGATCTTTTTCCCGGATTCCCTCATGGGGGCCAATCTGCAGAAGGAATTGGAGCCGGATGGAATCGAGATCATCTATCCCGGCAAGGAGGATGACAAATTCGGCCGCTGCGAAGTGCACGAGAAATTCACCGTCGAAATCCTGCGCGGCATCCGCCGGCAGTACAACCTGATAAAGGGCAGTGAAGAGACCGCGGTGCTGGCGCATTGGGAATGCCTTCCGGAAGTGTTAGCGGAGGCGGATTACTATGGCAGCACCTCGCAAATGGCCCAATACATTGCGAAACATCCGAAATTGAAACGTGTCTTTTTGGCCACCGAATGCGAAATGGCGGCCAACCTGGCCTTGGAGTATCCCCAGGTGGAGTTCGTGAAAACCTGCAACATGTTCTGCCAGCACATGCGCCGGATCACCCTGGAGAAGATCCTTTACAGCCTGGAACACGAGGTATATGAGATCTCCGTCGCTCCCGCCATCGCCGCCCGCGCCCGCCAAGCCATTGACTGTATGCTGGAAGTGCCGAGAGGGTAAAACGCTTTTTCAGAATCCACAATGATGGGCCGGGACACGTCGCCCCGTGCCCTTCTATTCGCTGGATGGTGAATCGATTACCAGATCTGTACTTCTTCCTCTCTGACCTGGAACCAATCTTCACATGTTTTCCCACATTGTGATATGCTCCTGCTACGGGAAATATGGGCATCAATTTATCCAATTCCGCCACATTGAAGATGAATCATCCTGCCCTCGCCTCGCTCGTTCAAAACGGCGGCGAGGATGCCCGGGTATCAATCCAGGATACCCCCGCGGGCGCGCCTACGTTGATTCTTCACACGCCCGAACGGGCCTTCGCCTTGCATCACCTGGAGGATCCTGCCAGTCACGCCCGGCAATGGCTCGAATCCCGGCCGGAATGGAAAAAAGCCCGCAATATCGCCGTTATGGGATGCGGCCTGGGGTATATCCCTATTCTGCTGTATCGCGCGCAACCGAAACTCCAGCATCTCTTTGTGCTGGAGCCCTCGCTGAGCGTGTTCCGCCAGGCCTTGCGCGTGGCGGAAATGCGGCCGCTGCTCGAGGATCCTCGCGTGCATTTCGCCGTAGGATCTGAACCGGGAACCGTGTACAAGGCTTTGCTCCAATGCCTGATGGATCTAGTGGCCAATCCACTCTTTTACTTGGCCGTTCCCTCCATCACCGCCGCGTTTCCACTATGGGCGCGTTCGGCCGAGCAGGAAATCCATGACGCATTACGACTCGGGAAAAGCGGTCTGGCAACCAAGTTTCGGGACGCGCCACTCACGTTGCATAATCTCTTTCGGAATCTGAACGCCGTCGCCGCCGCGCCCGGCTTGAATTCGCTGGGCCATCGTTTCTCCGGTGTTCCCGCCATCGTCGTGGCGGCTGGTCCATCATTGAGAAAGAATTTACATGATCTTAAACAAGCCGGGGACCAATTTCTGATCATCGCCACCGATACCGCCTTCGAGCCGCTGCGGCGGGCGGGAATCACGCCCCACCTGGTGGTGACCGTCGATCCCACGGAACTCAATCTGAAGCATTTTCAAGATACTACGTATGGGCCGGAAACCGTGTTGCTCTTCGATCCCGAAGCCCGGCCCGAACTGCCTCCCCGCTTCGCCCGGTGGATCACCTTCCTGACCGACAAACACCCCTTTTTTGTATGGTTGAACCAGCGGATTGGGGACAAGGGCCTGATCCACAAAGGGGGGATGGTTTCGCAGGCGGGGATCCATGCCGCGCATTATTGGGGATGCCGCCCCATCATCCTGGTGGGGCAGGACTTGGCCTTGGATCCGGAATCCGGCGCGACACACGATTCCCGCACCGCTTTGTGCCGCAGCGCGCGCTATCTGGAGGACGATGCGAATCATGTGGATATTCCTCGCGGGGTAGACGAGGCTGGGAACGAATTCTCCCGTGAAACCTTGTATTGGGTGGAGGGAGTGGGCGGCCGGCCCGTCCCGACGCTGCATAATCTCTTGATTTATTTGCGAATGCTGGAAGAGGATATCCGGACAATGCGGCTGGATGTGATCGATGCCACCGAAGGTGGGGCGAAAATTCAGGGGACGCGGATTTTACCTCTGGCCGAGGTGATCGAAAAATACCGGGATAATTCCATCGATGTCCGGAGTGTCCTGGAAAATGCCGGGAAGGGGGAAGAACCTCATGCGGATTTGCCGCTTCCCACCCATTTACTGGAAATCATACATGCTCGGAGAAATATCGCCTGCGCGGGCTTGCGGTATGTGGATCAAATCGTGAATCATGCCCCGGCCGGCCTGCCGGACTCATCTCTTCCCGCGTTGAAAGCCGAGTTGGAACGGTTCCGGGAACGCATCTTTGCCGATCCGGTGGCGGATTATCTGATCGAATACGCCGCGCCCCGCGAATTGTTCGAGTTCTTGAAACTCGGTCCCGCGGATCTAACAGACGAAGAGGAATGGAACCGGGTACTGACGCGGTACCGCGCGTTGTTTGAAGCCACCCTGCTGGCGGCAAAATGGATTGGGGAATGGATAGAAAAGGCCTGACCGGGATGACAATCTGAATGCCATGACCCCACGTTTCAACCAATTGGTTTTCTCATGCCGGCGTGAGGCAGCGCTTAGCATTGGACCCATTGGATTTCAGTTCTAAGCCCAAGATACCACGTCATATAGAAAGGCCCGGAAACAACCGGGCCTTTCTTTCTTCTTACCAACTCTCATGGGTCAGAGCATCCATTTCCTCAATACAATTCCCACTTGGACGGATCCAATCCGGCCGTGACCTGCGCCAAGGTGAGCTCTCCCCATTGCGTCTCATCATCCCATCCGGCGTCGACTTCACCGTTCCAGCGGTATTGGCCGTCCCGGTTGTCTTGTCCCGGCGTGTCGCGGTCATTGATGGCAAGATCAAAACCGATTACGGGAGCAAAGCCCGCGATCGATTGGCGGAATTCCACGATCCAACCGGTGCCGTCGGGCTTGACCGCGGCGCCACTGGCCAGATCCCCTGCGGGCGCGCTGCCGACCGCGCCGCCGTCACCCCGGATGATGATGGAATGGCCCCAGATCGTCCCTTCTTTCGCTGTCCGCCGGCTGAAATTGCCATCGACCCGGATTTCCACCGAATCGTTCCGCCAGACGTCCGTCATGGAAAAATCGAGAACGTCATCGGTGGCGTCAACCGCAATGTACAAGTAGTTGGCGTCGTTCATGATATACGCCGTGACATGGCTATCCTCATACAATTGAAAACCATCCTTGTTGGGGCCGCCGATGGTGTTGGAATCCGGGCCGGTGACCCCCGGGCGGACACCATCACTGCCATCGAAGGAGATGACGGCCGCATCCACCCATTCCCCCAATGACAGGACTCCATCCAAGGTCGGCGGGGTCGTGGCGGCTCCGGCAGTCAGTTTTTGGACGGGACCGGGATTGGGAACCGTCGCCAACACAAGCATGCCCCATTGAGTCTCATCATCCCATCCGGCGTCGACTTCACCGTTCCAGCGGTATTGGCCGTCCCGGTTGTCTTGTCCCGGCGTGTCGCGGTCATTGATGGCAAGATCAAAACCGATTACGGGAGCAAAGCCCGCGATCGATTGGCGGAATTCCACGATCCAACCGGTGCCGTCGGGCTTGACCGCGGCGCCACTGGCCAGATCCCCTGCGGGCGCGCTGCCGACCGCGCCGCCGTCACCCCGGATGATGATGGAATGGCCCCAGATCGTCCCTTCTTTCGCTGTCCGCCGGCTGAAATTGCCATCGACCCGGATTTCCACCGAATCGTTCCGCCAGACGTCCGTCATGGAAAAATCGAGAACGTCGTCGGTGGCGTCGACCGCAATGTACAAATTGTTGGCGTCGTTCATGACATAGACAATCACACTGCTGTCTTCTGCGGATTGGAAGCCGTCCTTGTTCGGGCCGCCGATGGTATTGGAATCCGGGCCGGTGACCCCCGGACGAATCGCGTCTGATCCGTCAAAATTAATCCGCGCCGCGTCTTTCCACTCGCCGGCATCCAATTTGCCGTCCAATACCGGTGCCTTGGACGCAAAGCCCGCTACCAAAATTTGGTCTTGGATATTCGGGCCACCTAGGAGCTTGGGGGATGGTGCCTCTATGGCCGAAATACCCGCTCTGAAGGTTTGGTCTTGGGCGGTGGCGGTGGAAATCACCATACCTAAAATGATTCCGATTAGCACTAGGACTCGCGCTTTCATAATTGATACCTCCCCACAATGGGTAAAATTAATCCCGAATGATTCTCGTTTACGGCAGATTCATTCGATTGAATAAATCAATTTTAGCATACATTTGACGTACAAGTCAAATCACAATTCTTTGTATCTCCTATTTTACCGTATCTCTTTGAAATGATCGACGAAAACCACCCCCCCTTGGGGAGAAGACTAGAGTGAGGGTATTTTTGCAGGAGTGGAACTGCGTGACCGCCTTCATCCCACAGAGAATAGAATCGATTTTACTCCATCAGGCACGCATTTACCGGATGATCCAAACTATCAGGAAAGCCCGGGGGAGAAAAGTGGTTCGGCGTTTTTCCATCGGATTGATTGACCCGCGCGACCATCCGTGCCATCATCATCCCCCGGATTAAAGCCATCACCTTTCCCCTCGAGGT
>ERZ795060.469-NODE-469-length-55051-cov-8.419521_pt1 | contig 55051 bp, 51 predicted proteins | sample MGYA00375144_ERZ795060 | MGnify/ENA primary metagenome ERZ795060 (study PRJEB30189, sample SAMN05720157) | activated sludge metagenome | isolation source: anaerobic digester from wastewater treatment plant | place: Japan | collected 2015-05-15 ... | reverse complement strand
CCAGGGACTGGGAGGCGGACGAGACCTGTCCGGAGGCGCTGGAGACCTGCTCGGCACCGGTGGTCAGGTCCTCAATGATTTGATGAATAGGACGTGTAATTGCCCGCGTCACAAGGATTCCTACGGTGACGGCCAGGAGAACGCTGACCAGAGCAACACTCAGAAAGAAAGTCTTCAAAAAAATTGCTTTGGAGCGAGCGTTCTGAACTTGTGTAATCACCTTTTCTTCAGTCTTTTTGAGCATCTCTTTCAGTTGGTTGATGGCTTCTCTCTGGAGGGTAGTGGCGGGCCCGAGGGTTTCCTCGAGGGCCTGGGCATACAGTTCGCGGCTCTTGTTGGTCAGAACCAGCATCTTGTCAAAATCCTTAAAGAGCTCCTGCATCGCCGGAAGCATCTGACTGCGGAAGATTTCTCGGGCCTGGTCAGTCTGGTTCTGCTGGACCAGTTTTTTGATGTCGGCAACGGCCTTGTGGAACTGCTGGTGATACGGCCGGCATTCGGAGACAATCTGTTTGAGCTCCTCACTGGTTGTCTGAAAGGTCGAGAAGAATTTGCAGGCGGTAAAGTCCTCTCCGCCGTCAAAGACGGCTTTGGGGTCCTCCAGCAGTGTGCGGACCTTGTTGATGACAACATAGTGGTCTTTGATAAACTGCTCGATGCGGCGTGTCATATCGACCGGGTCAGCAATTCCGAGTTTGTCAATCTCCCGCGACAAGTCCAGCACCTTGGTGATTTCGTTCTGCCAGGCATCCCAACTGGACAGGAATTGATTCCAGGCGGCCTTTTCTTCGGCAGTGGCGGGCAGGGCCTCATAGGCCGCAAAGGCCTTTTTGCAGTCCTCGATGGCTGTATTGTAGTTGCTGTACTGCCGCTGCCGCAGTTCGTCGGATGCCCCCGGAATGCTCAGGGTTCGTATCGTTCCCCGGATATTTTCGGCTAGATAGACGATATTTTCCATCGCTAATGCCTGCGGCATCAGTTCGGCCCCGATGTTTTCAATCGCTGTTCCGCTTTGATTGGTGCTGTAAAAACCGAGCAGGCCGAGCAGCAGGGTAATGCCGGCAATCAGTAAAAAGGACAGAATCAATTTCGTTCCCAGTTTCATTTTTTTGAACATACGCGAATCTCCTTCCTGTTTTAAGTTGTGTTCCGAATGAGTTTGTCCCCCCGTCCGGAAGCGTCCGTACTGTTTGTCTTCCTTTTGGATATGGGTAACCAGCCAGTTTTTGAGAAACTCAGCCAGATTGAGAGGGTTGACAGGGCGGCCTGCCTGAAAATCTTCGAAGAGTTTTTGGACGTGGGCCACAAGCCGCTGATGCTTGACCTGGTGAGCCGGCAGGGCCGGATAGCCCATCTGCCGCATCAGGACTTCTTCCTGTGAAAAGTGGGTGTTAACGTAGCCAACCAGCTCGCGGAGTGTTTGCTGAATAATCCCTTTGCTGCGTCCGCCCTGCAGCGCATCATAAAACTGATTGATTAAATCAACCAGCCGCTGGTGCTGACGGTCCATTTCCGGAATGCCGACCGAAAAAGAATTGTTCCATTTGAATAAGGGCATATCTTCCTCTCCGATTCCGTTAACACGTTCAAGCTGCTTGTTCGGCCGACTGAACAGTCGAAGCGGAGAAGCGGTCATCTGACAGAGTCCGGTCGATATTCAGAAGCAGTTTGGCGGAGGAGTCTGTTTTAATCAGTCCGTCCAGGAATGAAGCCCCCTGCAGCATTTCAGCGGGCGGTTCGATTTGTTCGGGGCGGACTTCAAGTACTTCGAGGACGGCATCGACCAGAAGTCCGGCCGCTTGGGCTGTTTCGCCGCGGGTGAACTCGACTACAATGATGCAGGTCTGCTGCGTGAGTGTGCCGTCGGGCATTTGGAATTTGCGGCGCAGGTCGATAACCGGAATGATGCGTCCCCGCAGGTTGATAATCCCCCGCAGATAAGCCGGAGATTGCGGGACTGGTACCGCTGGTACATACCCGATGATTTCCCGAACCGTCAGGAGCGGAATCGCATACTGTTCGCTGCCCAACATGAAGGTTAAAACCAAATGAGTTTCGCTCCGTTTCCCTCTGCCTGCCGTTTGTGTTCGCCCTGTGTGTTCAGACATCTCTGCGTTCCTTTCGTACGGGGTTCCCTGCGTTTCTCCCTCTACCTATCTGAAACCGGAATTTTTTGTCGGAAAAGAATGGAGGAGGGTTTAGAAAATTACGGAGGAAACGAGAAGAAAAACAGGCGCTATAAAAACCGGGTTTTCTGTAAAAACAACAGGGAATTTCCGGATGAGCGGGGAAATATACCGATGGGAATATCGGAAATTATAAGTATTTTATCCGTCTGCTTCCGATAACGTTCGTTTTTTGTCGGTTTTTTAAAAAACAATCCGGCGGGTCCGCCTCAGGGGGCTTCCCGCCGGATTTGTTGAGAATGAGCGGGATTAGCGTTTTTTGGTTTTTGTGGCCAGCAGACCGCCCAGGGCCAGCAGCGTTACAGCCGCCGGTTCCGGAATGACATCGGCATAGATTTCGATGGTGCCGACGTAGAAATCCTTTTGGTCTTTGCCGTTATCCAGCCCGCTTCCATAGGTATTCCAGCCGTAATCCCAGCCCGCGCGGGCATAATTTTTGTCATAAATCAGCGTACCGGTATAGAGGAAGGTGCCGGCCATGCCCCAGTTTGACATCGGTGTGGTTCCGAGGGCGGGATTGTACCAGTGAATCAGGCCGTCCGTGATGAGGGTGCCGCTGATTTGCATGGTATAGAGGGTTCCTGTCGGGTCCACGGTCCAGCTATTGACGTTCAGGGTGAAGGCCGTTCCGCGGAAGAGACTGTTGGTCAGAAAACCCGCCGCCGGTCCGGATGGCTCTTTGTAGTCATTAATGGCCCAGGCCGACGGAGAAGGGGTGGGGAAAACCTGAGTCAGCAGGGCGCCGGCAGGCGTATTGTCCACATTGTCGGCAAAGTACACCGTCGGGGGGATGACACCGCCCAGAGGGCTGTAGGTCGGGGCCATGCCAATCAGGTCAAAGCCGAACTGGCTTTGTCCGACCGGTTGGCCGGAGAAAATATCATTGAAGCTGACCCCGTTGTACTTGGTGTCGTCAAACTGGAAGGGGGCACCGTTGGTGTTATTGTAACCGAATTGTGCCCGGATATAGGCCTGATTGTTCGCGTTCTCATCATACCCGCTGATGGTGCCGTCCTTATTCCAGTCGAGATTGTTGTAGTAAATCATCAGGCCCCCTCCGGCTGTGCCCAGTTTGAGGGGTACTGCCCAGGCCGATACCGCCGACAGGAGTATTAGAATCATACTCATTCGTTTCATAGTTCTTTCCTCCATATTGTACTGATTGCTGTTTTTTTACACGCCGCGTTTCCGCAGCAGCAGACCGCCCAGGGCCAGCAGCCCCAGCGTCGCCGGTTCCGGCACAATCATAATGCCGGATATTTCCGTCGTTACCCCCGTCCAGTCCTGGGGCTGATCAAACCCGCCGAACCACACGCGAAGGGTGCCGTCGGGTTCGAAAGCCGTATCCTCGTTTTCAATCAACACTTCTACGCTGAATACCAGATCGGCGGCATTCTCCATGGTCAGACGTGTGCCGATGGGGGCTCTCCAGACCGGGAATGCATAATTGGTGGTATTGTAGGGCTGGTTAGCCATCACGATACCGCCCGCCCAGCCGTACGGATCGCCCATGCTGTTGATGACCGGCACGCCGTTGACGGTCTGATTTCTCCAGGAATTGACGCCGTAGGTCCCGTCGCCGTTATCGGGGACGGCATGATAGGGCTGATCCCAATAATCCGGTGCGATTGTGGCTCCCCACAGATTAAAATAGGAGAATCCATAGCCGGTCAGATTCTCGTCAGCCCATTCCGCATAGTCGTTGGTTCCATCCCCATCCGAATCCGTGTCTGACCAAAGGACCCAATTGGGTGTCGGGCTTGTATCATCGGGCCATTCTCGGACGCGGCGAGGGGCGTCCTGGTTGTATAATTCATCCGTTGTCCGGGTGTATTTGAACAGGTCCGCCCCTGTGAAGGTGATGGTGTACCACATAGCCGCCTGAACACAGTCAACCCATACGGTCGACAAAAGCAGGATTGTCAAAAATGGAATATACCGTTTCATAATTCTTTCCTCCGATTGTTCAAAGTTTGAGTTAGTGGATTTAAAACCATTTTCACTGGCACAATTGTTTGTTTCACACGGCCGATTTCTTTTTGTTCGTTCTGTTTGTCTTCCCTCCTTTCTCCTACCGTTCACTCGTTCGTTTTTTTGACTTTCAACACGAGGTTCAGTTATCAAAGAATTAAAGCCGGCCGGAAGATGTCTTTCGACCGGCTCTTTGGATGCGGCTATCTGCGTTTCCGAAGAAACAGACCGCCCAGGCTGAGGAGAATCATCGTTGCCGGCTCCGGGATGACCAGTGCCCCTGCGACTACGTATCCTTCCTGACCGCTGACATAGTTGCTCAGGGTATCCCCGAAGACCCAGTTGACTCCATAAGCGGCATTGGTTCCCAGAACTCTCGGTGCCCCGGTGCCGACGCCGTTGGCCGGATTGGTGATGTATTCAGCCGGCGGAGGGGCAATCGTCAGATTGGCGACATCTGCGAATGTCAGATTGGTTTTTCCGAGCAAAATGTGAACCCAGGAGGTGCCTGTGTTCCAGCCGGGGGTTTCGTACACTTTCACGACTTTGTCGGACAGATCGGAAAAACTCAGATTGTAGGAACGGGAGCCGTCGGGATTTTGTTTGAACAGGGGCTGAAAATCCGGATTGGAAGGTTCGTTGGCCAGCACGGCATAATGACCGGAGCCGTCTGTAACCCACAGGTTGAAGTAGGGGGCTACGGCAGGGCCGGAACCGGCCGTAAAACGGCTTACGTCATCGTAGCGGGTAATGGAAAGCAAAGAGATTTGGCCGACGGTAGAATTGTTGATGTCATTGGAGCCCAGAGCCGCCTTCATGCCTGCTTCGCTGATAATCAATTCGACGGCGTCTGGAACATACTCATTGTTGCTCAGGATTTGCGGGGCGTTTCCGCTGGATGTGGCATTGCGGATGATAAAGGCATCAAAACCGCCTTTCGCCAAACTGGTTATGCCTGCAGCACATATCAAAAGAATAATTCCCTTCTTCATGGTTCTTTCCTCCATTAGAAATTTTTCTTCTTTACTCGTTCACTGGCTCGTTTGCTTGTTTCACTTGGCCGATTTTTTCTTTGGTTTTATTCGACCTCCTTTCTCAGGCCGCTGCGGGTTTTTTAGGATTTTGGATTTGGCATTTCGAATTTCCGAAAAGGGGGCCGGCCCAAAATCGGCCAGTGATCTTCGGCCGGCCCCGTTCATTTCAGGCATGCTGCACGCGTTTTGCTTTTCGGAGAAAAACTGTGCCCAGACTCAGCAGCAGAAGACTCGCCGGCTCCGGAATAACCCGAACGGCCAGCGAAGTCCCTTTGTAGGGCTCCTCATTTCCGCTGGCCGGTCCGTTTGTGCCGAACTGAAAGCCGATTTTCCGAATGTTCGCCGGGTCCGCCCACTGTGATTTTTCGATGGTCAGCCAGACGGATTCGCCGGGGCCGATCCAGGTCCAGCCATTTTCATCAAAGTCCCATGTTTCCCAGCTTCCGGCGCCGCTGTTCGTAAAGATGTTGACCATCACATAGAGACTTGGATGGGTGTTTTTGATGCCCAGTTTATAGCCGTCATAGGCCGACAAATCCAGGCCCGCCCCCGGCCCCCAGCCGCCGTATTGGATGCCGTAGGCGGCCTTCCAGAAATCACTGTATGCGTTGTTGTTTAGAATCGCCGCAAAATCGGCCCCCAGCGCATACGTCGGGTCCATACTGGTTGTGACGGTGGCCGGCTCCTTCCACTGCTCAATCCAGGCATCAATGTCCGCATTGGAAGGAATATAATACCCTCCCGAAGCTGCGGCCGTGATGCAGCCGCCAATTAGGATGGATGCAATCGCTTTCATACCTTTGCTTTCCTCCGTTTCAAACCTCCTTTACATCTGAAACACAAAAAAGAGATCACTGAACCGATGTTTCAAACCGTTGCTTCCGGCGACGGCCGATTGACTGACTTGTCCTTTCTCCGGCCGCTGAATGGTTCACTGTCCGTATTTCAGATGTTCCGAAAAGGGCTGCTTCAAATCGGCCGGTGATTCTCCGCTGCTCCTGCCGGAACCTGACTGTCTTCAAAAACCCGTGTTTCCAAATCATTCTGTTCGGTTTTTTATGCTTTGCGTCACGGGGAATGTGACGATTTCTTTCGGCTGGGTGTGGCTGCCTGATCACCGGCCGTCATACCCAGCATGGAGTGGAGGATATGGAAAAATGGCACTCATTCTCTTCGTTTCTGTCTTTCATCCGTTGCGAAAGAGCTTCTTATCGTTTCGCGGTTATTCCGCGTTTTTTCCCGCTGGGTGTGGCTGCCCGTTATGATCACCGGCCGTCATACCCAGCCCTGAAAGGAGAGGATGATGAAATTTTTGACTTTTCAGTCTTGAACCCGTTTTTAGTCGAACTCATCTGCGGCAGCCGCGTGCAGGGCGACCCCGTCTTCCAGATGCAGAATCTGACAAATCAGCCGCCGCAGGTATTCGCCTTCCGCATCGTCAGTGATGACGGCCGTAACTCCCAGCGACCGTGCCAGGATTTCCTGCTCTGTATTGCCGCTTTCAATCAGCGCCACGGTCGGCATCTTCGGACGGGCGGCCAGAATTCTCTGAAACAGAAGGCCGTTCGGCATGTCAAGCAGGTCCCACCGGCTGATGACGGAGTCGATGGACTCTTCCCGCAGACATTTCAGGGCCTGCTTGCCTGTGTCCATCACCAGCAGCCGAAGGGGAAGTTCCTGCAGACCATGGGTTTTGTCTTTTGTGCCCACCATCAAAACCGTTGAATAAATCCGGCACATCGCTGCTTCCCGATTCTTTTCACTTTTCAATTTTCACACATCTGCAGCGGAATATTACAAACACCGTGCCGGAAGCGAAAAAGGAGCCGAAATGATTTGTAAATGATTTCTCAGAAGGTAGTTATAAATGCGTTTGTGCGGGACTTTTTTCCGGATTGCGCCGCAGGCAAAGCGGGGATTCGGGAACAGGGAAAGGGCGGAGGTAAAGGCAGGAATTGAAAAAACAAAGACTTAGCACGGCGCGGGCGATTTGCATCGCTTTTACAGAATGCCCGCAGAAATGATAGAGCCGGACGGAAGAGAGGGTTGGGTGAACTTGCAGAAAAAGAGGAGATGTGCAGCGGGACCTACTTCCAGGTGGCTTCCAGGCCGAATTCTTCGACCAGACGTGCCAATTTTCGATGGTCGATGCCGAGCATTCGGGCGGCGGCCATTTTTCGGCTGTGCGATTTCTTCAGCGCCAGTATCACCATCCGCTTTTGGATCTGTCGGAACGGATAAAACTCATCCTTCTCGAGCTGGTTGACCAGCAGGTCGCCTTCCAGAATGTCGGCCGGCAGGTCGGACGGCTCAATCAAAGGACCTCGGCTGGCGATATGGGCATGTTCCATTGCGTTGGCCAGTTCCCGCACATTGCCCGGCCAATGATAGTCTTCCAGAATGGCCGCCGCTTCTTCGGTGAGCTGCCGAGGGGGCTCTTCATACAGCTCCGCCTGTTTGCGGAGGAAATAATCCGCAAGCAGACGAATGTCTTCCCGGCGTTCCCGCAGCGGCGGCATCTGGATTTTGTACACGTTCAGACGAAAGTACAAATCCGCCCGAAATGTGCCTTTCTGCACCATCTGCTTCAAATCCCGATTCGTCGCACACAGCACCCGTACATCGACGGGATGCTGTCTTGTGGAACCGACGGGCGTGACAGAATTGTCCTGCAGAACCCGCAGCAGTTTGGCCTGAAGGTCCAAATTCATCTCGCCGATTTCATCGAGAAAAATCGTTCCGCCGTCCGCCGCCCGAAAAAAGCCGAGGGTGTCGCTCACCGCTCCCGTAAAGGCACCCTTGATATGTCCGAACAGCTGGCTTTCAAAAAGCGAACCGTTCAGGGCTGTGCAGTCAACCGGGATGAATGGTTTGGCGGAGCGCTCACTGAGCGCGTGGATCAGTCGAGCGGCCATCTCCTTGCCGGTGCCGGTTTCTCCCTCCAGAATCACGCAGCAGCAGCGCGGACCGACAATCCGGATGGTTTCCAGTACAGACTGGAAAGCGGGGGAAACGCCGACAAATACCTTCTCGTGCGGACAGGCAGGAGCCTGATAAGACAGCTCCATCTTTCCTCTTCCTCCAATTAACCAAATTCCCCTTTGGTTTCAGGTGGAGAGTGCAAAGACCATCATCCTCATCTCCACACCCATTCTCCTCTCGTGAAAGTAACCGGTTTCTAATAGTTTCGCAATCGTGGGAAATACGGATTTTGCGTTCAGCTCTGCAAATTCAGGGAATGGGATTTTTCCACTTGAAAAAGGGGAAAAAGAACGGGCCGGGGTTTTCCCGGCCCGTTCGATTTCTAAGTCTGCCGACCGTTCTGGTTATCCGTTAAAGTCTTTGAAGTCGTCCTCGAGGGGGATGACTTGACTGGGTTCGGGCTTGGCGGCAGCGGGGGTTGTCTTGGGCTTGGCCGGATTCGTGGTCTTGCCTTTGCCCTTTCCTTCGGCGATGTGATGGAAGGTCTGGTCGGTTAAGGACAGCCGCGGGGGCTTTTTAGCCGATGCTGCTGCAGGAGCAGAATGGGAGGAGAGGGTCTGCATCCGGCTGCTGCTTCCATCCACGAGGGCGACCAATTGCTGCACGACGGTGTGCATCTGCTGGGCCTGAGCGGACAGTTCCTCAGCAGCGCTGGCGGACTCTTCGGCCGCTGCCGCATTCTGCTGCGTAACCTTGTCCATCTGGGATACAGCGGTGTTAATCTGCTCAATGCCCTGGGCCTGTTCGGTGCTGGCGGCGGCGATTTCGGCCACCAGGTCGGTGGTTTTGCCGACATGGGCGACGATTTCCTCGAGCTTTTTGCTCACCTCGGTGGAGATTTCGACACCGTTTTTGGCGTTTTTGACGGAACCTTCGATGAGGGCAGCGGTGTTTTTGGCGGCTTCGGCAGACCGCATCGCCAGGTTTCGGACCTCTTCGGCGACGACGGCAAATCCCTTTCCGGCCTCACCGGCTCTGGCGGCCTCGACGGCGGCGTTGAGGGCCAGCAGGTTGGTCTGGAAGGCGATTTCGTCGATGACCTTGATGATTTTGGAGGTCTCATCGGCGCTCTTTTGGATGTCGTTGATGGCCAGGGTCATCCGCTTCATGGCCTCGGCGCCGTCGTGGGCGGCCGATTTGGCCTGAGCGGCGAGGGTGTTGGCCTGCTGGGCGTTGTCGGCGTTCTGCTTGGTCATGGAGGACATTTCCTCCAGAGAGGAGGAGGTTTCCTGGAGTCCGGCGGCCTGCTCGGTGGCGCCTTCGGCCAGGGACTGGGAGGCGGACGAGACCTGTCCGGAGGCGCTGGAGACCTGCTCGGCGCCGGTGGTCAGGTCGGCAATAATCTGATGAATCGGCTTGGTGATGCTTCGGGTGATGACATAGGCCAGGACGATGCCGATGACGATGCTGCCGGCGGAGGCCAGAAGAAGCGTCAGGTTGACCAGGTTGGCGGTGGACTTGAGGGCAGTCTGCAGGTGCCCATCGAGCTCGCTCATCATCTGGACGATGCCGGCGGCGGTGGCGACCATTTGTGAGTAGGCCTTGCGCTGGTCCAGAAGACTTTGATAATACTGCTCGCCGGCACGGGCGTATTGATTGACGGCCTCGTTCATTTTGGAGGCATAGGTCTGCAGTTTGGGCTCTGAAGCGGTTTTTTGGGCCCATTCAGCAAGGCCGTCTCGCAGCGTTTGCAGCTGCTTCTGGAAATTGTCCCATTCTTTGTCGGTCTCATTGGCAATCAGATACACGCCGCTGACCCGCAGCAGCAGGAAGTTCTGAACGATATTTTCATTCAGCAGCTGGTCAAATGCAGCCCAGTATGCGGCCTGTTGAGTGATGTTTTCCTGAACGGCCTTTTGGAATTCAGGGTCAATGACGTTCCGCATGGCTTCGTCGAGGCTGTTGGTAATCTCGGCGCCTGTGGTTCTCCAGATTCCGACGGCCTCATCTTTTTTCTTCTGGGCAGCCACACCCTGTTCAAAGAGGGATCGGTATTCTTCGCTGGTGATGAGCATTTTGGAGACAAGCTGCTGGTCCTGCTCAGTCAGATGAGGATTTTCAGACAATCCTTTTAATTCGGCGGTCAGAAGGTCATAGGATTCCATCCATTTTTCGGCGGCATTCTTGTTGTCTGAGCCGATGGCGGCGAATTTGTTGATCATAAAGTCGCGCCGCAGGGTGGCGCACTGATTCAAGTGTCCGACGGCCCTTTGCCCGTCGAGGGTCAGGTCAGAGAGGACCTTGACCCTGGCCATTCCCCGCCAGCTGATCAGCCCCAGCAGGGCGGTAATCACAACCAGACAGCCGAATCCCAAAAACAGTTTCGTGGACAGTTTCATGTTCTTAACCATTCGCAGACTCCTCAGAAAAAAAGGGAACTATATCGATTCCTCAGCACTCTGCTGAACAACAGAATCGATTTCAAGCAGCAGTTTGACCGAATCGTTTGTTTTGGCAATCCCACGGAGGAAGGAGGTATCGATGGTGCTGCCGAGGGATGGTGCCGGCTCAATTTGTTCGGCCTCAATCTCTAAGACCTCTGAAACCCGGTCTACTATCAGGCCGGTCAGAGTTGCCCCTTCTGCTGTCTGCGTTTCAATGATGACAATACAGGTCTGGTCTGTAATCTCCTTCTCAGGCATTCCGAATTTCAGGCGAAGGTCGATAACCGGAATGACCTGACCGCGCAGGTTCAATATACCCTTCAGATAAACAGGTGATTTTGGCACCGGCGTAACAGGTACATAGCCGATGATCTCGCGGATTTGCAGGATTTCTATCCCAAACTCTTCATTCCCGATGGCAAATGTTAAGTATTTGCCTTCCGAGGCGGGGTTTTTTTCGGAGGGTGAACTTATAACAGATGAGGATGTTGCTGAGACAGCCATTCTTCAGCTCCTAAATACTTGGGTTTGTTTTTCCCTAAATATCGGGAATTATTCTGAGATGGGATTCGGGATTATTAGATTTGGACTTAAGAAAAAAATGCATCTTTTTTAAAAATACAGTTCAAAACTGCAACAGGGGAAGACGTTTTTTCAGAATTAATCTTTTTTTGATAAATCATTTATTTTTTTCGGACTTACCGGAGGTCCTGCCGTCCGTTTCATCCCCAATTTTCGCTTCATTTGTGCAACAGTGCGCCAAGGGTAGAGAGACAAAAAAGAACAGAACAAGCAAAACGGAGGCGACCGATGGCGTTTGACTTAAGGATTTTTCAGGATTCTTCACTAAAGGAGTCCTTTCTCGACTGGCTGATTCAATTCCACTGGCCGACTTGGTTTGCCCGCTTTCATCGCCTGTGGGAATATTATCAGAACCGTTTCATCGGTCCGGTTTCGTTTGAAGACGCCGACGGCCGCTGTGCCGAATCCGCCCGTCCCTACATTCAGGCGCAGGAAATGGGCTTGCCTCCGCGAATTACCGGACGGCTCTATGATACTCCCGACGGCATCGACGCCGGCAAGGTCGTTCGCGATATCCGCCGTAAGGAGGTTGTGATTGAAAATGACATCGCCTGGCGCATCAGTGCGATGGTGGATTTTCTCTTCGGCAAAGGCGTTTCATTCGTCAGCAGGGCCCCCAATGCTTCTCGTCGCAGAGCCATTCAGACGCTTCTTGAAGCTGTGTTCGAGGCCAACGGGGGCCCTGCATTCTTCCAGGACCTGGCGGTGCTCGGGGCGGTCTATGGGTTTGTCGACTGCATCATTCGTCCCGGCGCTCGGCTGAACACACGTCTTCAGGCCGCCACCCCCGGCCGTTCCGTTCAGACTCCCGATGCATCCGTATCCCTTCCGCGCATCCGCACCTTCGCTTCCGAGATTGCCCTGGACCTGGTCGAAGCCCCCCGAGCCCTGCCGGTCCTGGAAGAAGACGACTGCCGAACTATCCGTTATTACATTCAGCATTTTCTTCAGGAGCGAAACGAACCGGAGCAGCCGCCGGCGCTTCTGGAGCGGTTTTTCCGAAGGCGTTCGATTCCTGCCGGCCGCCGCAAGACCGCCGTCACGGAAATCATCGGCCCTCGCTGCTTCCAGCGCTATGAAGATTTTCAGTGCGTCGCCGAAGGCCCTAATCCGCTCGGCTACATCCCTGTCGTGCACATTCAGAATCTTTCACAGCCCTATGCCTACGAGGGCATCAGCGACGTTGAGCAGCTCATCGGCCTGCAGAATGAACTGAACACACGCCTGTCCGACCGGGCCAATCGGCTTACGATGCAGGCCTTTCGGATGTATCTGGCCAAGGGCATCGAGGGCGTCGGCGAAAAACCCGTCTCGCCCGGCCGAATGTGGTGTACGGACAACGAGAACGCCTCCATTCAGGAATTCGGCGGCGACGACAACTGCCCCAGCGAAAACCTCCACATCCTCGACATCCGCGATGCGATGGACAAAATCAGCGGCGTAACCCCCGTCGTGGCCGGTGTGCTCAAAAACAAAATCGGCCATCTGACCTCCGGCGTGGCCCTGAAGATGACCTTTATGGGGATGCTCACCCGCAACAGCCGCAAGCAGTACACCTACGGGCAGGGGCTTCGGCGGATGGCCGAAATCATTCTGGATATCTTCGACCGTGCCGGCGTCTTTCCGACCTCGCCCGAAGAGCGGCAGCTGGATGTGCGCTTTCCCAATCCGCTGCCCGAAGAGCCCGCCGAACAGCTCAAAGAAGCCCAGCTCAAAAAAGACCTCGGCGTGCCCGCAGCTGACATCCTTAAAGAATTGGGATACGAACCGACGGACTTCGAGCCGACGGCGGAATAATTTCGCAGCAGACAAAACAAGGAAATCCTGATCGGAAAGGAGCGAGTTTATGACACACACAAACGATGAACCCCGACAGGAACAGACAACCCCCTCCGGTGCGGAAGCGATACCGGAGGCCGTCCTGATTCGCCGGCAGGCCCAGGCCGCCGAAAAGGAACTGGCTCAAATCAAGGCCGAATGCAACCGGCTGGATGCAGAGAATCAGACTCTCCGCAAAACGCTGGACCGGATTCAGACGGAGCAGCAGCTCGTTCAGGCCGCCCGGGCCGCCGGTGCAATCGACGGCGAGACCGTCTGTCTGCTGATTCGTCAGCAGCTGGCAGAAAATGACAAAGCCGATGTGCCGACTCTGCTGGAGCGGCTCCGGCGTGAAAAAAGCTGGCTGTTTGAGGCGGACAATGCGGCACGACCGAAACGTTCCGCCGGACAGCGCGTCCTGCCCGACCGCACAGCCGCCCTTCAGCAGGCCGCCGGCAGGGCCGAACGCACCGGACGGCTCAACGATGTGCAGGAGTATCTGCGCATCCGGAGACAATTCACCTGAAATGCTGAAATCAGCCGTATGAAGTCACGAATAAATCGTTTTGGTTTCGAATTTCGAGATTCGAAATTCATTGATTCAAAGAAAGGAGTTTGATTATGCCGTTTACCGGAAAAGCAACCTACAGCGCCGGCCCCGCTCTGCCTGAATTGGCGGAGGATGTATCGGATTTGGTTGGTATCATTTCCCCCTATGAAACGCCGCTGCTGGACGCCCTCGGCGACCCGTCCCGCAGCGCCTCCAGCACCCGCCACGAGTGGCTCGAGGATGCCTTGCTGCCCAACAAAGATTCCATCAGCGATTCGTCGCTGTTGGACCCAGTGAACGAAACGCAGTTTGATGTGAGCGACGGCGGGCGGTTTCGAGCGGGCGATCAGATTCAGGTTGAAGGCAAACAGGAACTGATGCTCGTTACGCAGGTGTCCGGCAATACGCTCACTGTTATCCGCGGATATGCCGGCACGACGCGCTCGGCTCTGGCAAACGGGCAGACGGTGAATATTCTCGGCAATGCCGCCCTCGAAGGGGATGAACGTCCCCAGGCCCGTTTTACCTGCCGGCAGCGTCAGAGCAACTGGACGCAGATTTTTACCCAGTCCGTCGAGGTCAGCGGCACGGACCTGGCCGCCAGTCCCATCGGCCTGGCCGATGAGATGGATTATCAAAAGCAGATGCGGCTCCGGGAACTGCTGCGCGACCTCGAAAACACCGTCATCAACGGCGGTCAGCTCATCTCCTCGCCGCAGGGCAGCCAAACCGTCCGCCGGACCCTGCGCGGCATCATTCAGCACCTCCAAACCCACGTCTATTCCGTCGGTACGCAGGGCTTTCCGCAGGGCAATGACCTGGATGAACCGAAAATCAATTATGTTCTGCGCAAAATCTGGGAAAGCAGTTCCTCAACCGTTGATTTGATTGTCGTCAACGGCTTTCAGAAGCGCCGAATCAACGGCTTTCTGACGGGGCTGCGCTCCTTCGGGCCGGCGGATACCGCCTACCGCGATCAGGTGAGTTTCTATGAGAGCGATTTCGGCCTGTGCCGGATTGTGACGACCCGATGGGTACCCCAGGATGCCGTTCTGCTGCTGGATTCCAGCCGCATCAGCGTTTTGCCTCTGGCCGGACGGAGTTTCCATTACAAACCGCTGGCCAGCCGCGGCGATTATGAATGCGGCCAGCTCATCGGCGAGTACACCCTCGAACTGAAGAACGAGGCCGCCCACGGTCTGATTCGCGGGCTGACCTGTCAGTAAAAATCGGGCGGGTTCTGCGGCAGGGCACCCCGAACGGCAGCAGGAGGTCCGCAGAATCCGCCTCTTTTCTGAAATCCTGATTTCGAAATCCGAAAAGAAGAAAGATGGAGCAGTCTTATGAAAATTGCCTTCTCCACCGATGCAGACTTACTTTGCTATGAACCGATGATTTTCAAGGGCACGTCGTTTGCCGGCCAGACGCTCGCCCGCGGCCAGAACGGGCAGGTCTCCGGCACCGTGTTCCTGGCAACTGGCGAAAATTTCCCCGCCAAACAAGTGCGTGCGGGGCATCTGATTTATCTGTCGGACGGCGTCGGCAATCTCGACGGGATTTACGAGATTGTTCGTGTGGATAGTGCCTCGCAGCTGACCCTTTCGGTCTTACGGGCCGATCCGGAAAGCGAGCCGATTCCTGTTGGGACCGGCACCTCGCTGTTTTACCGCATCGGCACCTTCGATGCTCAGTCCGCCGAAGCCGCTCGTCTGCTGATGGAGGCCCTTCAGATTGCTCCCGACCGGCCCGATGCGGCCTTTCGACTCGAGGATTTGCTCAGCACAGAACCTTTGCGCATCCTGTCCGTTCGGATGGTTCTGGCGATGGTCTTTGCCTCGCTGATTCAGAACAAAGAGACCGAGGCGCTCTATCGAAGCAAGCAGCAGCATTATGAGCAGGCCGCCGAGCAGATCCGACGCCGAACGCTTTTGCGGTTTCTTTCGGAAGACGGCACGATTGTCGAAAAAACGCTGGCACCTCTGTCCCCGAAAATGTCCCGAAAATAATCAGTCAGGAAGGAATGCACCGATGGAAACACAGCACTGGCACCTGGATCGAAAAATCAATCTGTCCGTCCTGATTCAGCTCCTGACGCTGGCGGGGCTGATTGTCGGCACCTGGGTCAATCTCCAGCGGCAGCTGGACCGCGTGGCCTATGATGTCAAACTGCTGCTGAACAATCAGGAGCGGTTTACAGGCCGGCTCGAGGCCCTGCAGGAAAAGACCCTTTCGCAGGAATACCGCCTGCGGGCCGTCGAGGCCTCAAAGTCATCCCCTTCATTTTGAGGCGGGGCCGTGTCCCTGGGTCGGCTGGGAAGGAGCTGCAAAACCGGCGGGCGATTGGAACCTGGCTTTTCGCTGGGCCGCCTTCTTCTGCTTTTTGGCATCCCAAATCAGATACCCGATTCCCCCTCCAATCAGGGCAATGCCGACGAGGGCAAACAGCACCGTTAAAAGAATCAGTGTTCCGGTTCTCATCGATGAATCCTTTGAATCTGTTTAACAGAATAGAAAAAAAGACAGGGAAAATCAAGAAAAAAAGGAGGCAAACATGAACAAGTACAGTGGGCTTTTCATTCTGTTGGTTTTGTTGTGCGGCTGTGAGGGGTTCCGCCGTCCGGCTACGCAGGCCCAAAAACAAAACGCCTGGCTTCACCTGCGGACGGCCCAGCTGGCCGCCGAACAGGCCGTCTCGGAACAGACCTCTGCTCTGCTGCAGGACCTGACGGCTTTGTCCTGTCAGCAGAGCTGTGCCTTTGCAGCCGATTACGGCCTGCCGAAGGAAATGGGGTCTGTGCTGACGGCGCAGGAGATTCTGGCTGCCGCAGGGCCCGCGGCCGTCCGGGCGCAAGCCGACAGCTCCGCCGCCGAGCTGAAACCGTGGTCGATGGCGGATGGTCTGCTGGATTTGGGCCTGGCGTTGGCGGGGCTGCTGGGCGGGGCGTGGGGACTGAAGGCCGCCGCCTTTTTCCGGCAGGCGCGGGAAAAATCCGATGCCCTCAAGGAAATCGTCCGCAACAACGAGCTCTTCAAGACCCTTTATCCGGATGCAGCCCCGTCGTTCAAGCAGGCCCAGTCCGCCCAAAGTCCTTCCACACGCCGGCTGGTGGCCGAACTGAAGACCCCCGCACAATAACGCCGGAACGGCTCAATATTCGTACGTTTTGCCTTGCACAATCAGACGAATCAGGGCGGCGTTTCCGTACTTGTCCACACGAATCTGAGCCAGCGCCCGTTCACGATTGTTTCTCAGGGCTGTCTCCAATTCATTTCGGCCCTCTTCCGGAATGAAAAAGTGTTCGATGCCGTAGAGGATTTGATCCCGGTGAATTCTTCCTTTCACGGCAATTTGCTCCGGAGAAAGATTTTTCGGAAGCGTTCGCGACAGCGATTCGAGCGACCAGATGTCTTCCGGCCCTTTTTTCAGCACGGCATACACCGTTGCAGCGGGATTCTGTGGAGAAGATACAGCGGCCCATTGCTCTTTGGAAACCTGTGAAATCTCATAGCGCAGCACGACATGGTAGCCGCTTAAGAAATCATACGGATCGACCGGTGCTGTACGAATGGTAATCAGCGTCCCGGTCAGCCGGGCATGAATTTGCCGGGCGGGGACAGCGGCCAGGATAGCCAGCTGAAACCCGACCGCCAGCGCAAAGAAAACGGTTTGTTTAGCCATGAGCGGACCTCCTCTTTCGTAGATAGCGTTCGAACAGTACACCGGCCGCAATCAGCCCAATGCCGCAGCCGACAAAGACCGCGGCCTTTAGCATCAGTCCGGTTTCATACTCGAGCGTGCGGGCCAGGATATACCCGGCCGCCAGCAGTACTGAGGCCCAAAAGACCCGACGGTCCTCCAGCACCAGACTGCCGTAAAAAAGGCCCCCGTCATCAGGAGAAAAATCACGTTGGCGGCAATCAGCACAATATCAAAGGTGCTCGTTTGCGGCAGCAGGGCCGTTGCGGCAAAGGCCGCCCCCGACAGCACCAGAAAAATCACCGACAGCCGGTTTTTCAGAACAGGCCCGGAATACACCGCAAGTCCGACAGCCCCGGCGGCCAGCACGCCGGCGAGAATCAGCAGGGGAAACTGACCGGTCGATTCATTCATTTCAATAACTTCCGTTGCCATATCTTGGGCGTATTGAATAAACGAAGCCAAGAAGACCGTCAGGATGCTCCAGAAAAGCCCGACAATCCAGCAGGGCACAGACACAAACCGTCCTTGTGGACTTCTCCAGCCCGCCAGACCCCAGCAGAAAAACGCCAACCCCAGCAGGGAGGCCGCCGCGGCGAACCTGTATTCGGAAAAGCCGTCTTCGAAAGCGTTTTGGACTGACATCGGCCAGAAAAAACCGCTCACCAGAAGTGTGCCCCACAGCACCCATTGCGACCGGAGATAATAAACCAGCGGAACAAAGAGAATCAGGACCGCCGGAGCAAACCAGATGAACAAAGGAGAATCCAGATTTCCAAATCCAAAAACGGCGGCTGTAATCAGCCCCAGCACGGCATTGGGAACGCTCCTGACCGCCCAGGCGACGGCGACGGCACCGAGCGTCCAGGCCGCAAAACCGTTGTAAAAGTTGCTCTGCACGTGAAAAATCTGGGCAACAAGGCCGATGTTGGCCCCGAAAATCAGCGTCCCCAGCAGTACGAGGGTATGACCCAGTTTGGGCCAGCGCCCGCTCACCTTCCAGAGCAGGAATCCGCTGATGTGAGCGGCCAGCATCACCCCTAAAATCAGCGTCAGTTTCAGTTCACGGCTCAGATAGGTCCAGTGTGCCGCCACAAAACTGATAATGCCGATGCCGACCAGCGTAGCCCCGATGAAGTAAATCGTGGTCAGCAGGGCTCCGGTGCTTTCGGATGCCAGCGCATCCAGTCGATAGCGCTGACGCACGGCCGCCGCTTGTTCGGCAGACAGCAGACCTTCCGCCTCCAGGATGGGCAGTTCGCTTTTCAGCCGTTTTCGAAACCAAACCGACGGAAGTTTGACACTCATAAAAGGCCTCCTTTCTTTTTTTTCAGCGAGCGGCTTCAATATCATTTTACCAAGAGTCTTTTCATCAGGATAAGGGAAAAAACCGCTCGAATTTGTCTGTTGACAGGGGCTTCTGAAGGGCATAAGATACGCTTATGATGGAACGTCCCGCCTGTTCGAAGGCGGGTCTCGGTGGAAATCCTTACGTTTTGGGAGATGTCGAATGAATCCTGCCATTTTTAAGGCTTATGACATTCGCGGAATCTATCCGGATCAGCTGGATGAGGAAGCCGCCTGGAAAATCGGGCATGCCACGGCCCAGTTCCTTCGCTCGATGCTGCGGGGATATGAACGGGGTCTGGCCAACGCCCAGAGCATCTGCGTCGGCTATGATATGCGCACGCACAGCCCGGCCCTGGCTAAGGCCCTGATTGAAGGGATGAATGCCGCCCGCACGAATGTCATTGACATCGGGATGATTGACACCCCGCAGATGTATTTTGCCATCAATCATCTGGGCACCTGCGGCGGCGTCCAGGTGACCGCCTCGCACAATCCGGCCAAGTACAACGGCTTTAAGATTTCCGGCCAGCAGGCCAAACCCATCGGGGCCGATACAGGCCTGAAGGATATTAAGCATATTGCTACGGCCCTGCTGCATACCCTCGGACGGCCCGACGGTTCGGTGGAGCGGTGCGACCTGACCCGCGAGTACAAGCATCACGTGCTGAAGTTTCTGGAGCCCAGCCGCCGGTTTCTTCGGGTGGTTGTGGATGCCTCCAACGGAATGGCCGGCAAGATGGTGCCCGCCATCTTCGGCGATGTGGACAATCTCGAACTGATCGGCATCAACCTCAAACACGACGGCACCTTCGTCCACGACCCCAACCCGCTCGTGGAAGCCAACCTGAACCAGCTGCGTCAGGTCGTTCGGGACAAGCAGGCGGATGTCGGGGTTTGCTTCGACGGCGACGCCGACCGGCTGATGGTTGTCGATGAGCAGGGCCGCACCATCGGCTGCGACCTGCTGACGGCCCTGATGGTGCCGTATTTCCTGGCCAAAAACCCCGGCTCGGCAATCGTCTATGACCTCCGCAGCAGCCATGTTGTGCCTGAAGAGATTATCAAACACGGCGGCACCCCGCGGCGCGAACGGGTCGGCCATGCCTTTATGAAGAAGACCCTCCGCGACAGCCACGCCTGCTTCGGCGGCGAACTGAGCGGGCATTTCTATTACCGCGACAATTTCTATGCCGACTCCGGCATGATTACGCTGGTGCATCTGCTCAATATTCTCGGCACCTCCACCAAGTCAATGAGTGAACTGATTGCCCCGCTTCGCCGGTATGCCTCCAGCGGCGAGATGAACTTTGAGGTGGAAAACAAAGAAGCCGTAATGAAGGAGCTGGCCCGCAAATACAGCCAGGGACAGGTCGATGACCTCGACGGCATCACCGTGCAGTTTAAGGACTGGTGGTTCAACGTCCGCCCGAGCAATACGGAACCGCTCCTGCGGCTGAATGTCGAGGCCAAGACGCCCGAACTGCTCGCGGAAAAACTGGCGGAACTGAAGGAATTTCTGGGCCAGCCGGTCGCTCATTAATGCGAAACGGGACTGCACCGCTGAGGAAGGGTATGGCTGTTTACGAAGACCTGCGAGGCAAGCGCGTTTTGGTGACAGGGTCCAGCAGCGGTATCGGTCAGGCCGCTGCAGTGGCCTTTGCCCGCCAGGGCTGTTTTGTCGGCGTTCACTATTTTCAAACCCGTTCCGGCGGCGAGGAGACGCTCCGGCAGGTGAAAGCCGTTTCCGACGGCTGTCTGCTCTGCGCAGATATGCGGGACGAAAAGCAGGTCGAGCGGCTTGTCCGCGATTTTGTTTCTGCGGCCGGGGGACTGGATATCCTGATTAACAATGCCGGCACGATGCTGGCCCGAGAATCCATCGAAGAGATGACACTGGAGTTTTATGAGGATGTCTTTGCAACCAACTGCCGCAGCGTCTTTCTGGCGACGCGGTTTGCCCTGCAGCATTTGAAGCAATCGAGCGGCTGCATCGTGAATGTCGGTTCGGTGGCGGGGCATCACGGCGGGGGAGGCGGCTCCGGCATCTACGCCGCCGCCAAATCCGCGGTGCATATGATGACCATTGCGATGGCCCGCGAATTCGCCCCCTACGGCATCCGTGTCAATACCGTTGTGCCGGGCCTGATTGAAACCCGCTTCCACGAGCGGTTCTCCACGCCCGAACGCAGACAGAAGGTCGCCCAGGAAACCCCCCTCGGACGCAACGGCACCGCCGAAGATGTCGCCAAAGTGATGCTCTTTCTGGCCAGCCGTGAGGCGGACTTTATTACCGGTGAATACATTGCCGTCAACGGCGGCCTCTACATGCGTGCTTGATTCTTTGAAAAAAATTTTTTGGGGGATTTCCGATAAAATCCGGCCGGATGGGGCAAAATCTCAATATCTTCTCTATTTTAACGTTTCCTTGCTTGTAAAGGGATTGCCCATTTTATACACTGATTCGTACCCTAAAAGGGGTCGATAGACCCCCGTTTACACACAGGCCGCAGGGCGACCCCCTTGCGGCCCTTTTTACAAGACCCTGTGGGTCTTTATTTCCCTTTCCGAAACGGCATCAGTGCCCGCAGCCATTCCGCTTTCCATCGGGTCTTTTCTGCCGGGAAAACCCCCTTTTCCACATCCCCGACCTCTTCAATCGAATAGAAGGCCTGCGGATTGAACTGACGAATCAGCCGCTGCACATCCTCGATGTGAGCCCGCTTGACCACTGTAAAAATCACCTGCACCTTCCCCTGAACACCCCGGCCGTCAAGGACGGTCACGCCAAACTGGTGTTCCTTCAGAGACTCCACCAGCGGACCGGCATCTTTCTGTGTAATAATTCGAATAATCACCTTGCCCAGCGACAGCCGGTCCACAAGCATCATCCCGATATAGTTGCCAGCCGCAAATCCGGCGGCATAGGCAATATAGCAGAGCGGATTGGCCAGATGCTGCATAATCTGGCTGATGACTACCAGCCAGATCAGCACTTCAAAAAAGCCAGCCAGCGGCGCCAGTACCTTCATCCCGCGCGCGACAAAAATCAGACGAATCGTTCCAATCGTCACATCCGCAATGCGGGCAATGAAAATCAGAAACGGAAGTACAACCCAGGAAAACCAAAAAGAATTCATCCAGCTTTCAGCCATTTCGGTTCTTCGTGAGCGGCTACAGCCATTTGTTCTTCTTAAAGAAATACAGCATTCCTAAAAAGATTGTCCCCATCGCCCCCAGCACGGTTGGATACCCCCAGCGCCATTCCAGTTCCGGCATATACCGAAAATTCATCCCGTAAATGCTGGCAATAAAAGATAAGGGAATGAAAATCGTGGTGATAATCGTCAGCACTTTCATAATCGCATTCAGCCGATTGCTGATGCTGGTCAGGTAAATATCCAGAAGCCCCGACACCGTATCGCGGAAGGTATCCACCGAATCCATCACCTGAATCGTATGGTCATAGACGTCGCGAAAATACGGTTCCGTCGTATCCGTAATCAGTGGGCTGGCGGTTTTTTCAATCTGGCTGATGACCCCCCGAAGCGGCCAGACCGATTTGCGCAGATAAATCAGTTCTCGTTTCAGTGCATAAATCCGGTTGAGCGTCTCCTCCGACGGTTCTTTTATCACTTCCTGCTCGAGGGCCTCGACCCGCTCGCCCAGTTTTTCCAGAATCAGAAAATACCCGTCCACGACGGCGTCCATCAGCCGATAGACCAGATAATCCGCCTTGGTGTTCCGCACGCGTCCCCGTCCGGTACGAATTTGCTCCCGAATCGGGTCAAAAACATCCCCCACACTTTCCTGAAAAGAGACGACATAACCGGGCCCCAGCAGGATGCTCACCTGTTCCGACTGAATCGCCTCGGTGGCATCTATATATTGCAGCATCCGAAACACGACGAACAGATGGGACGTGCTGTCATCGCATTTGGGACGCTGGCCGGTGCTTAAAATATCCTCCAAAATCAGGGGGTGAACCCCGAACTGACGTCCGATGCCTTCAATGACGCTGATATCCGCCAGCCCGTCGATGTTTATCCAGCGAACGGTCTGCAGGGGCTGGGGCTTAAAGCACTCCTCCAGGCGAACCGGCTTTCGCTCCTCATAGAAATCCGGCCCGTATTCAAAGACAGTGATAACGGTTGCTTCCGGCGGCCGCTCTCCGGTATGTACGAGCGTCCCGGGGGGCAAGCCGGCCTTTTCCGAACGTCTGCGGGTTTTTTTCGCCATAGACGAGTCCTTGTCGTTTGAAAAAGACAAAAATACCCCGGACGAAACGTTTGTGCAACTATTTTACGCGGCATTCCGTCAAACGGCCGGTCAGAAGGCCTCAAGCCAGTGGAGCCCGAACAGGGCCAGGTCGTTCAGGTTCACCAGTCCGTCCCCGCCGCGACGCGGGTACATATCCCGATACGGATTGCCTGTCAGCCAGTATTCGCTGAAGATGACCAAATCCGACAGGTCGGTCCTTCGGTCTCGGCTGAAGTCGGCCTCAAACGGCCGCACCTCCGGCAGAACCATCATTTCGGTGGTGAAGACATAATCGAAGACCGTCCCCCCCAGATTGCGTCCCGGGAACGTTAATTCCGCAAAAAAGGCCGTCCAGCCCTGCGGCGGCACGGGCACCTGCCCGATGTACACCCCGCCTCCCTGGTTAGTCAGAACCGTCGAAGTCCAGTTGGAGCCGGTGGTCAGGAGCCGAAAATCCCGACTTGTGGGATTGGTGAGTTGCCACAGTTTCACATAGCGGGGGGCGGTGACCGTCTGAATGCGGATGGTTCCGTCCGCCTCCAGGGTCCAGCTGAAAGCAGGCCGGGCTGCCCCGTTCAGAAAGGCATCGTAGTAGGGCACCATTCCTCCGAAAACCGTCTCCATAGCCCCGTCCAGATAGTGGTTGGTGTTCGGCACAATCCGAAGAAACGTTTCCCCGGACAGCTGGTGGATATAAAACTGGGAGGAATCGCTCACAAAAAAATCATCGCCGGAGGCGGTGATAATGTATTTGGGCAGGGTCAGACGGCTGCGGTAGCGATACGGGTCCACAATCTCCAGCAGCTCGTTTGTGCGGGGAGCATCAAACCGCTCGAAAATCCCCATCTGTTCATACGGGGCCAGCGCATCCGCCCAGAATCCATAGCAGGACCAGTGGTGAGCAAAGGAGTGCTCCATATTCAGCAGGTCGATGACGATGGGGGCAGCGGCCTTTACCCGGCTGTCCACCGCCGCCGTCAGCCAGGCCGTCCAGCCGCGTTTGGACCCGCCGGTCAGCACGAACCCGTTCACGGTCTTGCCCTGCGAGGCGGCAAAGGCCTGCACGGCATCCATACAGGCCTTGACCGACTTGACCATCGGCAGCTGGGCGGGCCAGAAATTGTCGCCGCCGTCGAGAAATTTGTCCCACGTATAGGCGATAATCTCATCCTCGCTGCGGGAAAACGGCTCATCCAGAAAATGAATCGGCTGGTTGGGCACCGCCGTCAGTTCCACAACAATCGAGCGGGTCCCCGCCGAAAGCTGTCGCAGCCGGCTGTCTGCGGCCGGGGCGGGGTCATTCGTGCTGCCGCCGCTGATGAGGATTAAACCTGTGGTTTTCGTTGGGCCCAGAAGGGGGGAAGGGATAATTACGGTCACCCAGTGCTGCCAGACCACCTGGCCCGATTCGACCTCCAAGCTGCTGCGCCACTGCTGAGAGTTCAGGCGTAGTGTATAAGCCGTAGTTAAAGTGTTCAAGTCAAACTGGCCGCTGCCGACCTGGGCCCAGGAATACGCCGCATCCGGCATTGCGACGTAATCATCCAGCGCCGTTGCGGAAACGAGTGCAGACACCACCAAAAGGAAAAACCCCACCCCAAAATATCGACTTTTCATCTCCTGTCCTCCTCAAAAAAACTATATTCAGCATAGCATTCATCGTCCCCGAAAGCAAGTCCTTCCGCTTCCGGAGGAAGCTGCTTACTGAATCAGGGAATCAAACACCCGGACCTGTTTCCAGTTGGCCTCGTTCCGCTGGATGAATTCGAGGTGCTTTTTGGAGGTTTGGTAGGCGTCGTATGCGGCGATGCTGTCAAAGACAATCAGCACGCTCACATCAAAGGCCATATCATTCACCGGACGCTGCATCTGGACCGCCCGCTCGCCCGCCGCGAAATACACCACCCCCTCGTGGCTGCGAAGCCAGGCATAAGCATCCCGGACCAGCTGCTGTTTGGCGTAAATGGAGTTATTGTGCAGCGTAAAAAAGACACAGTGGGCCACTTGCGGACCGGCGGTCAGTTTCTTGGGCTGCCCGACCATTTCGCAGCCCGCGGCCAGCAAAAGCGCGCTCAATACCCCAAAAAAGAATTTGCTCCCGCTCATTCCCGTTCCTTTCCATCATCCGAAGTTCATTCCTTCATTCAGATAATGAACCATAAGACCGCTCGTTTGAAAAGGGGATTTCCGGTTTCGGAATGGATTTCGATGGAGCGCAAAAAATTAAGGATTCCCCTTCTGCCGGGAAATCCTGCACCGGTTTGCTTAAACCGTTTTGTGCGCCGTAAGGGTCGCCTGCTCCATCAGACCATTACCAGGTCTGATTTTGCGCTTCCAGTTCGCTTTCGAGGTTCAGACGGGCGTATTGGGAGGGGACCTCCTCTTTCCCGTCATCCTCTGCGGCCATCAGAGGTGTGCTGCTGATGGGAAGGGCCGCTTCCGGAAGATAGCGTGAGAGGACTTGCTGGGCCTGTTCGGTTTGTCCGGCGGCCATCAGTTCCTGTACGGCCTCCAGACGCGCCTGAGCCAGAACCCGCTCGCAGCGGTCTTGAGCCCATTGGGCGCGGAAATCCGACGTTCCGCATCCGCTGCCTATCAGTGCGATCCCTGCGACAGCCAAAATGAAAATTGGGATAGGTTTCATAATTCTTCTCCCCGTTACTGCTTCGGCTGGGCGCAGATTGTTTACCTTGCCATTTTACCGAAGACTTCTCAAACAAACTATACAAAATGTTGGAAGCCCGCGGCGTTTTTTGAAAAAAATTTTTGCCTTATTTGCGCATATTCTCCGCTTTTCCTTATGTCGGCTGTCAGGCCTGAAAACATAAGAGAAATCGTCGCTTTTTTGCTGATTTTTCCCTTTTTTTAATATTGAAAACAGCTAACCTTCCCCAACGAGGGAGATTATCGGACCGCAGGAAGAGACACAAAAAAAGAAGCCCCCGCCCCCAGTTCAGATTCCACCCAGATTCGCCCATCCAGCCGGTCCAGAATCCGACGCACAATTGTCAATCCGAGCCCTTCGCCTTTTTGCGGGCCGTCCGGATTGAGGCGATGAAAGATTTCAAAAATCTTCTCGTGGTGTTCTTTGGCAATGCCTATTCCATTATCCTGGATTGTATAAATAACTTCATCCCCCTGAATTTGTCCGGTAATCCAAATCCGGACAGGTTCTTCCGGACGGCGGTATTTCAGGGCATTGTCTATCAGATTGCTGAAGACCTGGTTGACTTGAACAGCATCCCCCAGACAATCCGGAAGGGTGTCCAGATGAATCTGGGCCCCCAGCCGGCGAATCTCATACCGCATGGCCCCCAGGACCAGTTGAAGAAGGGAGTTCATCCGAATCCGTTCAATCCGAATCGTGGCGGTCCCGACCCGGGAAAGCCGAAGCAGACCGCTCAGCAGGGAATCCATTTTGGCCGTGCCGGCCGAGATAAAGTGCAGGGATTCGCCGATATCTTTCTGGAGAAGCTCCTGAAGCCGTTCGTTTGTTTCCGGCGGCAGCCCCGCCTTCTCCAAAAGGGTTTTCATTTCTTCCAGTGCCCGCCGAATCTCACCGGCAAAGCCCTCAATGTTCACCAGCGGCCCGCGCAAATCATGAGAAGCCACGAAAACAACACTTTCCAGTTCTTCGTTTTTGGTTCGAAGTTCCCGCAGCAGTTTTTCCCGGGCGTTTTCGGCGGCCTTTCGCTCGGAAATATCCTGCGCAAAGGCACAGTGGTATTCCTGCCCTTCATAATTCAGATAACTGCTGACGATTTCGACCGGAAAGACCCGTCCGTCTTTGGTTTTGTGCATGCTTTCCAGACGCAGGGAACCTGTTTGCTTCATTGTAGCCCACACTTGTGCCGCTTTGTCTTTCGAGTAAACCGGGTCAATGTCCAGAATCGACATTTGCAGCAGTTCTTCCTCCGTGTAGCCGAGGGTGCGGCAGGCGGCCTCATTTACCCGGATGAGTCGAAGATTGGAATCCAGCCAATACATCGGCGTGGTCAAATGGTCCACAGCGAACTGCGTAAACTGCAGGGCCCGTTCAGCTTGTTTGCGGTCCGTGATGTCCGTCAGGGCGAAGAGTTCTCCTTTGGAGCGGTCCTGCGGGTCCAGATAAACCCCTCGCAGCAGCACGGAAAGCAGATGGCCGTCTTTGTGTCGAAAGGTCAATTCGTCCATCACTTCTCCCGCCGCCTGAAGACGCGAATACAGCGACCGCCCCCATAGGTCAAATTCCTCTTTCGAACGGTACAGGCAGGAAGTATCTCGTCCGATTAATTCTTCCGCCGAATATCCGATGAGGTTGCAGAAGATTTGATTGACACGGAGGAAGATGCGGTTTTTCACATGGCTGATGCCCACCGGGACCGCCTGAAAGACGGCATCCAGCTCCTGCTGGCGTCGGGCCTGTTCTTCCTGATGCCGCTTTTTTTCTGTTACGTCCCGAAAAATCCCGACGGCGTAGGGGGCGCCGTTCAGCCAAAACAGGGCGGCGGAGATATCTGCGTAGAAAATCTGCCCGTCTTTGCGCCGGATGGATTGGGCGGAAACCTGTTGCGGACGGCCTGCGGCCAGCTGTTCAAAGTGTCCAAGAGCCGATTCATGGACATTCGGCGGAAGAATATCCAAGAGGGTCAGCTGCTCAATTTCTTCGGCGGTACAGCCGAGCATCCGGCACATCTGCTGATTGGGCATCAGGAAGCGGCGGGTCCGGCAGTCCAGCAGCATAATCCCGTCCGAAGCGTTTTCAAAAAGAGCCCGGAATTTCTGCTCATTTTCTTCGGCCTGAAGGCGGGTACGAGCCAGCTCCTCTATGATTTTTTGAACCGAACAGCCGGAAGAAGCGTCAAAATAGGGACAGTTGTTCGAGAGAATGGGGAGAGACGCTTTCTGAAGGTTTTCGGATTCTTCCGGTTCTATCATCAGCAAACTCCGGGAATTTCTCTTATTTTTTATATCTGTTTTTGGGAGAAACTGCAAGACGCAACTTGTCTATGTTCAAAGAATTTGACCTGACCGGGGAGAAGAGAGGGGATTGGCGCAAAGAGCCGGCCCACAGCTCCTCTCCTGGCGCTATGGGCCGCACCCTCCACCGTTACTGCCGGAGTTTACTGAACCGTCCGGCGGGAGATTTGTCAAGCGCGGGAACAAAAAATTTTCCCTTTTTTGAGAAAGGAGACACTCAAAAACAAAAGCCAGATCCGCTCGAGAGCGAAATCTGGCTTCGGAGGAGGGTGATGAATTCTTCATTAAATATTGATAAATAATCGTCTTTTTTGTTTCTTCTTTTTCTGATTTTTTCTTTTTTTCTGCGTCTTTTTTGTGCTTTGGAGTCAGACAAAAGACCTTTTGGAGCTCTATATGCCTCTATCTCTTGTATTAACAAACACTTATATAAATCCGGTTTCTGGATACGTTTGGAGAAAAAAGGGAATTTTCGTTTTCGGATTCTGTGGAGGTTCTTTGGTTTTTAACGGGGATTTCTCACTGGTTTCCTGTTAAATTTTTAGCAAAAAATGCTGCTTTATAGAACAAACAGGAGGGTTTTGGATAAAAACGGTGAACATTTGGGACTGTTCTGAAGTAGAAAGCGCAGAAAAACGAAAAGGGAATTTCTCCTTGCCTTTGTATCTGCGGAAACTATGATGAAAAAGGCGGGGTTGTTTTTTTTCAAACACCGCCAAAGCAGGGAGCGAAAACCAGTCAACAGATGAAGGGAGTGTCTGATATGGTTAAATCAGGAAAGAAAAAAGGCGAGTTTTGTTTCGTTTACAAACCGACCGGCAAGGTGCAGAAGGTGGCGTTGGCCGGCTCATTCAATCAGTGGAAACCGCAAACGATGACCAAACAGAAAAACGGCGAATACACCCTGACAATCCCCCTGGCAGCCGGGTACTATGAGTATAAGTTCCTTGTGGACGGCAACTGGATGGAAGACAAAGACAACGGGGCTTATACCTTTAATCCCTACGGGACGCTGAATTCGGTTTTGAAGGTCGATTAATCAGCTTTTTTGAATAGGCGAGGGTCCGGCATTTGTATTTTGAAAAAAATGTTAGATAAATATCAAACATATTTCTTGACAGTTTTAATAAATATAATACAATATCCGATGTGTAAAAAGTTGAGGATTTGAGGCGGCAGAAAGGAGAACAAATGGGCTGCTTACGAGCGGGAGCTTTGCAGAATTGGGCCGATTTGCCGGTCGGGTTTCGGGGGAACAGGGAAGCTGTTCGGGATGCGGCCGAACAAATCTGCCGGCGGCTCGAGTGGCTTGACAAACCCGAACGGCTCCTGCTGGAAATGGTCTATGAGCAGGGGATGTCCATCCGTAAAATTGCCGCCGTCCTCGGACAAAATCCTTCCACGGTGGCCAGGCGGATTCGCTCGCTCGTGGAGGGTCTTTTTTCCCCGGAGTATCAGATTTGTCTGCGATGCCGCAGCGAGTTGACCCCGCTGCAGATGAGTATCGCCCGTCACTATTTTGTCCGGAAGAAAAGCCGCCGTTGGCTGGCGCGGTTCCATCGCATTTCTCTTTATGCCCTGAACCGCCATCTGGAGACAATGACGGCTTTCATTGACCGGCAAAAGGTCTTCAGCAATTTCAGTTTGACTGCTGCAGCGGAAGGGCGGCGATGATGCGGCTGACGGGAACAACAAAAGCTCCGCAATTCGCTCGACGGAGTCCGCGGACAGAGGAACTGATGCGATGCTTTGGGTTGGACCGTCTGGATTTGAAGGAGCATTCCGAATCGGTCCCGATTGTTATCGAGGCGGCTGCGGGGCAGATTTGTCTGCTCACAGGCCCGTCCGGAATCGGCAAAACCCTGCTACTGCGTCAATTCTATCAGCAGACGCCTGCCGAGTCGCGGCTTTGGCTGGAAGATATTGTCCTTGAATCCGACCGCAGTGTGATTGATTGTGTAGGGGGACCGCTGGAAGAGGCGGTTGGTCTTCTGTCTCGGGTGGGGTTAGGAGATGTCTTTGCACTTTTGCGGGCTCCGGCGCATCTGAGCACCGGCCAGCAGTTTCGGTATCGTCTCCTTCGTGCCGTTTTAGCCGGGAGGCCGTGGCTGTTTGCCGATGAATTCGGTACCGCCCTGGACCTTCCCGGTGCTGCAATGCTGGCTCTCCAGACGGCGCATCTCATTCGGCAGCGCCGACAAACGCTGTTCGCTGCATCTGCACGGGATGAATTGGCCCCTTACTTTGCACCCGATATCTGGCTCCGACTGGATGCGGCTGCTCACGTGGAAGTGCTGAATTTCCGTTTAAAAAAACCTTTTTGAAAAAGGTATGCCGCCTGACGACCCGAAGGTCAGCCAGGCGGCGATACGCAGGCGAGGGCTGAAATCTTGACCGGAAAACAAATCAGGAGGTTTGGCTTATCGGGGCTTCTTTTTCAGATTTGAATTCCTGAATGATTTGACAGGCCCATTCATTTTGAGTCGGCAGCATATATTCCGGTACAGTCCGAATGCCGAGGGCCATGGCGACTTGATAGCGGGCACATTGATCAAATGACCCTAAACAGTAGCGTTCCCGGAACAGGTTTCTCAGCTTGGGCATATTTTCTTCGTTCTGAATCAAAAACTGGCACTGTTCGATTAGTGTGCAGGTTTTTTGCATATGAGTCGCTTCCTTCTTTTTTCCCGATGCCTTCATCCGTTCTTTTGCGGATGTCGACATTTATTGGCACGTGGTCTCACCGAATTATTCTGTTTTTGCCATAGGTAATAGTACCTATGTTGCCGTCAGTACATCTTCTTATCGTCTGATTGAAAGAATGAGATTATTTTTTCTGAAAATTCCTGCAAATATTTTTGGAGGGCTATAAAAGATGGATTATTATGAAAAAAATCGAATTTTGGAAGATTTTTCGATTACGGCTGCTTCCGCGGATGATGTACGAAAGATGTCCGCAATGCATTATCGGTCTTTGGGCCGACAGCCGTATGCGGCGGCGTGGAAACTCTGTCATAAAACCCTAATGGGTTCTGCTTTCATTACTTATCCCATAGGGATTATTACCTATGCGATGCCGCTGCTGAACTGTGCGTCCCGTCGGCAGGCGGCGGGGGACTTTTTCTCGATTCCGGATAAACGGCTGCGTTTGGAGCGACTCAACCAGTGTGTGCGGCGAATCAGCCGAGTTATTATAGACCCGCGTTTTCGCGGGTTGGGGCTGGCGGCCCGGCTGGTGCGGGAAACAATGCCTCTTTTAAATGTTCCGGTTATAGAGACCGTGTCCGTGATGGGCTCGATGGGCCGCTTTTTTGAACGGGCGGGGATGCGAAAGATAGACATCCCGCCGCGCCCCCAGGCCCGGCTTCTGGCCGACCAGCTGGTTCAGGCGGGCATTCCGGAGGACCTCTGGACGGACGCCGCCGAGGCGGCTGCGCAAATCCGCGCTTTGCCTTCTTTCGCCCGAGAGCCGCTGGAAAAAGCAGTGGAACGGTTTCTCGGCCCGTACGGCCGGCGCCGGCAGATGCCGGAGGGCCTTGCACGCCTCCGATTTGTTCTGTCGCGTCTGAATGCCCGCCCGGCCTATTTTGTCTGGTTTCATCCGCAGCTTCCGCTGACAAAGTAAGGCCCCAAGCCGGTTCTTTTCTTGCAGGGGAATCGGAAGGCCGGTATCATGGAAGGCAATAATCAGAAGGGAAACCCGATGGAACGAATCTGCCCGAATTGCCGCTCCCGCATTGCGACAGAGGATATCAATGTCTCGAAGGATATTGCTCTGTGCAGAGTGTGCGGCTCTTCGTTTTCTTTTTTGCTTCTCGAACGCGCTTGTCCGGTGTCGGATTTTTCGGAAATGGAATGTCCCAGGCATATTCGGATTGAAGAGGATTTCGGCCAAAAGGTGATTGTTTATCGACGCATCTGGCCGGTTGTCTGGGTTCTGATTCCTTTTGTGTTCTTCTGGTCGGGTCTGTCGATGTGGGGTCTGTATATTCAGCCGCTGATGCAGGACCCGATCGATTGGGGACGGATGCTCTTTGGGATTCCGTTTCTGCTGGGCACGATTATGCTGATTGCGATGATTCTGTTCGGCTTATTCGGCAAAGTGGTCATCACATTGGAAAACGGTCAGGGAACGGTTTTTGTCGGCATCGGGCCGCTGGGCCGCACGCGAACTTTTTCGTACAGCCGGGACTCGTTCATTATGTTGAAAGATTCGAATTTCCGTCGAGACGACGTTCCGATTCAGGGTATCTGCATTCGGAATGGGCAGGAGGAATTTTGTTTCGGCACTTTGATTGACTTGAAGAGTCAGGTATATCTTGCGGCCTTGATTGCCGTCGAGGCGGCCAAATTGTAGCCCTCAGCGGATTTACGCCCCCGAACCGCCGGATTCCTCCGAGTGCCGCCGCAGAATCATCTCCGCCCACTGCAGCTGGGTCGGCAGCATCGACGTCGGCACATGTTCCCGCCCGATGCGGCTGGCGACCTGATAGCGAGCGCAGTCGGCAAAGTTCCCGTGGCAGTAGTCGGCCTTCAGCTGGTCAAAAAGCGTCTGAAACCGCTGGACGGAGGGGTCGTTGAAAAATGCACAGCCCTGAAGGTATTTGCAGGTTTCCATAGCCCGTTTCCTCGGCAAAAGTTCACATTCGTGCAAATTGTATCGGACAACGGAGGAACAGGCAAACAGAGATTTTGCTTTTTCGGTCTTTTTTTACAGTCCCCAGCGGCGGGCCAGCTCAGCAAACTCCGTCAGATTGACAGTACAGTCGCCGTTTTGGTCGATTGCCGAAGTCAGAACGCAATTGTTTGACACCCAGACTTCCGCCAGGAGCATGAGGTCTTCGATGGAGACGGACCCGCTGCTGTTAAAGTCGCCGTACAGGCCGCTTAGCCACGGCGACAGGTAGTTTCCGGCGATGACTTCCTGCGAGAAGTCCGGTCCGCTCCAGGCGACGGCCACGTGATCGCCGCCGGTGTATTCCTTGTGCAGGACCTCGATGTAGTATTTTTGGCCGGCCGTCAGTGTTCGCGGACTGGACTGCTGAGAAGAATACTTGTTCCATTGTCTGGGGTCTGTCCAGCCGGGGACTGATGCAATCAGAGAGGCATTGGCCGGATTGCCGTCTGTGCTCAGCCGCAGCTGGCAGTTGTCATCCCCGGCAATCCAGAAGGTATAGGTGCCGGTGTCGGGCGGATACAGATAGCCGCGAATGCGGGTGCCGTAGTTCTCTCCAATGTTGCTTGGACCTTCGAGGGCGGTAAGCCGACCTGCAAAGGACGGGTTGTTCGGATAAGCAGGGTTCGACGTCAGCGAGGAGACCGAGGAACCGGCAATCCCATCCCATCGTTCATAGAGAATGGTTCCCAGCGCCGTCTTGGGAACAGTGGCGGAGGCCTGATTGGAAACATCGGACTCGTTCCAGAGGGTATCCACGGCCCGAACCACGTAGAAATAGGTTTGGCCGGAGACAACGTCGGTATCGAGGTAGCCGGACTCGGTCAGAACGGCGGCGTTCAGTCGGCGGTACCCGCTGCCGGCGGTTGTTGAGCGGTAAATATGGTAGCCACGCAGGTCCGGTTCGGTGTTGTCGTTCCAGTCCAGCCGGATATTGATGCCGTTTAAAACAGCCGTCAGACCGGTTGGAGCGGCCGGGGGAGTCGTGTCACTGTTGGGAGGGGGAATTTTCATCAGCATCATGCAGCTTGCCGGCAGCGTAATCTGGAAGGTATTTCCCGAACGAAATGCCTGCGGTGCGTAAAAAGGAGCCGCCAGGGGGTCCGGATGGAGGACGCCGTTGATGCGGATGTCGTCTTTATCCTGGATGTTAATGCCGCCGGAGATAACGGCCCCGTCCGGCTCCAGCAGCCATTGCTGACCGCTTTGGCCGGCGGAAAAACCAGTAATCTGGATATTTGCCGTGATGTCCGAGTTGGGGGAATTGTTAAAGACAAAGATTGTCAGATTCCCCTGGTCATCCTTGGCCGCATATGCCCGAACCAGGGGGGTATTGGAGCTGGAGGCCTGAACCATCTGCCGTCCGAAATGATGGATCAGCATCGGATTGACATACCAAACCGGATAGACCCGGAAATTGGCACCGTACTCCGGAATCCAGGGATTGGACAGGTCCCAGTTATGCTCGGCCATTTCCAAAATATATTGAGCATGAAACAGGGCGTTGACATAACAGCTCACGCGGTCGTAGCTGTCATGTCCGCCGGCATCCCATTCCGTCATTCCATAGCGAATCTGACCCACATATTGTGCCCCGAGAGCGTTCTGAACAATGCTGTTCAGACTGGAGGTAAAGAGTCCGATGTTGTCGATATCTGTACTTAAGAGCGTCGGATTGTATGATGCGGGCTGACCCGAAGCGGGATACGCATGAATAATCAGAAAATCGGGAACCGCGTTCTTGGCGGCGGCGGCGACAAGCGTATCGTAGGTCCAGTAGCCCACATACCAGCCCCAGGGCTGAAGTTCGTGTTTGGGTTCGGCGCAGGCGCCGATTTTAATGGAGGGATTGACGGCCTTCATTGCCAGATAGAAATCCGCAAATCGGTCGCCGTAATACGTTCCGCTGATGCCTTCGAACCACCCGACTTCCCAGGGGCCGCCGATTTCGTTGCCGATTTCCCAGTATTGGGCGCATACAGGCCGGGAGGTCTGGTCCTGAACCCACGCAGCCGCCGCATTGACGGCGTTCTGATGGGCAATCTGGTAGTTCTGATTTTCTTCGTCGTAGGGGGTATCGTCCTGAAGGGTGTCATACCACCAGCCGGGAAAGTTCACGATTGGCTGAAGCGTCGGAGGAATGGGTTCGCCCGGCTGGCTGAGCGCCGCCATCAGATTCAGGTATTCGTTATAACTGACCTTCCAGGCGGCGGTGCCGTTGGGACCTTCTATGTCGCTCCAGAGATGGCCGTTGCCCCAGGAGCCGCCCGGAATGCGGAAATATTTTCGTCCGGACGCCTTCATTAAATTGTTGAAGGTCGTATTCGTCCCGGCCTGTGCACCGTCCCAGGACTGCAGGTTGGCTCCGTACAGGGTCATCGGGATCGTGCGAATCGGTACATCGGCGCTGATATCAATCGTTACGGCCTCCGCCCCTGGAACCGTCGCCTTGATATTGTCGAACCAGGCGATGCCGCCGCTGTTGGAATTGGCAATAAGAATAAAGTCCGCGTAGCCTCCGGTGCCGTTCTGAAATGCATCACGAATGCTCTGGGGGATTGTGACTGTCAGGGTATCGGTTCTCGGGCTGGATGGGACTCCGGGATACGCCAGACTAAATTGCTGCCAGCCGGTCGAGCCGCTGTTGATAATAAAATAAAACCCCAGCCAGCCGGGAATCTGACCGGCGTCGTTTCGTGTGGTTACATTCACCTGGATGGAGGTCATGGTTTTCAGCAGGTCCAGCTGCGGGAGCATGTTTTTCTTCAGGATGCCGATCCAGCCGCTGGGGAAAGCGACCCGCAGCGAAGAAGCTCCGGCGGTAACCCCCTGCGTTGAATAAGAGACTGAGACACTGCTGTCGGCTGTCCAACCGTCCATACTTCCTTCGAAACTGCCGAGCATCACGGTGGCCGCGTGCAAAGGGAAGGAAAAGAACAGAAGGAGTATAGCCGGTGGAAAAAGGCCGCGGAGCATTAGAATATTTTTATACGTTCTCATTTTTTCTCCAAAACATCGGTTTGTCTGCGTCTTTGTGTAAAGGCTGCAAACTCCGCCCAATCGATAATAGCAGCCGCTTTGGTCGATGCCGGCCGGGCCGGTGCAGCTGCCGAAGTTTGCTCATCTGCTCCCCCAAACGCTTGGGTAAGAACAAAAAACCAACATCGCCCTTTTCCCCTGCGGTCAAGCAGGGCCCTCTCTATTAAGAAATGGCGCAGAAAGGGGAAGATTTGGAGGAAAATCCGGATTTTGCTTAAAAAGAGGTTGTTTTCAGCAATTTTGCTTCGGAGGAGTCTTGGCGGTCTTGTTTTCCCGGACGAGCTGCTGTGCCCAGTCAATTTGTGTTGGAAGCATTGGTTCCGGAACCGCGGCATCACCGCACTCGACGGCTACCTGATACCGTGCACACAGAGCAAAATCCGAATCACAGAAGTTCTGCCGAAACCGCTGCAGCAGCCCCGGCATCTTCTGAAAAGTTTTGTCCGTCAACAGTGTACAAACGTCCTTCTTTGGACAGCCCGCCATAGGTCCGACCCCTTTCGGTTTTTCTTATTTCAGCGTTTTGCTCGGGTATTGTAGCGGGTTTCTTTTCGCCGGGCAAGCGGAAAAACGTTTACTTTCTGAAATTTCGTCCCAGGAGACATCCTCCGCAGGCCAGCAGGAACAGCGAGGCCGGTTCCGGAATGAGAATCATCTGGACGTTCAGAGGTTTGGACGGCGTTCCGGTGGAATAAACACCCAGAAAGGTATAGGAGCCGGACGAGGAAAAATCAGTTCGGGCTCCGCCGATTGTTATTTGGGGGCATTCAACCGATGTTTGAAGCGTCAGGGTTAGGTTGATTGTCTGCCCGACGGCCGTCTGAAGAAACAGCGAACCCGGCGCATACACATTGCAGTAATAAGCGATCCTGGCGCCACAGGAGTCTACCCATGAACCCTCCGCCGTGACAGTCGGGATTTGATAGCGGGCGGAACCGGCGTAGATGGATTGTCCGTTTAGCGAAAGCTGCACAGAGGCGGAACTGGCGGCCCGGCTGTGATAGGAAGACAGGTATCCTACGAAAAGCAGATCCACCCAGACTCGTACGGGTGTGCCGAGCGGGACGGTATCCGACCAGACCAGCCAGTCGGCGGAACTGACGGCGGAACTGTGGGCATAAATATCCACGCCGGCGGTGCCAAACCCTTCCGTGAAGCCATAAACTTTTCCATCGAGTGTTGCCTGGGCCCAACTGGAGGCACGATCCGAAGGACCGGCACTGACCAGTACCTCTGCCTGGGCTGGTTTGGTAAGTGAATGGCTGGTTTTCAGGTCGGAATCTGACAGGTTTCCGTAAACCGAGTAGGCGTTACAAATTGCATAAGAAGCGAAAAGACAGGACTGAAAGAGGAAGAAAAGAGAAGTTGCGGCAAGAAAAAGCGGCTTGGTTTTCACGATTGACCCTCCTTAATAGGAGTTAGCGAATCCGTTAACTCCTCCTGCCCCCATCAATCCAAATGAATTCTACCACGGAGGGGCAGAAAAATCAAGCCAAAACTGCCTAAATACCCTGTGTTGAAAATGTATAGTATGAGGGTCTTTTTTATTGTTTTTTTGCTGCAACCAGCCAGAGGGCGTGAATCATTCCCGGCAGGCCGCCAAGGATAGTCAGAACAATATTCAGCCAAAAGTGCATTCCCAGACCCACCTGCAGAAAAGCGGCCACCGGAGGAAGAATAATCGCAAGAATGATTTTCAAAACTGTCATAGCAGAACTCCTTAAAAGGGGTTAAGATGCCCAATTCTCGATAGGATTTTACATCTTTCAGTCGAAGAAGCAAATATTTTCTATTAGGATTTGTCTCTTGTATTCCTGTTCCTTTTCGTCTATAAATTTCCCTTTCTTTTTTGGCCGAATAAGGAAGATATGTCGAGAGTTTCACTGAAAGAAAAGATTATTGACCGCAGACAGCGTCTGCAAACGATGCGTCTGTCTGTGTTCGAAGGGCTTTTGGCTATGATAGCCATCGGCCTTCAACAGACCTTTTATGTCCCCTTTCTAAATGCCCTCGGTGCGACCAAATTTGAAATCGGTATTGGAGCCGGTTTGCCGGCTCTGATGACCGGTCTGATTCAGCTGCGGGTGCCGGTTTGGATTCGCAATCCCCGCCACTATAAACCGGCTCTGTTCTGGGGCACGTGCCTGCACGGATTAAGTTTCTTCCCGCTGGCCCTGGTGATTTTTCTCCGCGGTCCGGTGTCCGTTTGGTCAGCGATGTCTGTGATGGCCGTCAGTGCCGCGGCGATGGGATTCGGAGCGGGCATCTGGGCGGACTGGATGGGGCATATTGTTCCGCGCCGACGGCGCGGCAAATATTTCGGGAACCGCAACCGGCTCCTGACGCTTTCGCAGTTAACCGCCTCCGTGATTGCCGGGTATCTTTTGGACACCAACGGGGGCAAGACCCTGCTGATTTTTGCGGGCATCTGGATTGTCGGCGGACTTTCCCGAACGGTCAGTTCCTTCCTGTTTTTCTGGCACCACGAACCGCACACGCTCAGCAGCGAGTCGCTGCGGCCCGGGCAGTTCTCCGATTTCTGCCGGCAGATGTTTCACAGCGCCTTCGGCCAGTTCGCGCTGGCCTATTCACTCATCCATTTTGCGGCCAACTTCAGTGCCCCGTTTTTCACGATTTATATGCTCAATGAAATGAAGCTGTCGTATATCCGCTATACATGTCTGAGCCAGATGCCGACGCTGATTACCCTGCTGTCGATGCCGCTGTGGGGGCGGATTTGCGACCGCATCGGCTATGTGCGTCCGATGCGTCTGCAATGTACGGTTGTGATGGGCCTGCCGCTGGTCTGGATTGTCACACAGAATTATTGGATTCTGATGATTGTGCAGGTCCTGGCCGGTTTGACCTGGGGCGGTCTGACGCTCACCAGTTTCAATTATTCTATCAATTCACTCCCTCACCAAAGCCGCTTGAGCGGTCTGTCGTATCTGAATTTCTTTTCCTCCGTTTTCATTTTTCTGGGGACTACGCTGGGCGGCTGGGTCGGACCGATGCTGCCGACATTTACCGACAGCCAGCTGCACAGCATCTTTTTGTTCAGCACGCTGATGCGGATTGTTCCGGTGCTGCTGTTCCAGGCCTTGCCCGAAGATACGCCGCCGCGAACCAAACTCAGCGCGGTGGAGCGTTTCTTTTTCAATCCGCAGCTGACCTTCCGCTCCGGCTTTGACCGGATTGTCATCAGCAAATTCCGCCGTCCAATTTGAACAGATTTTTTCGGGGTGGGGATATAGCAAATCAGGAGAAGAGTGATTCAGATTGCGCACTTTTGGGCGGATAAAATACGCCGACAATCAAAAAAGGGTTAGGGCTTATCTGGTGCCATTGCCGTGTTGTTCCGAGAAAAAAGTATAAGTCGTTCTTCTGAAAACTGTCCAGATATTTCTGTTTGACTTTCTGAAGAGCTGCTTGCTCTTCTCGCTCTTTTTTAAGGCAATTCCAGAAAAGGGCTCCTGCTTCCCAGTCTTCCACCATCAACTTGGATTCTCTTCCCTCTTCGTCCTCGAAAAGGTAGAAGAATTTATAAGGAAGTTTAGGGGCAAAACGAAAAGTATCTTTGTATTCTTCCTCTGTGAAAAGAGGTTTTTGCTGAAAAATTTGGACGGCCTTTCTGAATTTGGCTTCATCCCATTCTCTATCATCTTCCTTCCAGATAAAATCTTTAATTTTAGATGGTTTGAACACGGCTAAAGACAGCACATTCTTTTTTGCTTTTTCAATGAGGGCGGTCATATTGGAATAAATAGAGGCCCGAAAAACAATCTCTTTTCTCTTTTGCCATTGATGGGTTGTTCCGACAGGTTCGAGTACTTGAATCTCCTGTAAATTGGCGGGGTGATAACTTTCAGGGCGAGGGTCCTTGCAGTTTTTTACCAAAGGAAGTTCAATCCACGTGTATTTTCTGAATTGGTAATAATCTTTCAATCGTCGGAATGGAATCGGATAAATGCGTATCCATCTGCCGTCTTCTGTAAGACCGGCGGTACACACCAGTTCGGCATAGGTGGACGATAATGCGGGATAAGTTTTGACGGTAATCAGCACCTTCTGCTTCAGCAGCCCCATCAGAACAGCTCCTTCTTCGATTGTTTACAAATTGCAGATGCCTACCCGGTTCGGATTTCGTTCCTGAATTTTTTTGGCAACCAGACTTCGATGACACAAATCCGCCGATTTTTCAAAACAAAGCAGGCAGCTTACATGTTCGTGGAGATGCCGGTAAATCAGGTCAATCGTTTCCTCAGCGGCGGACAGAGTATTTTCCATAGCTGCAAAAAAGGATAAATAGTCCTGAGTTTTTTTTAGTTGAGCCCTGAGCACACGAGAACTACCCAGTTGCGGCAGATGAAAGTACCGTATTCCATTTCGAGTTAAGTACTCTTCCAGGGCGTTCTTGGAAAATCCTTTCTTCCGGGACAGGGGCAATTCCCGAACATCGAACAGCGAGTCAACACAATGTTCCTTTAGGGTTGCAAGAAATGACTCTAAAGTCCGACCTTCATACCCGATTGTAAAGAGAGTATCCCTCATATTCTTTTTATCGGCTTTCCGATTCTGCAACATCAAAAAATGATATTTTCCAGAGAACCCCAAAAACTTAAAGTCAGTTCTTTATTAAGGAACCCTTAGAGAATTCTACGTCGGGCGACCTTTAGACGAAAAGATATTTTTACCATTTTTTTGTCAACTCTCGGTTTCCATTGGTGTCTAATAAGAAGGGCGGGAAGGAAAAATGGAAATTCAGGCGAGGGAATAATGAATATGGAGATTCGCAGGTTTTGGGTTCGGTCGGGTATTTTATCCCTTCTGGCCGGCTTTTCGATAGGTTGGGCGGCCCAGCCCGTTTCCGATGCAGGAAATGACCCTATACAGCAGGCCGTAAAAGCCCAGACAACCTTCGCTGTGGAGTTGTATCGGGCGCTGGCCGGGCTTCCTATGCCACAAAAACCTGTCGAGAATGTCTTTTATTCACCCCACAGCATCTCTTCCGCGATGGCTGTTGTTTTCGCCGGCGCCCGCGGCAACACCGAAAGGCAGTTCTGTGATGTCTTGCATTTCTGGCTCCCGCAGGAATCGTTTCACGAAGCGATGGGCCGCCTGGAAAATCAGCTCACAAAACAGGCGGCAAAAGGCGATTATGAACTGACGATTGCCAATGCCCTCTGGATGGACCGCAGGACGGCCTTTGCCGAGCCGTTTCTCAAACAGGTCCAGAACTGCTATTCGGCCAATCTGGAGCGGGTCGATTTTGCGGCCAATCCCTCCGGTGCCGCGCGAGTCATCAATCAATGGGTCGAAAAACGGACCCGGGAACGCATCAAGAATCTGATCCCCGAAGGCACACTCGACACCCTCACCCGACTGGTCGTCACCAATGCTGTTTATTTTAAGGGCAAATGGGTCCTGCCTTTCGACCCGCAGGTCACCCGGCCGGACTGGTTTACAGTATCAACCTATACAATTCGGGAAGAGGGACCGCAGGTTGAAACCCGACGAGTCCAGGTGCCGATGATGACCCGCAAAGACGACTTCGGCTATGCGGAGAATGATATTTGCCAAATCCTCGAGCTGCCCTACACAGGCGGCGACCTGCGGATGGTGATCCTCCTGCCCAAAGACCCCGACCTGATTCGGCTCGAACAGGCCCTCACCGCAGACACCCTTGCCGAATGGCTCAGCCGGCTGGACCGTCGGGAGGTGGAAGTCTATCTGCCTCGTTTTACCCTCACGTGGCAGGAAGAACTGAAAGGCGTTTTCGCGCTGCTCGGTCTGGGGACTGCTTTTTCTGCGGATGCGGACTTTTCCGGCATCACCGGCGGAAAGGATTTGTTCCTGACCAACGTTCTTCACAAGGCGTTTGTCAAGGTGGATGAGGAAGGCACCGAGGCCGCCGCCGCCACCGGAGCCGTGATGAAACTCGTTTCAATACAGGCCCCTCCGCCGGTCTTTCGGGCCGACAAGCCCTTTGTCTTTCTCATTCAGGACAAATCAACCGGCACCGTGCTGTTTGTCGGCAGGGTGGCGGACCCAACCAAAGAAAAATAAACCCAATTCAGGAGTCTGACAATGAAACAGGCGATTTGGTTTGCAGCAGCCGCAGGACTGATGTTCGGCACTGTTGCCGCGCAAGCCCGAACGAAACTGGCGGCCCTGCCCCAGCGGGAAAGCGTGGATATCCGAATGGACAATCCGACCTTTACCCTCATCGAAGAAGAACGCATCCTGACGCTCCGCAAGGGGCTCAATCAGGTCGATTTTGCCTGGCAGTCCGTCTCCATCGACCCGGATTCCATCCGACTGACGCCGCTGGACCATCCGGACGGCGTGCGGATTCTCAATGTGAGCTTTCCGCCCGGCGAGGCGGCCCTCGTGTGGGAAATCGCCTCCGACGGCGACTGGGCCGAACGCGTCCGCATCAGTTATCTGCTCGGGCAGATTGACCGCCTGACGGCTTACAAGGCCGTGGCGGACAAGGATGAAACCAAACTGGACCTGACTGCCTATCTGATTGTCCGCAACTTCTCCGGCGAGCCCTTTGCCAGCGCCCGCATCCGGCTGGATGCCGACAGCGTCTTTGAACGCGACCTTGCCGACGGCCAGACCCGTCAGCTGCTCTGGATGCAGACCCGGGCCCTGCCTGTCAAGAAAGTCTGGACGTGGGATTCGGCCCTGCAGCCCTGGGACCCCGAACAGCTGGAGCGGCAGAACATCGGCATCCCCGTCCGCTATCGGCTGGTGAATGAAAAGGCCGCAGGGCTGGGTCAGGCGGCCCTTTGGCCCGGCAAGGTGCGGCTCTTTCAGGATGACGGGCACGACAGCACCATCTTTCTGGGCGAGGACAACCTGTCCTTCCTGCCGGTCGGCGAGAAGGCTGAACTGTACATCGGAGACAGCCGCGACATCGTCGTCACCCAGCGCAAAATGAAAGAAGAACAAATCAACATCCGCCGCAACCGCAAGGAACAAATCGTCCTCTTTGATATGGACGAAATCCTCACGGCCAAAATTGAAAACTTCAAGGACTCCCCCGCCGTGCTGACCCTGATCGAGCGGATTCCGGGCCAGTGGGAAATGAAATCGTGCTCTCTGCCGTATGTTCGCAAGGACGCCGAGACGCTCGAGTTTGAAATTGCTCTGCCCGCCCGCAACGGCGATAAACCCGCCGTCGTCCAGCTGGAAATGCACTACCAGCGAAAAAATGTAAGACCCTGATGAAAAATCCGAATGTCGAAATCCGAATAGACCTCTGTCAAGGAGTTTGCGATGAAACGATATGCCGTGCTTTTTTGGATGACGGGCCTTGCCGCCGTGTCCTTGGCCAAAGTGGATTTGGTTACGCTGCCCGCCTCTGAGTCCGTGCAGATTACGATTTATGAATCCGCCGACCTGACGCTCGTTCGCGACAGCCGCCCGCTGACCCTTCGCCAGGGCACAAACCAGCTCCAGTTTTCCTGGGCGGGCACATTGATTGACCCGACGTCCCTGATGTTGGTGCCCAAAAAGGCCGCCGACCAGGTGGACATCACCGACCTGTCGTATCCGCCGAATGCCGTCAACGTTGGCATCTGGACGCTCGAGAGCCGACAGGCAGGGCGGATTCCCTTTGAGATTACGTACCTGACGAGCGGTTTCAGCTGGCGGGCGTTTTATGCGGGCATCCTGTCCGAGGATGAAAAGACGATGCGGCTGGAAGGATACGTCCGCGTATTCAATCAGTCCGGCGAAGATTACGAAAACGCCCAGGTGCGGCTGATTGTCGGGCAGGTTCATCTGCTCGATGAAATCGCCGACCTGGCCCGACGGACCTGGCCGTACGGTAGGCCGGGGGAGGGAGTGCCCGGAATGCCGCCGCAGGTGCAGATGGAACGGGCTCGGCTGGCCTTTGGCGCTGTCAAGGCGATGGACGAGATTGCTGCGAGCGCCAAGCCCAAGGAAATCCAAAAGGAAGGGCTCAGCGAGTACTTTCTTTATACCATCGAGGGCACGGAATCCATCCCGAACGGCTGGTCCAAACGCCTGCCCAGTTTTCAGGCCGAAGCCGTGCCGGTCGTCAATCTCTACAAATTCGAAGAGGAAATGTCCGGCCCGTCTGTCATCCGGTATCTGTACTTTTTCAACGATGCCGAGCATCATTTGGGCCAAACCCCCATCCCGGGCGGGTCGGTAAAGGTCTATCGAACTGTCAGCAGAGAGGGACATCTGACGTATGAAGGCGGCTGTGAAATCAAGTACATCCCGGTCGGCCAGGAGGTAGAGCTGAATCTGGGGCCCGCGGAAGATGTTTTGGTCAAACCCAAGTTGATGGATTTCAAGACCGACAATTACCGTTTTGACGACCGGGGGAATATCAGCGGCTGGGACGAAATCCAAACCGTTGCTGTCGAGGTCAAAAACAGCCGGCCGCTGCCGATTCGGCTGGAAATCAAGCGGAACTTCGCCACTCCATACTGGACGCTGGAGAACCGGGGAGACAGCGAAAAAACCTTTGAAAAAGTCGACTTGGATACGGTAAAATACACACTTTCTATGCCGCCTCAGTCGGCTCGGACTATTGAATATGTCCTGACCACCTATCACGGCGTAAGGCAGGAAGATTGGACCAAACAGAATCAGTAAGCAGAAGGGGGGAGAAAGGAGAGTTTTCTGTGAAGGTGAAGGGGGCTTTTGTCCTGTGGGGGCTTGTTCTGTTTTGCCAAGCGGCTGTTCTGTCTGCTGCGGAGCCCAATCAGCCCGCTCCGACGTTTAAGACGGAATTGCTTCCGAATGAACCGCTCATCGAACGCCGCCAGGTGTGGCATTTCTGGCAGATGCTTCAGGTTGGAATGACCGCGGAAAAGGTAACGGAACTGCTCGGTGAGCCCCTCGAAAAAGAAAGCAGTGAAACGGCCTGTGTGTGGTATTATCACCAGACCCCCCAGCGGCTTCCCAGCGGACAAATCCAGCGGCCGCGATTCGGGTTTCTCAATTTCAAAAAAACCGCTCTCAACGGGCAGGAACAGATGCTCCTGAAGACCTGGCGCCAGCCGGACTGGAATCAGTTGCCTGCTTACAGTGCTGAACAGTTTGAGTTCCAGCAAAAGCGGCTGGAACAGATACGCCAACAGCAGCTGGCCGAACAAAAGCGGCTTGAGGAGGAAAAACGCCTTCAGGAGGAGCTCCGCCGACAGGAAGAACAGCGCCGGCAGGAGGAACTCCGTCAGCAGATGCTGGCCCAACAGGCCCAATCTCGCTCCAAAGGGTTTACCCTAAACTGGCAGGAATGGCCCCGCTCTTATTGGTATGTCGCAGGGGGTGTCCTGGCGGGGCTGATTGTCCTTTTCCTCATTCTCAAAAAACCCTTCGGCGGCTGACTGCCTTTCCCTTCGAAGAAGGATTTTTTTGACTTTTCGGACGGCTTCGGGCATAATCCTCCGCTTTCCTGAAAAACAGCGGAATCTGAAATGAAAGCAGCGCCCGAATGCATTCCTTGTTTCCTTCGGCAGGCCCTCGAGGCGGCTCGGATGGCCTCCGGCGACCCGGCCGTTCATCAGGAGATACTCCGTCAGGTTCATTCTCTTTTATCCGGCATCGACCTGAATGCACCTCCGCCGATTATCAGCCGGCAGATTCATCATCAGATTCGCCGAATCAGCGGAAATCCCGACCCGTACAAAGAGGTCAAACACCGCTGCAATCAGCTGGCCCTTCAATGGCTGCCCGGCCTCCGGGAGCGTGTGCGAACCTCCGAAGACCCGTTCCGGTCTGCTGTTCTGCTGGCGATTGCAGGCAATATTATTGACTACGGCATCAACGGCGCCCTGCAGATGCAGACAGTCGAAGAAACCATCGACCGGGCGCTTCACCAGCCGCTCGATGAGCAGGTGCTCGAGCTGTTTCGACAGTCCATTGCCGCCGCCCGCTCGATTCTCTATCTGGGCGACAACGCCGGTGAGATTGTTTTCGACCGGCTCCTGCTCGAACAGATGCCGCTCGAGAAGATTACCTTTGTCGTCAAGGGCTCGCCGATTCTCAATGACGCAACAAAAGAAGAGGCCGCTCAGGCGGGTCTGACTGAAATGGTTCGGGTCATCGACAGCGGCGCCGACGCCCCCGGGACGGTTCCGGAGGATTGCAGCCGCGAATTTCGCCGCCTGTTTGAGCAGGCCGATTTGATTGTCGCCAAAGGGCAGGGCAATTTTGAAACGCTCAACGAGACATCCGCCAATCTGTTCTTCCTCTTTCAGGTCAAATGCCCCGTCGTGGCGGCGTTTCTCCAAAAACCCCTCGGCACCTTTATGCTCACCCGACCGGACTGACTGGATTACAGGTCGGCGGTTTCGTTTGTTTTTTCTTCGAAAGCGCCTTCAGGAAGGTTCTGCTTATCTGCTTCAGGCGAATCCGGTTTGTGCGGTCTTCCGGACAGCCAGCTTTTGCCTTCCATCAGCCGGGCAATCAGCATCGCCGCCGCCGTATCCCCGCTCGAATTGACCATCGTCGCCGGCGGGTCCACCAGCGTACCCAATAGGGCAATTACCGGCAGGGCCTCCGGTCCGAACCCATACAGCGATACAAGAATCATCTCCCCCAGAAAACCGCCGCTCGGGATGCCGCTCATCACCATCCCCGCCAGCAGGGCCGCACCCACTGCTCCAGCCAGCACATCTGCCCCGGAAAACTCCCGCCCGAACAGGGCAAACAAAATCGCAATCTTCAGAATCGCCGCCAGACACGTGCCGTCCATATGAATCGTCGCCCCCAGCGGCAGCACGAATCGGCGGATGTCGTCCGGGATGCCGATGCGTCCGGCCGCCTCCAGATTGGCCGGCAGAGCCGCCAGACTGCTGCCCGTACCCAGTGCCGTCAGCGAGGCGGGCCAGATGTGCTTCCAGAACCGCCCGAGCCCCTCTCTTCCGCCCGCCCAATAGGCGTATACCGAAAAACCAACCGCAAAATACAAAAACGCCAGCGGATAATAGACCAACACCGCCCGTCCGTACGTGCCCGCCAGCTGAGGCCCGAACACCCCGACCAGATAGGCAAAATACGCTGTCAGCCCAATTGGTGCATAAGCCATAATCAGGCGAATCAGCCGGCCCATTACAGCCGCTCCGGAATTCAGGAATGCTCGAAACGCCCGGCCTTTGGTGCCCGCCGCCTGCGCCGCCAGCCCCGTCAGAATCGAAAACACAATCAAAGCCGCCATATGTTCCCGCTCAAACAGATTTGAAAAATTGGGAACCGTCAGCATCTCAGCCAGCGTCCGCCCCAGCCGGACCGACTCGCTTACAGTCGGGGCCGATGCCGAAAGAGTCAGTCCTCCGACCGGATTGAACAGTTTGACCGCCCCAATCATCAGACAGGATGCGATTACCCCCGTTCCGGCAAACACAACCAGCATCAGGACGGCCATCCATCCCAGCCGTTTTGTTTCACCGGCGCCCGCCGCCGCCGAACTGAGTGAAAAAAACACCAGCGGCACCGCCGCACAGTACAGCAGATTCAAAAACACATCCCCCAGCGGCTTGAGCACCTCCGCCCGCGGCCCGCCGAACCAGCCCAGCAGTCCTCCAATTACCGCTGAGCCCAGCAAAATCCCGGTAAAAACTCCGCTTGAAAAAATCGATTTCGAAGGCATCCTTTCCTCAAAACCCTTTTATCATCTTCCAATTAATTTCCCGCAGGGAGGACAAAGAAACACCAAGGATTGTCTTTACGGATTTCGTCTCTTTTGCCCCATCCTCTTGGTTTGACTCTTTGCGGGGAAATTTCTTTTTTACGTTTTCACGACCCCCAGAGTCTCCCAGATTTTCTCAATTTCTTTCCGGTCCGCCTCCGAGGTATAGTACACCGCCAGATGCAGTTCCTCCTCGGGGGTAAAGCCGAACAGATAGACGCCGTGCAGTTCCTTGTCGGCCACGGTTTCCGTCAGCGAATACCGCAGTTTGACCATGCCCTCTTCGTCGCGCCGCTGCAGGTCGGCCGCTTTTTCACTCTTGATGGAAAGGATTCCGTTGACCCGCTCTTCAATCGACTGATTGTTGGCGGTATAGACATCCATCCAGATAGTCAACCCCGGCCGCCAGAGCACCAGACTGCCGCCGTCAATCCGCCGAAACATCCGCCCGCTGATGTCAAACCGCCAGCACTGCGGCACCAGCACCGTGCCGGCGACCACCGGCGGCAGCAGGATGATTTCCGGCTCTTCCGTGCCCAGGCTGGTTACTTCCAGCCGGCCGGAGGCGTTTCGCTCAATCTGCGTGCCCGGCGGATACATCAGAAAGGGGATAATCTCCGGGTCATAATTGGCAATTGTATTGATATCCAGCAGCGAAATGTGCTCCGGTTCGTCCAGATATTCCTCGGTCTCTCCGCCTCCCAGAAACCGCCAGCCGCTGTCGGCCTCCTCATCAGGTTCTTCCCGCACCATGCACTGCACGCGGTGTCCGTCCACGGCAATCTTGTCCGAAACAAAGCCGAACCCCAAATCGGGTACTAAGGACTGAATCTCTGAGGCCGCCAGTTTGTATTTCTTTTCCATCGGCTCACACTCCTTTCTGAAGAGTTTACCACCCATTCTACCCGCCCCAGCCGCCCCCCTCAACAAAATAACCCGTGAAAATCCGCCTGCACAAAAATTTGAGTGAAAAGCAAATTTCCGTTCTATACCCCCGACAGGCTGCTCTTTACGCTTCCTGACCAATCACTGACAACTGATGACTGATAACTGATAACTGATGACTGTCGTAAGAGAGCCGTCAGGTTTTTCCCGGGGCGGCGGAGCGGACGGCTTCCAGAAATTTCTGCGGCTGCTGCGTGCCGATGAGAATCCTTTTGCCGTTTTTCAGTTCCAGCTGGATTCCCTGATTTCCGCGGATGTTATACGCCGTGCCGGCTTGCCCATATCGAATCCCCCAGCCGCCGTATTCGGAAATCGGCGAATAGGTGCGTGCATACAGCCGCTCAATCTCCTCCCAGGCGATTCGCTTTCGCAATAACGTCAGCGGCAGGCATACAACCTCAATTCCCTCCTTTCTTACGCGGGTGAGCATTCCCCCCGAAGCAAGGAGCCCATCCACTGCGGCCATTAATGCCCAGCAAAGCCACAGGAGCCCGCTTAAAGCTCCTGACAGGGCCCCCTTGAACTGCAGGAAGAGAATGACCCCTCCAAAAACGGCAATTCCTGCCCATAGGGGCACCTGCAGCAGAATTCCAAAACGCTGCCGCTCTTCGAACAGGGGCATAAAAACTTCTTCCCACGGTTCGGAGCCGGCTGATTTGTTCGTCTCCATTATTTCCTCCCCACAGCGGTTTCCGTATAAGGAATCCACACCGCCATCGGTCCTTTGCCGCGATGCGCCCAGGCATAGTACGGAATCGCCTCGAACTTTCGCGGCGTTCGGCGGGTTTGCCCGTCTTCCGTTCGGCTGACTTCCGCCGCCGTCCCCCGCAGCACAACCAGCCCGCCCAGCAGGTCCGCCCGGTACACCGCCTCCAGCGGCGCATCCTTTTCAATCATCACGTTCAGTACCTGCCCGCCTTCGACATCCGGCCACTCCAGACAGTACACCAACGGCCCGCGCTGAAAAGCCGTCTTGCCGATGTTGTCCCTGACCCGCTCATCACAAACAATCCGCCGTACCGGCATCGGCAAATCGAGCATCACCGTATCGCCCGCCTTCCAGGCCCGGTCGATGACGGCATATCCCTTCTCTGTTTCCGGCTCAATCGGCTGGCCGTTAACCGCCAGCGCTGCCGGCCGCTCCAGCGGTTTTGTAAACGTGTACAGCGCCGAAGAAGAGAAGATATCCGTCGCCCAGTCCGGAATCCGGAGCTTGAGCACCATTGGCAGATTGTCCGACTCCGGCAGAATCTGCAGGAGTACCTTGCCGTCCCACGGAAAATCCGTCTCCTGCAGGATTCGCACAGTTCCGCCGTCGGGTTTGAGCCGGGCCTCCGACTGGCCGAACAGGTTCACATACACCGCCTTGCCGCGGACGGCATACGCATAGCCCGATACAGACGCCAGAAACCGCGTAATATTTCCGGGACAGCACGCACAGCCGAACCATTCGCTTCGCTCGTAATTGCCCGCCGACTCCAGCGGATTGGGATAAAAGAACCGCTTGCCGTCCAGCGATACGCCCGAAATGACGCTGTTGTACAGGGCCCGCTCCATCACATCGATATATTTGGATTCGCCATCCAGCAGAAACATCCGGTGGTTCCAATAGACATTTGCGATGTTGGCGCAGGTCTCGCAGTAGGCGCTGGCGTTGGGCAGTTCGTAATCGTTTCCGAAGGCCTCCCCCTGATGACGGGCCCCGATGCCGCCGGTCACATACAGCTTTCGGTTTGCCACGTTGTCCCAGAGGGCATGAATCGCCCGGATAAAGTCCGCATCGCCGGTCAGGGCCGCCACGTCCGCCATCCCGCTGTACATATAGCCGGCCCGCACGGCATGTCCGACCGCCTCGGTCTGCTCCACCACCGGGATATGCGACTGCATATAGGCGTCTTTGTGTCCGGTTCGTCCCCGCTGATTGAGAAACCACCGGGCCTGGCGGAGGTATTTTTCCTCGCCGGTGACCCGATACAGTTTCACCAGTCCGATTTCAATCTCCTGATGGCCGGGGACACCCTCGTGCCGGCCCGGCCCAAACGTCTGACAGATCAGGTCGGCGTTTTTGACGGCAATATCCAGAAAGCTCCGCTTGCCGGTGGCCAGATAATGCGCTACAGCCGCTTCGTACATATGCCCGGCATTGTACAGCTCGTGGCTGGCGGGCAGATTGTCCCAGCGCTCCTTGTCGTAGCAGCAGGTGATTTGGCGTTTGCCGCCTTCGCGGGCGTTCGCGGTATAGGCCGTGTACAGATACCCGTCCGGCTCCTGAGCGGCGGCGATATACCCGATTAACTGATCCAGATACGCCTCCATCTTCGGGTCCGGCTTGACCATCAGCCCGTACGAGGCCCCTTCAATGATTTTGTAGGGGTCGGTGTCGTTAAACCCGAACTCTCCTTCCCAGCGGCCTTCCATCAGTTTGCCGGCAATCTTAAAGTTGTCGATGCGATGCGTCTTTTCGCACATCTCGAAGGCAAACGGAATCGTCACCGTCCGATTGGTTTCGATCCGCGGCTGCCAGAATCGGTCCGTAAACCGCACCTGCGTAAACGGCACCGGCTGATAGGGATAATCCGCCCCCGCCCACAGCAGCGGATTTGACAGACCGAATACAAAGAAAAGCACAAAGGCGGCAAAGACGGAACCATTCGGACACGGGCGTTTCATAGAGGCCTCCAGCAAACTTATTTCGGATTTTCGTTTTCGGCCGATGATACCCGACGCCCTCGCCTGGGTCAATCGCCGAGCGGGACAAGGGTTTTTCTCTTTTGCAGGGCCGGCACGTCCGCTATAATCTCCGCCGGAAAAAGGATTATTTCAGGAGATGTTTTATGGAGCGAACCGTTCGAACAGGCAGGGGATTGATGGGGCTGTATGCGGCAGGACTGTTTCTGTTTGCGCTCGGCTGCAGTTCCAAAATCCCGCAGGGAAAATTCACGCAGGAGCAAATGCTTAATATCCCGCTGGCCAATCGCTACAATCTGCCTGCTCCGACCGGCGGAATGACCATCCGAGTCGGCTCCAATACGCTTACATCGGAGGAGATTCTTTCCGGACCCCAGCTTCAGGAAGCTCTCGCTCCGCTGGCCAAACGCGGCAATCTGGCCGCCTATGAAGCCCAGGCCATGCCGCTCCTTCGAAGCGTCATCCGTTCCAAGGTCGCCGACCTGCTCCTGTATGAAGAGGCCCGCAAGAACGCCCCCGAAAACATCGAGGAACAGCTGGAGGCCGCCGTCAAGAAGGAAATCGAACGCTTCGTCGCCGATTACGACAACAATGTCGCACTGGCCGAACAGGAACTCAAACGGATGGGAATGGACTGGCGCTCCTTTCAGGAGTACAACAAGAAACTCATCATGACCCATTCGTTTATCTCCGCCACGGTGATGGAAGAAAAGAAATTCACCCGCCGGGAACTGCTGGATTATTATGAACAGGTCAAAAACGAGCAGTTTTCCCGCCCCGGACGGCTCCAGTTTCAGCTGATTGAGCTGGTGCCTTCGAAACTGACCTCTGAACAGATTCAGGAAGGCGAATCCCCCGAACAGGCCGCCCGCCGCATCGCACAGGAGATACTTGAAAAAATTCGGCAGGGCGGTGATTTCGGGGAGCTGGCCAAACAGTTCTCCCACGACCCGCTGGCCTCCGCAGGCGGGCTGTGGGCACCCGTGACGATGGGGACGGATTCACTGGCCGAACCCTATGACAAGATAGAGAAAATTGCCGAAACTATGTCGGTAAATGATGTAAAAGGGCCGATCGAAGCAGAGGGCCGCCTCTTTCTTGTAAAATTGGTCTCTCTGACGCCTCCGGTCTCTAAATCGTTCGATGAGGTCCAGCATATCCTCGAATCCCAGCTTCAGTTTCAGCATAAGAATCGAAAATACAATGAGTTAGTTGAAAAGGTGATTAAAAGGGCCGATTTTGTCGAGTTAGAGCGTTTTGCCGAATTTTGTGCCAATGAGGCCTACCGGCGATGGAGTCAATAAACCCAGGTGAAAATGGAAAAGTACCCATCGAAAAAACACGGCCCTGTTTTTTCGTAAATATATTGTAATCAAGAAGATACAAAACATAGCCATCGTTTTTGTTGTTTTCCGCCCTCCTTTCGGGTATACTAAGCATTGTAGAAACAGTCATGGCTTCGGTCATGGGGGAATGAAGACTCTTGTGAAGGGGTTCAAAAATGGCAAGGTTTTATGAGAAGATTTGGCACCCGTTTTTTGCCGGCAAGAAGCGCATCCTGATTCTGGCGGCCGCCGCGTACATCGCGTTGTGCTGAACCGTAAAACCAATTTTTGAAAGGATTTAAATCGAAAACGCCGGGGAAAGACCACCGCCCCCCGGCGTTTTTTCTGTTTGAAGTGTACCCCTGGAGACAAAAAAATCAGGGGCTCCGACCCCGTCAGCCCCTGATTTTATAGGCCTGCGTATAGGAGTGGCAGGCACTGATTTTGGAGTCCTTTTATAATAAGTCCGCCCAACCCCCGGCCGTCATTGATAGGAAAAATAAAAATTTTTTAAATTCGGAACAGCCGAATTTATTTCAGCAGGTAGGCGGCGGCGCCGGAGGTGAAAATCAGCTCCTCGGGTTTGTCGGCGGCAATCACAATCGCCTCCACTTCCGGCAGGGATTCAATCAGTGCCAGTCCCTTCTCTCGGCCCAGCACACTCACAGCGGTGGATAAGGCGTCGGCCTCCATCGCGCTGGGGGCCAGAATCGTCACGCTGATTAACTCGGCGGCCGACTCGCCGGTAGCCGGATTGAGGATATGGCTGAACCGCTTTCCGCCTTTCTCGACGAATCGGCGATAATCCCCGCTGGTGGCGACGGCCAGCTCGTCCAGCCGAATCTTGGCGCTGAGGGCCTCGGCTCTGGGGTTTTGAAGGCCGATGGTCCAGTGTTTGGCAGGCGGCGGAGGCGTCCCAAAACAGCGGATATTGCCCCCGACATCGACCATCCCGCCTCGGATTCCCAGCTCTTTCATCGCCCCGATGGCCGCATCCACGGCATAGCCCTTGGCAATTCCGCCCAAATCCAGCCGCATTCCCTCCGCCTCAAACCGCACGGTCTGCTGCGTCGGATTCAAAATCACTTTTTCATACCCCACCCGTCTTCGGGCCTCTTGAATTTCTTCCGGCGTCGGCTCGATTCCTGTTGTTTCCATCCGCCGCCACAGGGCCACGAGCGGTCCGACCGTACTGTCAAAAGCCCCGTTCGTCAGCTGACTGTACTGCCGGGCTGCACACAGCACGGCAAACAGGTCCGGACTGACCTGCACTTCCTGTTCGAATGCTGTTTGGTTTATCTGGGACAGTTCAGAATTCGGGTCGCGGTCATTCATCGTCCTCTGGACGTTTTGGAGGACGTCAAATGCGGCCTGAATGGCCCTGCGTGCGGCTGCCGGGTTGTCGGCCACAGCCGTCACCTGCACGACTGTCCCCATCATCAGATGAAATCCGCTGTTTTCAACCGCAGGCGGCTTGTATTGCCGGTGCACCCACACGGCCGTTGCGATATAAAGCCCACTCAGCAGGAGTCCAAAAAGAACGTCTAATTTTACTTTCATTGTCAGCAAATCGATTCAAAAAAGGTCGAAATTGTGTATAATAGCCGCCCGCTATGATAGAACGGCCCGTACAATCTGTAAAGGAACAAGTCAGCCGACGGCTCCTGCCGTTTGTGCGCAAACCCGCCCGATACATCGGCGGCGAAATCAACCAAATCCGCAAAGACCCGGCTTGCGTCCAGGTCCGGGTGGGCCTGTGTTTTCCCGATATTTATGAAATCGCCATGAGCCACACCGGTTTAGCGATTTTGTACGAGGTCATCAATCGGCTGCCGTGGGCACTGGCGGAGCGCATCTTTGCCCCCTGGCTGGATGCCGAAGAGCGGATGCGAAACGAGCACATCCCGCTGTTTTCTCTCGAATCCCGGCTGACCGCCGACAGTTTCGATATAATCGGTTTCAGTCTGACCAACGAGCTGTGTTATACCAACCTGCTCAATCTGCTGGATTTGGCGGGGCTGGCGGTTCGTTCGGAACACCGCCGCCTGCAAGACCCGCTTATCATTGCGGGCGGTCAGGCCGCCAACTGCGCCGAGCCGATCGCTCCTTTCGTCGATTTGTTTGTGCTCGGCCAGGGCGAAGAGGCCGTGGTTCAATTGCTGGAGCTGTATCGGCAGGGCAAACAGCAGGGGCTTTCCAAAAGTGAGTTTCTCCTTCAGGCGGCCCGCACCCTGCCGTTTGTCTATGTGCCTTCTCTGTATGAGTGGGAGTATGACGGGACGCATTCGGCTGCGCTGCAGGCCAAACATCCGGACATCCCCCTGCGCATTCACGATGCCGCCCTCGATGATTTTGAAAATGCCCCGGTACCGGAAGCCCCCATCGTGCCGTTTGTGCAGACCGTCCATGACCGAATCACGCTGGAGATTATGCGGGGCTGTCCGGGCCGGTGCCGGTTTTGCCAGGCCAGTTTCTGCCGGCGTCCTGTGCGGTATCGTTCCGTCGGGCGGATTCTTGAACTGGCCCAAAAACAGTACTGGAACACCGGCCACGACACCATCGGGCTTTTGAGTTTGTCCACCGGCGAATACCCCTGGCTTGAGGAGCTTGTCGAGCGGCTGACGGCGTACTTTCGCCCGCTTCACGTGGGCATTTCAATTCCCAGTCTGCGTGTTCAGCAGCAGCTGCGGCTTCTGCCCAAGCTGATGACGTCCGTTCGCAAAAGCGGTCTGACTATCGCCGTCGAAGCCGCCTCCGAGCACTTGCGGCAGGTCATCAACAAGCCCATTTCGGATGCCGACCTTTTTGCCGGTGTTCAGGCCGCCTATGAGGCGGGCTTTCAGAGCGTCAAACTCTATTTTATGGTCGGTTTTCCCGGCGAAACCGAGGCCGATATCCTCCAGATTGTGGATTTATGCCATGCCCTGGCCCAGCT
>ERZ795060.468-NODE-468-length-55093-cov-8.007159_pt1 | contig 55093 bp, 42 predicted proteins | sample MGYA00375144_ERZ795060 | MGnify/ENA primary metagenome ERZ795060 (study PRJEB30189, sample SAMN05720157) | activated sludge metagenome | isolation source: anaerobic digester from wastewater treatment plant | place: Japan | collected 2015-05-15 ... | reverse complement strand
ACTTTGTTTAACATAGCCTTATGTTTTTATGGTTTAACTTAAAATTTCCTGTTCCTGAACTTTTGCTACTTCCTGGTAATCGTCGGTAGTAAAAAGTTTTTCAACATTGAGTATCATCAAAAATTCGTCATCATTGGTTTTATATACCCCATAGATAAATTCAGTGTTAAAATCTTTACTCATCAGGGGTACAGGTTTAATTTCCGAATCGTCGATATTGATGACATCTTTCACCTTATCGACGATGGCCCCGATACGGAAGATAGTTTCTTCGTTCGATAGGTCGAGAACAATGATGACATAGTTATCCTCCTTGGAACGAGATGGGAAGTGAAAGCGGACACGTGTTTCAAAAACAGGTACCACTTCACCTCGGAAATTGATTATGCCTCGAATATATTCGGGCGCATTCGGTACCTGAGTGATGGGCTGTTTTTGAAGCACCTCGAGAACTTTTGCCACATTAATGGCAAACAGCTCTTTCTCAATAATGAACGACAGGTAGGTTTGGCTCATAATACATCAATTTTATATGGTTGCTGTAGTAATTTTTTGGGTTTGGCTGTGAAATAATTCGCCAATATCGAGCAGGAAGGCAATGTGTCCGTTACCCATTTCGCTGGCGGCGATAACGTATCGTTGGTTACGTAAAATTATTTTTCCCAGAGGTTTTAGTACGGCCTGATGTTCCCCTACAATTTTGTCGGCCAGGATGGCAATTGGTCCCAGCGAATGATTTACAATAATTACCTTCACTTTTTCGGGATACTGTCCGGGGATATGCATTATTTTCCGAAGATTTACATAAGGAATGAGTTGATTTCTAAAAGTGAGCGTGCCTGTACGTTCGCGCGCCAGTAGATTTGAATACAATGTTTGCTCACATACGGCAATATCGGTAATGGGTACAATGAAAAATTGATTTTCGACGCTAAAGAGTAGGGTATCGAGGATTGACATCGACTGTTCGAGCGAGATGGTAAAACAGGTGCCTTTTTCGCGTTGTGAGCTCACCTCGATGTTGCCACGTAAATCCTGGATTTTTTTTAGCACCACGTCCATTCCCACACCACGCCCCGACACAGCGGTGAGGCTTTGTGCAGTTGAGAAACCAGGTAAAAATATCAAATCATATATTTCCTTTTCAGTGGGTTTGTACGATTCGGGCCAGATACCTTTTTCTACTGCTTTACGTCTAACTTTTTCGTGATCTATTCCACAACCATCATCTTCGACTTTAATAAAGATATGATTTCCCGTATGGGAGGCAGATATAGAAATGATGCCTTCTTCAGGTTTGCCCTTCTGTCGGCGTATTTCTGGGGCTTCAATGCCATGGTCTATGCAGTTGCGGATGATGTGCATCAAGGGTTCGTATAGCTGGTCGATCGTACTTTTGTCGAGTTCGGTGTCGATGCCATGTGTTACAAGTTTTATTTTTTTCTGTAATTGCCGCGATAAATCGCGAATAAGCCGTTGAAAACGTAATACAATTTCGGCCAGTGGTACCAGTCGTAGTTCCAGGGCGTTGTTTCTGAATTGCTTTGAAAGGCCATCGAGTTTTTCAAGCTGTTGTTGAAGACGGTTCATGTTATTTTCGTTCGCCGATATGGTGAGCTGCGAATTGATGGTGATCAGCTCACTTACCAGGTACATCAACTGGTCGAGCTTACTTGCATCCACAGAAACACGGGAAGTATGTAAATGAACATTGGTACGATTATTGGCTTTTTGATTCTCAATATTTTTGACATTTTCATCTAAATTTCTGTCTTCGATGCATTCCAGAATGCTTTTTTCCTCATGCTGGGGAATGGCATGTTCAAAAAGCTCAATTAGATTCTGTTCGCTTAATCGGGAGACAAAACAATTATCCTCAATGAACATGAGTATTTCGTGTAGTTCTTCTTCGTCGATGTGGGTGGTAAAAATTATGTTCCACCAATCGACGTTTTCGTTACTCATGTTTTTCAGGTGTTCAATATAGAATTCCCCTTTTTCGGCAAGGTCTTTAAATATGTTGAGAAGATTGATACCCCTGAAATACAATTGTTCGTCGGTTCGTAACAATATCTGAAAGGTATGAACATTTGATTTTTCACTTGTTGTAGGAATAGCCTGGTGGTTATCTTTTGAGTCATTTGCGCTTAAAGTTGGATTATTTTCTATGCCAAGAACTTCTTTAAGAAGGGATGAATGCGTTTTTTTATTTTCTTCTTTTTCAAGATTTTCGTCCTGTAATATTTGTCGTAGATGATCAACAGCCTTTAGAGAAATATCGATGATATTTTTATCGAGGTTGAGTTTATTGTCCCGAATTTTTTGAAAGATATTTTCAAGTTGATGAGTAAATTCGCTCATGGCTTCAAATCCATACATGCTGCTGGTTCCTTTTAGGGTATGCATCGCCCTGAAAGCAGCATGGATGAGATCTGGGTTTTGAACATTTTGTTCCAGTTCCAACAGGGTCTTTTCTAACTGGTCGAGCAGTTGATAGGCCTCTTCGACGAACTTGTTACGAAATTTCTGTAAAATTGGATCCATGCTATAATGTTTTATTCAAAATTACGTTATCGTAATAGTGCTTTGCATCGGCAGAATGTGGATTTTCGATAATCATTTTGCTGAATTTTGACTACGATAAAAGTATTAGTCAAAATGTTTATATGTGCGTATTGTATTGAATTGCAGTGTTTTGTAAATTTAATGGCACGTGTAAATGGAAAAAGAAATTTTTCCATTTACTTTGCGCAGAATTAAAAAAAGTGGTAATAAAATTTAAATGGCTTTGACTGGTGAAACGAGCATGTATAGCAGTATTCACAAACGAGAATGAAAATATTTATCAGTTTCGTTCTTGCCTATGTGTAGAAAGCTCATCACATGCGAGTTCCATCCGACCGCTATAAAACGGATGAAATAAGATAGCATTCACAAACGGGTGTGGCTATGGATATAATGGTGATACATCCGACGTGCTCAAAAAAATTTAAAACTATATTTCGGACGCAATGGAAGAAGTTTTTAATAAAAGCTTATGTTTAAAATCAGAGAGGCAATACTTTGATTTTCAAGATAGATTACAAGGGACTGTTAAAAAGATACATAAATGAGGTTTTCGGAAAATTCATTATTTGTAGCGCCTACGCCAGTTAAGCTGGCAGAAGAGCTTGCAGGGTGGTTTTATTCGCAGGTTTTCAATCATTCCAATGCTTCAAAACAATATTATATAGCGCTTTCGGGGGGTACCACACCGGTTTTGTTTTTTAATTATCTGGCTTCATATTATGGAAACTATATTGACTGGAGCCGTATTCATTTTTTCTGGGCCGACGAACGGTGTGTTTCGCCCGATGATAACGAGAGCAATTACAAGACAGCGTACGTGAATTTTTTGAGTAAAATAAACATACCTGCTTCACAGGTGCATCGGATCCGGGGTGAGGAGGATCCCGAACAGGAGGCCGAACGTTATGCTCAGGAAATAAGATCGGTAGTTCCGGAAGAGGATAATATTCCGCGTTTTGATTTGATTTTACTGGGTATGGGTAGCGATGGGCATACCGCTTCTTTATTCCCGCATCAATCCGAATTGCTTAGTAGTGAAAAGCTGGTAGAGACTTCAGAGAATCCAGTTACCCATCAACGACGTATTACTTTAACACCACGACTTATCAACAATGCTGCAAAAGTAGTATTTCAGGTAACTGGATTTGCCAAAGCAGGAATTGTTGGTGAAATTCTACAACAAAAACCTGAGTCTGCCCAATATTCTGCTTCAAAAATAAAACCCCTCCGTGGCGATTTATACTGGTTTATCGACGCAGGGGCTGCTAAAGAGTTGTTTCGATAATCGTTTTAGATTATTCGATGGGCGGTTCTATCTTCATTGATTTGTAATATTGGAGCGTTTGGGTTATAGGTTCAATGTTTGGAGGGAAGGGTAAACGCGAAAATGTTTGAAAATAAAGCAGGCATGCTTCTTTCCAGATATGGGCATCATTTCTCTGACGTATCAGTTTCTTTTCTACGGCTCCAAAACGTTCAGCATCGAGGTAAGGTTGAGCCTTTTTCCAGAGCATCATCATGGTATCAACAGTTTTAACTCCCCTGTCGTATCTTAGACATAATTCGGTCCAAAGGGTATTGCCGGTATTGAGGGTGTAGTTCCAGGGTATGTGATGAAACCAAAGCAAGAATTCTATGGGACAAGTATTGGGGTCGTCAAAAATGCGGTTTAAAGGCGGAAAATATTGAGCCACGGCATTAGAGCCCTTACTGGACCGGTCGAAACCAATACCTATGCTATCGGCCCGGTGGTAGTAAATAGAATTCCAGTCGGGGCGAGCTGCTGTATCGAGCCATGGTTGTGGCCCATAATGGTGATTGTAGGACATCAAGTGGTGCAGACCCAGGGGAGTCATGTAGTTGACTGCTGCCTCGTGCGACATGAGCATGAGGTTTGAAATTATTTTCAGAGCGCTATCGTTGTTCGAAAAGGTAAGTTTTATCCATTCGTTTGCGATAGATTCGGGGGTCAGGGTATGGTCCCATGCCAGCCGTCCAAAAGCATACCAATTGGCCTGTGCAAAATGGTGGCCACACCAGTTGCGACTGTTTCCGGTGTTGGCAACTCCTGCTATAAGCGTTAGCTTGTTAGAAAAAATACTTCCATCGACAATACGGGCTACCGTACTTCCCTTACCTCTGGCATAGGTATCGCTCTCAAGTACTTCTTTATATAGCGTAGCAAGGTAAACAAGGTGTGTGGAAAACCCAAGGTATTCTTGCGTGATTTGTAGTTCAAGTCCAGTGTTCGTTTTTTGTAAGGCGCCAAAAAGTGGATGGAAAGGTTCACGAGGCTGAAAATCGATGGGACCATTTTTAATTTGAATAACGACATTGTCTAAAAACTGGCCATCGAGGGGATAAAATTCGTTATATCCCTGTTTGGCACGGTCTTCCTGTGTCGGAGCGTACACAAATGCTCGCCATACCACTATTCCTCCATGAGGTTTTAAAAGTCTGGCAAGCATATTGGCACCGTCGGCGTGGGTACGACCATAGTCCTGCGGACCTGGTAATCCCTCCGAATTAGCTTTGACCAGAAAACCAGCAAAATCGGGAATGAGACGATAAATTTCGTCTATTTTATTTTTCCACCATTCGGCCACTGTGGGATTTAGGGGGTCGGAGTTGGAAAGTCCACCCAGATATTTTGGGGATGAAAAATTGATAGACATCATTATTTGGATACCATATCTTCTGAAAATATTGGCCAGCCTGGCTGCAAACAATAGGCTGGTATCGGCCAGCATGGCAGGTGAGGCATTAACATTATTAATTACTACCGTATTAATGCCTATCGAAGCATTTGCCCGGGCATAGTCCTTCAATCGCACAGTATCCAGGGTAGAATATCCATACCAGAGCGAATGACCTGCATACCCCCGTTCGATGCTACCATCGGGATTATCCCAGTGATTGAGCACGCGAAAACCTATTCGGGGAGAACTAATGATTTGAGCTTTTTCAAGCGACTCGTTGAGGGCTATCATCCGTAGCAGATGAAAGGTACCATAGAGTAAGCCCTGTTCGGTCAACGAAGTAATTATCAGGCATTGACGGCCATCAATTGAAGTGTTGCCAATAAGATATCCTTCCCTGCCGACCTTTTTCAGACCTTTGGCGAAAAAATTATCCTTTTTTAGGATTGGCAAATTGTCGAATGTGGTAATGATGAGCGTTGGACTGTCGTCAAGGGACGCAACAAATGTGGGCGATTGCCCTAACATTTCCTGGCTGGCCATCGATATTTCTTCCCGTATCGACTGTACTATTGGGGAATGATGTCCAATATAAATGTTTCTTAGGTAAGAACCGTAGTATGTTCTTTGTTGAGCGTTATCCTTGTAAGGATATCGCAACCATAATTTGTACCCATCTTCAGCGGTAGCAGAAAATGCTATGGCTACCAGCAAAAATATCCAACCCCATTTTCTCATGATTTACAGTATTGATATACGATTTCAAAATTAAAAGCTCATTTTCATTATCAGGTGTGATAAATTGGGCAAAAAAGGGGTATTTATAGAAAAAGCGCTTTGCATTCTATACAATACAAAGCGCTCTGGGATAAAACTATTAAAATTTTATGACCATTTTTTCACCATTATAGTTGATGATTTTGTCAATTTTCTTTGATATTTCCAATCCGGTTCCTTTATCTTTACCTACCAGCACAACGTTAAAGGTTCGGTTTTGCAGCATGCCCGGAAATTTCCCCTGCCGTTTCCCTATTGTTAGTGTAGAGTTTTGGTCGTTCCATTCAAAAGCGATGGTTGCATAAATACCTTTTTCGTAATTGTAATTGTCGCCTTCGTCCTCGTAAAGAACAAATTGGCCATTATTACCAGTGTAAATACGAAGTTCGATGGGATCGGCTGGTTTTTCATTGGAATACTGTAAGAATGGTCCCATGGGTATGATAGAACCGGCACGTACAAACAGAGGTAGGATATCGATGGGTGCCTCAGTAATAATTTCCTGACCACCCTCAAACGTTTCGCCTGTCCAGAAATTGTACCAACGGCTGTCAGCAGGTAAATATAGTTTTCGTACTTTTTCTTTTACCTCTTTGCTTTGTTCTCGGGCAAAAATGGAAGGGGTTTTCCAGAACAATTGCATGCGCGCAGCACCGGTCGAATGGTTTTCGGTTTCGACAACTATGTCGTAGCTTTTTCCAGCTTCGAGGTGGAAAGTATCGGTGTATTGCTCAACACTGGTATACACGATAGGCAGTTGTCGACCATTCAGAAAAATGCGTTTTCTGTCGAAGCTTTTCATGTGAAATTGATATTTCCCACTTTCTTCGGGGATAAGTTTTCCCGTCCAGCGGATCGAAAACATAGAGTCGGTGACAAAGTTTGGGCGACCAGTATACCAGAAGACGTCGATATTTTTGTCGATTTGTTCTTTGCCTAAAATTTTATAATTGTCGTCCTTGTAATAACGTGCCAGCAAGCCTTGTTTACCATCAGGAGTCTTAAAATATTTTGGGTCTACCTTTATGCTGGGTTGGGGTGGGCAGTAGTACATATATTCGGTAACTGGGGCTACCAGAATGGCGGGGCCGAACATGTATTCGTCGTCGATATTGTATGTTTTTGAATCTTTGGGGAAGTCCATGGGTAGCCCTCTCATGATAGTATATCCCTCGGAGGTTACTTTCCATGCCAATGAGTATAGGTAGGGCATAAGGCGGTATCGTAGATGGTCGTATTTGATGAGTGTTTGGGTAAATTCACCAAATTCCCATATTTCGCGAGGTGTTTCAGAACCATGCGATCGAAAGATGGGACAAAAGGCACCCAGCTGAAACATACGCGTGTACAATTCCTGATAAGCAGGGTTTTTTCCGCCTGTTGAAAATACCCCCTCGTATGCTCCTATGACAAAGGCGCCAATGTCGAAAGTCCAGTAGGGTATTCCCGACATGCTGTGATTGATTCCTGCCGCGATCTGATTGCGATATACTTGCCAGTTGGCTCCAATATCGCCACTCCAGGTTGTTGCTGCGTTGCGTTGCTGCCCAGCATAGGTCGATCGGGTTAGGATATAACAGCGTTTTTGTGAAAAATCCTTCCGCCAGTGTTTGTAAATGTTTTCAGTCATCACCAATGAATAGGGATTAAGATATCGGGCAAAGGTGCCCAGATAGTTGCTTCCCATCTTTTTTAATTCGTAATTGGTGGCTTCTTTGGTTAGTGCGTTGACGACATCGGGTTCGGTGGAATCCATCCACCAGGCATCTACACCCTTACTGGCCAGTCCTTTCTTTAGATATTCCCAGTATAGCTCGTTAGCTTGTGGGTTGTAGGCATCGTAATATTTAAATCCTGCCCAACCAATGGGTTTATACAGAAACCCCCTGGCTTCCATCTCCTTATACACATCGGTATTGGGTCCCATGGCAGGCCATATCGAAATCATAAAATGGAAATTTCGCTTGTGGAACTCCTTAATCATGCCTTCAGGGTCGGGGAAAAGCGTTTTGTCGAATTGCATGCTACCCCAATTAGGTGCCCCGTTCCAATAGTCCCAATCCTGAATGATATTGTCGATGGGAATCTGTAGTTCACGATATTTGCGAACAATGCTGGTTATTTCTTGCTGGTTATCGTAGTGTTCCTTACTTTGCCAATAGCCATAGGCCCATTTACCATAGAGGGGTGCTGTCCCGGTAAGATAACGGTATCCGGCAATCACACTATCGATATTATCTCCGCTAATTAGGTAATAATCAATATTATCAGCTACATCAGACCACCAGCTGGCATACTTCTTCCCATCATCGGTATAGGAGGTTAGGGAATAATTGTCCCACAGGATGCCATAATTATTTGTGGATACTAAAAAGGGATTTACCGCTTCGGTATTGGCCTGTGCTAATAGTACTTTTTTTCCGCGATAGTTCATTACCCCCATCTGGTGTTGCCCTAATCCATAAACACCTTCGTGGGGGGTAAGTATAAACTGCTGCTCAATCTGATAGGCAGAGTCGGTTTCGTAAACTACAGGCGAAAACTTACAGGCGGCTTCAGCTAAAATTGGCTGTTGGTTGCGATCGTAAAATTCAACCGTGCCTTTTCGATAATCAATTTTTGCCCGAACCTTACCACTTGTAAGCAGATAGTATCGTTTGTTTTCTTCCCTTTGTAATTCAATAGCTTCAAGCGTATCAACGATTACCGATAGACTCAGTTTTTTGTCGCTTTCGTGTGGTAGCCATTTTTGTACTCTTACCACATTATCGCGGTAAAACTGAACCTTGACATTGAGTTTATCTGTACTTATTAGTACCCCATTTTCGATAGGGGTAATTTCTTTTCGGGGCGTACACTGAGTAGCTATAAAAGCTACTGTAGCCCATATCATTACTTTTGCTTTCATTTGTAGATATTTTAAATGTTTATTATACAATAATTCGCATACAACACAAAACCAAGCAGGTATGCACAATTATTTTCATACTTATTTGTGAATACTGCCATAATGCTCATTTCATGAAAAGAAATTTTGCTGGTTTGAGTGAAGTAAAAAGTTTGGCTAACTTTTTACACAAAGTAAAGATTATTATTTCGTGGTAAAGGATATAAGATGTTTTAGAAAAGTATGTATTTTGTAAAAAAAGTTGTAGCAATAGGACTTTCTACACGACCGGTGTAATAAATTTGTGGGATATATTGTATTTTAAAATAATAGATTTTCGATAAACATCGAGACTTTTTAGGTATTATAGCTGCATAAAAGATTTTTAGCAGATTTCTTTTTTTACTAAATCTTTTTAATTGCGAGGCTTTTTTTATTTTTGCCCTAAAAGCACAGATATGACAGTTGCAGAAAAATTACGTACTACCCAAAAGACATTATTTTCTTTTGAATTATTGCCACCCTTAAAGGGACGAAGCATAGAGGATATATATAGGGCTATTGATCCCCTTATAGAATTTGAACCGCTGAATATAAACATTACTTATCATCAGCGAGAAACGGTGTATTTTCCTTTACCTGATGGTACGCTTGAAAAGCGTGTGGTGCGAAAACGTCCGGGAAATGTGGCGCTATCGGCAGCCATTCGTTTCAGATATAATGTCACAGTGGTTCCTCATGTGATTTGTGGAGGGCATACAAAGGATGATATTGAGGATTTGTTGATAGATTTTCATTTTCTCGAGATACATAATCTGTTGTTGTTACGTGGCGATGCGCCTAAAGGACAGAAAATTTTTGTGCCAGAAAAAAATGGTCATGCGCATACTGTTGATCTGGTACGACAGGTCATGGATATGAATGCAGGGCGTTATCTCGATACCAATTTAAAGGATCCACAACCTACCAATTTTAGCGTTGGAGTGGCTGGATACCCCGAAAAACATGTGGAAGCGCCTAATATGGAAACCGACCTGAAGTACCTTAAGGAAAAAGTTGACGCAGGTGCTGAATATATTGTTACCCAGCTATTTTTCGATAATCAGAAATTTTTTGATTTTGTTCAGCGTTGTCGTGCTATTGGAATTCAAGTACCCATTGTTCCGGGTATTAAACCATTGGCTACGCTCAATGATATCAAGCTGGTACCTCAGATTTTCAGCTGTGATATTCCACAGGAATTTTACCGGGAGTTGGAAAAATGTGAGACCAATCAACAGGTGAAAGAAGTTGGCATAGAATGGGCTATTCAGCAAGGTAAAGAGCTCATGGCATTTGGGGTACCTGCTATTCACTTCTATACCTATGGGATATCCGATAATGTAAAACGTATTGCTAAGGCACTTTTTTAAACAGGCTATTTCTCCTCGGACGCATACCAGCTGGCATACATGAGGTAATTATTGGCAATTTTGCGAATCATTTCTTCGGTATGCCGGGCATCAACATGTTTTACAAATTTTGCTGGAACACCTGCGTATATGCTGTTAGGTTCAACTTTAGTTCCTTCGAGTACCACCGAGCCTGCAGCAATAATAGAATTTTCTCCTATCTCAGCAAAATCGAGTACTATAGCACCTATGCCAATCAGTACATGGTTATGGATAGTGGCTCCATGTATCACAGCATTGTGTCCAATGGAAACTTCGTCGCCGATGTGAATAACCGACCGCTGGTAAAGACAATGCAAAACCGCATTATCCTGAATATTTACTTTGTTACCGATACGGATTGAATTTACATCGCCCCGAAGCACCGTATTAAACCAGATGCTGCAGTCGTCGCCAATAACAACGTCGCCGACAATAGTTGCATTATCGGCCAAATAACAATTATTCCCAATGATAGGAGTAAATCCGCGTACACTTTTTATCAGCGCCATGGTGTTCAATTATACAATTGCAAATATATGGCTTTCGATATTACTTTATCCAGTAAACATTTCTTTGTATAAATTTGTTCTGCTTCATCCGAATATAATTTATTTTTACAGCGGTTAGTTGGAACACGTGTGTATAGCTTCAAGCCACATATTCAAACATGTCGATTTTTTTATGTATTTTGATAAAAAGTTCCCAATTAAATATATTTTTGTCACTTATTTACAGGAGAAACGAGCATGTTGGGCAGTATTCACAATACCAGTATGATTTCTCAGACCTGCTTGATTTTGTGGTACAAAATATATCAATGCGAGTTCCGGCCAGCTATAATAATATTAACTTATCTTCGGATGCAAAGGAAGGAATATGGTAAACGAAAAGGAAAGCGTGGTAATTAAATTTGCCGGCGACTCAGGGGATGGCATGCAGTTGATTGGCAATATCTTCTCTGATAATTCGGCTATTTTTGGAAACGATCTGGCTACTTTTCCGGATTATCCGGCAGAGATACGAGCCCCAAGAAATACCGTTGCTGGAGTATCGGGTTTTCAGGTGCATATTGGGAAAAAACGAATTTATACTTTTGGCGATTTTTGCGATATTTTGATTGCTATGAATCCAGCTTCCTTAAAGGCAAATCTCAAGTGGGCCAAAAAGGGGGCAACGATTATTCTCGACGAAGATGCTTTTACAGCTGAAGCCTGTCAAAAGGCGGGCTACAGTTCTAATCCTTTGAACGATGGTACTCTGGGGGCGTTCCATGTAATTAAAGCCCCTATTACCTCACTTACACGTAAAACTCTGGAAAAATTTCAGTTAGCACCCAAAGTGGCCGACCGTTCGAAAAATATGTTTGCCCTTGGGATAATATACTATTTGCTTAACAGAAAGCTGGACTTAACCTTTGCCTATTTTGAGAAAAAGTTTGGGAAAGATTCCCTGGCAACTGAAACCAACAAGATTGTTCTGGAAGCTGGATACAATTTTGCCGAAAATATCGAAGCAGTAGAATCGAAGATACATGTACCACCTGCTAAGCTCGAGAAGGGTAAATATCGGAATATCACAGGCAATATAGCCACTGCATGGGGTTTATTGGCAGCTGCAGAAAAGGCTGGTTTACAGCTTTTTTTGGGGTCATATCCAATTACGCCTGCTTCTGATATTCTTATTGAACTTGCCAAGCACAAATCCTTGGGGGTTAAAGTTTTTCAGGCTGAGGATGAAATAGCAGCCATCACCTCGGCGTTAGGGGCTTCGTTTGCGGGGGCACTGGGGGTAACCACTACATCGGGTCCTGGTTTGTCGCTGAAAACTGAAGCGCTTGGATTGGCGGTGATGACTGAACTACCTTTGGTTATTGTGGATGTTCAGCGAGCAGGTCCTTCGACGGGTATGCCCACCAAGGCCGAACAAAGTGACCTCTATCATGCCCTGTTTGGTCGTACTGGCGAAGCGCCTATCCCCGTCATTGCGGCTTCATCTCCATCGAATTGTTTCTATTACGCTTTTAACGCTGCAAAAATAGCCCTGGAACACATGACCCCAGTTATCCTGCTTACCGATGGATTTTTGGGTAATGGGTCTCAGTTATTTCGTATACCCCGTATGGCAGATATGCCTGCCATTCATCCGCCTTTTGCTAAACCTGGCGAAGAATATAAGCCATATCGACGAAATCCCGATACACTGGTTCGATATTGGGCTATCCCCGGTACCGAAGGTATGCGACACAGAATTGGTGGACTCGAAAAGGAAGATGTCTCAGGAATAGTGACTACCGACCCGCTTAACCACCAAAAAATGGTTGAACTTCGCAAAAATAAAGTGCTGAAAATTGCCGATGATTTACCCTCGCAGACGGTTACTGGTAACCATCAGGGTGATCTATTGGTGGTTAGCTGGGGAAGTACCGAAGGCGTTATTCATGCTGCCATTGAAGAACTCTTACAGGAAGGCTATCCTGTAGCACATACAAATTTTAATTATCTTTTCCCATTACCTGCTAATACGGCTGATATTTTTAGCCATTACCGGAAAATTCTGGTATGTGAACTCAATTCCGGACAATTTGCCAATTATTTGCGTATGTGTTTCCCCCAATTTACATACCTGCAATATAATAAGATACAGGGGCTACCATTTACCCAAGTAGAAATTAAAGAAGCTATTTTGAAATATTTGTAATCAATATGAAACCTATTCGTAATAGCATAGAAACATCGCCGGTTGAATTGAAGAAAGAAGATTTTGTAAGCGACCAAACTGTTAAATGGTGTCCGGGATGTGGCTCGCATATTATCCTTTCGGCAGTAGAAAATGCTTTTCCTCGCATCGGATATAGGAAAGAAAATTTTGTTATTGTATCGGGTATTGGATGTTCGTCACGTTTTCCCTATTACGTTAACACTTACGGTTTTCATGGTATCCATGGGCGAGCGCATGCAATCGCAACTGGGGTTAAGCTGGCCAATCCAGGGTTGAGCGTGTGGGTATCGACCGGCGATGGTGATTCGCTTGCCATTGGGGGAAACCATTTTATACATGTAATTCGTCGTAATGTCGATGTAAATATCATTCTTTTTAACAATCAAATATACGGCTTGACTAAGGGACAATTTTCTCCCACAACGCCCAGGGGAACGGTAACCAAAACTTCGCCCGATGGTACCATTGAGGATAGTTTTAATGTTGGACAGCTGGTATTGGGGGCACAGGGTACTTTTTTTGCTCGCGTTATCGACAATATGCCCCAATTGTTATCTGAAGTCCTCTATCTTGCTGCTAAACACGATGGAACCTCCATGGTTGAGGTGCTTCAAAACTGTGTCATATTTAATGATAAGGCCTATGAACATTTGACTAATAAAGAAACACGCGACGATAATATTTTGATACTTACCCCCGATGAACCCATGATTTTTGGCAAAAATAGAGATAAAGGGATTGCATGGAAAGAGGGTAAACTGGTTGTGGTTGAGCTGGGTAAAGATGCTTCTTTACAGGATATTTTGGTTCATCGTCCCTATGAGGACAATTTTTACCTGCACACGATGCTTTGCCAGATGATGCCACCACAATATCCTTTGCCTGTGGGTGTTATACGCATGGTAAAAAAACCTACTTTCGACGATTTAATGGTAGAGCAAATTAATAGGGCTAAGGAAACATCTAATATTCGTTGCGTAGATGATTTGCTAAACAGCGGTTCGGTTTTTGAAATCAATTGATTTTATAAATTTGTTGTAAAAATCAAGAGCCATGCCAAGTATATTTTCGCGCATTATCAGTGGGGAAATTCCCTGTTACAAAATCGCAGAGAATGAGCATTGTTTTGCTTTTCTCGATATCAATCCATTGGTGAAGGGGCATACCCTGGTGGTACCCAAAAAAGAGATTGATTATATTTTTGACATCGACGATGCTCTATTGGGTGAGTTAATGGCATTTTCAAAACGGGTAGCTCGTGCCATTGAAAAGGTAGTTCCCTGCCATCGTATTGGAATATCGGTTGTTGGGCTTGAGGTTCCGCATGCCCATATTCATCTTATCCCTTTGATATCGGGTATCAACGATATGAATTTTTCGAATCCTAAGCTAAAATTAACAAAGGAAGAATTCGAAGATATTGCTGCTCGGATCCGCCAGGCTTTTGAAATAGGATAATTTTGCTACCTATACTCTCATTCCAATAACCAGGATATCATCTACCTGATCGAGTTCGCCTCGCCATTCGGTGATAGTGACATCGAGGATTTGTTTTTGTTCCTCCATGGCTTTATAGTGGATGTCGATGAGCAATTGTTTAAATCGTTTGGCCATAAACTTTTTACCATTTTCGCCGCCAAATTGATCGACATAACCGTCGGAGAAAATGTACAGGGTATCCCCCGGTTGTAAGGGGATTTCGGTATTGGTGAAGTTGGTTGTTTGTTTGTCGTGGAATCCCACGGGCATCCGGTCGGCCGGTCCTTCGATGAGTTCATTGCCTCTTACCAGGTATAGCGGATTAAAGGCACCGGCAAACTGTACCCGTTTCAGGTCGGTATCAAACACACATAGTGCCATATCCATTCCATCCTTCGTTTCTTCAACCGATCCACTCTGATGTAGCGATTTGATGACGAGGGTACGCAGTTCATCAAGAATTTGGGCAGCAGAGGTGACTTCTGACTTCGAGGTAATTTCGTTGAGCAGTGCCATTCCCAACATGCTCATGAAGGCTCCTGGCACACCATGACCCGTACAGTCGGCTGCCGTAACTATAATCTTATTGTCTTTTGCATTAATCCAGTAAAAGTCGCCACTTACAATATCCCTGGGTTTGTATAGAATGAAATATTGGATGTTGTAATCTTCGAGAACTTTGGGAGAGGGTAATACTGCCCGTTGAATTCGGCTTGCATAGTGAATACTGTCGGTAATTTCTTTTTTCTGCTGGAAGATTTGATCGCGCTGCTTTTTAATCTGTTCGTTTTGTTCGGCCAGTAGAATATTTGCTTTTTTCTTTTCAGCGTACTGTTTGAAAATAATAATGGAAAAGCCCATAACCATCAGAGCAATGAGTCCAACGGCTAGTAGGAATATGCTCTTACGTTTCGATTCTGCATCTTTTTTCGCTAGCTCAGCCTTTTGAAGTTTTATTTCATTTTCTTTCTTTTCGTTTTCATAACGGGCTTCGTTTTCCTGCATCTGGCGTAAGTAATCCTCACTGAGAACGGAGTCTTTTAAATTGGAATATATTTTATAATATTCATAAGCTTGCTTGTAGTTACCGATAGCAGAATAAACACTGGCCATGTTTTCGTAGCTATCGAGTAATTCTTTTTTAGCGTTGAGTTCTTTAAAAAGAGCAATGCTTTGTTTATAGTACTGCAATGCCGTACCGTAGGAACCGGCTTTTTGATAAATCTCTCCCAACTGTCGTAATGCTTGCGCAATTAATAATTTTTCTCCCAGCGATTTATACACGTTAAGCGCTTCTTCTACATAACGAAGTGCACGATTGTAGTCCCCCTGTTCAGCATAAAATGTACCCATTTCCCCATTCACCTGGGCTAATCCAGGCTTAAATCCAATTTTGGTAAATATCTCCTGGCTTTTACGGAAATATTCCAGAGCTTTATCGTTGGCGTTAATCTTTTTGTATGCCACGCCTGTGTTCATATACAGGTACCCCACGTAATTCAATTTGCCCAGTCGCATGAAAATATTGGTAGCTCGTTCGTAATATTCGATGGCTTTTGTATAAACTCCGTACGAAAAATAAACATTTGCCATGTTGTTGAGCGTTCTGCCAATAAGAACGCTATCTTTATTAGCTTCTACGAATTCGAGATTGCGCTGAAAGTATTCAATAGCTTTTAAATAATCACCCTGTGACTTATAAAGAACGCCAATGTCGTTGAGAATGTCCACCTGCATGCGACTATTTACTTTCTTTGCCAGTTCAAGGGCTTTTAAATAGCTTTGAAGTGCTTTTTCAATGACCCCCTTACGGTAGTATGCTATTCCTTGCCAGTAAAGGATACGAAATATTTCCTGGGGATAATTAGCATATTCGCCTATTTCAATGGCTTTTTCGCAATAATAAAGGGCACTGTCCCATTCCAGCTGGTTGAGAAAGGTGTTGGCGATATTCCCTAATATCTTTATTTTAACAGTGTCCTCATGTGCTGTTTGCAGCACCTTTTTTAAACTGTCAATTTTATTATTAGCCCGTAATAATGGTGTGATAAATAACAAACTAATGATAATAAACAGCTTGTATTTCATCCGAAAATAATTTTAAAAATTTTTCTTAAAAGGCCGGATGGAACTCGCATGTGATGAGCTTTCTACACATAGGCAAGTACGAAACTGATAAATTATTTTCATTCTCGTTTGTGAATACTGCCATACATGCTCGTTTCATCCGAAAATATTTTTAAAAGTTTTTTAAATCGGTCGAATGGAACTCGCATGTGGTGAGGTTCCTACACATGGCAAGTACGAAACTGATAAATGTTTTCATACTTGTTTGTGAATACTGCCATACATGCTCGTTTCATCCGTTTTTACTTTTGTAAAATTACCCCCCTTTATATGGGTATTGTTTTGTTTCTTTCTTTCCAAAAGTAAAAATTATTTTGATAAAACGCTGCGAATTAACATCCTATTATCTTTAATTTTTTTCATTGTCTTTTAAAATGTCCGCAATATTAATCAAGTTATAGTGTGTTAATGTCAGTATTTTTGGGTAGGTTGTTGTTCTGTGATATTGAGCAATCGCATAAAACGACGTCGTGCCAGTCGGTTCAAGCGTAATGATTCAAAGTATGCAATCACTTTTCGGAATAAATCGGCATACAGGATCAGAAATAAAAGTCCTGTGTACAACCAAATGACAATAAGATTGAACCAGAAAGTATCGATGTAATATTTACCGACCCGTTTCATGGGGGCATAGAAATGAGCTCGCCCATTTGATAGTACTGGCAAGCGATATATCGCATTTCGCGTAGGTATCAATCGATTGTTTTGCAGGTAAAATTCCGAGAATTCCTTTTCATTGGTCACCACATCGGCCAACTGTTTATTATAGTATTCTTGTTTGATTTTCAGTAAATTATCCCTGCCTCCAAATTTTTTTACCAATTGTTCGAAAACCGAGTCACGTTTTGATACCGCATAATGATATTGAAAATTAAATTGTTTTTCGGCCCTATCAAGAAACCGAAGAGCCTCTTGGATTTGGGTTGATATGTCAGCAGTTGTCGACAATGTGGGAGGGGATATGTTGAGATATTTTGATATGACTTCCATTTCGGATGTAACAATAGCCATATCTCGTTGCATTTGAGCCGTATCTTTTGTTTCTTCTTCTATTTTAGAAAGTAAATTGCGCAGGTAAGGAATGGCACTGGAACGGAAATAATTAGCGTTATATTGAATTTGCTCGTAAGGATAAAAATGTTTTTCATAATAATTGTCTTTAAACTGGGTTACCGCAAGTGCTTCGTATGCCCATCGCGAGGGCATCAGGTCGCCCTGTAGGGGTACCACTAAGTCCGATGCAATTTTATTGTGCATTTTGTTGAATTCAACTACCACCCCACTAAACAGCAGCTGCGGAACAAGAATTAGCGGTATTAAGATGTAAATGGTAACTACCGAATTAAGCCCAGCCGATATGTTAAGGCCTATCATGTTGGCCCAACAGGAGGCTGAAAAAAGAATCAACCAATAGCGCCATGTCATACCATCGATTTGCAGGATGTGATTGCCGATGACAGCCAGCAATAGCATTTGAAAGGCCGATATGGTAAAAAGTATAGCAACTTTCGAAAAAAGATAACTGGAACGGCTCAGGTTGAGGAATTTTTCGCGTCGCAATATTTTTCGATCCTTGAAAATTTCTTCAGCGCTGATAATAGAACCCAGAAACAGGGCTACAATTACAATCATGAAAAGGTAAGCAGGAATGTTGGAGTTTTCACCAAAAATGTAGATGGGAGAACCTTCCACAAAAACAAATCGCTTGCTGAAAAACGCAATTATTATCGCCAGAAGTGGAGCCTCAATGGCCGAAAGCAGCATATATTGCTGATTACGAATCTTGGCCAAAACATCACGCTTGATGAAAATGGAAAACTGCTTAAAACGGCTGGGTATTTTAAAATTATTTTTAGGAATAGTTCCATCGTGTTCACGTTGGATCTGACGTATATCGGGGTCGATGTTTTTGAGGTAAAGCTCGTACCATTCCTGGGGGGATATTTTTCGTTTTCGGGTTGGACGACCATAAGCGTCAACCACTCGGGCTTCTACTGTGCGAAGTATTTGGTCGCAGTTGATGTTTCCACAACAGAGGCATTCGCTTTCCTCGGCATCGGCAAAGTGAACAATTTTCTTGAAATAAGTAATTCCATCGATGGGATTTCCGTAATAAATTATTCGTCCCCCTTGATCGACCACCAGCAGCTTATCGAACATCTTAAAAATTTCGGATGAGGGCTGATGGATGGTAGCTATGATGAGATTTCCTTTAAAAGTTTGACGTTTAAGGAGGTTAATAACTTTTTCGGAGTCGGCCGAAGAGAGACCAGAGGTAGGTTCATCGACGAACAGGATGGAAGGCTCGCGGATAAGCTCAAGTGCAATATTGAGACGTTTGCGTTGTCCTCCGCTCAAGATGGTTGTAAAAGCATCGCCTACGTTGAGGTCGCGCGCTTCTACCAGGTCGAAATCTACAAGGGCACGTTCTACCACCTGTTGTATTTCTTCTTCCGAATAATCGCCAAAGCAGAGTTTGGCGTTGTAGTATAAGTTTTGATATACCGTAAGTTCTTTAATCAGCAAATCGTCCTGCGGAACGAACCCTATAACGCCTTTCAACTCCTCTTTGTGTTGGTGTATATCCCAACCATTAATGGTAATACGACCATGACGGGGTTTTAAGTTGCCACAAAGAAGGTTAAGTAGCGTGGATTTGCCGGAACCACTTCCCCCAATGATGCCAATAAAGCGCCCAGATTCTTCGTTCAGGCTGAAACGTCGAACCCCATTGTTACTATTACCGTAACGATATTCAACTTCTTCGGCTACATAAACAAACTTTTTTTCAACATTGGCCTGTATAAAGCGGCCTGCCATTCGGGTATAGTATAGCGTGCCTACCTTTGAGTTTTTCAGTACTGCACCAACCGACCAGATGTACGAGCGATAGGGCTTTATCCGATGACCGTTGAGCAGGAAATTGAGATTCCCATGGTATCTAAAAACGAATAAATTGGTATAAGGTAGATGCATCACCACGATACGCCCTTCCATCTTGGGATTGTGCATGTGTTTCACTTCGTCGTACTCTGGTTTTTCTTCTGCATCGATGAAAAGCAGCCGAGATTTGTGAATGATTTTATCAATTTGACCAAAGGTCAACGCTCGTAAGTCCTTAAATTCCTCAAGATTGATTTTTAGGTAAATGGCAATTTTAAAAACATATTTTTGCTCCCGGAAAGTAATGTTCTCGCCCCGATTGATGAAATCGAGAAGATAGACCATCACTATCATCTTCTGTTCCATTTCAAGTTCCTGATTGATGCGGTTGCAAATTTCCTCAATCAGCGATTCCAGATGATCGTTCTGGTCTTTTGTGGCTTTCTCGCTATCGAACATCGACTCCGGATGGAGTTGTTTGACCTGTTCATCAAAATATTCAATGTAAGCCTGGACTAATTCCTGGCTATATTGTCGATCGAGATAATCGACCACAATATCGCGTTTGTTGTCAAAGTTGCCATCTTTGCGTACATTGGCAACAATGGCAAACAGTCGCATTAATGATTTTAACACTACTTCGTTCATCATAGCCAGAATGATATCATACTCTATTGTTGTGCTGCTAATTTAGTGGTTTTTCGTTACTATGTGTTAATTATGTCTGTTTTCTGGTTGTCAATTTTAGTGCCCTTGTGTCAGTTAGGGCTTCTTTGGAAAATCAGGAGTAAACTGTGAAACCCAATAGAATAAGGATAATTATTTTGGGATAATTTATTCCTGTTGCCTCCTTATAGGTAAGCAAAGGTAATGAAAATGGGATACACTTCAAAAAAAACAAAAGCCCACAAGAAAAACATTGTGGGCTTTTTCATTTGTTATGGAAAGAGTTTGAATTATAAAACAAATTCTTTTCTAACCTTTTCAATCGTATTGAGCAAAATATTGTAGTCGGAAACTGTCAGACCCTGATCAACTTTAGCAAATACAGGTTTAAGCACAGAAAGTTTTCCACTTAAATCAGCAAGTGCCTGATGATTGGGATACTTTTCGATGAGATTCATCAATTTTTCGTACGAATCCTTTTGTTTAGCAATAATGTTGACAATTTGCGTATTATTGTAAGTATCTTTAGAAATATGGGTAGCAATATACATAAGTTCTACCCACATTCCCGATACCATCATAATGGCCATTTCGGGGCTATTCTTTTCTTTTAGCGATGAATAGGTAGCATAGAAAGTATTGGTGATAATTTGCACAAGGGTATCTTTGTTGTTGGCTTTCATTTTTACCTCGTCGGAGAACAGAGGGGAATAGTCGATGTTAACCCCCAGCGCATCGATAAGCGTTCTTACTGCTTTAAGGTAGGCTTTTACATCATCTTCTTTATTGTAGGTTGTTGCATATGCCAGGTCTGCACCATATACCCCCAGATTAACAGCCTTATCTTTTTCCGTTACGTACTTTTCAACTTTGTTTGCGGGATTGAGATTTTTGCCCACATAGGCTGCTCCAATATCGTTAAGCATCTGGGTCAATTCGAAGGGGGTTGGCAAGGGATATACCACTTCTTTCACATTCTGGGCAATGGAATCCTTGCTCAGGCTATCGGTACTTGCCTGTTGACCCGATGGAGTAGAAGGATTCTGGCAGGCATACATGCCTGCAATGAATGCCAATATGACAATTAGCAGCTGATTTCTAATGAGTGTTTTCAATAACATACGCTATCATTTTAAAGTTTTCACTATAGTTTGCAAAATTTTACAGTCACAAATGTAATGGTTTTTTGTTACCATAAAAAGGTTTTAAGCAATTTGTATGCCTAAAATGCATGTTGTTTAATTTTGATGGTATCCGACTCAATCATACCATCACGGAGCCGAATAATTCGTTGCGCATGCTGTGCAATGTCTTCTTCGTGGGTTACCAGGATGATAGTATTACCGCGTTGGTGAATTTCATCGAATAATTGCATAATTTCGTTCGAGGTTTTGCTATCGAGGTTACCTGTGGGTTCGTCGGCCAAAATAATGGAAGGATTATTTATTAGCGCACGTGCAATAGCCACTCGCTGGCGCTGTCCACCGGATAGTTCATTGGGTTTATGATTTATGCGTTCTTCAAGGCCTACACTTTTGATGACCTCAAGGGCGCGTTGCAACCGTTCCTTTTTTTCGTATCCAGCATAAACCAGTGGAAGCATAACATTTTCGAGTACATTAAATCGGGGTAGAAGATTAAAGGTTTGAAAAACAAATCCTATCTCCTTGTTTCTGATTTCAGCAAGTTGGTCTTCGTTAAGCGTATTGACTTCAACGCTATTGAGCAAATAGGTGCCTTTGGTGGGGGTGTCGAGGCAACCGATTATGTTCATCAGGGTAGATTTTCCTGACCCCGAAGGCCCCATGATGGCTACATATTCTCCCTTATTGATTTGTAGGCTGATAGACCGGATGGCCGGTACTATAATTTTGCCGACGAAATAATTTTTTACCAGTTCCTGAAGTTGAATAACAGGTGTTCTCTCAGCGTTCATGCTGCGTGTATTTTTTCATTTTATCGTCGATGGTTACAGGCATAGCAGCTGAACTTTGTATTTTTAAATTACAAATCATATCAATGGCGCCCGCCTCATAACATGCCTGATGGATTTCTTCAACAAGTTGCATGATGTGATGGTAGTCGCCTTCCACTACTGTCTCGAAAGGCGTAACTACATATTTAAGCCCCGATTTCTTTATCACTCCTATAGCAACATCTATTATTTCGTAAGGATGCCGTGCTATTGAACGGGGTATAACCTGTATGGCAGCATTTATCTGTGAATGCATAGTGATTGATATTAAGAATTTTTTGCAATAATCCGTTGAATATCGTCCGATGAAAGTATCCGAACATTAGTAATAATACATTTTTCGTGCATAAAATTTCCGTATTGATTGATCTCGCGAAGGGCATTTTCTAAAATTTCTGTAACAGAGGCAAAAAGAGGAAACAGCACAATTATCGATACGTAATTGCCGGCAAATGTTATTTGTTCAATTATTACATCCTGGTTTTGAAGAATATACGTTAACTCGTCACGGATAATTTTTTCCTGAAAAGGGGTAAAATCCTTATAGCTGCGATGAAAAAGAACGATAAAATAGCGAAGTTTTCCGTCCTTGCCTCCGAGACCCGTAGATATTAACAGTTGAGGTTGATCGAGCAATTTCGATTGTAATAACAGTCGGGATTCTTGTATGGCCAATCGAGTCCAGTCTTTTAGATCGTCAGAGGCAACTTCGTAGTATTTTTCCAAAAACCTATATACTTTTACATCATCCAGCGAAGCAAGTCTAACAATCAGTTCTTTCTTGGATTTGGTATCAACCTGTTCGTCGAAGAGTAGGTTAGTTTTAGCTTCCCAATCTTCGAGCGCTGGTAAATCCTTTACTTTTTTTGATTCCTCAAAATATTCCATCTGAACATCAACATCTACAATGCCTTCAAGAATATTGATGTCGCCCTTAAACGTTTCCAGGAACTGTTGAAAATTTTCAAATGCTTCTTCAGAATATTTCAAGGTAAATTAGATTAATGGGTTGTTACAAAGTTAGTACCTTTTTTTTAATCGAGCTTGTGCTGAAAAAGGTTATATTTTTTTTAACATCAATAGTCAAATACCAGCAAATCGACGGTATATTTAAAATATCAACTACGGTGGCCATCGTGACCACCGTAGTGAACTTAATACTTGTGTTCAGAAATTATATTCCAAAGGCATAATAGGCAATAACACCGTTTGGATATACACCTTCGATATATACTCCGCCACGCGTATTATTAAGAATTTTTTTCAGTTCAGCAATGGAGGTAACCGGTTTGTTGTTCATGCGGGTAATAATAAACCCTTCCTCAACTCCTGCTTTGCTGAATTTTCCTGGGGCAAGTTCAACAATTTTAACCCCGTATCGTATGCCCAGGTTACGTTTATCTTCGTCAGTAATTTCGGCAAACTTAGCACCAAAAATTACCGTTTCAGAAACGTCGGTGTTTTTAACAACTTTAGTTTCGCCCATTAAATTTCTTAAAACAACGTCAAAGGTTTTTTCTTTATTGTCGCGGAGCACGGTAACTTTTATTTTGTCGCCCGGCCGATATTTGCTGAGCTGTTCTTGAAGTTCAGCTGTATTCTGAACAGGCACATCGTTAATTTTTATTACTACATCGCCTTTTTTAATACCGGCTTCTTTAGCTGCTCCTGTTTCACGTACCTCGCTTACGTAAACTCCAATGGTAGTAGCAATATCATGTTGTTTAGCAATTTCGGCATTCATATCGGTGGGTGTAATTCCCAGGAAGGCACGCTGTACCACACCATATTCCCGTAGGTCGTCCACTACTTTTTTAACAATTGTTACTGGAATTGCAAAAGAGTTACCTGCATAGCTACCCGAGGGTGACAGTATTGCCGTATTGATACCTACCAGTTCGCCACGTGTATTTACCAAAGCACCACCACTGTTACCAGGATTGAGCGCTGCATCGGTTTGAATGAACGATTCGAGTCGATAGGTATCGTTGATAATATTGAGATTACGAGCTTTTGCGCTTACAATACCAGCTGTTACCGTCGAAGTAAGGTTGTAAGGATTACCTACAGCAAGAACCCATTCGCCTACACGTAATGCATCGGAGTTCCCGAAAGGAATGAATGGAAAATTGTTACCATCGATCTTAAGTAAAGCCAGATCGGTACTGGGGTCGCTTCCAATAAGTTTTGCATCAAATTCACGATTGTCGTTTAATTTTACTACAATCTCCTCGGCCCCTTTTATTACATGATGATTGGTTACAATGTACCCATCGGGACTAATGATAACACCTGAACCAAATCCTACTACCGGTTGCTCGCGGGTAATGGTACCGTCGCCATAAAAAAACTCGTAGATTGGATTTCGGTAGGTTGTCTCAACCTTTGATTTTGTTCGTACGTGTACTACTGCATGAATGGTTTGTTCAGCAGCATAGGTAAAATCTATGGGTTGCTGTCCGGTATCGGAATAGGATACCTGACGAACATAATTGGGATAATTATATACTATCTGAGGTTTATGGTATAAATGATGATAGGCTGCTATAGCTATCACGGCACTGAATATAGCGATCAGCGCGGTTTCGAAATAATATTTTCGTGTTCTCATAATATTTTGATTTTTAATTGTTAATGTTTTTCTACAAAATTGGTCAAATTTTATACCGCTGACAAATTGTCGCTGTTAAGGGATGTTAAGCATATTGTTAAAAAAGGTAAATTAGCCCAATGTTAATCTTTGATTTCTTTCAGCATCTATGAAAATTTTTTTTCCCGGGCGATATTCGTAACTTTGGGGCGCAAAAACTACTGAACATGATTTATTATTTTCAAACGGAAAATTCATACGTTGTTGTAGAAAGCGCTCAAGCGCTTGGGGATGGCGAAATCAAAAAATTAATCTGGTTACTTTCGGGAAATGTCATCGAGAAAGATATTATTGAAGGATATTTTGTGGGTCCACATCGTGAGATGATTACCCCATGGAGTACCAATGCGGTGGAAATAACCCGCAACATGGGCATTGAAGGCATAAAGCGAATGGAGGAATTCTTTCCTGTTGCTAATGCCGATGCTACATACGATAGGATGTTACAAATGCTCTATCATAATTTAACGACTGACATTTTTACCATTGAGAGAACCCCTGAACCCATTCGCTATATTGAGGATATTGATCGCTATAATCAACAGGAGGGACTTGCTTTAAATGCCGATGAAATTGCATATCTCAAACAGTTGAGTCAAAAATTGGGCAGATTGCTTACCGATAGCGAAATTTTTGGTTTTTCGCAGGTCAATTCGGAGCACTGCAGGCATAAAATTTTCAATGGCACCTTTGTAATTGATGGGAAGGAGCAAAGCAGCACGCTTTTTCAATTGATTAAAAAAACCACGCAACAGAATCCTAATCGGGTAGTTTCGGCCTATCGCGACAACTGTGCATTTATACAGGGGCCGGTAGTTGCTCATTTTTCGCCCCAACGGGCTGATGCACCATCTTATTTTGCTACTCGTTCAATTGAAACGGTTATTTCGCTCAAAGCCGAAACGCATAATTTTCCTACTACTGTTGAGCCGTTTAATGGTGCCGCTACCGGTACGGGTGGCGAGATTCGCGACCGCATGGCCGGTGGTAAGGGTGCTTTTCCCATAGCAGGTACTGCTGTGTATATGACCCCTTATCCGCGTAACGATCAACGTCCATGGGAACAGGCTATCCCGCCTCGTAAATGGCTTTATCAAACTCCCGAGGATATCCTGATTAAGGCTTCAAACGGAGCAAGTGATTTTGGCAATAAATATGGGCAACCCTTAATTTGTGGAAGTGTACTTACCTTCGAACATTCCGAAAAAGACCAGTTATACGGATACGATAAGGTAATTATGCTTGCTGGCGGGGTAGGGTTTGGTCCGAAAAAAGATAGTCTTAAGGGGAATCCTCAAAAAGACGATCAAATAGTGATGCTGGGGGGTGATAACTACCGTATTGGTATGGGTGGAGGTGCAGTTTCATCGGTTGCAACTGGTGAATACGAGGATACGATTGAGTTGAATGCTGTACAGCGTTCGAATCCCGAAATGCAAAAAAGGGTTTACAACGTTGTGCGTGGCCTGGCTGAGATGGAAATAAATCCTATCATTTCCATCCACGACCATGGGGCTGGCGGGCATCTTAATTGTTTTTCCGAATTGGTTGAACCCGAAGGGGGAGAAATAGATATTGCTCGACTCCCCGTGGGCGATCCTACCCTCTCGGCCCGTGAGATTATCGGGAATGAATCGCAGGAACGCATGGGACTTTTGTTGAAAAATGATGATATTGAACAGGTAAAAAAAATTGCTGAAAGAGAAAGAGCGCCCATGTATGTGGTGGGTAAGATTACCGGGGATGGCAATTTTAGCTTTTTTGATTCGCGAACTGGTGAAAAACCATTGAATCTTCAGCTGTCCGATATGTTCGGTAATCCACCTCGCAGTGTCATTATTGATTCTACCCATTCGAAGATTTTTGAAGAGCCCTCCTACGAGGTTGAAAAAATATACGAATATATTACGTGGGTATTGCAACTCGAACAGGTTGGGTGTAAAGATTGGCTTACCAATAAAGTCGACCGTTCGGTTACCGGACGTGTTGCGCAACAGCAAACTGTAGGTGAATTACAGTTACCCCTAAGCAATGTTGCGGTTGTTGCCCTCGATTATACGGGGCAGTCAGGTATTGCTACGGCTATTGGACATGCACCCATCGCAGGACTTATCGACGAACGGAATGGTTCGATACTTTCTATTGCCGAGGCCCTCACGAATATTATGTGGGCGCCCATTGAAGGCGGACTTCGTGGGGTGTCCTTGAGTGCAAACTGGATGTGGCCAGCCCGACAAAACGGTGAAGATGCGCGACTTTATCGGGCAGTTGAGGCAGCCAGCAATTTCGCACTTCAGTTGGGCATTAACATCCCTACCGGCAAAGATTCGCTTTCGATGACCCAAAAATATCCCGATGGAAAAATGGTGTATGCCCCTGGTACGCTTATTGTATCAGCTGCTGGCGAGGTATATAATATCCGTAAGGTGGTTACCCCTGCCGTGCTTCCCGATGCCGATAGTATTCTCATTTATGTGGATATGTCGCTTGCACCACTTTCGCTCGGCGGCAGTGCTCTTGGCCAGGTTCTAAACAAAATTGGCGGCAAAACCCCAACTGTTAAAGATCCTGCTTATTTTGCAAATGTGTTTAATGCTATACAACTTCTTCTCCACGAAGAAAAAATCATGGCCGGTCACGATATCTCGGCGGGTGGACTTATTACAACCTTACTTGAAATGAATTTCCCCAATACCCGTGGCGGGATGGAGATTGATCTGAATTCGCTGCCCGAAAAAGATTGGGTTAAAATACTTTTCAGCGAGAATCCTGGCGTAATTATTCAGATTTCCAATAAAGACAAGGAAATGGTTGCCAGTTTCTTCAAGGAAAAAGGCATTACTTTCCAGGTGATTGGTAAGATTACCGCTGATAGAAAAGTAATGCTTAAAAAAGGCAACCAGATACTTTCGTTGGATATTAACGCTATGCGCGATTTATGGTACCGACCTTCCTATTTGCTCGATCGTCGACAGAGTGGGGAAGAGCTTGCTCTTGAACGATATCGGAACTACAAAGAGTTACCGCTAATTTTTAAATTTTCCGAAACCTTTACCGGTCAGCTAAAACAATATGGAATCGCGCTTCATCGAAATTCTCCGTCGGGTATTCGAGCCGCTATTGTTCGTGAGCAGGGTTCAAATGGCGATAGGGAAATGGCCTGGGCGCTGTACTTGGCCGGATTCGACGTCAAGGATGTACATATGACCGATATCATTACAGGTCGTGAAACGCTCGACGATGTGCATTTTGTTGTTTTTGTGGGTGGTTTTGCCAATTCCGATGTTTTGGGTTCGGCCAAAGGATGGGCTGGTGCCTTTCTATATAATCCTCGAGCCAAAGAAACGCTCGACCGTTTTTATTCTCGCAACGATACCTTAAGTTTGGGTGTTTGCAATGGCTGTCAGCTAATGACCGAGCTAAATTTGATTAATCCTGAACATGCCCAGCCACCTCGCATGAAACATAATCGTACGCATAAGTTCGAATCGCATTTTGTGAATGTGACGATTCAGGAAAATAATTCGGTGATGCTCAAATCGCTTCAGGGAAGTCGACTTGGTATATGGGTAGCACATGGCGAGGGGCGTTTTCATTTGCCTTTATCCGAAGATAATTATCATATCCCGATGAAATATAGCTATAGCGAATTTCCTGGAAATCCCAACGGAAGCGATTATGATGCAGCAGCCATTTGTTCGTCCGATGGTCGACATCTGGCCATGATGCCTCATCTTGAGCGAGCTATTTATCCCTGGAATTGGGCTTTTTATCCGCACGATCGGAAAAGCGACGAGGTAAGTCCATGGATTGAGGCTTTTGTGAATGCACGCGAATGGATAAAGCAGCAACAATAAGAAAAGCAGATATTGTAAGTATAACTAAAAAATTGACGAATGAAGAAAGCATATGTATTTCCCGGTCAAGGCTCGCAGTTTGTGGGCATGGGGAAGGATTTGTATGATAATTCCCAGATGGCACGCGAATTATTTGAGAAAGCAAATGAAATTCTTGGTTTTCGTATTACCGACCTGATGTTTGCTGGTACAGACGAAGATCTCAAGCAGACGCGTGTAACACAACCGGCTATATTTTTGCATTCGGTCATTACTGCTATGGTAGCCGGCGAATCGTTTAAGCCCGATATGGTAGCAGGGCATTCTTTGGGCGAATTTTCAGCATTAGTAGCAAGTCGTGCGTTGAGTTTCGAAGATGGTTTGGTTTTAGTTTATAAGCGAGCAATGGCTATGCAAAAAGCATGCGACCTACAGCCCTCAACCATGGCAGCTATTCTGGGACTCGACGACCAGGTGGTAGAGGAAGTATGTAAATCTATTGACGACATTGTAGTGCCTGCTAACTATAACAGTCCGGGTCAGCTGGTTATTTCGGGGAGTATTACGGGTATCGATAAGGCTATTGAGCTCCTTACGGCAAAGGGTGCCAAACGAGCTTTAAAATTACCTGTAGGTGGGGCCTTTCATTCGCCTTTAATGGAGCCAGCTCGCCAGGAATTGGCTGAAGCTATAGAGAATACTCATTTTAATGCACCTATTTGCCCTATTTATCAAAACGTTACGGCAGCTGCTGAAAATAATCCTCTGGCTATTAAGGAAAATTTAATTAAACAACTTACTGCTCCCGTGCGTTGGACGCAATCGGTTCAGGCGATGGTGGCCGATGGGGCAAATGAATTTTATGAAGTAGGTCCCGGTAAAGTGCTTCAGGGGTTAATTAAAAAGATTTATAAAGATGCCGTTGTAGCAAGCTTATAAGGCAAAAAGGGCGAAAGTTCTTTCGCCCTTTCGTATTTTTATGCAAAAATTTTCATTCCTTCCAATACATCAACCAGTGATTTTACTGCTTGAACAGAATTGTCGAAGAGCGTACGTTCTTCACTATTAAGTTCGATTTCAATTACCTGTTCAATTCCATTTTTGCCGAGTTTAACGGGTACCCCCACAAAAATGTCCTTATAACCATATTGGCCATTAAGCATTGCGCAGCAAGGGAAAATGCGTTTTTGGTCACGTACGATGGCTTCAACCATCTGAGCGGCTGCAGCACCTGGGGCATACCATGCCGATGTTCCCAGCAGGCTTACAATCTCTCCACCACCATTCTGCGTACGTTTAATAATTTGGTCGAGCTGTTCCTTCCCAATAAGCTGAGTTACCGGTATTCCTGCCACAGTAGTATAGCGAGGCAGTGGTACCATGGTGTCGCCATGACCACCCAATAGAAGTGCCTGAATATCTTTGGGGCTACAGTTGAGCGCATCGGCCAAGAATGCCTTGTATCGTGCCGTGTCCAGAATACCTGCCATTCCCATTACCCTGTGTGCTTCAAAACCCGATGCCCGGTAAGCCACATAGGTCATTACATCGAGAGGATTTGAAACAACCACAATTTTTGCAGCAGGTGACGTTTTGACCACTTTCTCCGTAACCTCTTTAACAATTCCAGCATTCACAGATATCAAATCGTCACGACTCATGCCTGGTTTGCGAGGAACACCCGAAGTAATTACCACAACTTCCGAATCTTTCGTGGCCTGATAATCATCTGTCACCCCAAATATCCTGCTATCGTAATAATTAATTGGAGCCGTTTGCCACATATCCAGTGACTTGCCTTCGGCAACCCCCTGCTTAATGTCCACTAATACTATCTGATCGGCTACTTCTCTCGTAGCCAACGATTGAGCTACTGTTGCTCCTACATTGCCTGCTCCTATTACACTTACCTTCATCCGAAAATAATTTTTAGATGTTATTAAATAGTTGAGGAACTATGATGAATGAACTTATACACATTGGGTACATATACATTGTACTCATTTGTTCATGCACGTTCCATCTTAATATTCTTCAAATATATAATTTGCTTTAAAATATTAAATGCATATCAAAAAAAATGCCTTAAATATTTTTTGGAGTAAATTGTATTCCCTTTTAAAAACAAGTTTTGCATAACTTTGTTGCAAATTATGTATCGAATGTTGGCAGATAATTACCAAAAAATTATCCAATCGCTTCCACAACACGTCAGGTTGGTCGCAGTGTCAAAAACACATACGCCCGAAAAAATTATGGAATTGTACCGATTGGGGCACCGAATTTTTGGCGAGAATAAGGTTCAGGAATTGGTATCTAAATACCAGGTTTTACCGAAGGATATCGAATGGCACATGATTGGGCATCTGCAAACCAACAAGGTCAAGTACATTGCTCCCTTTATTTCGATGGTCCATTCGGTAGATTCGATCAAATTGCTCGATGTGATTGAAAAAGAAGCTGCCAAGAACAATCGTTCAATCCCATGTTTGTTGCAGGTACATATAGCCCAGGAAGAAACTAAGTTTGGCTTTTCTCAGGAAGAGCTAATCGATTTCTTATCCAGTAGACGCTGGAAGCAATATCAACACATTTTTTTTGCTGGATTGATGGGGATGGCTACCTATACCGATAATACTGAGCAAATTCGGAAAGAATTTCGTTTCCTTTCTCAGCTCTTCCAGCATTTGAAGAGCGAGTATTTTTTAGATAATCCGTATTTCAATACGTTGTCGATGGGCATGTCGAACGATTATCAGATTGCTATAGAGGAAGGGTCGAATATGATTCGAATTGGGAGCCTCATTTTTGGTGAAAGAAATTATAGTAATAAATCCGTAGGGTAATCATAAAGTTTTATTAATAGTTTTTAAATTTGCGTGCCAAAAATTAAGAGCACATATCATTGATGGAACAAAATTCACCGATTAAAATTTTTTCAGGAACTGCTTCGGTCTATTTAGCAGAAAAGATAGCCAAGAGTTTTGGTACGCAACTAGGAAGTACGCAGTTGCTTCGATTTAGCGATGGAGAGTTTCAACCTTCCTATCTGGAGTCGGTTCGAGGATGTACGGTATTCATTGTACAATCGACTTTTCCCCCTGCTGAGAATTTGTTGGAGCTTTTGCTGATGATTGATGCAGCGAAGCGAGCTTCGGCCAAGACGGTTGTAGCGGTAATTCCTTATTTTGGTTTTGCGCGCCAGGATCGAAAAGACCGTCCACGTTCATCGATTGGGGCTAAATTGGTAGCTAATCTGCTTACTGCTGCTGGGGTCGACAGGGTAATGACCATGGACCTGCATGCCGACCAATTGCAAGGATTTTTTGATGTACCGGTCGACCATCTTTATGCTTCGTCTATTTTTGTTCCGTATATCAATTCCCTACAACTGGATGATTTGGTAATAGCTGCCCCCGACATGGGAGGTAGTAAACGAGCCAATGCCTATTCGCGTTTTTTGAAAACAGAAATGGTGATTTGTTATAAATTACGTAAAAAAGCCAATAGTATCGCTGAGTTTAAGGTAATTGGCGATGTCAAGGACAAAAATATTGTCATCGTTGATGATATGATTGACACGGCCGGTACTATTACCATTGCTGCGAATATGATGATGGAGGAAGGGGCTCGAAGTGTTAGGGTAGTGGCTACCCATCCAGTGTTGTCGGGACCTGCATATGAACGTATCGAAAATTCGCAGATTACAGAAGTTATTGTTACTGATACTATACCTTTAAAACAACAATTGACAAAAATAAAGGTGTTAACCATTGCCGACCTTTTTGCCGATACTATCAATAAGGTGTATAATTATCAATCTATTAGCGGTAATTTTATCTTCTAAAAACTGTTTGTATATTTGCATCCCCTTTTATGGATAGCGTAAGCATTCGTGTAATGGGGAATTAACCAAAAAAATAGTTAATTCTGAGTAGCACAATTTAAAAGAAAAAAGAATGAAAACATTTGAACTTAAAGGTAATCTCCGAACCGACCTGGGAAAAAAGGCATCGGATGAGTTAAGAAAAAAAGATTTGGTACCCTGTGTTTTGTATGGTGGTGGTGAAAATATTCATTTTTATACCACGGTGTTGGCATTAAAAAACCTGGTATATACCCCCCATGTATATATCGTAAATCTCGACATTGAAGGGAAAAAATATCAGGCCGTCATGCGCGAGATTCAGTTTCATCCGGTTACCGATAAAATTTTACACATCGATTTCCTGCAGATTTTCGAAGATAAGCCGGTAGTAATTGATATTCCTATCAAGATCACCGGTAATTCAGTGGGTGTGAAAAAGGGTGGAAAGCTAAAAGTTGCAAAACGCTACTTAAAGATAAAGGCTCTGCCCAAGCATTTGCCCGATTTTCTTGAAATTAACATTGAAGATCTTGATGTTGGTCAGCATATTCGGGTCAATAAGTTGAACTTTGAAAATCTTACTATCCTCAATAAACCCAATGAACTGGTAGTGAGCGTGCTTACTTCTCGTCTGGTGAAGGAAGGTGCTGCAGCTGAAGGTAAGTAGGATTTTGACTTTGCCCTAATCGATAGAAAATCGTAATGCATGAAATACCTTGTTGCGGGGTTGGGTAATATTGGAGAAGAATATGCTCATACCCGTCACAATATAGGATTTGATATATTGGATGCCTATGCACGGGCATCCAATATTACTTTTGAGGATAAACGTTATGCTTTTGTAGCAACCCACTCAGTGAAGGGACGTACTATTATTCTTATTAAGCCAACTACCTATATGAATCTGAGTGGGAAGGCCGTAAATTATTGGTTGCAAAAGGAAAAAATACCCGTCGAGAATCTTCTGGTTATTGTCGATGACATTGCCTTGCCTCTGGGAACCATTCGGATTCGTTCAAAAGGAAGCGATGGCGGTCATAATGGACTGGCGCATATCAACGAAGTGCTGGGACATTCCAATTATGCACGTTTACGTTTTGGCATAGGCAATAATTTCCCCAAAGGTGCTCAGGTGGAGTATGTGCTGGGAAAATGGTCGGAGGAAGAGTGGAAACTAATACAACCTCGTATTTCAATTGCTGCAGAAGTAATCAATAGCTTTGTGCTGTCGGGTATCGAACGAACCATGTCGGCATACAATAATAAATGAACCCTTAATTTGTTAAGGTGCTGTATACAAACACCCATCGTTTTATTCCTTGCGTCATATCTCATCCTCTTTTTTACATTTTTGTATTGTCTTTCTTGAAATTTTCGTAATCTTTACAAATTCAATAAGTCTCGACTTTAATTTGTGACGGTTGAATTGCATTCCCATTTGTAATGATTATCTTTTACAAACAAACACACCTATGAAGAGAATTTTAATTGTTTTTTGTGTATTTATTTTCGTTGGTAGTAAGGCTCAAATCCCGTTTATTTTTCTCAATTCTGACACAACCCTGGCTAAACGGGGCTTTTCCTATTGGTCTGGAACAACTGCCCCTGCCGATGACTGGAAGAATCCCGATTTTGATGGCTCTCAGTGGTTTAAAAGTAATGTTCCTGCTGTAATTGGTTATGGTTGGCCCAATATGCCCAATGACTGTACTATTGTTGTTGGAAAAACGTCGAGTCTTTTTATTCGGATACGATTCAATGTGAACAATGTTTGGGATTGGGGCGATATGAGCTTTTTAGCCGATTATGATGATGGTTTTATTGCCTATCTGAATGGACAGGAAATTATTCGCGTAAATCTTGGCCCTAAAGGTACCCCCGTAGCTTACAATCAGGCAACCGATCGCTCGCATGAATCGCATGTATACCGTCGTTACGAGGCTTCGGTCGATGGGTATTATATCGATTCCACTGTCGTGCGTTCACTTATTCGACCGGGAGAAAATGTATTTGCTATTGAGGTTCATAATGATACAATTGCCAACGATTTGTCGTTTTCGTGCCAGGTATATAACTTAAAAAATAATGGTTGGTATAGCATATACAATGCGCCTTTTCGTTATTATCGGCAGGTGCCACTCGATAGTTCTACTTTCCCTATTGTGATTATTGAAACGGATGAAATGGGTATTCCTCTGTTGCATACTCGCGTACGAGCACGGATGAGAATAATCGATAGGCCTGGTATCAAGCGTCCTATTGATCCGCCAATATACGATGGATATATTTCCATTGAGCGTAAAGGCGAATCGTCCGCCTGGTTTCCGAAAATGTCGTATAATATTGAAACCCAAAATCCCGATGGTACAAATAACAACGTTTCGCTGATGGGCATGCCGGCCGAAAATGATTGGGTGCTCTTCAGTAGCTTTGCTGATAAAAGTTTAATTAAAAATGAGCTCATTTTTCTTCTGGGTCGGAAAATGGGGCATTATGAGCCTCGTACACGGTTTTGCGAATTGATATACAATGGTGAGTACATGGGATTGTACTATTTTACGGAAAAAATAAAACGCGATAAAAATCGAGTAAATGTGGGAAAGCGCGACCCAGTATTTCCTGAAAATGGAGGATATGTGTTTAAATACGATAAACCCAGTCGGAAGGTGGTTCAGTTTATTTATCCCGATCAGGATGAAATTACGGAAGCTGAGAAAAATTATCTTTTGAATTATCTGAAAAGTTTTGAGGCCACCTTGAAGTCGCCTAAATTTCTTGATCCTGTAGAAGGATACCGCCGTTACATTAATCCTTATTCACTCATCGACTACATTATAATCAATGAGTTGTCGAAGAATTGCGATGCTTACCTATACAGTACTTATTTTTATAAAGATAGCCGTGGGGTACTCAATTATGGACCCTTGTGGGATTACGATCTGGCCTTTGGTGGAGCCAGTTGGCAGGAAGGTACGCTTACCTACAAATGGCAGTTTGAGTTTAATACCGACCTTAATATAAAGCTCATGCTTAGGGATACGGTTTTGAAAAATAAATTGGCGGATCGGTGGTGGGAGTTGCGCCAGCGTTTTCTTTCGAATGATAGCCTCTTTTATTTTATCGATTCCCTTTACCAGGTGACGCACGACTCTCGCATATTAAATTATCGTGTATGGCCAGTTGAAGACAAATACTTGTTTGGTCCCGACCATTACGTTGCCTCTGCGGATGAAGAGGTGGCTTTTATAAAAGATTGGCTACAGAAACGACTTGCCTGGATTGATGCGAATATCGATAAGATATATTATCCGCTCGATGTTAATGCTCCTACTTTTGCATTTAGCAGTACATCCATTGAAGTTTACCCCAATCCATTCATCGACCATATCAGGGTAAGATTACTGGGTTCGGAAGGGCATTACACTTTTACACTGTATTCGCTGGAGGGTAAAAAAATATATCAGCAAGCATATTATGCTGCAGGGGATGAGATGAATACCTATGAATTTGGTGGATTAGCCATATCATCCCTCAGACGTGGGATGTATGTTTTGACGGTTTCGTTCAATGGTGCCCTGGTTCAAGCTGAAAAAATAATAAAGCAGTAATAAAAAAGCCGCCGGATTCTTTCCGTGCGGCTCTCTCACCAAACTAACCAATTATTAACCTCTCAAACCATGAAAAAAGTTACACCGCTGCTTCAATCAATGATAATCTTTCTTCTAAAACCTTTTTATATTCTGTAGGGGTTTTACCTGTAAAGTTCTTAAATATTCTGTGAAAGCTTGCTTTTGAGTTAAAACCGCTTTCATAGGCCAATATAACTATATTAAATCGATTGTAATAAGGGTCCTGGAGTTTTTCTATTACTGACCGTACCCGATATCGATTGACAAAGTCGCAAAAATTGGTGTTGAAATATACATTTAATATATGCGATAGCATAGAAGTAGATATTCCAACTTTTTTTGCCAATGCCTGCAAATTGAGCTGAGGGTCAAGATATGCTTTTTCTTCTTCCATTACCCAATGAAGCTTTGCCCCTATTTCCCTGATTCTTTCCATAACCTGTCCCATTTTCTGCTATTAATGTTGAATCAGGGGAAAAGGTAACCCTATGATGAATGTCATTAATATAAGTTACAGGATAATGTTCGAAAAAAAATCGGATGAAGCGAGCATGTATAGTAGGATTCACAAACAAGTATGAAAATAATTTCTCATACCCGCTTGCTTTTAGAGCTCAAAACATATTACATGCGAGTTCCTCCGACCTTTTAAAAAAGATTTTTAAAATTATTTTTATTTTCGGATGTCAATTATAAATCAATGTAAAAAGATACACCATTACATTAAGCAGGGCAAGATTTAAACATGTATTGAACATTGAAGTGTCCCCAGACGATAACCTGTAACATGATAAAAAGATAGCGTTTTCTCAATAATTAATTTCGACAAATAATTTCATTTTTAGCTACTGCATTCAATTTCAATTCCATTTCTTTGAATTTCAATTAAGAAACCGCTGTAATCTTTATCTTTTTCAATAAGGATAGGTTCAATTCTATCATCGACCTGTCGTCTTAATTTCCATAACAATGGTAGAATAGAAAAGAAATCTCCTTCTAATTTATCGACCACAATTGCTACATCAATATCACTGTTCAGTCGGTTGGTGTCTTTAGCGTAAGAACCAAACAAATATAGCTTTTCAAAAGGAATATATTTTTTAAGCAGTATGCCATATTCTTTTACTTTGGCAATAGCTTCTCTTTTATCCATTTTTGTAAATCTTTTGTTTTTTCAATAATTTCGATACATTTACTTTCGGTTAAACTTTTTAAAAGTCTTTCTTTATAAGTAGGGTAGCGCGCTTCAATGTTTAAAGGTTCAATCATATCTATAAAATCTTTCTGTTTTTCAGAAAATTGATCGTAAAATTCCCCGTTTCTTGCTATGTATGATAAACTATGTGAATATGGAGCCACATCGGACTTCAAAAATGTGTAATATGCTTTAAATGCCTTTTCTATGGCTTGATGACACATAAAACCAACATAAAGAAATCTTTTTGTTTTCAACATTGCCTCTGCAGTTTCCAGATCGTAATCTGATAGCTCCAGCCAATAGTTTACTCTCTCGTCCATGTGCCCATCTTTAAATACAAAGATACAAAAAATCTGATTAAGTATTTGATGGTCTGGAATTTTTCAATTTTGTTGGCATTTTCAACTTCGAATAAATATTAATCTAACATGGTAGTAGGAAACGAGTATGTATTGCAGTATTCACAAATGAGAATGAAAATATTTATCAGTTTCGTTCTTGCCTATGTGTAGAAAGCTCATCACATGTGAGTTCCATCCGGCCTTTTAAGAAATATTATTAAAATTGTTTTCGGCTGAAACGAGCATGTATAGCAGTATTCACAAACGAGAATGAAAATATTTATCAGTTTCGTTCTTGCCTATGTGTGGAAAGCTCATCACATGCGAGTTCCATCCGACCGCTAAAAAAATTAAAAATATTTTCGGATGAAACGAGCAGGTAAGAAGCTTGTTCCTATTTCAAGTACACAGATAGTAATTTGATCATATTCTATGAAGCTCTCGAGATGACATGGTGGTAGTGGATTGTCCATTTCCTCTTCCTTGCCAGGATAGGGGTACCACATGGCTGGTATGAGAAAAAAAAATAAGCGCCAGCCATGGTAAATAATTTAAAGTAATCGATACGCATAGGATGGGGAGTAAAAAAGCAATCACCCCTTCTATTCTGAAATATAGTGAATGGAAGGGGTGAGAAATAATATCGAATACCTTTCAAATTATTCCACTTTTATGCCCAGTGATTTAAGGAAAGCCTGTTGGTTAGGCTCACGACCGAGGAATTTGCGAATAATTTCGTTTTCATCTTCGGTTGAACCTTTACTAAGGATTTCATTTTTAAAACGAAGTCCTGTTTGGGGATTCATGACCCCTTCTTTTTCAAAAACAGAGAACAGGTCTTCGGCATATACTTTCGACCACATATAGCCATAGTATCCAGCGGCATAGCCTACCAGATGGTCGAACGAAGCCTGCATATGAGTTCCTGGGGTGTATTTAAATACGCCAATTTGATTTTGGAGGCGAGCCAGGGCATCGGTAGTTGTTTCTTTGCCTTGAGGGTCAAATTTGTCGTGGTAGGTCATATCGAGCAGGCCATAAAAAATTTGCTTATTGGCATCTATGCCTGAGCAGACATTTCGGGCAGCATACATCTTATCGTAAAGTTCTCTGGGCAGAACTTCGCCAGTTTTATAATGCCGTGCGAAAAGCGAGAGGGCATCGTAATTCCATGCCCAGTTTTCGAAAAATTGTGAGGGGACTTCTACAAACTCATGGACGTTGGAAATACCCGATTGGGAGGCGAGTTCGGAACGGCTAAACACGAAGTGCATCATATGGCCAAATTCGTGAAAGAAGGTAACTACATCGTCGTGGGTGAGTAGTCCTGGTGTGGAATCGGTGGGGCGAGGAAAATTACATACCAGAGCTGCAGTTGGAATCTGATAATCTTCGCCAATTTTCACACCATTGTATAACCCAAAGCAGGCAAAATGTTTGTATTTATCGTCCCGTGGATATAGGTCGAGGTAAATGCGCGCTACTACTTCGCCGTTACTTTTCATTTCAAATAGTTTCACATCGCTATGCCATACGGGTGCATTGGGAATTTCTTCAAAAGTAACCCCGTAGAGGCGATTACAGATTTCTAGTATGCCATTAATTACATTGTCTACCTCGAAATATTCCCTGATTTTCTGATTATCCACTTCGTATTTTTCTTTCAATAATTTGTTAAGGTAAAAGCGGTATTCCCATTCGTTGATGACACTAGCCGTAGGGTCGCCGGTATATTTTCTTTTTATTTCAAGCAATTCGTTATAATCTGCTTCCACTTTAGGTTTTATTTTTTCGAGCAGGCTATTTTCGAATTCCCAAACCTTTTGGGGTTTGACAGCCATATTATCGGCAATGAAATATTCGGCAGCGGTTTTAAAGCCCAACAGGTTTGCTGCCTTTTTACGCTGTTCGAGCAAACGGTTTAAGATATCGAGGTTTTTATCGGCAGCCCTATTAAGGTATAGCATGAACAATTTTTTTCTTGCATTTTCATTGGTTGCCAGCTGAAAGAAAGGGACAATTGATGGGTACGAAAGGTCAATGGCATATTTACCATTTTCGGTACGGTGTTGATCTTTATATTCCTGGGGAAGTCCATCCATTTCAGCTTCTTCGAGCTCGAGCACATCCTTTACAGCTGCAATGTTCGACGAAAATTCAAGTCCGAGTGTTGTCATGCTATCGAGGATGGCTTTGAGCTCTTCTCGTTTTTCACGGGGTAAGTTAAAACCATTGAGCGCATAAAAACGCATCCGATCGTTGAGATATTTCTTTTTGAATCCGGTGAGTTGTTTTGCTTCCTGTGTCTTCGAATAGTCGGATGTTGCTTTGTATAAATCCTCATTCAGCGCAATTTCATTATCGAATCGGCTAAGCTCATCTACCGATGCCTGACATTGGTTTCGGATAGCCGAATCGGGATGGGTGTATGCCATCAGGTATATCGTGTTGAATACGTTCGAAAACCGATTATACGCAAGGTCGAATGCGCGCATCGTATTGTCAAAGTTGCGTGCCCCGGCTGGTATTTTGCTAATGTCGGCTATGGCTTCGCGGGTTTGTCTTATAATCTCTTCAGTAGTAAACTTGATAAACTCTGGATTTAATTCATTGAATTTAACCAATTCGTTTACCTCAAACATTAGCGGATTACGGGGTACCGCTGTAACCTCATTCATTTTCATCGTGCCCATAAATGTCAATCCTATCAACAAATATTTAAACGTTCTCATATCTTTAAATATTCAACAATAATAATAGTAATCATGTTCTTTTCAAAAACATCGGCAAAATTAAGTGTATTTTATGAGGAACTAAAGACCTTTTTACCTGTTTTATAACACCTTTCTGAGTTAGTGAGACTAATTTTACAGTTTTGCATTCTAATCAATTTATGGGCATATTCTTAATTTTTTTTTTGGGCTTATGCCTAAAGGATAAGTTAGGTAACATTCGGGTAAAAAAGTTATTTTTGTTTGCGATTATCAGAAAGTTAGATAAATGCATCGAAAGTACATCATTTGGCGGCAATATAGGTTTTATTTTGTTTCGAAATATTTTTACAGAGTAATTTTTGAGTTATTTTTTATGATAATTTCTTGTAAAAAATATTCTGTCATATTACCCCATTTGAATTAAAATCTCTAAATTTGAACGCATTGCAAATTATTATTTTTTTTGCATTGATAAACGAAATTGCATATCGCATGGGCATAAGGGTTAATATAAAATTTTTTCTAATCATTGTTGTTGTATTTTTTTCAACGTCTCAGCTTTCGGGACAGAAAAGGAAGACAACTTTATCTAACAATACGACGCTGAAAGAATATTTTGAGGATGCTCAGTATTTTTATGATATGGGTGATTACCGTGAAGCCCTTTTTAATTTTATGAAATTGTGGGAATCCATGCCGGAGAATGCTAATATTAATTTTCAAATAGGAATGTGCTATTTAAATATTCCCGGCGAAGAGAGCAAGTCAATTCCATATTTTGAAAAAGCTATAAAGAGGGTTTCTGTTGAATATGACAAAAATTCTATCGACGAAAGTCGTGCCCCGCTGTATGCCTATTACTATTTAGGGGAAGCATATCGTATTAATAATCAGCCCGATAAGGCGCTGGAGATGTATAATCGTTTCCGGAATCATCCTGCTTTTGAAAATCGGTATAATGCACGTATGGTTGATGAGCAGATTGAGTTATGCGAACGGGCTAAAATTATCTATTCAAATCCTTTACCGGTTACATTTGAAAATGTGGGTGCTCCTATAAATACTTCTGTCAACAATTATCGGCCTGTGCTTAATGCCGATGAGACCATAATGGTTTTTATGACTTCGCTTAAATTTTACGAAGCCGTGATGTATACTCGTAAAGTTGATGGGAAATGGATTGAACCTATCAATATCACCCCACAGATTGGGAGTGATGGCGATTGTGAGCCTACTTTTCTAACGGCCGATGGGAAAGAGCTTTATCTTGTTCGTAAGATTAAAAATAATGCCGACATTTATGTATCGACTTTTGACGGCGAAAAGTGGTCGCTGATGAAACCCCTGAACAAGAATATAAATAGTTCACGCAACGAGATGTCGGCTTGTGTATCGTCCGATGGTCAAACATTGTACTTTAGTTCGGATCGTCGTGGAGGCTATGGTGGACTCGATTTGTATAAGTCGGAACGAACGAAAGATGGCGATTGGGGGGCTGCCGTTAATTTGGGTAAGGTAATTAATACCGACAAGAATGAAACGAATCCATATCTATCAGATGGGGATAGGGTATTGATTTTTGCCTCGGAAGGACATTTGACCATGGGAGGGTATGATATTTTTGTGAGTCAGCTGTCTGGGAAAACCTGGTCGGCCCCTATAAATATAGGATATCCGATTAACTCTACGGGAAATGATTTACATTACTATCCTGTATCTTCGGCAAATGTGGCCTATACCTTTCTTAATCGTCCCGATGGCTTGGGGCAGTATGATATTTACAGGATAAGCAATGCGATAATTAGGCATGCTATAGCTTCGGACCCGGTTCAACAGGATTCGATTCGCAAAATGATGGTGCGCGATCGATATACGAAGGATATTGTAGGTTATATCTTTGTTTTACCTAAGACTCGTACACAAAGTACCTCAAATTACTTGCTCGAATAACCCTTTATTAAAACCCATAACTATGTTTAACAGAATGATTACTTCAGCAGACTGTAAATTCATTAAGTTTTTTCGCAGTATTATTGTCGCTACGGTCTGTTTACCTATGATGGGTCAGGAGTTAAACTTTGAACCTAATGCTCATCAGCGTCTGCAAAAAGCCGATATTCTTTTTTTCAATGAAGACTATGCTAATGCGCTAAAACTGTTTGAAAAGCTTTATGCAGCCGATACTTCCAATCAATATTTGAAGTTCAGGATTGCTCAATGTTATAGTTATATGCCCCAGTCGAGGGATCGGGAAATTAAGTTGTTCTGTGATGTTCTTCGATTTCCCTATCCAGCTTCGCTATCTAATACCTATGTTTACAAGGGTTACATGTCGTGGCTGGATGTTGATAGTGGCGTATTAATTACCCAAAAACGGCAGAATATTAAACCTTATCGTTTTAATATCAACGAGGCATTTGATAATTTTTGCGTTTCTGAGGATAGTCGTTATCTTGTTTTCGTGAATACTACCAGTTCGAAAAATCAGATATATTTTCTACAACGTATTGGAAAACAGTGGTCTAATGCCGAGAATATCACTTCTCAAATAGGTTCTATGGGGGATTGTTTTCCTTCGTTTATCAGTAAAGATGGTAAGCGACTATATTTGACCAAATACGACGGTTTCGATAGCGAAATTTATGTGAGCACATACGATGGGGTAAAGTGGTCGTTGATGAAAAAGCTCAATAGCAATATTAATTCTACCTATTGGGATGCCCACGCCTGTGAAAGTCCCGATGGAATGGTACTGTATTTTGCAAGCAACCGACCAGATGGTTATGGTGGGATGGATATTTATTATTCCATAAAGGTAGATGGCGATTGGAAAAAGGCTACCAATGCGGGAAATCGTATCAATACGGCTCTTGACGAAGACTATCCTTTGCTGGTCAACAATGGTCGTACACTTATTTTTGCTTCTCAGGGTTTTTCTAAGGGAGCCAATAAGTTAGATTTGATGTATGCTCAGTATATTGCCGATTTTATATGGTCGGAGCCTAAAGAGTTTGGATATCCTTTTAATACGGCTGATGATGATTTTTCGTATGTACCCCTCGATGAACTAGCAAGAGCCTTTCTTTATCAGAATATACTGAGTGCGAAAAAAAAGGTAAATTATGAGGTATATCTAAAAACGGATATTGCAGTAAAAAGTGATAAAGCAAAATATATTGGGGTTAAACGTATCGTTGTTCGTAATCTTATTGACCCGCAGGATACACGTTCGGCGGTAATTGAACCAGGGGTAAAATACGGTAGTGTTCCGGTATTACCCGGGATATATTCAGTTGAATTTAAGGGTGATGGGTTGGAAAGCAAAAACATTAATTTAATAGTTCCCACAGTGGCTATACCCGATACGATGCAAATCAAGGTGAGCTTGCAACCGTCGACCAATCAACAGGATTTAAAAAATACGAATATCTGGAAACCATTGACACAGTAAGTTTGGGTAATGTTGATTTTACAGAATGAAACCCTAAGGCTACGTGCGCCCGAACCTACCGACTTAGAATGGTTGTATCGGTGGGAGAATGATTCAGAAGTATGGGTTTCGGGTACCACTCTGACCCCTTTTTCGCGGTATGTGCTGGGAAAATATCTGGAAACGGCTCATCTGGATATTTTTGAGACCCATCAATTACGTTTGATGATAGAATTGATAAAGCAACCGGGAGTTCCCATAGGAACGATCGATTTGTTTGATTTCGATGCCTATCATAACCGAGCGGGCATTGGTATTTTAATTGCCGAGAAAAGCAATCGGCGTAAAGGATATGCTCGCCAGTCGTTGCAACTGCTGATTGACTATTGTTTTAATATATTGGGTCTTAATCAATTGTACTGTAATATTGATCCGTTGAATCAGCAAAGCGTTAAATTATTTACCAGTATGGGGTTTTCCATAGTGGGCTTGAAAAAACGCTGGACACGACGCGGTACGGTTTATCATGATGAATATTTACTTCAACTGCTTAATCCTGCTTTTACCTGAGTTCTGAATAGTGAGGTATATAGTTTAAAAAAGTGGGAGGCAACGAACCGGATACATCTATTTTGCAACAATAGTGTTGTAATCCATTAGTAATCATCAAAAACTGCGCTTTTAGACGTGTATTATAGGTAAAAATCTGGTCAAAAACAGACTGGTCGATGGTTTGTTCTGTCGACTTACATTCGACGGCTGCCAGGATTTTACCCGCTTTGTTGAAAATGGCAATATCGCATCGCATGTTCTGGCCATTGATTTCAAAGGGATATTCCAACGCTATTAAAGCCGAAGGGTACTTTTTTTCGTTTATCAAATACCACAGAAAATGTTGTCGAACCCATTCCTCGGGAGTTAAACGAACATATTGTCGACGAAGCATATCAAGGATATACCATTTCCCATTTTGCTGTTTGCTTTTGTAAGGATAGGTAGGAAGGTTGAGCGATGGTAGATTCATTGGCTGCGTGATATTTTTTGATAACTTTGCTTCAAAGTTAATGTAAAATTTTATGCCTGTTTTTGCCGGAATGAAGGAATATGTTGAACTCCTTCAAGAATTGAGAAACAAGATATATCACCCCGTATACTTTTTCATGGGAGAAGAACCTTTTTACATGGATTTACTTACCGAATATATTGAGCAGAACGTATTAACAGAAAATGAAAAGGTATTTAATCAGCATATTTTTTTCGGGAAAGACAGTGATATTGTGAATATTATTAATACGGCTCGCAGATATCCGATGTCTTCGAATTATCAGGTCGTTATTATTAAAGAGGCTCAGGAACTTAAAGACATTTCGAAATTGTTGTTCTATCTTGAAAAACCAATGCCTTCAACAATTCTGGTTGTGAATTATAAATATGGTAAAATTGCTTCCAATACAAAATTGTACAAGGCGCTGAATCAGCATGTTTTAAGAGAGTTTTCCAAAATAAAGGATTATCAGCTTGCAGCATGGATAACCCAATATTTAACTGAACAGCACTATTCAATTGCTCCGGATGCTGCCGAGTTATTGGCCGACTGCATTGGTAATAATCTCTCGCAGATTGTACATGAGCTGGAAAAATTATTTTTGTTGCTGCCTCCAGGGGTAAATAAAATTACCCGCGATCATATCGAGAAAAATATTGGCATTAGCAAGGATTTTAATGTATATGAGCTTGAGAAAGCTATTGGCCAGAAAAATGTTGTTCGGGCCAATATGATTGCCAGATATTTTGCCAGCAATCCTAAAAGTCATCCATTGGTTGTAACCATAGGATCCTTGTTCAACTATTTTTCACGTTTGTTGCTTTGTCACAGCGTGAATCCAAAGACAAAAGAAAGCATTGCTTCTGCGTTGGGAATTAATCCTATTATTGCCAATGAATATTTGCTGGCTTCAAGGAATTATCCCTTAGGGAAGGTCGTACGGGTCATATCCATGCTTCGTGAGTACGACATGAAAAGCAAGGGGATAGGCACAATAGCCAGCGAGGGGGAATTACTTAAAGAACTTATTTTCAAAATTATGCACTAAAAGCTATTCTTCTTTTCTAAATAGTTTTTCGAAGAGGGTTTCGAGATAATTGAGAAAACGTAAAAGCAGTCGGTATTTAAGGGCAATGAACAATAGAACAGTCATAACCCAGATAATCACTACGTTCACCCAATAGGTAGGATAGTATACCCCGAATACCATTTTTTGTGGTGCATAAAAATGAGCTTTTATCATAGGAGAGAGCGGATCGAGATAAATAGGGTCGATCTTTTGTATTAGATGTCCTTTATATTCGATTATTCGGGTTACCTCGTTGGAATTGGTGACAAATTCTTCTAACGATTCGTTGGCATATTTTCGTTTAAGTTCGAGAAATTTTTCTCTTCCTTCCGGGGTTTGCTGCATACTGTTGATTAGCTCGTCTTTCTTTGTGTTTGCCTTGTTATATAGTTTTACGTAATACCGGTTGATTTGATCGAGGTAAGTTTCCACATCTTCAATTACGGTGTCATCAATTTTATCAAGGTACAGATTGTTAAGCTGGATAAACTTAACTTTAGGGTTTAACGATAGTTCCAGCGCAATTTCATTACGCAAAAGAGTTAAAGCATCCTCTACCTCTTTATGGTATTCGGGCTTGCGATAGTAGTGTTTTACAATGTCGAGTTTATTGCGTAGCGATACAGCCCAATAATCTTTTTTATAATTTGCAATGCTCATGGCTTTCTGGTAGGGGTAGAAAAGAACCGTGTATCGGTTATTCATGAATTGTTCTACCGCCAGCGCTTCGTATGCCCAACGTGCTGTGATGAGTTCGCCATATATGGGTATAGAGTTTGGTGAGGATATGTAGGGATTGAGTTTTTCATATTTTACCATTACACCACTAAGTATAATTTGGGGAATGACCAGGAAGGGTATGAGCATGTAGATGGTTACAACGGTTTTAAAGCTATCGGAAATTACAAGTCCCATGATATTAGATGAAAACCAGGCACTAAATAATACCAGCCAGTATCGGAAATACATCTCTTTGATTTCAATAATCGAATTACCAATCCATACGAAGGTAAGCGCCTGGATTGCGGAAATAATAAGTAAGGTGAACGCTTTGGAGAATAAATAGCTTGTCCAGCTAAGATTCAAAAATGCTTCACGTTTAAGAATCTTACGGTCTTTAATAATTTCTTCGGCACTGGTGGTGAGCCCCATGAATATGGCTACAATAACCGACATGAAAATGTATACTGGAAGGTTACTGTTCTTATACAGGTAGTAACCCAGCTGGTTAGTAGCATCAATATCGAAATATTTGATAATGAAAGCCAGAATAAAGGCCAGAATAGGTGCTTCCAGGAAGGTAACAATAAGATACTGGGTGTTGGAAAGTTTTGATAAAATATCGCGTGTGGCGAAAAAGATTAACTGCTTTATTTTACCAGGAATTTTAAAATTTATAGGAGGAAGTTCGGGGCTGTAAATGCGTGGTTTATTGTTTTGCTTAAATGATTCTTCGTAAAATTTTGCCCATTCTTTTGGTGATATTTTGCGTGCCAGTGTTTCCTGTCCGTACTCGTTCAATACACGAGTTTCGACAATATTAAAAATTTGTTCGGGATTCACATTTCCGCACACCTTACATTCGCTCTCGTTCCAGTTGGCATGATGTATTTTCGATTTAAAATACATGATGCTTTCGATAGGGTCGCCATTGTAAATGAGGTAACCCCCATTATCAAGAATCAGCAGTCGGTCGAACATTTTAAAAATGTCGGACGAGGGTTGGTGAATTACCACAAATACAAGCTTGCCTTTAAGGGTGAGTTCCTTAAGAAGGTCGAGGATATTCTCTGAGTCGCGGGAGGAGAGGCCAGAGGTGGGTTCGTCGAGAAAAAGAACGGCTGGTTCGCGAATGAGTTCCAGGGCTATATTAAGGCGTTTGCGTTGTCCGCCACTAATTTTCTTGTTCAGAGGGGTACCCACCTGAATATCTTTAATCTCGTATAGCCCAAGATTGATAAGGGTTTGGTTGACCAAACGTTCTATTTCTTCGTTGGGAAGATTGTCGAAACACAGTTTTGCATTGTAGTAAAGGTTCTGGTAAACTGTGAGGTCTTCGATAAGCAGGTCGTCCTGAGAAACAAACCCGATGATTCCTTTTACCTTATCTTTCTGGGTATAAATATTATAGCCATTAATAAGCACTTCACCCTGCGTGGGAGGTGTAGATCCATTAAGAACATTGAGCAAGGTGGATTTTCCTGCGCCGCTCGCACCCATTATGCCTACTAATCGCCCCGATTCTTCGCTAAATGATATGTTGTGAAGCCCTATTTTACCATTTTTAAATCGATATTCAATGTTTTTGGCTTCAAAATATATTTTGGTTTTAATCTTATCGTCGGTATAACGACCTACAACGTCGCTGTAATAAATGGGCTTTATCTGTTGGTTACGCAGCGACGAACCATAAGTAAACATATACACCCGTTCGGGAAGCACAATTTGACCATTCAGGTATAATTCGTTTTGTCCAAAGTATCGTAGGAAGAATAGGTTGTTTGAATTGATGTGCAATATCCGAATCTGGCCTACAAGCGATTCCGAGAGAAGATGTTTGATGCGAGGGTGATAAAAATCGTGACGATTGTCAATTATCAAAATGTTCTCGCTATCGGGGATATTATTCTGATCGAATTGGACAAATTCTTTGATTTCGGTATATTCTTCGGGGCTGATTCGAAACTGATCGGCAATGGTATCGATGAATTCGAGTTCCTGTTTTGAAATTTCTTCGCTGTCGATACGAACAAAGTCAAAGAGCTGAAAAAGTACGATAAACTTCTGAACCTGGGTGAGTTCTTCGTTGATTTTGCTGGTGATTTTCAGAACTTTAACCGAACTGGCCGAGATAACGCTACGGTGACGGTCGGTATCGCGGGTCTTATCCTGTTGTACCCGGTAGTATTCGTCGAAGATGTTAAGATATTCTTGCACCAGCTCTTCGTTGAGTTGGCGGCGTAGAAAGGATTCGACAATGATACGCCGGTCGGACTGCTTTGCTTCAGGCCGGGCAATGATTGCAAATAATTGCATTAAGGCTTTAAGAATCTGTTCGCTCATTTGAACTGCACCTGTTTGTTTTCTTTAAATCCGACTGTTATTCGAATGTCGCCTGGGGTAATTCGACCTTCTTTTTCTACCAACTGGCTAATTTCAATGATTGCAGCCAAATTGGAATCGAAACGAAATTCAAGACTTTTCTCATTGTCCTGACAAAATTCGGAAAATAGAACTTTTTTTTCAATATCATACAGGGTAATTCGATATTTTTTGATGTGCGGACTACAAAAGTGCAGACGATAATCAAATCCATGAAAGAATACCAGATAAATTGAAACCTGCGGTTTTTCATCGAAGGTTAAGGTATATGATTGTCCGTCAATAGTGTAGTCACCCAAATTTACCTCTTTACATATGGGGTTAGTTTGTGCGGAATGCTGGCAATAAAATCCCATCAAGGCAATTGTTAAAAAAATAGTTTTTAGGTATGGTACCCGGTTGTTCATATTCTTATCATTTGTTACTGAACCACTTTAGTTCTTAGTTCATCCGTTAAACTTAATATCTTTTCCAGGGCTGATGCCGAACCGGATATTTCGCAGGAATTATGAACATGGTATATGTCATTTTCTTTAGTGACTGCAGGATTTTTATAGGTGTAACGAAAGTCAAGAACATCAAAATTATAGGCCATTTCAATAAGTGTTTCAATGATGTAGTCGAAGGTGGGAGAGGTTTTATAAAAATATTTAACGGCTTGAATCAAATTGTCGAGGATGTATTTTTGCTGGTATAGGAAAGTAAGTAGTTCGGTCGAACCTTCTTCTTTGTATGTTTCACAGAGTAAATAAAAACTTTCAATCCAGGCACCAGCCATCACGAGTGTAGCCAAACGCTGTTGTGCATTTGATTTAAGAAAATCGTTTGTGGTAACAAAAACATAGGATAGGTAGCGTTGCAAGGAATCCTGATTGTTTCGGAGCTGAACCATCTTTTTGTACATATCGGCCGTAAAAATAGAGCCTAATCCTATGTTACGAGCCAGTTGACTGATAGCTTTCAGGTAGTTTTCGGTGCTTTCATCTTCCCGGTATAAGTTCATGTATCCAACATCAACGATAAAGACCCCTAATACTAAGGCTTCGTTTTCGGAGGTTGTGTATTTTTCAATGTTTGTGTAGCTATTTACAAGCGTTTTGTTGGGATATATGCCAAGTTTCTTTAAATATTGGTTGGTAATTTGTGGCCCTGGTAGATAGTATGCTATATCTTTTGAGGGCAGAGGGATGGGGATAGTTTCTGCAATAGTGTCGGTTAACTCAATGGGTGAAGGTCTCTTTTTTTCACACTTTTTCGTTATTAATAGAATAAATATCCCAAGCAGGACCACTCCCAGCAGATATAAAAATTTGTACTTAGTAACTTGTGCCATTTTACATTTTCCTTTTTCTGCAAATGTTTCATTATTGGACTGGCAAATTTGTCATATTTTACTGAAAGACAATGCCCCGCATATGTTTTGCCTAATAGTTAGCTTACCTTCTTGATAGAAACTGTCCTTGCTACATATTAGCCTTTTCTTGTAAGTGGTTTGTCCTTACAAGTATACAGGTTATTATTTCTATCCAAAAATATAAAATGAAATGATTTTTCAGCGTTTTTGTGCAAAAATATTTTGTAAAGCTTCCAGTTTTTTTATTCATTCAAAAATTTACTTAAAGTCTTGAAAAATATTGCTACATCAATGGGTTTAACAAGATAGGCATCACATCCTACGCGAAAACATTCATCTTTTTCTTTTTTACTTGAATAGGCAGTTTGGGCAATAATAGTGATTTCTTTTCCTTTAAGCTGCCGTATTTCTTTAATGGCCTCGTAGCCATTTTTTTCGGGCATTTTTATGTCCATTAGTATCAGATCGATTTTGGGTAACGACTGACATATTTCCACGGCTTCCTTACCATTTTGAACGTGGATAATCTGTGCGTGCGTTTCGGATAGTAGCGCTTCGAGAAATTGAAAGTTGATGTCATCGTCTTCGGCAATCAGTATCACCTTGTTTTTCCAATTGGGTTTTTGTGTTATGTCATAGTCGTTTGTTGGGGCAAAAGGTTCTTTTCGCTTATAGGGTAGGGCGATACTGAAGATATCTACCTGGTCACCCGTTTCGATGTAAAACTTACCATCCAAACACCGAGTGATGAGTTTTACCAGTGCCAATTTGAGTCCGATTTTCTGGATAATGGGATCGGCCACATTTTCTCTGATTCGGAAAGGATCGGTGAGTATTTTCTGTTGTTCTGGTGTTAGGCGTTTGCCGGTATATTTTACATAAAAAATGATTTGTCGGGTATCTTTGGCCTCGTAACCTAACTGAATATAACCTTTTTCTGTCAATATCAAAGCAACATCAAGTAAATGTTTCATCACCTGGTATAGCCTACCCTTATCGGTATAGCAGGTATTAATTTCGGAGGTAGGAGCAATTTTTAAAAATAGTTCAGGCATGTTGCCTTTTTGATGTATTTCGTTGAGATATTCTCGATGAATTTCGTTGAATAATTGGGGAAGATCGGTTTCGGTAATGCTAAATTGAATGGTCTGATTCTCGAGTTTGGTTAGCTCCATCACATCTTCGAGGTAGTGTAAGAGTAAACGGCCTTTGTTTCTGATGATATCCAGATATTGGATGCGTTGTTCTTCCGGTAAATCGGTAATTCTTAGCAGTTCGGCAAATCCCAAAATTGCATTTAAGGGGGTACGAATCTCGTGCGAAAGATTGCTAAAGAAAATCTCAATTGTTTGTGAGGAAGAATCAATTCTTTTTTCTGAACTATATTTTTCGGTTTCAATATCCACATTATCAAAAACCAGCCAGGCGAGCTGTTGGTGGGAATTAGTTATGCAGGCGTAGAGCCAATAATTAACTTTGTGTTGTTTGCCCAGTTTGACGGTTCTGTTTATTTTTTTAATTTCGTTATAGTTGCAATTATTAAGTAAATCATTTACAGCAGCCTGGATGTTTTCTATTTCCCATAATCGTCCGATAATTTGCTCAGTTGTAGTATTTTCGTATCCCATTCGACTACACAGTTCTTCAAAGGCAAGGTTATAAAAAATTTTTTTTTCATTTATTGCCCAAAAAAGGACTGGCTGACTGATTGCCCCTAACAAATATGCAGGGACATTTAGGTCGTTTTCATTTACATCATTGAATGATAGTATGGAAAAGGAAGATTCTTTGGATGGGCTAAAGGTATTAGGTTGACTATTGTTTTTTTCGTCTGGGGGGATTTGTTGTTGGTCCAGATTGTTCATCTTTATGATGCTTAAAACAGTTCGACCTCAATATTCTGGATAAATGCTGTATAGGAGTAGCTATTGTCGACATTGGCTTCGGAAAGGAGCATTAGAACAGGTTTTTCGACACCTCCTTTGGCCAGAATCATTACTTCTTTGCGAACCCCAACAATTTTGTTTGTGCCCGGTTCGACGTAACGAGCGACAAATTCGTCATTCTGGATGGTTTCCTCGGAGAAGAGCATTCTTACGTTTTTGCCAATAGCATCTTTCTTGGATATTCCCCATAGGTCTTCGGCCGCTTTGTTAAAAAATTCGATGAAACCTCCTTCGTTAATGGTTATGATAGCATCGAGTGCGCCTTCGAGGGTGAGTTCATTGCGAATCTTAATTTGTTCAATTTCGCGGAACTGCATTTTCATTTCCTGGCGAGCTTCTTCGAGTTTACGGGTTAACTCTTCGCCTGCAAGTCGTAGTTTTTCTTCCTGAATACGAAGCTGTTCGTTTTGACGTGCTGCTTCAAACTCCATTTTCTTTTCATTGGTGATGTCGTTGGCAATGAAGATAACCTTCGACACATCGCCGTACATATCCATAACAGCCGTAAAGGTTCCTCGGAACCATTTAACCTCATTGTCTTTGGCGAAAATGCGAATTTGTCCCATATAGGGCATGTCGGCAAGCACATTTTTCCATATTGCTTTAAAATTGTCAACGTCTTCACGATAGATAAAGTCGACCATTTTTTTATTGACAAGGTCTTTCTCCTCATAGCCAAGAGCTTCTAAAAATAGTTGGTTGACGCTGGCAATTCGTCCTTCGGGGTGGAGTTCTGCTTTAATTGATGAACGATTGAGTGCGACAATCTGGCCTTCGTAGTCGAGACTTTGCTTTTTCTGCTCGGTGGTATCGATGGCCAGGAAGAGAATTTTTTCAACCGAACCATCTTCGCGTCGTATGCAGGTGTAGGTTGCCATTGTCCATAGGTCCTGTCCTTGTTTGGTTACGTGTTTCATGTAACCTTCGAAGTGTTTACCACCCTGAGCCAGTTCTTCCCACAACGGATCAAACCATTCCCGGTCCTTTTTATTGATGAACATGGAAATATGTTTGCCTTCTACTTCGCTGTTGCTCGAATAGCCCAACTTGTTGAGGAATTTGGTATTGGCATAAATGAGGGTGCCATCGGTGAGGTATTCGGCACGAATAAGCGTGTGATTCACAGCATTGGTAAAACTGATGAATTTTTCCGATTGGCGCGCAGCTTCTTCCTGGGTAGCTTTTAGCTCTTCCATGTTTTGCCGCATCTGCTCTTCCTGTTCGGCCAGAATCTTTGCTTGTTCGCGAGATTCCTTCAGCAATTGGGCAGTTTGCAGGTTTATTTTTACGCTGGCTACTGTAGAGGCAATGCTTTCACCAATTCGTTCGACAAATTCAATCTGGTATTTTTCTAATGGCGTGAAGGAGGCAAGTTCAATGATTCCATGCACTTCGTCATTATATATCAGCGGGGTAATGAGAATGCAGCGGGGATTTGCCTTTCCAAGCCCAGAGGTGATGGTTAGGTAATTGTCGGGAACTTCAGTTAAATAAATAGTTTTGCGTTCCAGTGCACAGGTGCCAATGAGCCCTTCGCCCCACATAATTTTTTTATTGGCAAATTTTTTCCTATCGTAAGCATAGGCCGCCATTTGTTGGAAGTAGGGTTGTCGATGCTCATCCTCCTGCACCAAAAATATCCCGCCCTGATTAATCTTGAGATATTTTACCAGGTGCGTGATAATATCATACGACATGCGGCTAATATCATTGTTATTACGACGGAGCAGTTCGCCAAACTGTGCCAGCCCCTCCGATATCCAGTTCCGCTGATCATCTTCTTTTTTTCTAAGTATAGCGTCCTCACGACTTTTTTTAAGATTATCGCGTAAATGAATCAGCGTTTGCCCCAGCTTATCGTCTTCGGCATATTCATAGGTTGCCTCAAAGTTGTCCTGAATCAGATTATTGATGAATTGCTGAATTTTTTGGGTCTTTTCCGTCTCGGAATGAAGTTTTTCATTCAGCATATTTTCAATTCTATAATTCTTTTTCTCAAAATAATAACCGAATAATGCCAGTATAATGGGAATTAGGTCAATGACCCACATTACAGGATATATTTTGTGTAAATAAAGGTATGCTGAAATCGACAGGGTTAGATCGTTGAAAATAATACCGATAATCCAGGCAAATGCAGCGATAAAAAGACCTAAAATCAGTCCCCATATCGTATATTTGTACTTATTTTGAAACATAAACCAATATCCTCCAATTTTAAGCAACTAAAAATAATCATTATTTTTAAAATAAGATAAATAGAATGAATAGAATGCGTTAATTTTTCTCAATATTCAATTAAATCAGAAATTTCTCAATGTCTGCAATTATTTGTGATTATGTGTTTTATAATGCAGCGATTATGTATAGTTGCATTTGCAAACGGGAATGAAACGAGCATTTATGGTAGTATTCACAAACGAGTATGAAAATAATTATCATTTTCGTACTTGCATAGTGTAGGAAACTCATAACATGCGAGTTCTATCCGCCATTGCCGGCCATTAAATTACTTTCGGACAAAAGAGTTGTAATGGACCATATTTCAAAACGCAAAGAACGCTAAGTTTACGCTAAGAACGTGAAGAAAATCTCTGCGAATTTTGCGGTTGCTTTGCGTTGTTAGCGTGACATCTTTTAAAATATTATTTTCGGATGAAACGAGCATGTATGGCAGTATTCACAAACGAGTATGAAAA